>JABAOE010001800.1_pt1 | contig 51651 bp, 52 predicted proteins | sample 7062141 | NCBI WGS metagenome assembly JABAOE01 (sample SAMN14538627, study PRJNA623070) | marine sediment metagenome | biome: marine biome [ENVO:00000428]; feature: marine pelagic biome [ENVO:01000023]; material: deep marine sediment [ENVO:00002113] | place: India: Gulf of Khambhat ... | reverse complement strand
AGAATCGACATCAGGGTGCATGCAAAGGGAAAGCCCAAGGTGATGCTAGCAGGGTCCGTGATGGGATTGACTCCCTGCTGGACCGCACCGGCCAGGGAAGTGGTGACCAGGGTGGCGCCGAATAGACCAACGTGAAGCAGCAGGTTAACTCTGTCCGTCCGCGCAGGAGCCGGGATTTCCGCCGCGGCGTTCATGCCAGCCCAGGGGGCCCCAGGGATAACCNNGGGACCAGAGCCGTAACAGCCCGCTTGTGACAAGAATACGCTTAAGCAGTATTTTCAATTGAGACCTCAACACCTGCCCCCACCGATTTCCCCAGTTGCTTAGCCGCTGATCCGTTTCGCACGGCAATTTCCAGAAATCTCCAGCTGTTGAGCACGGCTACTTTTTCCCCTTCCCGAACCGTAGAATAGCTGGAGGATAATCCCGGGATGCGAAATCTGCCAACGCTAACTGATAAACATGCTTCTGCAAAGGGCGCGAGCATGTCCTCGCGGATATTCGTTACGAGGTTGCCGAAGCCGTCTACGTAGATGACCTCTCCCGAGATGGTCGATTTTTTTGTTGTCACTTCCGGCCAGGGCAGGCGGATTAAATCTCCAATCGGGTTCCCGAGTTTGCTCGGGGCCAGTCCCTGGGAAAGATGCGCGGCCACGGGCGCAAAAACGTCTCTGCCGTGAAAGGTCGCGCTCTTGGGTTCCAGATGATACTTCTCCGCCGAGAGCTCAACGGTTTGTCTCGGCTTTTTTCCCTTCATCACGAGAGAAAAAATACCGTTGTCCGGGCCAATAAAATACTCCTGGTCCGATTGGACCAGGATCGGGCGTCTCTCACTGCCCACTCCGGGGTCCACAACCGCCACATGGATGGTGCCAGCGGGAAAGGAAGGTACGGCACCGCTCAGAACCATGGCGCCGGCCATGATGTCCTGCGGCGGGATGCCGTGGCTCAAGTCCACAATGGTTACTTTCGGATTGATGCCAAGAATAACCCCTTTCATCGTCCCGACAAAGGCGTCCTTGTAGCCGAAGTCCGTTGTTAGAGTGATGATGTTCGCTTTCATGGATCCCCGCCGATCAATCTAACGAAAAAGCCGGGAAGCGTAAACCCCTAAGGCGCTCCGCGCCTTGGAGCATTGGAAGTTGGCGCCATGGACCAGAGGCGTGGGAATGTGTCCCTTTACGCTATAGAAGAAAAAAGGGCCGAGGATCGAGCGGGAAAGGCTCAACCCTCGGCCCATCTCAGTAAATCGCTGGGAATCGGCGAAAGCGGCGGGTGAGAGACGACTCTAGAAGCTGAAAGATCGGCGAGCTAAAAGATCTTTTGTCGGCGTACCCGATGGTCTACGATGTCCTCGACCCATTTCCAAAAGAGTTCTTGGTCCTCGAGCTTGGTGCCGTGATTTTTCATCTGCTCTTTCCAGCCCTTCATCACGTCCGACACCACAGGCCAGATTCGCACCCGTTGGCGAGGAATCTCTCGCTCCCACTTCTGAGCCACCGTGGGGCTTGGGTAGAGGATTCGAATGGTTACGTTGCGAGCCAGGAACTCCAAAGGCGAGACGTTGACTTTTTCGTAGAGTCCCTCAACAATGCGTCGACCGCCATCCATAGGCATATCTGGCACCCCGTCGCTGATGATGATGATGGTTAGAGGTGCCATGGCGAGGCTTCGTTTCTGTACCACCTCGGAGACACGTTTAAAGAACGAATTGAAGTCGGTCAGGTAATTGCCCTGGATGCTGAAGAGCCCGCGCATCTTTGCCTCAATCTGACGCGCGCTCTTACCCTGGAACTCTTGGATCGGATGGAATGCCTTTGGTTCGTTCGGAGTATCTCCCCCAATGGAACCAACAAACAGGTTCTTTATCTTTTCCATGCCTCCGATGCCGTGCATATGACCGTAGATGTAGTAAGAGAGAAAGCGTAGGGAGTCGTTGAAATGCGCCGAGCGCCGATAGGAGCCGCTGATGTCAATTCCCACGAACATGGTCATCCGGGGGCCAGCATTCTGTTGCGGGTGGTTGCAAGCCGGCAACAGGAGTACCAGAGCGATAAGCAGAATCCGAATACGATGAAACATGAGTGAGACCTCCTAGCGCATGGACCTTAGTTGTGACCGCCCCCCTGGGTTGGTGTCTCGGGTAACTTTGCGAGCTTCAGAAGCTCACCCGTCTCCATGAAGGCGTGTAGAGACTTGAGCGGTAACCTGAAGAGCTGGCGCCCGGTGACGAAAACGGTAAAGAAATTAATGGTTGCGGCAACAAGCTGCAAAGGGGGGAGGATGTAAGCTTCTAACAGCTCTTTTCCGGTGGTGCGGAACCATCCGATTTCCGCCTTCACGTGGGAGATCATTTCCTTGGTCCAGGCAAAGATTTCTGCCTGTTTGTCCGTTGATGCAGCGGGAGCGTCGACGATGCCCCTTCCAGAAATTATGGATAGCAAAGTGGGTGTGCCGTATCTGCCGAAGAGGAACCAGGTCATGCCACGGATTCCCGTCCAGCACATGGCCGAGATGAGTAGCACACCGAAAACACCGATTCGCATCTGCCCGCCACTTTGCTGCGCCAGCGCGGGGGTGACGGCGTCCACGAGTTCGCGGTAGAGGAAGACCACCTCAACGAACATGACAAAGACTTCCACCATGGCCATCTGCACCAGGTCCTTGTAGTTTTTCTCGTGAATGGCGTCCACCATAACCTGCATGCAGGCGAAGCTACCCGCAATGAGCATGAACAGAATGAAAAACAGTGCAGGCTGGAGAAACACCCCGCCGCTTGTTCCCACAAGGTCAAGAGCGATCTCAGAGACCATAGGGTATATGGTATAGCTGAACAGGCCCGCCTCGAGAGTAATCCACAGAAAAGTGAGACCGATGGCGATCCAAGGGATGCCTGGTTGTAAGGAGCTCTGGGTGGCTCGTTTGACGACGGAGAAAGGCAGCATGAGGAGCTCGACGATGGCTAGATAGAGACCGCCGGTCACGATTCGGATAAAGCCCCAGATCCAGCCCAAAGTCAGGAGCCCGGCGCGAAGGAAGCCCAACCAGTAAAGGCAGATGGTTCGACCCGTATCCCACCAGGTGGTGATGAGGGACACGATAAAGACGCCCCGTCCGGAACGAAAAGGAACGGTGTAGAGTGCCAGCATGGTCGCCCATATCGCAACAACCAGATGCAAGCCGGGAAGCAGAAAGATAATGCCCTTCACTGAAGCCTCTAGCGGCGACGAGAAATCCAAAAGAAAACTCAGAATGGCGGTGTGTACTTTCGGGATCCACGACACCGGAAGGGTGAGAAGGTATAGGATCAGTTCAATGGAGAATGTAAACTCGCCGTTCGAGGTCATGTAAATTCCTCCGGTGCTTAGGTGGCCAACGAGTGGGTGAAGATCCAGCCATCAAGCATTTCTCATAAGTTTGGGCTCTCTAGTGAGCAAATATGGTGCCAGAGGCCGCGATGCTCGTTGCAAGGGGACGGGGTCCGACCGGGAGGTTATGGAAGGTTCAAGGCGGGTTCAACGGTTCCCGGACACTGAATGATTTGGTGAAATAGACGTTACTTAAAGGACCAGAATCGGCGGGAAAGTGCGGAATAATGCATAGCTGTACCGCCATGGACCCGAAAGTTCCATCCGGGCGGTAGACCCTATTATTAGGTCCACACCTGGGGATAAGAATGCGCCGTTGGTCCCTAATTGTTCGGTATCAGTGGCCAAAATAGGTCGAACGCAGCGGACTGCAAAGCGCAAAGCAGGGAGAATCAAACCGTAGATTCGGACTCGGAAATTCACCGCAGCGACGGAGCGATCGGATTTTTTGTTTGTCGGGACGGTTGGCAAACATAAAGCGCTCAACTTTTGCCCAATCGCTTTTCGGCGATAGGGCAAACCCCATCCCCTTAGCGCCCAACAGGGGTCGATAAACCCTGAGCTAACCCAACTCCTCCAGCACCGCGGCAAACAGAAGCGGCAACATGATTTCCAGGTGTCCGGCGAGGTGAAATCCCCTACCGCTTCCAAGGGTGGGACGGGCGACGACATTTGTGAGGGGACGATAGTGGGCAAGAAAATCCAGGTTGACCGTGGTGAGGTTTGTCACGTTGTGGCCGAGGTTTCGGGCGAGGTTCAATGCTTTCAAGAAAGTCTCAGGAAGTATAACGGCGGAGCCAAGGTTGACGTAGACACCGTCCTTTAAGGTAGCCACCACAGAGGTGAGGGTCTGAAAGTCCTTTAGGCTCCCGGCTCCCAAGGCGGCACCGTCGACCTTGGGGTGCATGTGAATGATGTCCGTGCCGATCCCGACGTGAACCGTGACAGGAACGCCCTCACGGGCGGCCGCCGCAAGAATACTCAACCGTTGATGTGGCAGCTTATTTTTAACGATGGCGCTGCCCACGGCGGCACCTATTCCGAGTCCTTGGTTGTGACCTGCGGTAATGGCTTGATTGATAAAGGCACCTGTTTCCTCTGCCATGCCAAAGCTTCCATCCGTTAACGTCGCGGCGACATCTTCCGAGGTTTGCCCCATGTGAGCCAGTTCGAAATCGTGAATGATACACGCGCCGTTCATCGCCACGGCATTGATGATACCCTTTTCGATAAAATCGATGATCAGCGGACTCAATCCGACTTTGATGGAATGAGCGCCCATTCCCAAAAGGACCGTCTTTTGCTTTCGGTGAGCCCTGACAATGTTGCGCGTCACATCTTTGAAGTTCCGGGCCGCAAGGATGTTGGGCATGCCGTCGAGAAAAGAGCGGAACCGGGCACCCTTGGCGGATGGCTTGCCGAAATGGGAGTGTTGAACTTTGCTATGGCGCCGTTTGACCGGGTAAGTCTTCGCTTTCGAAAAGTTCAGGGACCGAAAAGTTTTTTTTGCCATGGCTTGAGAAAGCGAAGATCAGGAAGGAAAAAGCTTTTGGTCTACCATTTCGCAGATGACGTGGGCCGCTAGAATGTGGGTTTCTTGAATTCTCGCAGTGTTTTTCGTTGCCGACACGCGCAACAAGAAATCGGTTTGCCGCGCCATCTTGCCGCCGTCGCCGCCGGTCAATCCTACGGTAACGATGTTGAGTTCTTTGCACGCTTCCAGAGCCGCTAGAACGTTGGCGGCATTCCCGCTGGTGGAAATGGCCACGGCGAGGTCCCCTTCTCTGCCGAGGGCGCGAACCTGTTTGGCAAAAATTTCACGATAGTCATAGTCGTTGGCGATGCTGGTGAGGGCGGAGGTGTCGGTGGTGAGGGCTATGGCAGCAAGAGGGGGTCTTTCGATGCGGAAACGATTTACGAATTCCGCCGCAATATGCTGGGCGTCGGCGGCGCTCCCACCGTTTCCAAAAAGCAATAGCTTGTTCCCTTTGGACAGGACGTCGGAAATTCGATCGATGACCTTGATCAGGGTGCCAAGATTTTCGGTTAGAAACGCCTTCTTGGCCTGGATACTTTCCTCGAAGGCTTGTGCAATGGTGTCGTTCATAGATTCCTATCGTTGCAATGCTTTAGAACGAGCTGTTATAGCCGCTATGCTGGGCGAGGTCTTTTAACGTCAGTCTGCCGGTGTAACGGCGGCCGTTGATGATCCATGTGGGGTAGCTGCGAATGTTCATGGCTCTGCAAATGGCGGACTGGGGCGCCCGGCGTCCACCGGGGCTGCATTCTATATAGGGTAAGCGGTGGGCGGAGGCGCCGAACATCGCCTTTTGGTCTTCACAGTGGGGACACCAGTAGGCGCCATAAAATTTTGCGTTCGCCTCCTCCAGATGCTCCGCGAGAGCTCGAAGATTGGGATCTTCCGGTATTCCCGAGTCTTCACCTCCGAGGCCGGTGAAGTTTAGGTGGAGCGCGAGCACGACAATGATGGCGGCGGGCACCGTCTTTAGGGACCACGAACCCCAGGAGAAACCCTTTAACCCTGGCGGCATCTGATAGCTGACGACCCCGAGACTAGCAAGCATTAGAGCGAGAGATGTGAGGCAATAAGGACAGGCCGCCTCGAGTTCGAAAAAGGAAATGGAAGTCAAGTAGACGCTGAAAAGGACCCCGAACAGAGCCACGACCCATCCCAGTTCCCATTGGTAATCTACCCGCCTGATGAAGGATATGCCCCCAAGGCTCGCGTAAGCGAGAAACCCCCAGAAGGATGTGGGTAATCCAAATAGCGTTGCCCAACGGCTGTTGAGGACTAGATCGCAGCCGCTGCCCACCGTGCAACCGGCCACTTGATCCCCGGTCCAGGCTGTCACCGTGAGATAAATCGTAAGTCCCATACCGATTAAGGCGAGACCGAGTAATGGCCAGTTAGGAATGGATCGTAGGGCCGGAGGCTCAACCGCCGCTTTTGCGTGTCGGTTCTTGCGCCGTGATTTCTTAGCCATAGGTTTTATCTCTTTCCAGAATCAATTTTATATCCTGGTTGAGTTTGTGCAATGCTTCGGGATCGCTGCTGTGATAGTACCCTCTGATTTGTGCCTCTCTATCTACCAATACCAGTCTGGAGCTATGAATGAAATCCGATTCGCCTCCGCTACCCGTAACCGGGGCCACACTGAGGCGAAATCCCTCCTGAGCCAAACGATAAATTTGAGCTTTATTACCCGTCAGAAAATACCACAGGTCAGGATGAGCTCCAAAGCGGCTCGCATAACGGCTGAGGACCTCCGGCGTGTCCCGGTCGGGATCGATGGTGATGGAGACCAGGGTGAGTTTTCCCTTCAGGTCCTCGTCGGCATGCAGCTGAGCCAGCGCGGCGGTCTGAGTGGGACAGGTTTCCTTACATGATGTAAAAATAAAGTTTGCCACCCAGACCCGGCCCAGCAGATCTTTCAGATTAATCGATTTGTGACTTCGTTCGGTAAGGGAAAAATCCGGCACTCGGCCAAATCCCCCCCTGTGCGCCAGCATCTCCTGGCCGGAGCCGCCCTGTCCCTTGAGTCTCGGACCGACCATGAGGTTCCAGGTGAATATGCTTCCCAATACGAATAACGCAACCGTACCGAGAGCCAAGACTAAGATGGGAGAACGTTCTTTCATTTGATCGTATTAAACCTGGTTCCAGGGGATCAATTCAAGCTGGCGGTATCCTCTGAATCAATCGACCATCAGTATAAATTTCGTAACCCTTAATGTGAAGCTCATAGCCCCTTGGGGGATGGTCGCTGATATCCAGGACCACGAGATCAATTACGATTTTGGTCACTTTGCCTGTATCGATGGAAAAGCCGAGCTTGATGGGGCTAATCTGGTTTTTGATCGGAATGACCTCGCCGGTTTCTTTCGCCACGCCGGTGACGGGTTCCAACTGGAGGTTGATCGCCTCGAAGGTATCCACGGGCTGGGGCCCACTGAAAATCATCGCCGAAAGGCTGCCGGTGTATTGCGTCAAGTCCACTCGTTTAACCGATGGGACAATCGATCTCCAGGGTGCTTCAGATCCGCCGGGCTCCAACCTGGGTCGTATGCTGACTTGAACGACGGTAACCTCGAGTTTTGCGAAGTCATCAATAGCTTCCCGGTGGTCCTTGAGGTGGATCTCTAGAGTTCCCTCGGGCGATGAAAAGAGCCCTCGAAGAGGTTTTGGAAACTCCCCGGTGCGCCAAGTCCACACCACTATGGTGCTGATGGCGATGACAAGAAAAAGAATCAGTGGTCGGGTGAAGCGCATGCGATTCGGAAGACCGTGAGCTAGTTTTCCGGAAACTTGTCGATGGGATAGAACTCGTAGGTAACGCGTAACTCATTCAGGTCCGTCGGTACGTTCCAGTCGATCCGGAAAACCAGAGGCAGTTCCTTTTCCTCTCCGGGAGCCAGGGTCTGCTGAATGAAACAAAAGCACTGAATGATTTCAAGGTGTTTTGCCGCCAGCGCTTTCGGCTCATCAATGTGACGGGCCTTGGCCGTAATGGGCCTGTCAGAAAGATTCTTTGCCCGGTACATCGCCTGGAGGGTTTCTCCAGGTTTGGCTGATACTACATCCTGCATGGGTTCAAACTCCCAGGGCAGTCCGTCCATGACCTTGGCAAGGAACGCGACCCTGGGAGCACCGGCCCAATTGAGGTACACGCGCCAGTTGTCCCCCTCTTTGACCATCTCCCATTTTTCTTCGCCTTCCAGCATGGGGAGTGTGCCCTTCGAGGCTAAACGGTGGATCTCCTGCTCAATCACTCGGCTTTCTTCCGCAGTGAGGGCGCTGAGCCGATCCAAGTCAAATTCCAGCAGCAGTTTTTGTAACGTTGGATCACTGGCGTCTGGCAGACGGAGGTGAAAGGTGAGGGTCGTTTTTGTGCCGTGAGATACTTTCCGAACGTTTGAGATTTCCATTTTGCTAGCCAGAGTGCGCGCGAGCCCCAAGCCTTGGCCAGTGAACGAGGGGTTTTCCCTTAAAAAGTCCTGGCGACTCTTAACCCTGCGGTCTTCCTCGGAGATCCTGGGGTAGGCTGAATGGTAGTCGCGGGCATAGACCGCCTGTAGGTATTGCTGGAGTATCTGCTGGGGCAGTGTGGGTGTCTGGGGGTCCGTTGAGGAGGGAGGGTTAGGAGCCTGGCGGAACCACAGCGCAACGATGACCATCAAAATCAAGACCGCACACACGATGACGATCCCGCGTTTCATAAGTCATTTCTTAGCAGGAACTACCAGCTGATAGAAACGCCCACGTGTCGCAAAAGGTTCCCACGGCTCGTGGGCCCTCGGTGAATTGCGAGACAATAGTTAGACACTGAAAATTCAACTGAGCATCCAAAAGTATAGTATCCGGTGGGCGTTCGGAAAATTACGCAGTCAGGCCCCTTCGAAGGGAACGTGCCACCTCCACCACTAGAAATAGCCCTGCCGAGGTCAAGACGATCATGGAGGCGGAGGAGATATCGAGGTAGTAGCTGAGTGACATACCAACGGCACCACACAGGGCGCCGATGATGGGTGACACCACGAGCAAGCTGTGAAACCCGCGGGTCAGGTAACGGGCGATGACGGGTGGAATCACGATGGCTGCCGCCACGAGGGTAACGCCGAGGATTTGGGTTGACGCAAGCACGGTGATGGCCAGAAGCATGACAAAGAGAAGCTCTGTCCATCCGGTTGAGATGCCATAGGCCGCGGCAACCTCCGGATCGAAAGTAGAAAACAGGAGCTGACGCCTGATGATCAGCATGACGGCGACGACCAAGAGCGAGATGACCGTGATGACCCACAAGTCGTTTTGGGTGATTCCCAATATATTACCAAAAAGAGCGGCTTCCAGGTTACGGGTAAAATGCCGGTAGGTGGACATGATGGCCACCCCTAGTGCGAAAGAGGAAGTGGTCACCACACCAATAGCGGCATCCGCTCCTACCAGTCTACGGTGACTGATGAGATGGATGCATATGGCGGTCAGCAGAGTCCACGCGCCGGCACCGATGAAAAAGTTGACACCGATACTGTAACTGATGACGGCACCGCCGAAGATGGCATGGGCGAGACCGTGGCCAATGTAGCTCATGCGCCGCAAAACGACATAGACCCCAATGAAACCGCACAGGGCGCCCACCAGCATGGATGCGAGCAGGCCGTGGCGAAAGAATTCATACTGCCAGGGGGTGAGCAACGTTGGCACTCCGAGGATCGCTATAGATGGGGTCGCTCCCCGATCATGATGAGCCCGTCGTGTTGAAAAACCACCATCTCACCTCGATAGGTGTCTTTCAGGACGGATGGATTGAAGACCTGCTCCGGTGGACCTTCGGCGATGATACGCCGGTTGAGGCAAACCACCCACGGGAGATGAGCGGAAACCCAGTTCAGGTCATGAGCCGTGATGACAATGGCGACTCCCTGATGGTTGATCTCGTGGAGGTAGTGGATCACCTCGTCCCGGGATCGAATGTCCAGGCCCGAGGCCGGCTCGTCCAACAGAATCAATTCAGGAGATCCAATTAAAGCGCGAGCCAGAAAAACTGCCTGTTGCTGTCCACCCGATAGCTCGCGAATGTGGCGTTTTCCCAGGCCGGCGAGGTTTAACTCCGACATTACCTCTTCGAGGCGGTCGCGGTCTTTCCCTTTAATGCGGTGAAACCAGTGATTTTTCCTGTAAAGGCCCATGAGAATGACTTCTTCCACGGTTATGGGAAAGCGCCAATCGATGGTTTCCAACTGGGGAACGTAGCCAATCTTCTCCTGGCTCACCCGGCTGACAGGAGCCCCTCGGAAATCGACTCTACCTTGGGTCGGTTGCACGCGCCCCAGAATGGTGCGTAGGAGGGTTGTTTTTCCACCACCGTTTGGCCCAACGACGGCTAAGAACTGCCCTGGCCAGATTCTCAGAGAAATTTCCTCGATACCCAGGGTGGCGCGATAGCCGCTGGTGACATGGTCGAGCTCAACAAGGGGTTCCCCCGTATCCCGCCATTCGGAGGTGCCGGCGGCACCGTGGGGATGTAAGCTTCCAGCAATTTCATGCGATCGGTTCATGGGACTCCTCTGCTTACCACAATAGCTCCAATAGGCAAACTCACTGAAACGCCCTACGAAGATGATGCACGTTCTTGCGCATGATGCTCATGAAGTCGCCTTTTTCAGGGTTATTTCCCGCCGGATTAAAGACGATACTATCCACTCCAAGGGACTTGAGTTTATTGACCGACTCCTTGTTCGGCGGTCCTTCCCAGACCATCCATCTGGCGTGGCCCTCGGCCAGTAAGGACTCCAGTGCGGACCACATTGCCGGTTCAGGTACGGTGTCCGGCTCCCAGTGCAGGCTTGTGAGATTCAAAGAATACCGCTTGGCGAGGTATTGGTAGACTGGATGTGATGCCAATAGTGGCTTTCCAGGTTTTTTGGCGACGATCTCCTTCACCTTCCGATCCAGCTCCAGCAACTCACTTCGTAGACTTTGCAGATTCTTTTCCAGCTCCTGATCATGGGCGGGCAGTTTTCTAACCAGGGCTGACTTTATGGCTGAAGCCTGATCGGCGGCGAAGTCAAAATCCAACCAGGTGGTAAAAGCAGTACCGGTGTGGGAGTGTTCCCCGGTGGGTCCGTGGGTGTGGGTGACGATGTCATCAAGTCGAATGTACCGATCTTTTAGGTGAGCCGAGGTATTCACCAATTTACCTATGGGGAGGCTGACCTTCGCCGGCCACTTTGCATAGTTCGCACCGTTGAGAAGGACCAGATCGGCGCGTTGATAGTCTGCAATAGTGTCGAGGCCGGGCTTCCAAAAGGCGGGATCCACACCGGCCGGCGCGGGAAAGATAACCTTGGCATGCTTTGAAGCGATGCGCTGAGCAAAGTACCTTAAGGGATAGTTAACGGTATAAACGGTGAAAGTGGTATTCGCTGCGAATAGAGGGTGCGTTTGAAGCACGAGTGCGAAGATCAAAAGGCGGAGCCAGAGCGTTATCCGCAGGTCAATCCCGAAGTTGCAACAAAGCTGGCGTGGCGATTCGTGGGTCATTGAAATTGTCCCTCAATTACTCTGCGGACCTGTAGTCCGCGTGGGAGCCCGCCACCGGGGTAGGGTCAACGGTATCGAGAGCTTCAGTCGAACCTCCCAAGGCCAGAAACATGGTTCGAAGATTCTCCAGCATCATGCCGACATAGGAATGACGGGGATCCCCAGGGGTTCCGGGCAGGTCATCGTCTCTCAAGCTGTCGATGAATTTTGATCCACCTTCCCTGGCGATCTGTTTAAGAACGGGACTGGGGAACACTTCCGAGCCAAAGACCGCAGGCACCTGCTCCCGTCGAAGCTGATCGATCAGTCTCGCAACCTCCCTCGGGCTGGGATCGGAAAAGTCAGAGGGTTGAACCGCACCGATGATCTGAAAGCCATAGCGCCGCGCGAAGTAAGGCCACGAGTCATGGTAGGTAAGGAGCCGCCGATTTTGGGTGGGGATGGTATAAACATCTCTCTGAATCGCATCGTCCAGTGTTCGAAGTCGGTCAATATAGGTAGCGGTATTTTTTTCATATTGACTGCGGTTCGCTGGGTCGAGACGGATGAGCTCGTCGCGGATAAGTTCCGCGTAGGCAATAGCGTAACGTGGGTCGGGCCAGAGATGGGGGTTGGGATGACCCCGATCCTTGGGAAAGCTGAAGTCGAAAACGTAATCCTTTTCCGTGACGGTCCTGTTACCGAGCAGTAGCAGGGAGGCCCCGGATTTCTTACCCGCCTGTGCGAGTTTTAGCGTTGGAATCTCAAGGTCCAGACCGTTCAGGATGATCAGGTCTGCCCCTGATAGAATTTGCACGTCCGAAGGAACCGGCTCAAAGGTGTGAGAGTTCATGCCCTCTGGGACAATTCCGGTCAGGTGAATCTTATCGCCGGCGACGTTTTCCACCATGCTGGTAATGGGAGCCACGGTCGTTACAACCTGGAGTTTTCCGTCCTCAGAGGAGACCACGGGATCGGAATTTTTTTCGCACGCAACCAGACACAGTAGGAGCAAGGGACCCCAGAAGGTCAACTTCCGGAGACCAGCTAAATGAACAGTTCGGTAGTTCGTGTGATACATTTGTGATTCGTGCTACTACTTGACCAAAAAAATTGCTTATGGAACTGTGGTGACAAGTTTTCCGTTCTCAACACCTTTGGTCGCGATCAGGCGACCGGCGACTCCATGGACCCTCTGGCTTTCCCCCTGGATGACGATCACTTCTAAGCATTTGTGCTCGTCTAAATGGACGTGCAAGCTGGCATTCACCTTAACTTCCGCATGGTGTTGCATGTCTGCCAGTAGGTCTCCCAGACGGTGGGTCCTATGGTCGTAAAGCAGCGTTACCACACCAACAACTTCCTGGCGAGCATTGTTAATTTTGTCTTGAATCAAATGGTCCCGGATCAGATCCCGGATCGCCTCCGAGCGATTAGCGTACCCTTCCTTGGAGATGTTGCGGTCGAACACCGCTAACAACTCCTGTTCCAAAGACACGCCAAAACGGGACACCGTAGCCATAAAAGCGCAGTCAACATACTGGCTTGTGGGGGGAATGTCAATTGACAGTAGCGGCCAATGATGTTACGCAAGGGAAATTCGTAACACCCGGTATCATCTTTCTATGCGAAATCTCAATAGGTTACGGCTCTTGGGCACCTTGGGTTTTGTCGCCGTCTTGTCGCTCAGTGGCGTATTTGGAAGTGGGGTTGTTGCCCGACCCCTTGTGCTCGCGCAGTCTCGAGGGGACATCATCAGCGAGGAGAAACAAGGGCAACAGGAAAAAAAAGAACCCGGTTTCCGGGAAAGGTTGGAAAAAACCGGGATTTCTATATGGGCTTCCTATACGGCTGATTTGTTGGGAAATCCGTCCGGCGGAAAGGGCTTGGCCTTTCGCTATGCCGGAGGGTTGGAATTCGGCACAAAGTTGGAGTTGAAGCGACTTTTGAAACTGAGAGAAAGTCTTCTGTTTGAGGTTTCGGGAGACCATCGTAGTGGCCATGATTTATCACGGGACATCGGCAACCTTTTTGTGCCCGCACAAATTTTTGGGATTGGTAGAAGATTTGGTGCCGGGACGCTTCGATTGTACAGGCTGTCCTTGGAAAAACTCCTTGCGGAGGAACGGTTCAGCTTGTTGGCGGGACGTATTGGAATGGGTGATGACTTTTTGACCTCTGAGCTTTACCAGCAGTTCGTTCAAACCGCCTTCCACAAGAATCCCATTGGCGTGGTGGCAAATATACTGTCCTTTACCGTGAGTCCGGTGTCCACCTGGGGCTGGCGTGCAAGATACGAGACGGACAATTGGAAAATACTGGGAGGCGTCTATTACTCCGATGATACACTCGGAGATGACGATAAGCATGGGACGGATTTTAGTATTCGAAGCGACAAGGGTTACACGCCAATCCTGCAAATCGGCTACAAGCATAACCAGAGACCGAACGAATCAGGATTTCCCGGGAATTACTCCATGGCGGTATATTACGATTCCAACCGATACGAAGATATAGGGGACGCGAGCAAATTCAAATATGGGAACTACGGCTTTTACTTTCACCTGGACCAGATGGTCTACGCGGAGCCTGATTCAGGCCGGAATCAGGGACTCACGCCGTTTCTGGCCGCAACAATCATGCCGCAGACAAGCATCAATCCAATTCCATACTTTCTCATGGGTGGGCTGGTTTACAAAGGGCTCTTTCCAAGTCGAGACCAAGATACGACATCGTTTGGCCTGGCCTATGGTCAATTCAGCGACCAGCTGGCCGGGACCTATGAGATGGCTTTCGAGCTGAACCATGAGTTTGAAGTTACCTCCTGGTTGAGCCTCCAACCTGATGTTCAATACATTCGCCGACCGGGTGGCACTGGGAATATTCCAGACGCGTGGATCCTTGGTTTTGAATTGGAATTGAAATATTGAATGTGCGGCAGCGGCGCATTAATGCATATTGCTCTATATTCCCACTAATCAAAATCCGAAATCCGAATCACGAAACCCTAAACAATACCAAAACCAAAAATTAATAATGTTCAAAATATTGAGCACACGCCGTGGCGTTGCTTGCAATGACAAATATCTGAGCCTCTAAAAGTAAACTGTAAATGTTTTTGTTTAGAGATTGGCAATTCGAGATTGTTTCGAATTTCGGATTTCGAGTTTGGAATTTGTAAATTGTTCCTACGGAGGTAGCTATGCCAGTGGTTCACGTTTACATGTTTGAGGGGCGAACGGTGGAGCAGAGACGGAAAATCGTCGCGGGAATTACCCAGGCCATGGTGGATGGAGCCGGGACCGATGCCAAGGAAGTTCACGTCCTCCTCCACGATATGCCCATTTCCAACTGGTCCAATGACGGGGTCCTCTACGCGGAAAATTCTAGCTATTTGGAAAAGCGCAAGCAGCGGCTGTCCAGGTAGGTGGAAGCTCTGAACCATTCGCGTGGTTTAAACCGCTTCATTGACAATGCGGTCACCAAGTGACTAACCTAGCTGCGGGTGTGCGCCATATGGCGTTCCGGGATCTGCGGGTAACCCGTAGGCAGGAGGTTTGTAATGAAAGAAATTCGTGACATGCGAAGCTTTGTTAGTCGTCTTGAGGAGTTGGGTGAGCTAAAGCGCCTGGAAGGTGTGGATTTAAATCTTGAGGTGGGCGCTTTGACGGAGCTCATGGGAGAACGGGAACAGGCGGCTCTTCTCTTCGATGGATTTAAGGATTATCCAAAGGGTTTTCGGATTTTTTCCAACGTTTTTCGGACCTGCCGCCGGGCCGCCGTGGCCATGGATCTTCCATTGGAGTTAAAGGGAGTTGATTTTCTGCACGCGTGGCGTAAGCGGGTTTCTGGCTTCAAACCCGTTCCCTATGAGCAGGTGGAAGGCGGGCCGGTGTTTGAGAACCAAATGGACGAGTCCGAAGTCGACCTCTACAAGTTTCCGACTCCCATCTGGCACGATCTGGACGGTGGGCCCTATCTAGGAACCGGCTGCGGTGTGATTACAAAAGACCCAGAAACTGGAAAGGTCAATGTTGGGACCTACCGGGTGATGATTCAGGAGAAGAATAAAGTTTCAGTTAAGATGAACAAGGGAAAGCATGGCCGTCTGGCGGTGGATAGAGCTCACGCGCAGGGCAAGGCCCTTCCTGTGGCCATCACCTTGGGTCAGGAACCAAGTCTCTTTTTGGCCTCGCAGATGCCGCTATCGCCGGATACGAGCGAGTACGAATTCGCCGGTTGGATGCAAGGGGCGCCGATTCCAGTGGTTCGAGGGGCCGTATCGGGTTTACCACTGCCAGCGAACGGCGAGGTGGTCCTCGAAGGCGAAATCCCTCCCCTGCCCCCGGAAGAACTCCCCAAAGAAGGTCCCTTCGGAGAATGGCCGGGCTATTACACGGAAGCCACGGTAGGTGACGTTCCTTTGATGACCGTCAAGAGAGTTTATTATCGAAACGATCCAATCATTCTTGGGGCCCCTCCCCTCAAGCCGCCCAACAGCTATCTTCCGATTCCTTTGGGCGCCATCACCCTCTGGGAGCAGCTCGAACGGGCCGGGGTGCCTGAGATCAAAGGTGTCTGGGGTTTTGTCTACGGCGGGCAACCCGGACCATTTACCGTCATCGCCATCAAGCAGCGCTACACGGGGCACGCCAAGCAGGCGCTATTGGTTGCTGCAGGGGCGCGCGCCGGAGCCTATGGGGGTAAGATGGTCGTGGTGGTGGATGATGATATCGATATTACGAACCCCTACGAAGTTATTTGGGCCATCTCTACCCGCTGCGATGCTAGAGAAGGGATCGACATCGTAAAAAATGTCTGGGCGTCTGTCTGCGAACCGACCATTTCACCGGATGAAAGGGACACCCGTGGATACATCAGCGATCGGGTATTGATCGACGCCTGCCGCCCTTACCAGTGGTTCGATCGTTTTCCTGCGGTCAATGCGTTTCCCCGGGAGTTCAAAGACAAGGTCGCAAAGAAGTGGAATGTTTAAGTCGAGCTCGACCGTCTTTGCGCTAAGGTCGTGCTAGATTGATTGGCTCAAAGCCTCATTATCTTTTGGCTTCAGGAGCTGCCCCGTGCAAGTTTTGCTCAATAGGCGGCCCAAACCCGTCCTGGTGCCCAAGTGCTGTAAGTATAGCCGCCCATTGACAACCAAATCCGACTCTGTTTATTAATGGGCTGTCATGCTCCTTGCAACGAAGAGGGGAGTTTTCCATACGCAGCGTCTGATAGGAGCCGTCCTACTAGTGGCGGTCTTCGTTCTCCCCCTCCACCTCCATCCAGTAAATCCGCTACCGCTGGTCAACAAGGACTGTACCTGTTACTCAGGTGCCAGGGCACAACTGGGCCTACCCGAGGCCGAGACCTCCCTGGCCCCCGTGATACAGGCCTCGCCGGTTGACGTTTTAGAGGTCTTTTACCTCGTCTCGCATTTAATTCATTCCCACTCCGGCCGTGCCCCCCCTTCTCTCTAACCGTTTTGTTCCAGTCTAAGATCGGTTAGGTCTTTCTTTCCCTTCTCCACGTGTGAAGGGAGAGAACCGTTTACATTTAGGAGGGGAAATTCATGGTTTCCTTTATACGACGATCACTTATTTCAGTGTGCATAGTGTCAAGTTGCCTCATGATTCTTGCAGACGCGGGTTGGGCCAGGGAGGACGAGGTGGCATCCTTGAAAAAGCAGCTCAAAGAGATGCAGCAGATGATGAAAAAAATGGCGGCCCGTATTAATCAACTAGAGCGCAGCAAAGCAACGGATGCCGCGAAGTTAAAGCGGGTGGAAGGTTCAGTGAAATCCATTCAGCGTTCTCCGTCATCGTTAAACCCGGCCATCGGCATGATCATCGATTCCACCGTGCAGCAAAAGGAGTCTGGCGGTGGAAACTTCAGTTTGCGTTCGGCAGAGTTGGGTATCTCTGCTTCCGTAGACCCATTCGCCAGGGGATACGCCTTTATAACCGGGAGTACCGAGGGAGTGGAGCTTGAGGAAGCGGCCATGGTGACCAGCTCATTGCCCTGGAACTTGACGCTTCGAGGGGGAAAGTTTTTTGCAGACTTTGGCCGCTTGCCAAAGTTCCACCAACCCGAGATTCCCTTTGTCAACTTTCCGCTCTCCATTGAAAGAATGGTGGGAGGTGAATCGGTGGCCATTGGTGCCGAGACCAACTACCTTGTCCCAAAGATTCCATTTTTTCTCAGGTTCACGGCCGGGGCCTACAACAAAATTGGTGAGGAAAACGATCGGGTGGATGATGCGGTGAGCCGGACCTGGAACAAGTTTACTTACCTCGTGCGCGGTCACAGTTACTATGATTTGACAGATAGCCTGAGTATCGAGGGGGGAAGCACTCTGTCTTACACGCCGGAGGTGAACGGCAACGAGGACCGTTCCCTTGTGGGCGTCGATCTTACTTTCCGCCATAAACCCCTGGTGCCCGGCGTTTACCAGGGTGCAACCCTGGCAGGAGAGCTATTCACCAATAGTGAGCGTCTTGAGCAACCCGCCGGGAATTTTGAAAGGCAGATCGCTGTCGGTGGTTATGGTTACGCACAGGTGGACTTCGATCCTGGTATCTTAGGAACCTGGTCGGCAGGATTTATGGTGGATTCGGCTCCAGATATTGCCAGCCCGGGTAAAAAAACCACGAGTTACTCGCCGTATCTCAACTGGTGGCCGAGTGAGTTCAACCGTGTGCGGCTGCAATACACTTACGGAGACGATGAGGTGGGGGAGGACGAAGGAGAGAGCGGCAGCCAGGTCTTTCTCCAGTGGACAACGATTCTCGGCAGTCACACCCACGGATTTCGCAATCGTTGACCGATGTCGGTTGAAAGGAGGAAGGGAGATATGAATCTGAAAGCACATCTCAAGAAAAATTGGCTCGAAAAAGTGTTCATCCTCGCCGTGTTTTTATTCTCCGCTGATAGTTTATTGGCTCAAAACATCCGCGTGGTCACGACCATCCCTGACCTGGCGGACATGACAAAACAAATTGGTAAAGACCTGGTAAGGGTGGAGAGCCTCGCCAAGGGTGTGGAAAACCCTCATGGGGTACCCATGAAGCCAAGCTTCGTGCCCAAGCTGAATCGTGCAAATCTGCTGGTGGTCATGGGATTGGAGTACGAATTTTCCTGGCTTCCCGGTTTATTGGAAGTGGCAAGTAACCGACAGATCCTGCTGGGCCAACCCGGGTATGTCGACACGTCCGTGGGAGTAACACCCATCGACGTGCCGACGACCTTTGACCGTGCAGAAGGAGATGTCCATCCAAGCGGCAACCCCCACTACAATCTGGATCCGGTGTATGGAAAGCTCATTGCAAGAAATATTGCCAATGGCCTGGTGAAAAATTTTCCCCAACACAAGAAAGTGTTTGAAAAGAATCTCGCTCGCTATACTGGTGAGCTGGATCGCTGGATTGATCGCTGGCAACAACTCGCAAAGCCTCTCAAGGGAGTCAAATACGTCAGCTATCATAAGAGCTGGGGCTATTTTGCCGATCGGTTTGGTTTGGCAGGGGTTGGAACCATCGAGTTGAAGCCTGGAATCGCGCCCACGCCAGCCCATCTCGTTCGTCTGGTCCGGATGATGAAAGAGGAAAGAGTACCTTTGATTCTTTTCGGACCCCAAAGTAAGAGGCTGCCACGCCGTTTGGCGAGCGAAACCGGGGCAAAATTTCTCCACCTTCCGATTATGGCGGGAAGCCGATCCGGTGTGGAAACCTATATAAAGATGATCGATTATAACGTTCGAAGCCTTGTGGAAACCATGAGCGGTAGCGGCCAGCAGTGAAGCATAATCGACCTGTTCAAAAAGAGATAGACTCATGACGGAGCGACAACCGTTGATCGCCCTAAAGGACGTGCGCTTGGGCTACGGTGTTGAGCCCGTCCTTGAGGGCGTGAATTTGGAAATTTATCCCGGTGATTTCATCGGGTTGGCCGGACCCAACGGTTCCGGCAAAACGACCCTTCTTAGAACAATCCTGGGATTGCTCCCAGCCATAGGAGGCACCGTAGCCCGAAACTGCTCACTGGGTGATACGGGGTATGTTCCTCAAAGCACGTCTCTCGATTCCTACTTTCCCCTGACAGCGTGGGAAGTGGCACGAATGGGCTCCTATGGGAAGCTTCAACCCTATAGCTTCGTTGAGGGGAAAGAAAGATTAAAGCTGCAACGTTGCCTCGAGCAGGTGGGTTTAAGCCACCTTGCCGATAAGTCTTTTTTCTCCCTGTCAGGGGGACAGAAGCAAAGGATCCTCATCGCCCGAGCTTTGGTGATTGATCCGAAGATTCTCATCCTGGACGAGCCTCTGTCCGGAGTGGATCGGGAGTCTCAAGAGAGCATCACAAATCTGCTCTTGGCGCTGAACCGCGATGACCGGTTAGCCATCTTTTTTTCGAGTCACGATCTACCCATGGTGAGGTCCGTGGCGGGCAAGGTCTTGCAAGTGGAAAAGGGTCGGATCTGGTGGCAAAACGGGGAGAGCGTCTCGAAACCGTGACCACGTTCTTCGAAATGTTCAATCCGTCCTTCTTGCTGTTTCCCGCAGTGGTGGGAAGTGCCGTATTGGGTTTGGTGTGTCCCCTGGTGGGCGCATTTCTCATCTTGCGTAGAACCGTTTTTCTTGGGTTGGCATTGCCACAGGTGGCCGCGGCGGGGATTGCCTTCACGTTTTGGTTACAGCAAGCGGGTATCATCCCAGCCCTAGGTAACGGAGATGGGTCCATGGGAATCTTTGGTTCCCTTCTATTCACCCTTCTAGGCATTGGACTACTTGGATACTTGGACCTGCGTGGCAAGGGTCTGGCTGAAACCCGGCTTGCGGCGACCTATGCGTTGGCAGGGGCCCTCACTATCCTATTTATTGTATTTAACCCGGCCGGGGAGGTTGAGATTCTAAGCCTCCTGAAAGGGGAAGTGGTGGCCATGTCTACCGCGGAGTTGAGAATACTCGTAGCGGTTTTTCTCATGGTATTCGTGGGGATGGTCCTGTTTCGACGCGAGTTCTTGCTCAGCTCTTTTGATCGTGATCTGGCCTTTTTATTAAAGGGGGGCGCCCGGCATTGGGATGTCTTGCTTTATCTGTTGGCTGGGTTGACCATTGCCATCGGTGTTATCATGGCCGGCCCCCTTCTCGTTTTCGGCTTTCTAGTGCTTCCTCCCCTGGCGGCGCGGCCATTGATCCGGGGCATGGGGTCGTTTCTCATTTTGTCTTCTGTCTTGGGCGTGGTGATGGCCATTTTTGGGTTTTATTTATCTTACAGCCTTGACCTCCCATTGGGGCCGACGGATGTGGCTCTTGGATGTGGCTTTGTTGTGCTGGCCTATGGGGTCGCGAAATTTTTACCTAATGTGGGGTTTAAGGCTTGTTGGATCTTCTTGGCCTTGTCTTTGGTGTCAGGCTGTACGCAGAAAAGCGCCCCTGGCTTTCCAGAACCCAGGACTTTTAAAGATGCCCAGATCTGGCTGGGTAAAGTGAAAAATACCACCGGACGTTCGTTGGTCCTTCCAGGAACGAATCCCCTTCAGTCACTGCGCCAAATGGCGGGTAAAGGAACGCCCGGCGCTCGGCAGACAGTAATGGATATAATGAGAGAAGGGTTCCGTACTGAGCTTACCCGACAAGGAGTCAGCGTATTCTATCCTGAAGGCGCCGACCCCAGTCTTGCAAGATTTCCCGGGACGGCAGAACAGGCTGCCGAGGTGGCCCGGCGGGCCAAGGTGGATGGTTATCTTTTGCTCACCCACGTCGAACGTTGGAGTGCAGAATCGCGTGCATTCATAAATGTTATTGTGGATTTGAAGTTAGTCAGAATTTCCGATGGTGAAATCGTTTGGCAAAGACGCTATCGCCGTGCCGTTCCCACGCCGAGCGCTACGCATCTGGAAGAGGCCTATAGAGATGCCATGAAAGTTGTTTCCCGTGAGGTTTTTAGACCGTCATAGGATCGGAACTCCTCTTTAGTTTAACTTACAAATGCGACGCTCCAATATAAAAGTTCCGTCCCTGACCATCTTGACGCGTGGCCTAGGTTAACCTATAACCGTTAGAAGGGCCAAGCGATGAATGAAAGCGTTAGCGCAAAGGGACTTCCGGAAGTTCTACCAATTTTTCCTTTGACGGGCACCCTGCTCTTGCCGGGAACCACCCTGCCATTGCATATCTTTGAACCTCGCTACCGTAACCTGGTGGAAGATGCGCTCAGTAAAGATAAAGTCTTTGGAATGATCCAGCCGTTCGTCCCGCGAGAGGACAACCGTCCGCTACCAGGCGCGGAAAAAGAAACTCCCGAGCTCTATCACGTAGGGTGTGCCGGTGTTATTGAAAAATGGGAAAAGACGCCCGATGGTCGTTACGGCATCTACCTTCGCGGTGTGAACCGCTTTCGCATCGAAGAAGAGTTACCTGTTCACCGCGGTTATCGCCGCGTGAAAGCGAGATACGACGTTTTTTCCGACGTCACGACCGATGAAAACTGGCACTGCGACCGGCCGGCGATCCGTTTGGCTCTGGAAGGATACGCCAAGGCCATGGGGCTCCGAGTACAATTGGAAGAGATCGACCGAATTCAAGACGTGGAGCTGGTGAACGGTTTATCCGTGTCGCTTCCCCTTCACCCCGCGGAGAAACAGGCTTTGCTCGAGGCTCCTTCTCTGGATGATCGGTCGGTGATTTTGCTGGATCTGCTCAAACTCGAAGGTGCTTCGGAAGGCACTTCTACGGGACCCACCACTCGGACCATCAACTGACCCGCTTACTCCCCCAACAGGGTCTGTTGCCCTCGCAGACAAACGTTGAGTCAATGACTTTGACTCCTTACGACGGTTTGCTATAGTCTCTCCCGTCCATATATCAGGAACCCTCATGGCATCGGCACTGATAAAAAACCTTGGCGCCTTTGTGACCGGTGATTTAAACGCACCCCTTAGGCAAGCGGACTCCATCTACATCGAAAATGGCGTGGTTAGGGCCATCGGCAACGGCATCAATTACCAGGCGGATACGGTGATCGATGCCTGTGGGATCACAGCAATGCCCGGGCTAATTGATTCACATTCCCATCCGACTTTTGGTGACTTCAGCCCGGCGCAAAACGCCCTGTCTTGGATCAACCACTATATGCACGGCGGCGTGACCGCGTTGATCTCCGCGGGGGAGCTCCATCTGCCCGGGCTGCCCCTGCCCCCGGAGGCCAAAATTGCCCTGTCCCTTGCGCTGGTGGCAAAGTGCTGTTTCGACAACGCCCGGCCATCCGGTGTCAAAGTCCACGGCGGGACTTTACTGCTGGTTCCAGGTCTCAAAGAGGCAGACTTTGATGCCATCGAAGCAGCGGGAATCCGCCTGGTTAAATTTATCTTTTATGATTATAGCCATCTGCCGAACGGTGAGGCGGAGCGTTACGTAGGTTGGGCCCGGGAGCGGGGCATCAAGGTCAAGATTCACTCCGGAGGAGTGTCCCGATCCGGTGTGAGTCAGGTTGCGGGATGGGAGATTGTGAATCGGTTGAAGCCGGACATTGTCGGTCACATTACCGGTGGGCCGATTCCTATGCCGGAAGACGAAATGAGAAAGATCGTAGCGGAGGGTAACCTCTTCTTCGAGATTTGCAGCTCCGGTAACTCGCGTATGGTTCTCGCTTTGATGGATGAAGTGGCGCGCAAGGGAGCATATCATAGGGTCCTGGTGGGGACCGATACTCCGGGGGGCACCGGGATTATCCCGCGCGGCATGCTGCGAGAAATTGCCTTCTTGTCTTCCCTGGCTCATGTGTCGCCGGAGATGGCCATTGCCATGGCGACTGGAAATGTTGGTAAGGCCCATGGTCTGTCCCTTGGGATTTTGGAAGAAGGCAAAGCTGCGGATATTGTTTTGCTGGACCGGGTTAAAGGCTCTGTTGCACGGGACGCTCTGAACTCGTTTACTCAAGGAGACCTGCCGGGTATTTCAGTCGTGATGATTGACGGCGAATTGACGGTAGCGGGCCGGAGCCAGCAGACGCCGCCGCCGGAGCGGGCAGCCATCATTGAAAGGAAAAAGATGTGACAACGACATTTGGAGTCGGACTGTTTCCCACGGAACCCCTGGCAAAAATGATCCAGCTTGCAAAGCTGTCCGAGGATCTGGGCTATACACATTTATGGGTGGGGGACTCGCATCTGATCTGGCGCGAGGCCTACGTTAACCTCGCGGCCATGGCGGTGAACACCAGCAAGGTCAAGCTTGGCACAGGGGTCAGCAATCCCATCACCCGCCACCCCTCGGTGGTCGCCAGCGCCTTCGTGACCTTGGAGGAATTGGCCTCTCGGCGCATTAATGTAGGGATCGGCCTGGGAGACAGCTCGGTGGAAACCATGGGCATGAAGCCTGCCCGGTTGGCGGATTTTGAAAAGACCATCCACCAGATGCGTGGCTTGATGCGGGGAGAGAATGTGGAGCTGGAAACAGGAAGCATCCATCTGAATTTTCCCACCAAAGAACCCATACCCATTTATATCGCCGCAAGCGGGCCGAAGATGCTTGAGCTTGCGGGTCGGGTCGCGGACGGAGTCATTGTTCTCGTGGGAACGGATCCCTCCTACCTCAAGCAGGCGCAGGAGAAAATTCAATCAGGGATCCGGGCCGCCGGACGCAAACCCGAAGACGTGGAGCTGGTTCTTTGGGTGCCCTGCGCGGTATCGGACAAAATGCCGGCCCGGGATGCGGTCAAAGCCCATGTGGCCCGTATCGTTGCGCACCCCCTTCCCTATGAATTAGGAGATCGAGAAAAGGAAGTTCTGCAGAAGATCCGGGAAGCTTACAACTACTATCAGCACATGCAACAACAGGCGGATCAGGCGAAAGTCATACCGGACTGGTTGGTGGACAAGTTTGCCATTGCGGGAACTTCAACGGAGTGTCGAGATAAGGTGCAACAACTGAAGGAAAGCGGTATCCACCAGATCGCGATTATCCCTTATGGTGTCGGCGGAGACCGACAGGAAACGATCAAGAATTTCGCCGCTGCGGTTATTTAATCTCTGTTTCGATCTTTCTCCTTCCTTCCAAAGATGTGACTACCTGGAACAAGTATCTTCTCTTTCAAATACCGGGGTGGATCATTGCGGCCCTGATACTGATTGCCATGCGGTATTGGGTCGGATTGCCCGTATGGATAGCCCTGATTGGTTTTGTCCTTTGGGTGATCAAAGATTTCCTGTTCTATCCGTTGCTTCGTGTCGCGTATCAATCCGGCCCGAAAACGGGCGTGGATCAGCTTGTAGGATTGAGGGGGGTGGCGAAACAAAAACTCGACCCACGAGGCCAGGTGTACCTGAGGGGCGAGCTCTGGCGTGCGGAGACGGCGCCGGGAGTTCAACCCATTGCGTCAGGGAGCAAGGTGAGGGTGCTCCGGGCGGAGGGAATGACTCTGATCGTTATGGCGGATACCGTGGACGCAAAACCGTCGGCATCGGCAAATGATTTTCCTGCGGGGTAAAAATTATTAATGAGTTCATTATTATCTAGACAACTCATACGACAAGCCACTCTCGCGCTGAGCCCTTCCAAGCGTGGGCAATGAGCCTGTACCTTGTAGGTCGCCACCCCATCCGCTCCAGGGCGGCATGTCCCGCCGCCCTGGCCTGAACTCAACCTCTACGTTCCTGTGCCCACGCTTTTCAGGCCCCAGCCCTCAGTGGCATATGACAACTTACTTTTTAGCTCCTCAGTAATTGGGCGTTGAAAGAACCCTATGCAGGCTTTCCTCAAGTTTAGGCACGGTGTCGTGCTGGCCCACTTCGATGGGTAAAATCCATTTATACTCGGTGTGTTCCCAATCCAGAGTGACAGAAGGTTTTCTTCTCAACTGCACCAGAACGGGATGAACGAGCCAATGTTTATTTGTCTCCTCGTCGGTAAATTCGTAAGGGTCGCCGGCGCTGAAACTGGAAACATCTTGTTCATGAATATTCAGCTCTTCTCGAAGCTCCTCGAGGGCCTTTTGACGAAGAGGCTTTGGTTCATCGATATACCCGGCAACGGTATGCCACTTTCCCGGGTACGTACGGACCTTCTGGCTTCTTTTCAATAACAAGATCTTGTCCTCAAATCTCACAAAACAGGTGAGCACAGCCGCCTTGTCGGAATTGGAAAAATCAATTCTACCGTCCGGGAAGCGTGGTAGATTCTCAAATTCTTCTAATATCCTAGGAATATCTGGTGTAGTTTTGTTCATGGGCCGCCAATGGTTTAACCATAATGGGTCTACGGTAGGTTTGCAAAATAGGACCTTTCTGTTTCCTCCAATGTTCCAACGTTCCAAGGCGTAAACCGATATTGATGGGTCTGTCCGCCCTAAAGACGCAGGGCGTCTTTCCCTTCTTGGCATTGCTTTGGGTTCGTGATATGGATCTTTCGCGGTGCGAAGGGAAAATAGGCTGAGATCATTTGCTATGAAATTTTTAGCCTTTTATTGTTTTGTTTTTTTCCTTCCAATAGCGTTGTCCGCGTCTGGCGGTTCCATGGACCGGCGAGAAGTGACCAACGGTGACTACCTGAAGTTTGTTCGGGCTACCGGGCATCCGGTGCCGGAGTACTGGGCGGATGGTCAATACCCCGAGGGGCAGGAAAATGAACCGGTGGTGCTCGTCACGTGGCATGACGCGAGCCAGTACTGTAAATGGGCAGGAGGGAAGAAGCTTCCTTCCGCAGATGAATGGTTGGCGATGTGTGAGGCGGGAACTTTAGGGAAAGAAGGGGACGTCTGGGAATGGACTTCTACGGATATTCCCACAGAGGAAGGAACCTTCAAAGCCCTCTGTGGTCCCATGGATACCTGCGACTGTTCCCACCGTTATCTTCCTGAGTGGAGAAACATGGTCAAAGGCTTTCGCTGCATGGGAGGATCGATGCAGGTGACCAGCCTGTCGATGCCCTGATGTGTGGGTGGAAAGTCGCCTTGCCCTCAGTTGGAATCGTTCGTCGGAAACATCAGTGATTTAACCGTCACGGGTATGACTTCCGATGCCCCCATCGGACGACCGATGTCGATATAGTCCAAATCCCCCACATCAATGCCATCCACGGCAATAATCTCCTGTGGGAGTTTGAGCTCTTCCTTTAATACGCCGCCCAGGGACTTGGCCACGTCGAGGTCCAGGGTCAGGTAGAGAGGCGCGCTGAGGTCATTTGATTCTTTGACGACTGCCGCAATGCCCTCTGCAAGGCTTCGTATGGATTGATAGTCGGGTTGCTGCGGGAGGGAAACCGCTAGTGCCAAGCCGGCGCCGTAGGACGTCAGGTCAAACTTGGCCAGCGCGGTCCTGACCGCCTGTTCTACCGGTTGCTTTTCTTCAATGAAAGGTCGGACCACCTTGAGTGCGAAGGCTGGCAGTACATCGCGGTTTGAGATGTAACTCGTGTTGCCGCTCGCCTGGATCGTGTACTCACCGGCGCCGATGACCGTTGCCCGGATTCCTTCCGTGGATTCTCGTAAGAAGTCTTTCTTGGGGACTTTATTGAGTTGTTCCCTGACGCTCTTGGCTAGCAACGGCCCCATGTCCCCGTAGGCGGTGTGATCGTGCTGGTAAATATGTTCGGAGACACCACCGGAGAACACGATGAAATCGACCTGGTCAATTCCGTGGTAACCGTTCAAGGGTTCTGTCACCATGAGGTCCTTTGCCAATTTTGTTTTGGGGCCGCCATAGATGACTTCGAAAGTTAATTTTGCTAGTAACTCGGAAAACTTAACTCTTTCATTTTCAGTAATTGATTTTCCGAGCTCCACCGAGTGGCCCAGCTCTTTCATGACCAGCTTGGCGGGCTCTTCAACCCTGGTGACGACACCGGACTGATCGTAAGCAATTAATCGCGCCCCGACGTTGATGGCGGCGGTTTCGGTCACTATGCCGTCCTGAATCAAAGAAAACTTTGTGGTGCCCCCGCCCATATCGACATTCAGAACGTTTGCCTGCTGAGCCCGGGAGAGTTCCACGGCTCCGCAGCCGTAGGCTGCCAGCAACGCCTCATGGTTGGGACCGGCGGAAGCGCAAATAAACTTGCCCGATTCTCTAGCGAAAAATTCTACGATGGGTTTGGCGTTTTCCTTCTTGAGAGCCTCTCCGGTGATGACCACGGCACCGGTGTCGATATCTTCGGAGCTGTATCCTGCTTCTTCATACACACCTTTGATAAAATCTTTGACCTTGTCTGTGTCAATCTGAGTGCCGGAGATGTATGGGGTCAGCATGATCTTGGAGCGAAAGAGAACTTGACGATCGGTGACTTTGAATTTCGCGGACAGAGCGGCGCCTTCCCGTCTCAGGGTCAGTTGGGAGAAAACCAGGTGAGTGGTGGAGGACCCGATATCAATGCCCACGCTCTTGAGCGTGAACATCTCCAATCCCTCGATATCCTCTACGATGGTGTCCGGGCCCGGGTGAAAATGTTCCGGATTCTCGTCGTCTTCGTGCATCGTAGTACCTCTTCAATTAGCTCGTGTTGACATCTAGCCAAACAGATCTTGAGTTTTTAGAATTCAGAAAAAGATAGCTCGCGCAAAGGCGCAAAGGGTGCCAAGCTCGGAGAAAATAGAAAAATCATTGTCTTTGCTTCCTTGGCGTCTTCGCGCGAAAATCCTTCTTTAAGTAGTTCTGTTCAACATTCTTATTGGTTAGAATCTGACAACTGTTACACGGCGGCAGGGGAAAACTCAAAGTTTCGATTATTATAGGCTTCCTCAGGCATGAGGCTCGTAAAGCCGCGTTTCGAGAGTTCTGATTCGAATTTCTGGCGAATGAACGGATCCTCATCCGGATATTCAAATTGATCCTTGGCCCGGTCTTCGACTTTTTCAGCGTGCCCGTGGAACTGCATGGGCGGATGCAATGCGAGATAGCGAGCCGGGTTGCCACCGAGGTTAAAGTGCTGGTGAAACCATCGATTGGGAGGAACAAAGACGCTGGCTTCATGCCAGGGTACGACAATCTTTTCTTTTCCTTCTTCCCACAGGATGGAGTAGCCCTCGCCAGCCGGGATGACAATCACCCGGCCGGGACCATGACGGTGGGCCTTCTTGTACGTTCGCGCGGCGAAGACGGACATATGAGCAGACATCTCCGATCCGGGAAAACGCATGTACACACTCTTTCCGCCGGCCCCACGTGCTTTGTTCGCGTCGAGCTTATCCCATGCCCGCATATCGGGAAAAAAGTTGCCATACCAGTAGATCCTACCCCAGGTGTTGATCTGGCTCACGTCATCGGGGTTATCCAGGACTTTGGCTTCGGAATAAAAATCTCCGTTTTGACCGAATAGTACGTCTTCGCCCTTGTATGGATTGTTAAAGAAAAAGTTTGCGTCCTGGACGGCGGACATGGCAAGGGGCAGGTAGCTGTAGCGTAACAGCCGGACCACGTTGTCACCCTGCATGTTGGTTATTTGATGATAATAATTGTGCGGGATAAGAAACATGCTGTGTTTCTGCCACTCGAATGTCTTTTTGGGTCCCCCTTCGTTGGCCCAGACGGTGGTGGTTCCACGCCCTTCGATGACGTAAACAATCTCGTCCAGCGCGAATTTCACGGGTGGTAATGTCTTTCCAGGAAGAATCTCGGCGATCAAAGCTGAGGTTACCCCTTCCTGTCCCATGAGCTGCATGAACGCTGCGTTGCATTGCCGTTCTTCCCACCATTCGAGGTTTACCGTTCTTAGATCCTCAATGTAGTAACCTCGGTGAATAGGGATTCCTTTAGACTCCATCCATCGATCGTACGTAAATACCGGTGGCATCGAATTGTCTCCTCTCCAAGGCAGGCCTTTTCACTTGCGAAATCAGAATATAATAGGCTGAGCGTAGTGTCGTCAAGGTGAACCCTTGAGCATCAAGCATCGTGTGCCTTTAGAATCTGCCCATGGTCCGATTTTCCCGCCTCACTAGGGTTACGTGGTGGCAGTGATTTCATCGTAGCCCGTGCGTCCGCCATCCCGGTATTTGGCTCGCCTCTATCATCGCGGGTCAAAGCGCATAATAGGTCAGATCGAACATCTTTTGGCCTAAAACCTGTACTTTTACCCTTGAAAAAACACAAGATGTAGGGGTTATCTATCTATTAACCACAATAGATTGTGCGGCACGCGGATTGCACCTCAGAGTGGATTGGAGTTGTCTAGAATCGTATGGAAACGGGAACCGCAGCCGATATCGCATCAATTTCGTTGTGCATTCCGGCCTGGCAGATCGGTATCTATATCGGTCTCAGCAGCGTATTTATGCTGATTCAGGAGCGTAAGCTCTGTCTCGTCACTACCTACCTCTTTACCTTTTACTGGGGTTTTTATGTGTACGGAGACGAGTTTATGCTGGTGGCGGGGGGATCGAAGCTCGCCCTATCCTTATATATAGTGTGCGGTCTCCTGCTCGTGACCTTTAGCCTGTACGCATTTTTTCAAGAGAAAAATTGAACGAAACAGCAGGGGGTCGGGAGTCCTAACTCCAAAGACTCCCGACCCCTTCTACTCACGCCTCTGCCAGTTTCTTGGCTTTCTCCTGGGCCTGCTCGATGGTACCGACCATGTAAAACGCTTGTTCCGGAATGTCATCGTGCTTTCCGTCCACGATCTCCTTAAAACCCTTAATCGTGTCTTGGAGCTGCACATAGACTCCGGGTGTTCCCGTGAAAGCTTCTGCGACGTGAAAGGGCTGAGACAGAAACCGTTGGATCTTTCTTGCCCTGGCGACCACCAGTTTGTCATCTTCCGAAAGCTCGTCCATGCCGAGGATGGCGATAATGTCCTGAAGGTCTTTGTAACGCTGTAATAGGACCTGAATTTGTCGCGCCACCTGGTAATGCTCTTCCCCCAAAACCCTCGGATCGAGAATCCTCGAGGTAGAATCGAGAGGATCCACCGCAGGATAGATACCCAGCTCGGCGATCTGTCGCGACAAAACGGTAGTCGCATCCAGGTGAGCGAACGTTGTGGCCGGCGCAGGGTCCGTCAGATCGTCTGCGGGAACGTAAATAGCCTGCACGGAGGTAATGGATCCCTTGTGAGTCGATGTAATCCTTTCTTCGAGCTCACCGAGGTCTGTTGACAGGGTAGGTTGATAACCCACCGCGGAAGGCATGCGGCCGAGCAGAGTGGAGACTTCGGAGTTGGCCTGAGTGAAACGAAAGATGTTATCAATAAAGAGAAGAACATCTTTGCCCTCTTCATCGCGGAAGTATTCCGCAAGGGTAAGGGCTGAAAGGGCCACGCGTGCCCGGGCCCCAGGGGGCTCATTCATCTGGCCGTAGACCAAGGCCGCCTTGCTGATAACCCCGGATTCCTTCATCTCAAGATATAGATCATTGCCCTCACGGGTCCTCTCCCCCACGCCGCCAAAGACGGAATAGCCGCCATGCTTCATGGCAACGTTGTTGATCAACTCCATCAGGATGACGGTTTTACCCACCCCGGCGCCGCCGAAAAGGCCAATCTTGCCTCCCCGGGAGTAAGGCGCCAGCAGATCCACCACTTTGATACCTGTTTCAAAAGCCTGGACACTGGTTTCCTGATCCGCAAAGGAAGGTGCAGATCGATGGATGGAGAACCGGGACTTGGCTTTAATAGGAGGACCGTCATCAACAGGTTCGCCTATGACGTTCAGGATGCGGCCCAGGGTTTCCTCACCCACGGGCATGGTTATGCCCTCGCCCGTATCAACGGCATCCATCCCGCGTACCAGCCCATCCGTGCCGTCCATGGCGATGCAGCGGACGGTGTTTTCCCCCAGGTGCTGAGCCACTTCCACTACCAGGTTCCCCTCCTCATCGCTGATGGCGGGATTGGTAATCTTAAGCGCGTTAAAAATCGGCGGAAGCGAGCCGTCGGAAAACTCTACGTCCACAACTGCACCCGTCACCTGAGTGATCTTACCCACGTTCATTGATTCAGTTCCTCCCTTTTGACCCTCACTTCAGTGCCTCGGCGGTTGAAACTACCTCCAGGAGCTCCCTTGTGATGGAGGCCTGGCGGGCACGGTTCATTTGCAATGTTAAGACATTAATCATGTCTGTGGCGTTGGACGTTGCGGATTCCATGGCCGTCATACGTGCCCCATTCTCGCTTGCCGCCGCTTCCAGGAGAGCTCGGAAAATGGTGATTTCCACCACCTTGGGCAAAAGACTGGAGAGCACCGCTCGATCGCTCGGTTCAAACAGATAATCGATGGCTGGTGCCTCGTCCGTTTGCTCGTCCTTTTCCACTGGAATCAGTTTTTGGACGGTCGGTACCTGGGAGAGGGCCGATTGAAACCGGCTGTAAATTAAATAGGTGCTGTCGGACTCCTCACGGCGAAACCGTTGAATGGTTTTTCCTGCTACTTCGCCCGCCAGGTCGTCCAACGGCCGGCTGCCGATATTCACGTATCGATCGCCGATCCTGGCATCACGGCGGCGAAAATAGTCGGCGCCTTTGCGGCCCACCATGGTGAGGGTTACCTCCGACTGAGGCGTATGGCTGCGCAGGAAGTTCTCGGCCGAACGGATTAAATTCGCATTGTATCCGCCGCAGAGTCCGCGATCGGAAGTCAGAAGGATAAGCTCAATGCGATTTTCCTCACGGTTCATGAGCAAGGGGTGGGTTTGCTCGGATGTGCGGGCCGATAGGTTTTTGAGCAGGGCCACCATTTTCTCTGCATACGGGCGCGCGTTTTCCACGGCCTCCTGGGAACGGCGCAGTTTGGCCGCGGCAACCATTTTCATGGCTTTGGTGATCTGCTGGGTATTTTTAACCGAGCTGATCCGTCTGCGGATGGCTTTAAGGGTTGGCATTACTGCTTGAAACTCGCGTTGAAGTCTTCGAGAATTTTATTGACCTCTTGTTTAATCTCGTCGTCGATCTCGCGTTTCTTCATGATCTTGTCCAGCAAATCGGGAGCCTTGGATTCCACATGGGCGAGGAGTTCGGACTCGTATTTTTTTATCGATTCCAAGGGAAGGTTGTCCACGAATCCATTGGTCCCCGCGTAGATGATAAGAATTTGCTTAGGAACCGGGAGCGGTTCGAACTGTCCCTGCTTGAGGATTTCGACCAGACGGCTCCCTCTGGCAATCTGCCGTTGAGTGGCCTGGTCAAGATCGGAGCCAAACTGCGCGAAGGCGGCCATCTCGCGGTATTGGGCTAGGTCTAGACGCAAGCTTCCGGCAATCTGCTTCATGGCTTTGATCTGCGCTGCCCCTCCGACACGGGATACGGATAGCCCGACGTTGATGGCGGGACGCACACCGGAGAAAAAGAGGTCCGTCTCCAGGTAAATTTGACCGTCGGTAATCGAGATGACGTTGGTTGGGACGTACGCTGATACATCACCGGCTTGGGTTTCAATAATGGGCAAGGCCGTAAGGGAACCACCGCCGAGGCTGTCATTCATCTTTGCCGCTCTCTCCAATAGCCTGGAGTGCAGATAGAAAATGTCTCCCGGATAAGCCTCTCGGCCGGGTGGACGTCGAAGGAGAAGGGATAACTGGCGGTAGGCAACAGCGTGCTTCGACAGATCATCGTAGATGGCCAGGGCGTGGCCGCCGTTGTCGCGAAGATGCTCTCCAATGGTGCAACCGCTGTATGGGGCAATGTACTGCAGAGGGGCGGGCTCCGATGCGCTGGCGGACACGACCACGGTGTAATCCATGGCGCCGTACTGTCTGAGCTTGTCTACCGCCTGGGCCACGGTGGACTTTTTCTGTCCGATGGCGACGTAAATGCAGATGACGTCACCTCCCTTTTGATTGATGATGGTATCGAGCGCTACGGCTGTTTTTCCTGTCTGGCGGTCTCCGATAATGAGCTCCCGCTGTCCCCTGCCAATGGGGATCATGGCATCGATGGCCTTGAGACCGGTTTGCAGCGGCTCTTTAACGGGCTGACGCGCCACAATGCCCGGCGCCTTGAGCTCGATTCGTCTGGTTTCCGTGCTTTCGATGGGCCCACGACCGTCGATGGGCTCTCCCAGGGGATTGATCACTCGTCCCACGAGGGCCTTCCCTACGGGGATTTCTGCAATCTTGCCTGTTCTTTTTGCGGTGTCCCCTTCTTTAATCAGTTGAGTTTCTCCGAAGAGGGATACACCCACATTATCCTCTTCCAGGTTTAGCACCATGCCGTAGACACCGTGCGGGAACGACAAGAGCTCACCCGCGGCCGCGTTCTGGAGACCGTAAAGCCTGGCAATACCGTCACCGGTGGATAGTACGGTGCCGACCTCCTCGATTTGAACACCTTTTTCGTAGTCCTGAATCTGCTGTTTGATAATCCGGCTTATTTCAGCGGTACCGATGTCCATTACATTCCTCCGACCTGTCAATCAATTGCTTAAGCGTTTACCTGTAGGATCTCAACCATGTGTGTCGCGCCAAATCTTCCACTAGCAAACAGCAAAGCGCATGGCGCATAGCGCAAAGCGTTAAGAGGGAGCTGGGAAGTGTCCCTTACCCGTCGGGACCCTATCTTCAAATCTTAGTGTGCAAGATACTTGGCATCGTTTGCGTCTATCCCTCGACTGAGCTCGGGATTCTGAGCCTGTCGAAGGGTGCGCGAGTTGTCTTTTCCCCTTTCAAGTAGCTATCCTTTTTCTATGGTTTCTTTCATTCTTTCGAGCTGGGTCCGGATACTGCCATCATAGACCTTGCCCTCGAGTTCCACCACGAGCCCACCGATAAGATCCGGTTGGGTTTCTTCCTCAACAATGACTTCTTTGCCGCAAATGTTTTTTAGAACTCGATTCACGTTTTGCAACATCGCCGCGCCGAGGGGAGTAGACGTAACAACCCGGGCCACGACCCTACCCTTCGCTTCGTCCAGGAGACGATGGTAGTGGAGGACGATGTTTGGAAGATACGCCAGACGATCCCGCTCCGATAGAAAGGAAAGGAATCGTATGACCAGTGTGGAAAGATTCAATGCCCGGGCGGTTTCCACGGTAATATTCTTTCGGACTTGAACGCCAAAGGCTGGATTGGTCAAGACCGTGTTGAGGGCGGTCGTATTGTAAGCTTCAACAAAGCGATCCAACTCGGACGCGCAGTTGTCTTCCGCACGTTCTTCTTCGGCCAAAGAAAAGATGGCCTTGGCATACCTGCGGCTTAGTCTTGCCTCTATCATCGGGTACCTTCAATGCCCTGGAGGAACTGCTCCACGAAACGCTCCTGGTCCACGGGTCGGAGATGAGACTGTATGATAGCCTCCGCCGATTGATGGGCAACTCGAGCGATCTCATCGCGCACCTGTTGGCGAGCGACCTTGGTTTCTTGTTGGGAAATAAATTCCGCATCGGCCTTGACCTTGGCTCCAAGCTCTTCCGCATCGCGTATGATCTTTGCCTTTTCTCTCTCACCCTCCGCTCTTAAAGTCTCAATGAGCGCCTGGACTTCATTATCCGCAGCGGCCAGACGGTCCCGGTATTCCTGTAGGGTGGCCTTTGCTTTTTCAATGCTTTGGTCTGCGGAACCGACCTCATCTCGTATTTGGTCGCGGCGGGATAGGAGAATGCGCCGCACCGAAGGCAAAGCAAAACGATAAATGAGAAACGCGAAAATAAGGAAGTTGATAGTGGGATAGAGCAGGGTTGTCATGGAAGGAGCGTGGCCATCGCCCCCAGCAGCAGCCCACGCCTGCCCGATAAAGAATAGAGAATACCAATTCATGGAAGCTTCCTCGCGAGAATCTTTTCCGCCATCTCCTTTGCGATGGCCTCAGCTTCCTGCTGAGCCAGAACCCGGCTCTTTTCCATCTCTTCTTGAATTTGTTGACGGGCGGATTGGATGTAGCGGGTGGCCGCCTCCTGCGCTTCCGTCAAGATTCGCTCTCCGGCCTCCATTGCCTCCTGACGAATCTCTTCCTTAATGGAGTTTCCTTCCGCTTTCGCTCTGGCGATTCTTTCCTCGTACTGCAGTCGGAGACGTTCCGATTCCTCCAACAACTGATCAGCCTCGACCTTCATCCCGGCGGTTCTATGTTCTCGCTCTTCCAACAGGGTTTGAAAAGGGCGAAACACGAAGCGCGCGAGAAAAAACCAGATCAAAAGAAACACAGCGATCTGTATAAAGATACTGTAATCAACGTCTATCATGGAAAAATGCGTTACAAAAAAGCTAGGTCCAAAGTAATGGACCTAGCTTGACCCAACCTCAACATATTCGAGTCCTAATTTGTAGAAACCGGAGAAAAGCACGAAGCTCTTGTGGGGTCCCGTGGGTCGATGCTCAAGCCACTGATTTCACACTCCGGTCGAGGCTTCCCTCTATAACATCGCGGTGAATTAATGTCAAAAGAGGATTGACCGAGGGGACTTATAACAAGGGGGCCCAGGCGACGAGCAGTATCGAGCAGTTAGGCGGGGCTCCGCTGGCCGTCCATTAATTTTCGAAGAATCCGCTCGAAATCTGCCGTGGAGTAGTACTCGATTTCAATTTTTCCCTTCCCAGATCTCGCGCTATGCAGTAACCGCACCTTTGTTCCCAGCCACCGTTGGATCTCTTCTATAAGTGGAGTCAGGCTCGGGTCCAATTGCGAACCGACCCGTTTCCTCCACTTTGGAGTCTTGAGGCGGCCCACCAAACGCTCGGTTTCACGGGTGGAGAGCCCCTTGGCGAGGACCTCCCGGGCAGCGGAGAGGATCAAAGACTCCGATTCCAATCCTAAAAGGGCCCTGGCTTGCCCGGCGGGCAGCTTCCCAGAGGATACTTCTTTTTGGACCTCCGCGGGCAGGGAGGCCAGTCGCATGGAATTTGCCACTGCCGAACGGCTCTTGCCCACCATAGTGGCGATCTGCTCTTGGCCGAGGTTGAAATCTTCCTGGAGGCGTAAAAAGGCGCGGGACTCATCCATGGGATTGAGGTCCTCGCGTTGCAGATTTTCAATCAACGCTAGCTGCAGGGATTCCGTATCGTCAACCTCAATAATCATGACGGGGACTTCTTTGAGTCCCGCTCGGGCGGAGGCTCTGAGCCGGCGCTCCCCCGCTACAAGCTCATAACCGTTGCCGTTGCGGCGAACGAGCAATGGCTGGATGACTCCTTTGACCCGAATGGACTCGGCGAGTTCGTTAATCTGCTCATCGTCGAATGAACGTCGGGGTTGTCTGGGATTGGGAGCTATCCGTTCCACTTCAACCGAGAGTTGTGCTGACTCCGCAGTTTCAACATCGGGAATTAATGCGCTAAGTCCTCTGCCCAGGGCCTTCTTCTGCATGTTGACTTTCCTCCTCGCTTCGCATGAGTTCTTTAGCCAATTCTAAATAGCTCTGTGCACCTGTGGAACGCACATCGTATAAAAGAGCCGGTTTTCCGTAGCTGGGACTTTCACTGAGACGAACGTTTCGGTGGATGATCGTTTGGAACAATCGGCCGGGGAAGTGTTGTTTGACTTCTTCGGCCACCTGCTCTGAGAGACGGCTGCGGCCGTCGTACATGGTCAGCAGGATACCTTCGAGAAATAAATCAGGATTCAAGCCTCTCTGGACAATTTTCAATGTTTCCAAAAGAGAGGTTAATCCCTCCAGGGCATAGTATTCGCATTGAAGGGGTACGATTAGAGAGTCAGCTGCAGTCAAAGCGTTTAGAGTCAGGAGACCTAGAGATGGCGGGCAATCCAAAAGAATGAAGTCGAACTCATTATGCAACGTTTTGATTGCCTCTTTAAGGCGTTGCTCTCTTCCCTGTTCGCTGACCAGTTCTATTTCCGCTCCGATCAAGTCCCGCGTAGCTGGAGCGACGAATAGTGACGGCAGCTCCGTTGGGCATAGGACATCCAACAGTGGATTTGTCCCGATGAGTACTTGGTAAATGCTTTTTGTGAGAGTCGATCGATTGATGCCCAGTCCTGTTGTGCTGTTGCCCTGTGGATCAACGTCAATGAGTAGAGTGCGCTTGTTCGCTACGGCAAGAGACGCGCCAAGATTTACGGAAGTGGTGGTCTTCCCAACCCCTCCCTTTTGATTGGCTATGGCAATGACCTTGACCAATTAAAATCTCTTTAAAATCAATAGGTTACAAAAGTTATACCTATAATTTTTAGCACAATATGGAGCAAATTGGAAGAAAAAAGATGTTTCACGTAAAACAGTCAATTCTTTAGGAATATAAGGAGGGTTCGTTCTTCTCCCCCAGTTGGAAGTCGATAATGCTCGATTGAACCTTTGTCGAATCCTAGATTACTGATGGAGGCTGAAATAGAGAGGTACTCTTTGTTTCCTTTGGGACCGCTCATGAAAAGAGCTCGACCACCGGGCCGTAGGAATGGCCATGAGGCCTTGAGAAACTTTTCCAATGATCCGAATGCGCGCGCCACGGCTTCATCATATATTGTAAGCTCGGGTCCCTTGATATTCTCTACCCGTGTTTCATGAACATCGATACCTTCCAGGCATAGATTCCTTATGACTTCACGTAGAAAGGAAACCTTTTTTCTCTGGGATTCGATTAAGGTAATTTTCTTTTCAGGAAAAATTGTCTTTAGTGGAATACCTGGGAAGCCAGCACCGCTTCCGATGTCCACGAGTCGGTCATTAGGGTGGATAAAAGGAGCGATGGCGAGAGAGTCAATGAAATGGTGTCTAACTATTAGTGAAGGATCTCTTATCGATGTGAGGTTGAACCGTGAGTTCCAGTACTGGATCAGCTCAAGGTATGCAATGAGTTGCTCTACGACTTGCTGAGAAATAGACACTCCAATTGCTCCAGCGGCTTCGACGAGAAGGTCTGAGCACTTGGAGGCATCGATTTTAGAGGTCTTATGCAAGCTTTTTCTTTTTCAAATATATGGATAGGAGAGATACCGCGGCGGGAGTGACACCAGGAATTCGATGCGCCTGACCCAGTGAACGTGGCTTCAGGTAGCTTAGCTTTTCGCATACCTCTCGAGATAACCCTGATATCTCAGCGTAGTTTAAATTGTCGGGAAGACGAATGTCTTCCATCGTTCTGAATCTCTCAACGCCCTCGAGCTGTCTTTGAATATAGCCACCGTATTTGATTTGAAGCTCAACTTGTAATGACAGATCCGGCCGTATAGTCATCGAATCCGACTGGAGCTCATTCAAATCGCTGAAAGATATTTCAGGTCGTCTCAGCAACTGCAGCAAAGAAGTTGGCGTGCGAATGGGACTCGAACCAACCGCCTCAAGCCGCTGGTTGATTTCAGCCTTGGGGTTAACGCGAGTCGTGTCAAGATAATTTATGGTTTCCGTGATCGATTTTTTCTTCTCTATGGTGCGTTGATACTGCGCTTCGCTGGCTAGGCCCTTGTGATAACTTATCTCGGTAAGGCGGAGGTCAGCGTTGTCTTCTCTCAGCAACAGACGGTACTCCGCGCGCGAAGTGAACATACGGTATGGCTCGCCGTCTGTTCCCTTGGTAACGAGATCGTCTATTAGCACACCGATGTAGGACTGGTCCCTCGACAGAATAAGAGGATCCTCTCCTCGTAAGGATAGGACTGCATTAATTGCGGCGACAATTCCCTGGCTTGCTGCCTCTTCGTATCCGGTAGTGCCGTTGATTTGACCCGCATGAAAGAGGCCTCTAATGGGTTTCGTCTCCAGTGTGGAGTAGAGCTGAGTAGGGTCGACGTAATCGTATTCGATGGCGTATCCGGGCCTCATGATTTCCGCCTGTTCAAGACCTTCGATTGATCTTACCATCTCGAGCTGGACATCCAGCGGTAAGCTTGTCGATAGCCCATTGGGGTAAACCTCGACGGTGTCGTATCCCTCTGGCTCCAAGAATATTTGATGTCTCGATTTATCCGCAAAGCGGACGACTTTGTCTTCTATTGATGGACAGTATCTGGGACCGCGGCTCTTGATTATGCCTGAATAAATGGGGGAGCGATGAAGTGCGGCACGAATGATATCGTGTGTCCTGCTATTTGTATATGTGATGTAGCAAGGAACCTGTTTCTGAGCAATGGATTGATTAGAGAATGAAAAAGGAATTGGGTTATTATCTCCGTCCTGTCTGGCGAGATGCGAACGGTCAATGGTTCGGCCATCAAGGCGTGGACAGGTGCCGGTTTTCAAGCGACCAAGCCTGAAGCCCAAGCTTCTCAAGCACTCACTCAGTCCGTTGGATGCTGCGTCCCCGGCCCGACCGCCAGAGTAATTTTTGTCTCCTACATGAATGAGTCCTTTTAAAAAGGTCCCGGTGGTCAAAATAACCTTTTGCCCGTAAAAAACTTCGCCAATCTGGGTTTCAACCCCCTTCACTTCACCATGGTCGACTAACAGATTTTCCACACTCCCTTGCCGCAAGGTAAGGTTTGAGCAGTTCTCTAAAACCCTCTTCATCCTGAGTCGATAGAGAGATTTGTCGGCTTGGGCTCGAGAAGCTCGAACCGCCGGGCCTTTCTTCGTATTGAGGGTACGAAATTGGATGCCAGTTTCATCTATGGCCTTTGCCATTTCACCGCCTAGGGCATCTATCTCCTTTACTAAATGCCCTTTGCCAATACCTCCAATAGCCGGATTACATGACATTTGGCCTATATGATCCAGGTTGAGGGTGAGCATCAGAGTCTTGCAACCCATCCGGGCCGCAGCCAGGGATGCCTCGATGCCAGCGTGGCCTGCACCAACAATTATTATGTCGTAGGCTGTACCTTTATTAACCATTCTGTTTCACGTGGAATAATGACTGCTCAACCCCACAAAAATTTAGAGCAATTAGAAAAAGGCTCCTGATGAGCAGATAATTATCATAATTAGGCCACCAAAGCACCTGATAAATTGGAATTAACAGGATTAAACAGCTTCGAGCTATCAATTAGTCGAAAGGTTTCTGGGTTAAAAGGATCCGTGGAACCGGAAAACCTTGGCAAGATTTTGTAAAGGCATCACTTACCGATACAGAATTGGCTAAAGATCCGATCCAGAAGATCCTCGTTTGTTACCACCCCAATGATTTCTCCCAGGCTCTGATTAGCTCCTTGAAGATCGACTGCTACCATCTCGGCGGGAAGCTTGTTCCTGAGGCTATTCGATGCCTCTAGTAGATTCGACACAGCAATCTCGAGGGCCGTCTTATGACGGACATTGGTCAGGACCATATCAGACTCGGGCTCCGCCCCCAAGAAACATTTTCGAATCCTGTTTTTCAACTCGCTTATTCCCTCGCCTGTAGTTGCGGATATGCGAACAATATCCGGAAAAGGGGAAATTTGCTCCAGCTCCTTATCAACGACCCTGGGCGGGAGGTCGGTCTTATTCACTACCACAATTCCTTTTTTCCCTTTCACCTTACTTATAATCTCATGGTCGCCTGGTGAAACCTCAGCCGCACCGTCCAGGACTAGTATGATGCCCTGAGCCTCATTTAGCTTTTGCAACGATAGAGAGACTCCGGTCATTTCTACCTTGTTTTCCCCTTTACGGATACCGGCCGTGTCCCATAGGACAATTTTTAAACCTGCTAGATCCAGCGCCTCTTCAATGTAATCCCTCGTGGTTCCGGGCGCCGGAGCCACAATTACCCTGTCTTCCTCCAGTAACGCGTTGAAAAGACTGGATTTTCCAACGTTTGGGCGGCCTACGATACATACCCTGATGCCCTCACGAATCATCTTCCCCCAAGCGTAACTATTTATAATCATTGATATTTTATTAGTCAGGGCGTCGATTTTGAGAGCTAGCTCGTCTCTCTTGAGGAGCTCCAATTCCTCCTCGGGAAAATCAATGGCCGCTTCGACTTGAACCATTATATTAGTTAACTCTTCGCGTAGGTCTGTGACCCATTTCGATAGCCTGCCGCGAACCTGCTCTACGGCTAGTCCCAATCCCTGCTCCGTGCGGGAGTGAATTAGGTCAAGAATCCCTTCCGCCTGAGCAAGGTCTAGACGGCCATTGAGATAGGCCCGCTTGGTAAACTCACCCGGCTCCGCGTGTCTGGCCCCGCACCTGAGTACTGTCTCCAGGACCTGCCGGGCCACATAGGATCCCCCGTGACAATGAATTTCCAGAACGTCCTCTCCAGTGTAACTATGCGGGCGATGCATGACTGTGGCCAGCACGTCATCCAAGATGGCGCCACTTGCGGGTTGGCAGATGGTTCCATGGTAAAGTTTGTGGGATTGGAAAGAGCCATTGCCGTTGGACCTTTGTCGAAAAATAGTTCCACCGATTCGCTCCGCATGGGGACCGCTCACGCGTACGATGGCGACCCCGCCCTCTCCCGGCGGAGTGGCGATAGCGGCTATGGTATCCTCTTCATACATAGGAAGAAAATTATCTTAGCAACTTTTCTTAGTAAGACAATCCGACGGAAGAGCGCCGTCCAAATGGGTCGATCCTCGTTCGATTGTGCGGACTTGCGACGTTTAAAATTTGACAGACCGAGAGGGTCAACCTTATAATACATACAGGGTCGAATCTTTTATGCATCGATACTGCGGCACATTCCACTAATAACCACCGTTGCCGATCCAATTATAGTGAAAAAGGTCGTTACACCTGCAGTAACGAGCCATGGAGTTTAAGGTTCTTACACGATTCCTTTCTATCTTAGCGCTGATTTCATTCTCTTGGCCTGTGCTCTGCGCCCGAGGTGAGGAAGCTCCGTTCGTCACGCGGAAGCTTCACTGGGCGGTTACCGAGAAGAAATTCGAATTGGCCATGGAGCGCTTTCGCCTGAAAAAGCTACGCCGGCGCACACCGGTAGTGCTCGCTCATGGAATGATGGTGAACAGTCGCTTCATGAATCTCACTCGTAAATATAGCCTGGCGCAGTACCTTGCTGAGGAAGGGTTTGACGTGTGGAACCTTTCCCTTCGAGGTACGGGCCGCAGCCTCAAGCCTCTCAAGTCACCGCCTAAAAAGTGGTCCTTGGACGATATCATCAATGATGATTTATCCCAAGTGATTCGTTACGTGCAGAAACAAAGCGGGAGTCCCAGGGTGAACTGGGTGGGATTCGATATGGGAGGGCTTCTTCTCTACGGTTACTTGGAAAAGAGGAGGAGTCGTTCCGGCATCGGGGCAGGAGTGACCATCGCTGCGCCCGTGATGTTCAACGACTCCAAACAGGAGCCGATGAAGGCGCTTCTCAAACTGGACAAGTATCCAACTTGGAAAAAAGTCGTTCTATACATAGACGCTCCCATGGCTAAACGATTCCTGATCCCTCGAATTCCAGCCGTTGAGGAGTTTTTCTACAACCCGGAGAATATGGACCCTGAAGTGGAGCAGAGGATGTTGGAAACGGCGCTGGCACCCGTCAATCCCGGAGTGTTGGATCACGTGATTACCATGGTTCGTGAAGGTGAATTTGTTTCGGCCACCGGCAGCCATAGCTACCGAAAAAACCTTTCCAGAATCCGTGTGCCAATCTTGATTATTGGAGGAGAAAAGGATCCACTCGCGCCGCCGAAAGTTCTTCGCGCCACCTACCGTGAGCTCAAAACGCCGGACCGTACACGGCGAATCTTTGGATCTCGGCCCAAGGATTCCATCGCCTACGGTCACTATGACCTCGTTCTGGGCAAGAAAGCCAAAGAAGAGGTTTTCCCGCTGATCGCGAATTGGCTCAAGAAGAGAAGCAGGTGACAGTAGCAGCGCAAGATCGTTTCTCAGAGCTCTGTTACCGCACCTGTATCGCTGGCTGCCTTCTGGGTTTCGTCGCCACTATTTATTTCATCGCGGGGCTAAACGGTTACGTTTCGAGTCCGCTGCTCAATATCATCGTCGCCGTTGTTGTCTCCCTCGTGGGTCTGGGTTTTCTTTACGTGCTCTTCTTTGAGATGCGCGGGGAAGGCCGGCTGGGGCTTCTGGTATGGATCCTCATCCTCGGAATCCTGGTAGTGGAAGTGACCTTGGGCCTAGTGCCGCCCTGGGCGCGGGATGAGCTCACGCATCACCTTGCCATGCCCGCCCTCTACGTGCGTGCGGGTCGGATCTATGAGATTCCCTTTGCGCCGTATTCCTATTATCCCATGCTCATCGATATGCTCTACGTTCCGTTCGTCAAGTGGGGCTGGGATTCTGTTCCAAAGCTCGTCCATGGCCTGTTTGGATTTCTCACCGGGGTTCTGATTTACGCCTATGCAGCGCGCCGGCTCAATGCCATCTATGGCCTGTTGGGATTTCTCTTTTTCATTTCCACGCCGGCGATTCTGCGACTGAGCAATTGGGCCTATGTGGACCTCGGACTCGCTTTCTATTCTCTTGCGTCTATCCTTTGCCTGTTGTGGTGGGTTGACACCCGGCGGCTTGGCTGGCTGATCTTAGCGGGACTTTCCGTTGGCTTTGCCCTTGCCACAAAGCCCAACGGGATGTTGGTCTTTTTCCTGCTGTGCTTTGCGACGGTATTCTTGTCAGGCAAGATTTATGCAAAAAATATCGGAAAGGTATGTTCCGCAACCTCTCTGTTTTTGGTTTTTGCTTTACTTCCCTTCACCCCTTGGGCGGTTAAGAATCTAATGCAGACAGGCAACGCATTTTACCCGATGTTTCAGGGGTTTTTTGCCAGCGTTGGATCGGGGGGCGGCGGTGGTGGTGCCGATTTCGGACTCTTTGGCAGGCGAGCGCTCGTATGGGGCGAGGAATGGTGGGAGATTGCAGCTCTCCCGATTCGCGTCTTTTTCGCCGGCCGGGACGATCAGCCACAGCATTTTGATGGTGTGCTCAATCCCATCCTGGTCTTATTTTTGCCCTGGGCTTTTAAGGGCAAGTGGATCGAGGAAAAAAAACTGTTATTTGCTTTTGTGATCTTTTATTTCCTCTATGCCCTCTTCCTGGTAGATTTACGAATTCGCTATCTCCTACCCATCGTTGCACCCCTCGCGATCCTGCTCGTCTATGGTGTGCACAATGTTTATTTACGGATTCGCCACCCTTCAATCCTGGCTGGCGGGATTTTAATTTTGTTAGCTTTCAATGGGGCATATCTCTGGAACTATTTTCGGTCCGTCGCTCCATTGAGCATGATTACGCGAAGTGAAACCCGCACTGACTTTTTGCGCCGTACATTACCAGATTACTCGGTCTTCGATTATATCAATCACAATCTTCCGACGGACTCTAAGATCTATTTTATTTTTATGGGTAGAAGGGGTTATTATAGTTTAAGGAATTATATCCATGATACCGGGGATCATGCGTCGAGCCTTGTGAGGATGATCCAGAGGTCCTCAAATGAAAGCGAGCTTAGGGCTGAACTTGCAAAAGAGCAGTTAACTCATCTCTTGGTTCGAGACGCACTATTAAAGCGTTATTTGGGCACTAATCTCAGTGTTGACAAGCAGAGGTTGTGGGGTGTGTTCATGAATCGGCATTTGCGGCGAATTTATCAAGACCGACATTATTCCGTATATCAGCTCCATGGGTAAACAGCTCGAAGTTTCCATTATTCTCCCAGTCTTGAATGAGGCTCAAAACCTGGGCCCGTTGTTGGATCGACTGCATGCATTGGAACTAGCGGACGCTGAGGTAATCGTGGTAGACGATGGATCAACGGATGAGACTTTAGCGGTAGCGAAGAAAAAAAAGGCCCGAGTTGTACGCCATCCCTACAACATCGGTAACGGTGCGGCGGTTAAAAGTGGTATTCGCGCAGCCAAAGGGAAATGGATTGTCCTCATGGATGGGGATGGGCAGCACCGGCCGGAAGACCTGCCCGCTTTGCTTGAGGAATCACCTCATTACCATATGGTGGTGGGTGCAAGGGGGAAAGGGTCTAAACTCAGGTTCCATCGATATGCAGCAAACCTTTTGTACAATGCATTTGCCTCATACGTTACAAAGTTCAAAGTCAAGGATTTAACATCCGGCTTTAGGGTCTTAAGACGCAAGGATGCGCTTCAGTTCATCGACCTCCTGCCAAACACTTTTTCCTACCCCTCCACTTTAACTCTGGCATTCCTGCGGTCAGGTTTGACCGTCAAGTATGTTCCCATCCAGACTTTGTACCGCAGCGGACAGAGTAAAATCAGTCTGGTTTCCGACGGAATTCGATTTCTTTTGATCATTGCGAAGATCGCAACCCTTTTTTCTCCGTTCCGGGTCTTCGTGCCTGTTAGTGTGTTTTTCTTCTTAAGTGGCGTTGGCAATTACTTGTACACGTACTTTACTTACGGCCGGTTTACCAACATGTCTGTATTTTTACTGACCGCTTCGGTTATCATCTTTATGTTGGGCCTGGTTTCTGAACAGATTGCCCTATTGAGGATGGAACGTCGTGTTACGTCTGACCCCAATGATGGCCGTCCAGTGGAGTAGGACCAACATCGTCGGGTCCCCGGTAAAATTCACACTGCTTAGCGGTCGTAACGTAGGGTTACGCCGGTGTGGTGTCATCGATCATACACTTCCGTTTAGAACCAATTCGATATGAAGAGCGAGCCGCCCCCGCAAAGATTCTTTTCCGAAGTGTTACCTCAGGTGGTTTATGACAAATGGGGTCGGGAGAGGAAGGCCAAAACTATCACCGCGATCCTTGCAGATTATTTTCAACAAGGGCTTGATGACCTGACGGTTCTGGATCTGGGGTCATCGGCTGGAATCGTGGCTAATTTTCTTGCCGATCATTTTCATCACGTATTGGGCGTGGACATCGACGCCGGTGCGGTTCAATCTGCGCGGAATCACTTCACGAGAAACAATCTCATTTTTGCTATTGCCAGTGGCATGGAGCTTCCGGTTATGGACGAAGTCTTTGACGTGGTTGTTTGCAACCATGTATATGAACACGTAGGGGATGCTAATAAGTTAATGGATGAGATTTATCGCGTTCTACGACCAGGTGGCGTTTGCTATTTTGCGGCAGGTAATCGACTGGCGGTTAATGAGCCACATTATCAATTGCCCTTTTTGTCCTTGCTCCCTAAGCCCCTTGCTCATTGGTATTTCAGGTTAAGTGGCAAAGGACGCTTATATTCGGAAAATTTTCTCACGCACGGTGCCTTGCGTAAGCTGGTAAGAAGGTTCGGACTCGTAGACTACACTCGGAAATTGATTAAGGACCCAAAGGCATTTCACATGGACTATATGCTCGACCCTCAGAGTTTTAAGGCAAAGATGGCTAATTGGCTTGTGGAACACGCCTATTGGCTTTGCCCGGGATATATTTGGTTGCTTAAAAAAAGGGGGGAGAGTCTTTGAGGGACTAGGTCCAGCAGTTCCGGTGGAGGGTCTCAGGTGGAATCATTGAGTATTTTGGTAATTACCTGGAACTATCCTCCAAAACGAGGGGGAATAGAAAACCTCACCTCCAATCTCTGCCGAGGACTGAGCGAACGTTATCCAGTTTACATCGTAACCTCGGGAGGGGCCGTATCCGAACCTAAGCAAAGGTTGTTTCGTCCGCGGTGGCCGGGCCTCCTGCCCTTTTTTGTTTTTGCGGTCGGGTACAGTGCCCACCTTTTGTGGAATCATCGTGAAATCAAAGTCATCCTGGGCGGAAGCGCATTGGTTGCGCCCGTGGTTGTCATTCTCGCGTGGATATTTCGCCGCAGGGGTGTTGTTAACGTGCATGGGTTGGATCTGATTTATCCGAGTTTTCTTTATCAGACATTATTTGTGTCCTGGCTCAGGAAACTGGATCAAGTGGTTGCCAATAGTCGGCATACTGCCTCTATAGTAGAAAAGAAGAAAGTGAAAAAGGGAATTATTTCGGTAATTTCCCCCAGTGTGGATTGCAACACTTTCACTCCGGCATCCGCGGATGAGGTTAAAAGGGAATTGGGCCTTGAGGGCCGAAAAATCATACTGTCCGTCGGCCGGTTGACTCCGCGCAAAGGTGTAAAAGAATTTGTGGAGCAGTCCTTTCCCCAAATTGTTAAGGAGGTTCCGGAGGTCTGTTTTTTAATTGTAGGAGATAACCCCAAAGATGCTCTCATCAACGGTGGAATAGATGTGATGAGCGAGATCAGGTCTCTCACCCAAAGGATCGGAGTTGAGAACCAGGTTCGGTTACTTGGCGATTTGAGCGAGTCCCAGTTGGTGAAATTATATCAAGCCGCGGATTTGGTAGTACTGCCTGCTTTGTGGATTAAAGAAGATACCGAAGGGTTTGGCATTGTTATGATCGAGGGCGCAGCGTCGGCCCGTCCCAGTGTCGCCACTCGCCTAGGGGGCATTCCTGACGCGGTGGACGATCAAAAGAGCGGGATTCTGGTTGAACCTGGTGACTATCCATCCATCAGTCGTTCCATTATTGAGCTTTTAGGCGATCCTGAAAGGCGGAAGATCCTGGGGGAATTCGCACGTAGAAGGGCCGAGGAAAAATTCAGCATTAACGCGGTTGCTCAGAGCTATGCAGAGCTATTCGAAACGCTGAGTTAATCCATTGATTTAATTTAATTGTGCCGTCCTCACCGAACGGGAGTACCACTTTCTGAAGCTTCCAGTATGCGGGTTGGGGAGGCCGTAGGCTCGCCGCTAATGATCGTTGCAAAAAATTTTGCCAGGTGCTCGGCAAAACTAGGCCAGCTTGGAACATCGATATCCAGCGGGGTGGGTTTGCACAGCTGAGACTGTATAGCTTCGGCGCAGCTCCGGGGATTGTCCGGTTCGAATAATAGTTCCGAATGCCCTCTCAATAGGTCCTGCATGGTCCCAACATCCGCGGCGACTACAGGTGTGCGGCAAGCCAGAATTTCATGGGCCTTCTGGGGAAAGCAATAACGGCCGAACTTAGAATCGCGGTTGTAGATTACGGCCACATTTAAAGCATTAATCAAAAGGGGAATCCTCTCAAGGGGTAAGATGCCAAGGTCATGCACTTGTGGGCCTTTGGGTATTTGGCTTGAACGGTCGCGCGGACCGGCGATCACTAGGTGCAGATTGTTTTCGGATTCTGTGAGTATCTTAAATCCATCAAATAAGGTCTTGATTCCTCGGTTTTCAAATAAGGAGCCAGCGGTGCCAATCATCGTCACACCTTCCGGAAGACCGAGCTGGCGTCTGCAACTGTACATATCCCGAGGGTAAAACAGTTCTTTCCGAACAGCATTTTCCAAAACCATGGTTGGACCGATGGGGCAATAGTTCTGAGAAACGTAATTGGAAAGGGATTTACTGACATAAGTGACCCCATCTGCATTTCGTACTGCCCGCTTAAAAAGTGATAGAACTCCCGGGGTCCTAGTGGCACCGAAAGCTTCAAAATTGTCATAAAGATCCACGACACACTTTGTACTGAAGTGCTTTGCAATGGCAGCCCCTAAAATGGCGTGAAACGCATCGGAGCAGGCCCAAATCAAGTCAGGTTGAAATTGTTGAACCAGGGTTTTGGCTCGGAACAGATAGTGGACCAGTCCGGGAATGAGGAAACGACCAAGGTTTAAAGATTGCCATGTCACCCGCCCCGCAGCTGTTTCATCGAAATCCGTTAGCATTTCCTCGCTTCTGGGTCGATAGCTTAAACATAAACCTTTTACCTCATGACCCAACTGGGCCAGACCGAGGGGCAGTTCTCGCAGCCTTCCGAACCGATCGTCGAGCAAGTCCTTGCCGGTATATTGTCGTTTTGAAAGGACAAGAATTTTCATGACCGGCTTAGTCTCTGCATCCACTTTTTTTCGAGCCACTGGAGTGTACTTTCCGGGATAACCCATTTCGCCAGGATCAATGAAAACAGGCGGAGATAATCAAACAGCCATGTTTTGCAAAAGTAATAAAAACTGCGCCGGTGCCTCCAGAGAAATCGAGTTCGACGATCGACTTTGAATGTAGAACTCTTCGAAGACAATAATTTGATGATGCCAACGGGTCCTAAACGCTGGTCGTAGGGGTTCATGCCGGTCTTGGTGCGGTCGTTGAGAACTACGGCATCGAGTGCCACGAGCTGGGAATAACCAGCCTTGGCGGCACGCAAGGTCAGATCATCGTCCGCAAAGAGAGAGCTGTAGGCTTCGGCGTCAAAGAGTCCCACCGTGTCAAACACCTCCATGGGAAACAACGTGCACATACCGTGGAGCAGGTCGACCTCGCGCATACCGGAGCCGAGGCTGGAAAGTGGAACATTGTGATCCAGGTAATAATATCGATCACTGTTCCTGGCGCGCATGCGGCCGGCAAAGAATACCGTTTCGGGCCTGTCCAGATAGCAACACACGGCTGCTATGATGCTGTGTGGGTGACGATGACCAGCTTCAAGCATGGCATGAAACAATCCCGGAGTCGCGATGTTGTCGTCATTGTATGCGAGCACGTTACTACAACCCAGCTCCCTTGCTTTGCCGATTCCTAAATTCATGGCGGCGTCCCACCACATGGAAGAATCGCCAGGGACCAACGTAGCCTTGGGGAAAAGCTCACGGATGGCTATTGCCGTACCGTCCGTGGAACCGGAATCTACAACGATCACATGATGTTCGGCAGGCAAGAAGTCAAAGACACTTTTCACCGCGGCAAGGACAGATTCACGACGGTTGAAGGTCGGTATGACGACAGCGGTGGACACGAGTACCAGCAGTTCAAAACATTTTTGATTTTCTTAACTAGTGTAACACAAGCCGCCGTTGAGGGAGAAGAATCACATCACGGCCCCAGGGGACTGAGAGTGAAATCTAGTGTTTCAGCCTTGGAGGTGAAACGAATATCCACGAAAGACTAATCCCCCTTGAAGCTTATGTTCCTACCTTAATTCCTAGCCGTCGGAGTGTCACTGCAAAGGAAGAACCCGTGTCGATCATTGCTATTATATATGTGGGCTGATGGCTGCTCGCTTCGAGTCGTTTTGGGCAACACCTAGAAGTTGATTTGCCACGGTTCATCAATCAACGCGTGACAATGGGCCGTTAATCACGTCGACCGGTTGGTGTTGCTAAAGGGCGAAGAGCCTTGAAAGATGATCATGCAAATCCAACGGCTCTTTCGGGTACATTGAGTTCAAATCGAGAAGATTTTGCTTTGACCTGTTGGTCTTTCAAGCTAATGAAAGCCGGACTTTCAAACTCTGATCCGCGGAGCCCAGCCGCACTTCCAAACTTTGAAGTTTCACAAACGACGTTCTAAATAAAGACAAATGTATCAAAAGTTGTCTGATTTTTTAGCTTTATCGCTACACAACGACCGCGTATAATTAGGTTCATGGTAGGTCGCCAGACGCCTCAGTGAAGCTGGTCTCGCCCGAGATAAAGGATCAAAATCAAAGGTATTTTGTCTCAAAAGCATTGGCAAACACATGGTGTAAAGCAGCATATCGCATCCAAACGGTAGTCTAATTTGGAACAATTGGCCCGAAATTTGCCTTAAATTGGCCCAAGTTGTCTTAAAGTACAGCTGAATTTCGGAGCTTACCCGACTCCACAAGTCGGAACCGATTATTTTGACAGACATTTGTTGCATAAGATTGCCGAGAGGGTTGGCACAAAGAACCATTTTAGCGCCTCATGGACCAAGTTTCTGACAATTTTCAGTCATCGCCAGTCGTAATAAGGCCAAGTTCAGGTTTTGCCCCGCTCAATCTGTCTGATTTATGGAACTATACAGAATTACTGTATTTTTTGGTCTGGCGAGACGTCAAAGTGCGCTACAAACAAACCGTCCTTGGGGTTGCCTGGGCGATTCTTCAACCTCTACTGTTGATGCTTATTTTTACCCTGTTTTTTGGTCGTCTGGCAAAGATCCCCTCTGATGGTGTGCCATACCCCATTTTCGCGTATACGGCTTTGTTGCCCTGGCAGATCTTTTCCCGGGCCCTGACGGATGGCAGCACTAGCCTGGTTGTAAACGAGCGTCTCATTACGAAAGTCTATTTTCCGAGACTTATTATTCCTACAGCATCGGTCATGGCAAGTATCGTGGATTTTGCAATTGCTCTGATCCTGTTGGTAGGGCTAATGCTCTTCTACGGAATTGTCCCCACCACGGCGGTTGTAACCCTACCCTTGTTCGTACTCCTGGCGTTGATGACTGCCCTTGGAGTAGCGCTCTGGCTCTCCGCCCTTAACGCGCAGTTCCGGGACGTTCGCTACACCCTACCGTTCCTCACTCAATTTTGGTTATTCGCGACTCCTGTCGTCTACCCCACGAGCCTCGTGCCGGATGGGTGGCGTTACCTTTACGCCCTCAATCCAATGGTGGGCGTCGTCGAAGGATTTCGTTGGGCCCTGCTCGGCAAAAGTGAAGGGATGGACCCTGTTATAGCCGTGTCCGTCATTGTGATCACGGTGATTTTTATCGGCGGCCTTTATTATTTTCGATGGACGGAAAAAACCCTTGCCGACGTGGTGTGAAAAATGAGCGAGAAACCAAAATTGATTTCTCCATACGGAGGCACTCTTG
>JABAOE010000025.1_pt2 | contig 51687 bp, 68 predicted proteins | sample 7062141 | NCBI WGS metagenome assembly JABAOE01 (sample SAMN14538627, study PRJNA623070) | marine sediment metagenome | biome: marine biome [ENVO:00000428]; feature: marine pelagic biome [ENVO:01000023]; material: deep marine sediment [ENVO:00002113] | place: India: Gulf of Khambhat ... | reverse complement strand
GTTAAACTCGGCGACCAAGCCAACAGCCGCTACCAAGAATATTCTACGGTAGCCGATAGCACGACTGTTGAGCTTGACCACAACTTCGGCGTCAATTTGTCCGAAATGAATGTCCTGATCTATACCGGTTCAGATACTAATCTAACAAGGGTTACTGATCCGGAATCTCAAAGCCCCCCTTGGACCATCCAGGAGAAAACTGGCAACGAGAAAACGATCATAGAGGTCATTACCCCTAGTTCAGGCGGGCCGCATACGTTTGCTGTTGTGGCCATCCACGGTAAAGGTAGCGAAAAATTAAATGACCTATCTGATGTGGATGTGGTAACGGCTGCGCCGGAAGATGGGCAGGCTCTGGTTTACGATGCGGGTAGTAGCGATTGGATTCCTGGAGCTTCTGGAGATGCGTCTTTTAAGATACAATCAGTAACAGACCCCAACGTCACGATTAAGGGCGGCAGGTATGCCCTGACCAACCGCCGCCAGCTAGCTACGTATGATGGCGCTGGAGATGCTTCCACTGATTTCTTTGGGGACATTACCTGTGACCTGGATACTCTACTGGGTAGCAATCCAGATAACAATACTACTTACAGCCTTTACGTTGACCTCAATCTTGTGGGCAACACTCCAACTATTACGTCTGATAGCGGCGAGCAGTTATTTCCTGTGGAATGCACCGACCTTGCTATTCTTTCTGGTTATCCAGACGCGGCGCTAGGTTCCAGGTATGCCCCAATAGGGGATATCCATTCGGCTACGGCCGGCAATATCTGGTCGGGGGCGGGCGCTGCATTTAGCACCCATGCATTTAGATTGCATGATCAGACCTATGTGAATACTAGCCCTATTATCTATTCCCTAGCTGAGCAAGCTATCGGATCGGTTGGGTCTAGTGGGCAGGTAGCGGCTGGGCATGTTCTGCGGACTGATAGCTTTCTATTTACTCCCTCAGACGACCTAGCTTTTTGGAATGCTAGCAATGTCTCAACAGATAGTTCGGGCGAGACATCTTGCGGCGGCGGTGCTTCTGCTTGTGATCTTGTGGCGGCTAATAGTCCGGGATTTGCTACAGGGATAGCCGGGGATGCTACTACTGCTTTCGGTTTCACTGGAAACTCAGGCCGCTATGAAGTAGACGATGCATTTTTTGATCCAGGTGATTCTGATCATAGTTTGGGTGGATGGGTTAAGACGGATTGGAATAGTACTGGTAATGAGACAGTATTTTTCCTAGGTAACATTGCAAATAGGCGTCTTCAAATGAGGATAAGTTCTGGCAATCAATTACGATGCGAAGGTTCCACAGATGGTGTAAACCTAGACATATTCACTCCATTTGTATCCTACAGCTTTGCCGACTTTGAATGGCATCATTTAATGTGTGTTTATGATTCGACAGCTAATACTTGGACTTTCTATCTTGATGGAGAGGATAAGGGATCTGCTACTGGTATTCAATCAACAGGCGCTTCAGATATTTTCGCTATAGGTGATTTTGGCGGTAGCGCTGTTCAGCCATTTGATGGCGATGTTGATGAAGCTTTTTTCATGCGAAGAGTTCCAACATTAGAAGAAATAAGAAAAATAAAAAGCTACCGAATAGATCACAATCAGGACGTAGCCCTAGCTGATCAGAACTGGCTAGCATCTTTCAGTGGTAATCTAGCCAACCAGCTTGATAACGGTTGGATTGTGGATAAGTCTCGGGACAGCATCTGGTTTGACTTTTTTGATCTAGCGAGCACTGATAGCATATCTCTAAAGTTAAAGAACGAGAATGCGAGCGCCCATGTCCTACCTCTTAACACTTTCGACACCGGATTCCTTAGTGCAGCTCCAAGCTTTCCTTTGTCTCACGGCCTGGGTTCTGTTCCTGCTCAGGTCGCGGTAATTCACGAGGGTCAAACCACCGCTGGAGATTACGACGATGTCAGTGATAAATGCTCTTGGGATGATACGCAGATTTCTTGCTCAGGTCTCAATACCGTGGATGGTAGTCATCGCCTACGGATTGTTCTTTCTACTTCTACCGTTGCTGTGGCTGTTGCTGAGGCCACTGCTAGTGATAGCGGGATAGTAACAACCCAGGCTCAGACTTTTGCTGGTAATAAGACTTTCAATAATGACGCATATGTAAATGGCAATTTAGGTGTAAACGAAACCTCCCCTCAAGCTAAAGGGCATTTTACTGGCACCGCTGCGACGAGCCCACAACACTATTCAGCTGCTGGGGTCATTATCGAAGACGACACCACGCCGGCGCTTAATCTGGTAGGTTCAGTCAACAACACCGGTCAAATAGTCTTTGGTGATGATGCTGGTCAGTTCCCAGGCGTTATCCAATATAAAAATTCGAGCGATGACATGCAGTTCAGTACCGTTGGGGGTACTGCAATGACGATCGATGATGAAAAGATCATAGGGCTTGGAACAACTACCCCTGATGCTGATGCTGGTACAGCTCTAAATCCTTCCGTGGTCGTAGATAGAGCTTTGGCGATAGGAAGAGATTCGGGATCTACTGCTTTAGAATTTGTCGATAATAATGCTACAGGGTCTACAGTCGATAGAAGATACGCTCGGGTACTAGGCTTGATCACTGGTGATGGTAATGGCGAAATACAGCTTCATACATCTAATAGCGGGGCAGGAGGCGTTGCTGCTAGGGCGATAATACGAGATGATGGAGATCTAGAGGCATCTGTTGATACTGGTGGAGATTGCGGGATAGGTAATGTTTGTTCTGGCACTTATAATCCGACAGTAACCAATGTATCTCCAGCTGGATTGAATGCATCTATTACAGGGTCACAAGTTATCTATACTAGGGTAGGCGATATTGTTACAATGTCGTTCCAATTTGATACAGCCAGCATTACAAATACATCGTTAGAGTTTAGAATAACACTGCCGTTCTCATCAGATCTTACGTTGTCCAGCGATCTAAATGGGACGGCCTCTACAAGCAAACAGAATGGTGGAGTAGCTTATACTGGGAGAGCTGTAGCTGACACGGGCGCCGATGAAGCCAGAATATTACTCACTAAAGATAGTGGTTTTCAGAACTTTTTTGGGGTTGTCACCATTCAATATTTAGTTAAGTAAAAAGAGGAGACCAATAATGAAAGATGCTTTTATATTATTTCTAACGGCCACGTTCGGCCTCGGGATAATATCCCTAATTCACCATAACAAAGCAGACGCAGGCTCTAGCGTCCAATCTCTAACCACTGACAGCTCTGGTAAAATAATAGCTAATCAGCGGGATGGTACTGCTACGGAGGTTATCTCAAAGGATGCTAATGGTGATGTGAGTTTCTCCGGCGGCCTTAATGTTACCGGTGATCTTAATGTTACCGGTGATTCTGATCTTACTGGTTCGACGCAATTAACCGGTCCTAACTCTTCCACGAGCGCTTTAAATATTAGCAACACTGGGGTTGGTTCTGGTGAAGGTCTTTTCTTTGGTGCTACTTCAAACACAGGCGCTATTGGTTTTATGGCTCAGTCCGATGGAACCGCTGCTTTCAACAACCCTGCTGGTTTTAAAATGACGCACACTGAAGGCTTCGTTTTGCACACCATCGGTGATCGCTTCATCATTCTAGGTAAGAATGGTTCTGAAGGCAACGCCTTTGCTTCAACAGACGCATTTTTCGATCTAGATGTAAGCGGTGGTGGTATCCAGTTAATTGTTAGGGATGATGGTGATTGTGATAGTAATCTAACGGGCGGAAATATCTGCTCTGGAACATGGACAGCTACATACAATCACGCTTCAGGTGGTTCTGCAACGTTTAACCATCAACGATCATTTTTCTCTAGAACAGGTAATATAGTCAACTTTACAACGATCACAGATTATAATCCCTCAGGTATATCCGCACCATCAACAGTAACAGTTGACATTACAACATTACCATTCGGTGGGACTTTTGCCGATGGCGTTAGGGCTTCTGGGACTATTAATTCTATACAGCAAGACCTACATATAGGACCAAATGCTTGTAGGTCTTTAGCTTCTAGCACTGCGATTAGATGTGTTTTTCACAGATCAGATGAAGCTAATATTGAAATTAGAATTAATGGTCAATATGAAATACCATAGCAACGCCCGGTTGGGTAGTAACTTCATCATTTTTATGTATGAGATAAATAAACAGGAGCACTAAATGAAACTAATCTCTCTTTTACTATTAGCTTCCGTCGGCCTCGGCCAGGAAGCGAAAAAGATCGGCAACCGAGCTGATCAGGATATCAGTCTTTGTAAAAATTTAGGCGGTGGGTCTGAGAAATGCATCCAGCTTAATTCAACTGGAGAAACTCAATTTGACCCAATAATCATTTCCTCGTCTGCTGCATCTAATCAAGCCCATGGCCTAATCTTTAATGAGAACCGGGTAACTGATCCTACAGATGTATCGATGTCACTCTATTACGATGGTGCGGGTAACAACCTTCATATCACTGGCACTAAGACTGATGGCGCATCTGCTGAAGCTAATATGACTGGTGCTACTAAGCATATGACTATGAACCGGGATACTGGCTACCTTGGTCTCGGTGTTACCGACCCAGATGTCCCCCTTGAAGTGCAGGGTACGGGTGGAATTAAGACTGGTGGTGGCTCAAGTTCATGGAACACAGCTAGTGTTGTCCAGGGCGGCCAGGCATCTATATATGGCGATGCAAATAAGTCATATTTTAGCCATAACTCCTACTGGGACGGCAGTGTGTGGCGAAGTTCTTCAAGTGTTACCAATAACCAATTATTCTTCGAGAATAATGGCGACATCTTCTTTAGGTATTCTCCAAATGTTGGTGGTGGTAATACAATCACCTGGACTGACCAGGTTACAATTAAGGCATCTGGAAAGGTCGGAATCGGGACTACTAGTCCAAATGATGAATTAGAAATTTCGGGGACAGCTGGAAATAATAATTTGTCAATCAAAAGAACTGGTAGCACTGACGCAACAGGTGCTATTTATTTCCGAGGCAGTGATGATGTGATTGATGCTTCTATTAGCATAAATGAATTTGTAGGTGCAAATAATTTAGAATTTCGTACCGGTGGAACTAATGCTATGGTTATTGATGAAAATCAGAACGTAGGAATCGGGACTACTAATCCTAATAACCCCTTAACCGTAAGCACAAGTCGATCTAACAATATAGTGTCATTTGAAAATAACGATGGAACATCTGGTGATGGTGTATTTATACTGACATCAACATCGAACAGTGGGGATTATCTTCTACAATTAAAAAGTGCTGGGGTAGATAGAACTTTTTTCTATGCAAACGGTGGGATGGTCCATGGTTCGCCTAGCGGAGGAAACAAGGGTCCTGGTACTATAAATGCTCAAGCGGTATATGATGATAACGTTATTCTCACGGACTACGTATTTGAAAAATATTACACCGGTAATGCTTTCGATGAGCAACGTGCTGATTACGAAATGAAGACATTAGAAGAGGAAATAGCTCACACTAAAGAGAACTATCATTTATCCACTATGATCGGAAGAGAGCAGTGGGAAACCAAAACATCCAGTTTAGGTGAGCTGACACAACAACTTTGGGAAACAGCTGAGACTCAATTCTTGTACATTAAAGAGCTACATGAAACAGTTAAAGAACTAAAAGCCGAGCTAGACACTGCTAGAAAAGAGATCGACCAACTAAAAGAAGTCATTGATGCTGGATCCATAGATCTAGGGTTAAATGCTGTTATGAGAGAATCCGATCTCAAGCAAGCCGTTGGTTATTAGTCCGATTTACTGTGAGCCGCTCGGCATTTATTGCATCCGTTCATGTTAATCTTATCCAAAGCCTTAGTTAGACCTTGAACCTGGGTGGACACAATCCCCAGGTTTACCCTTATCTCATTGATGTCTTCTCTGATCTCGTCATGCCTTTTCAGTTGCTCTTTTTTCATATTAGCTATTTCTTTGTACTGATTTGTTACGTGGGCATCGTGCTTTACTAGGCTTCGCTTGACGAAAAAAACTAGAAAGGCTCCTAGGATCGATATGAAAGCACTTTGACCCCAAGCTCCCGAAAATACATCTTGAACATTCATGGTTTTCCTTCCCTCCAAAAAATGCGGCATTTTACCCAGGTCTTTTTTGCTTTTAAAATTATCAGCGGGTATTATTGGTTATGTGGCAAGCGCTAAAGTTCCGATCGTCTTCCATTATACTAGACTAGACCAGACCAGTAAATTTCCACGGGTTTTCAAATCTTTCGTTAATAAGGAGGGCTAGTTATGATGGATCCTAACAGCATTATGGAAATTGTTGATAAACATCCATGGTTCGCACATATGCTGATGATCATGGGAGGGTTACGCTTGGCTTTAAAGCCTATTTTTACGGCTTTGGAAAGTTATATTGCGAGCACCCCAAGCAAGTCGGACGATGAGCGCTGGGAGAGAATCAAAAGCAATAAAATGTTTGGTATTATCATTTGGTTTTTGGATTATTTTGCATCAGTAAAATTGGACAAGATACCGAAGGCTATCCGGAAAAATACTACGTGCTAAAAACAACCTTCTTTGGGGCAGGGCTTCCCGCATGGGGAGTCATCTGCCAACATTTTTTCCTTCCACTGTGACCAATTTCCCATGTTGCAATTTCCAGGCTTCACATAACGGCAAACAGTTATATGACATTTTTCTTTGCCATCAGCGTAGGTATGTGATGCATCGGCGCAACCTACGTATTTCGTGGGCCGCCAGAGCACTTGTGTTAAATGACCTTTTTGATGGGGCGGTAATGGTATTTCTCTTTCAACAAAACGCCCTATAACTTTATCAGCGGTTGGTAAGATGGCCCAACTACCTGAGCCCCTTGATAGCGCAACATTCTCCCCATGCCCCAGGGCCCCAAGCTGAGGATCGTGATAGATGCCTTTTTTGCCTATGCATGCATCTTTAACCAGCTGCAATGCCCATCTCTTAGCGCTACGTTTTAGCGATTTGCTAAATTTCATAGGCACGTATGATTTCCCGTTTTTTGTATGCCAGTCCTTGCGCCTCGTATTGTGCGCATCTAGGAATGCTGTCTCCCGCTTTTTTAGCTGCTGGTTTGGTTTGGTTTGCGTTGCCGGGCACGGCTGCTGGGCGAAGCTGGTAAAGCTTATGATTAAGGCGGTTAATGCAAATCTCATTTGTTTAATTCTCCTATTCAAACCAGTATATAATAGCACACTAGCTGTAATGGCTTTTAAATAGAGGGGTAATAGATGAGAATTAAACAAGGTGTTTTTGGGATTTTTGTTTTTCTTATAGCTGGATGTAACGATAGTCAGGAGGCCTACAACGAAATTTTACCGATAGTCGAAACCCGCTGTTCCCCTTGCCACAATGGGCGGGATTTGCCTAGCTTTAATAGCACCAATTTTAAAACTTCAACCGTACAAGCTACAATAAGAGATGGCAGTATGCCCCCAGCTCCTGCGGTGCTTAGCGCTAACGAAAAGCGGGACCTGTTAGCGTATTTTATGAGGTAGAGTTGCATCTTTTGATTTTTATTTTGCTAGTATCATGCCAACACCGGGGTGTTAGCATAACAACCGAACACTGTAGAACTATTGAATCTTTTAAAGAATCTACTTGGCCCAATGGCGCTACCCAGCTAGAGACAAAGAATAGGATGAACTGCGAAACCAGTATTGAAGAGCCTTTGAAAATATGGACGAATTAGTTAAATACGCGTTATCTTTTACCGGGCAAAGTTACCGCTGGGGCGGCGATGATCCCACCGGTTGGGATTGCTCTGGCTTTGTCCAAGAGATCTTATCAGCTGTTGGTGAGGATCCTGCTGGCGATCAGACATCGCACAGCTTGTATTTGCACTTCAAGAAGTATGGTACTATTAGAACTGACGGGCTAGTCTACCCTGGAGATCTAGCGTTTTTTGGCAAGCCTTACCGCATAATCCATGTGGCGTTTTGTATTGATCGTTATCGCATGGTTGAAGCGGGCGGCGGTGGTAGGCATGTTATAAGCTCCAGGGATGCCGCAATACACAATGCCTATATTAGAGTTAGACCTTTAGATAATCGCGAAGATCTAGTTAAAATCATAAGCCCCAAATATCAGTACGTCTGGTAAATATCCGATCGCCCTAGCCCTGCGCCTACCACACTTTTAAAAGCAAGCTATTCTCCACTTTTTAAAAACCCCGCAAGCAATTCCTATCTTTTATCCTTCAACATCTGCAGGGCTGGGCTCCTTAGGCTTAATGAATTTTTTTTGATTTCGTTTAAGTCTACGTAAATGCTTTATTAAATCAGGGGGGATGGGGATGTCTAATTTTAAGCGGTTCTCGCTAACTGACACACGGCCCAGCGCCGATAATGTTTCAAGCCAACTTTCCAAATTCCATTTCCGTTGCCCGGTAAAGTAGAAATAAAGGTTAGTATGGGACATACCTATCTCCTTAGCCAAGGCCGATATGTTCAAATCCAAATCCTTTGTAACTTGCTTTATTATTGACGATGGGCGGCTATTTTCGTATCTGTTCAACTAGACCTTCTTTGTTCCATTTGTTAAACTCCGTCAGTTATTTTGGATAATGCAATAAAATTTATAAGGAGTCAAACCATGGCGCAGGACAAGGAAATCCTAGCGATCAATGGCGTGCAGCGTCACCTTGATCATTTAGATGATGATGTTGATGCCCAGCAACGGGTTATCAGATTTGTAAGTAGCCGGCTAGAAAGCAGGCAAAGACGTGGTTATGACAGCAAAATGATTCAACCCCAAGCTCAGGTAACCAATGAGATACATCAAGGGCAGACTGTTTCGGGATAATGAATATTTGTCTTTCGTACGCCAGCGGCCATGTCTAGTCACTGGCGCTATAGATAATGTCGTCGCACACCATGTCCGTCTTGGGCAGAGCGGGGGCATGGGCATAAAGCCATCCGATTACCGGACTTTGCCGCTCACATCAATTCAGCATCGGTTATTGCATGACCAGGGTGAAAAATCCTATTGGTATTTGCGCGGCATTGACCCACGTAAAGCGATGCTTACCCAATTATTGTTATACTTATCTTTGAAAGTTACCGATTCCGATTACGAGGAATCAATGCGGGCAATTGAGGATGCAGTATGGCACTTGGAATCACTAAACCGAGAGACAAGTTAATAAGAAAGGTTATCGATCCTGATAACTGTGACCGGATTGCCCAATGGATCCAATGGAATGCGTTAGCTACTGCTTACCCCGGTAAATTCAAAGTTACTCGCAAGGGTATCGATTTTTTTCTTTTGCAAAGATATCAAAATAGGATGTGGGTTATCGCAAAGGTATGTGAGGAAGTAAAGCCCTGCCGGCCGCCTAAGCTTTACGTTGTAAGTGATGGGTCCCTGCCATAATCTTCGATGCGATCTAACCAGGTAACAACATCGTGCAAGTTTCTGGCTACTAAAACCGGTACCCCATGGCTTGTTAGTAGTTTATGCCAGCGTTTTTGATCCGGGCTCACAACCCCCTTGGCGGTTTTAACCTCGATGCAAAACATCTGTGTGGGTGTAAATTTTAAAAAGCCTGTAATATCTGGAAAACCTGCCATCTCTTGGTTTTTAGTAAAAACGCCGGTCCTGTGTATAACGGGGCCAACATACGATCGCCATACGGTATAACTTTTGACTTTCCTCAGGTATTCCAAGATGGCTTTTTGTATGTCAGATTCCTTGATTGTCCGCCCAGGCTTCCCTTGTTTTGATTTTAATTTCGATGGTTTCCCTTGTGAATCCAGCACTGTAATACCCCTCAAAATAGCCAGCAAGCTTTGATAGGACGTTACCTAGGTATTCGGGCTCAGCTGGATAAATTTCCCGCTTATCACCCCAATCCACCATGATGCCATTGTCAGCGAAATAAAGCCCTAATTTTTCGGGCGTAGATGATTTCAAGTTATCTCCTTGTATGCTGCGGTATTGCCTAAAATCCCTATAAGTTTGAATTTTCTTTTATTAACCATCAGGTCAGCTGATGCCCTTATTATCGGGAAAGTGAAAAATTCCGGGGGTGCCTTATCCCGTATTATTACCGTATAGCGAAAGCCTATTTTGTCTTCAAAAACTAGCTTCCATGGGGGGCCTGGGTTGAAGTAGTCGGTTCGCATGTTGCCCTCGCTATCATTGATTCAATGATGCTGTTCAACCCAATCCTAACATAGAATTTGCCAATCTCTTTTTTAGGGTGCATGAAGATGTGGTTTTCTTTAGCGGTATGACTGTAGGTTGCTGGGCCTATCAAATCCCGCCATAACTTGTGCCCCAGATCCGTTGTTTCAACAAAAGCATGCTCTATCTTGGATCTTTTAACCCCATTGGGATCAGTCCAAGCATTGATGTAACTCTGGGTGGGGTATTTATAAAGTTTTGCAACTAAAGCTAATTTGTCTTCATTTATCCCGAAAAAAGGCCCTGATCGGCATAATTTGCCAGCTGGAATGCAACCATCAGGGACGCCCTCTTGGTTAATTGTGGGCATAAATGAATTATTAAGATCGTTAATGTTGCTTTGTAATACCTCCATCTCGCCCTGGAGCGCTTGCATTTTACGTTCCTGCGCTACCATCATCTGTGCATGTATTAAGTTCTGTTCGGCCATTGTCCTGCCCCTAGCAGCCCTGGCATCGGCGTAATCATCAATAATTGCCTCTTTCCATTCCCCGGCGTTGCGGAGTTCCGTCATTAGCCAGAAAAAGCCCTTTTGGGACATGACAAATTGTGGCTGGGTTTTGCCTTGAGTATCTGAGTAGGTGGTCGGCCTGATGTTTAGCCGACCCCACTCAGGGCGGGTCTCAAAATTACGGATAGCTGCTAGGATATTTTTGTGGTCATTGCCCAAAATGTCGGCAATCTGGCGGCTTGTGGCCCAACCTGGTTCTATAACCTCAGGGTTAGTGGTTCTTTTTTTGGCCAGTTTTGGGACCAAATTTGGATCTTTTAACCCCATGCTGCATAAGTCTACGTAATAACTGATATCATTGGGAAAATACGGGCGTATCTTATTTTTAGATCGTGGCCCGTCAAAAAGGGATTTTATAACCTCAGTCATTACCGCGCGATCGACCAAATCGTTATCAAGGATAATGGATTTGTCAGCAATGACGCCGGATTTAAACATGTCTCGGGCCTTATTGTGTTTGAAGCAGCCTATGTTTCTTGTATAAAGCCCCCCTGGTTTTCCTTCCTTGTTCCTAAAGATATCAAAGCATTTAGTAAGAGAATACATCGTCCGCCTCCAAGGTTTTTGTTCTGTTTGTTAAGCTCTGTTATTATCGATTATCCGCTAATCGTTAACAATGAGGAAATAATCAATGGTTAAATTCGTCTTAGCCGGGGTACTATCCGGAATATTAGGGTTTGTTATCGGCCTTGCAACGATAGGCAGCAGCGCTTTAATCTTTAAGCACTTTAGGAAGCACGACCCTGAAAAGCTTTGCAACCGGATGTGCCACGTGGCAGTCAAGGCCGATCGCTTCCTAGAGCGGATGTCATCTAGCCGAAAATAGTGGGATAAACGTATCTCACTTGACCGCACTTTTTGCACTGCTGTTTTCTGACCCGGCGGCTATTGTATTTACTTGGTAAAAAAATTACCTGGGTTTCCCATTTGTGCCAGTGGAACAATCGGTATATGATCTCTTTCATCATGATTTTTTTTCCTTTCAAGGTGATAATTGTTCGTTTTTAGGTGTAGGGCCGGGATTTTGATGTTGTCCCGGCTTTTTTTTTCATATCTGCAAATCTGCACCGGGTTTCTCAGTTTCTTTTAAGACGACCCTTTTGCCGTAAAAATACAACTCGTTTATCTTTTTCTCCTGTTTTTTATATTCCCGCAGGTCTTCCAGGTAATCCGGATCACGAAAATCGTAGTGGATCTCTTTATGTTCGTGCTCGGGCTGCATTTCCTTTTTGCAAAACCCGATTTTAACTTCCCGGTATTTAATATCGTTAACAACTTTAGAAACCGGCGGCTGCGGCTTTAAAGGGCCGAATATCGTCGCGGGATCTTTAATAATCTCTTGGAAATCGTCAACGGTCACCTCTATAGATTTAATATCTGGATTATCGATCTGTGCTCTAAATTTGTCGTAAAGCATAAATACCCCCTTTTTAGTTTGCGATCTTCTGGCGGTGCGTGATGACCCTGTTTTTTGTTATTAAGGGCCCATCTTTATTGCCCCTTATTGATTCTTTTACCCAAGTTTTCCCTAAGACATTCCTTTCCCCTGTTTCGTCTTTTCCAAGGGTGTTGCCTGGGATCCGCCGCCAGTGACCCCTAGCCTCCCAGCAGTGCTCCCATTGGATTGGATCGCCGGCTTGGGCCTTGGGTATTTGTTTATGCCCAGGCAGCACGTCAATGTTTATTATGTCGGTTACCATAGCAATTCTTTTCTTTTTGTTCCCCTTTTTTCGCCTCGCCCTGACGTGTTGTGTTGTAGTGCTGTAAGTGCGTAAAAGTTTTTCGTTGTTAATTAGATCTAACATCCCTGAAAGTATTGAAAAAAAAGTGTCATACATCGCCACCAATTCCCCATCCTCAAAAGTGTTGCCCCATTTAGAAAAAGCCAGCATGCCGGTGCGATCTTTGCTTTCGGTAAAGACGCAGAGGTTACGGAATGATGGTTTTCTGTGGGGGTCACGCCTTCCTAGAAATATTCCAGGGAAGGTTGTTGCTTGGTAAACTTTTTTGTTATGAATCGGGTTTTGCCAGATAAAGCTGCAATAGGGGAAAGGTAGTTTATTCCTGCAATTTTCTATGCGGGCGATCATCTCCTTAGGGCTTTTACTCCGCTCGTGGTGATCGATGGAATCCTTGCCTTCCAGCAGCTGCTGCAAAACCTGATCTTTTATTAAAAAAAGCTTAGATTTTTTAAAGTTAGTATCTAATTCCGATCTATCAGGAAAAAGGAATTGGTCGGGAGATGCGTTTGATATCATCTCATTTTTCCCATTTGGGGCTACTGGTGTTAGGGTTTTTAACCCAGATGCTCGCATCCGATTAAAAAAATCCAATCCTTCATTCATATCCATTGACCTCCCTATCCAAGCAATCAAGCATCCAATTGTAGTTAAGCGCGCCGCCTTGATGTTGGGTCAAGGCAGCCTCGTCAAGGATCTTTTTGAGCACTTTAATTGCCGTCTCATTCTTGGGGTCTTCTTTTCTAACCCGCTTTAGCGTTAACGTATGCGGCCAATAATTTTGTTTATCGTGATCATCCATTAGGTCCAACCTCGCGGCGATGAATTCTTGCCATTTATCCAAATCAACCTGCATAACTTTCCCCTATGCCGTGCTTAGTTAAGTCCTGTTGGGCAATAAATGCTTTGAGCTTGGCAACCGCATTCCTACGGGGCAAGCAGGTGCCGTCAAGCCAATTAGTTATTGCCGATCGGCAGCATTTAATATCCCTGCTTAACGCCGCTACGGATCCCGAACAAATCAATGCCAATTCAATAAGTTGCCTTAGCTCATCAGCCTCCATTTTCATTACCTTTTTTGTTGCCATGTCATAGCCTCCTCTTGTATTTTCCGTTGTTTAGTCCGCCTGTAACTTTCGCCGTCGCATCCAACCCAAACCATCAGCTGTTGCAACCTATCCAAGATCCTAATATCGTAAATCTCTTTAAGCCTTTTTTTATCGTAATTGGTGGTCATAAAAAGGCTTTTGCCTTTCTGGATCCGCTTATCGATAAAGCTGAGTAATTCCACCTGGACAAATTCGGTGGTTTTCTCGGCCCCAAAATCATCAATCACGAGGATATCGGCGCTGAGCAATTTATGCTTATAGGCTTCAAGATCATCTAGGTGTATCCTGAATTCGTTCATCAGCTGTTGCAGGCTTAGGAAAAGTCCAGATGTCCCTTGTTTATCAGCCCAATGGATCATCAGCGCCTTAACCAGCTGAGTTTTGCCTGTCCCCACCTGGCCCCAGAGCATCAACCCCCATTGTTTCTCGGGTGTCCAGTGGCGGATGGTATTATAGGCCTCCATGTTCCAGCCTCGGTCCTTAATCTTTTCAAAAGTGCATGTGTCAACATCGTTTCTTTTGAGGTTCGTATTAGTAACAACCCTCCTATGTAATTCCGAACCAGCCCTTGCTGCGATGTCGTCAGCTTTGAAGGCTTCAATTTTGGCCTGGATGGCCTCCCGATCTTTTGGCGGATTGGCTACCGCTTTTTTAAACCAGCTAGAATACAGCGCCATTTAAGTCCTCCGTAACTTGTAATTCCGGCTTAGCAACCCCATGTTGCTTTCCATATTTTTCCTGGCTGCGTTTTAACCAGCCAGCTAATGCCCCCCTGGGGGATTTCATATTCTTGCCGTGGTAGTAAGAAACGAAATGGGTAACTTCCTTTTGAAGGGTAACTTTATTGATTTGGTAAGAATCCATCCACTGGCGTATGGATTTCTCGTCTACAGGGGTATCAAAAACCAATTTGTAGGGCTTCAATTGGTTAAGTAGGGTAAAGATACCCGAGAAGGGGTTATCTGCTGCCCAGGTCTTTGTTTTGGGCTTAGGATTGGATTTGGGCTTATTCTCCTTACCTTTGCTGGGAGGAATTGAATTTTTGCCCTCTTCGCCAAGCGACAGGGTCGAAGGCCCTTCTTCCCCCTGCACCCCCTTGACATTACGAAGTAATGTAGCATTAGCATTAGCATTAGCATTAGCATTAGTGTGGCGTTGGCCGTCCTCAAGGTCGTTGCGTGTGTCGTCTGGTGGACGTTCCGCTGCTTGTAACGTGGGACGTTCAGATCCCTGTAATCTCGCTATCTTACGATCAAGCCTTTTTGCATTAGTCCGTTTGGCCCTATTTCGGTAAGCTTGCAAAACTTTGATGTGATCTCGGTTACCCCTGATCAGATATTTCCCGCTAGGAAGTAAGTCAGTATACCGGACCCGCTTATGGCAAAGGGCGTTCAAAAATTTGGTCTCGTCGGTCCCTATATCCAATCTGGCCCAGTCACAAATATCATCTCCATCGGCTATATGCTCTTCTTCGTCCTGGCTACTGTGCCATAGAAAGACAAGGTGGCCTATAGCTTGGGCCTCGGTCCAGCCCATGATCCTGGCTAATTTCCTCCATCTGGAGTCCTCGCTAAAGAACTTGTCTTCGATGCCTAATCGGGCCATAAAGTCCCTCCTAAATAGGTGGTTTTGCGACAAATCATACTGAGATGGGCAGCAAAGAGCTACCCATCATTGCAAGGAGTTGCTAGTTTTCCTGGCCTGTTTGTTCTGCTGTATCAGCCTGTTGGGTATCCTCATCCTCAACAGATGCATCAACAATTTCGCCGTTGCTTTCCGGCTCCGGTGCTGTCTCTGCAACCTCCTCCTTTTTAGGCTTAAGGGGTTGCTGTCGGATCCAAGTAACTAATTGCCCGTACTGATCGTTATTAAGTTTAGTGCTTGTATCGATCTTAAAGTTTTCGGCCATATACGCCTTGATTGCTTCGCCAGGCAATTCGTGTTCGCCTGCAATAGCAAACATCCGCGTCAGCTGCGGCCTAGTCACCGGGCGTTGCTTAGCATCCGGTAGTTGTGGGGCTGCTGGTTTATGGGCTGGGGCTAGTATCTGGGTCTGGTCTTCGTTAGTAGTAGCCCCTAGTTCTTCTGGGGTGTAGCTGCAGCCGGCTATTGCATCAGGGAAGAGGCTGCGCCCCATCTCCGAGATGCAGCGGGATCTAAGCATGGCCCTGGGGTAGTTTTTCCAATTATATTTCCCAGCTAGCCCGGCTTTTTTAGCATCGTCCATGGTCCAGCTAAAGTAATTGGCTTTCTGGCCTGGCCTAATAACCTCGATTTTACAAGCGGTATCAGTAAGCGTCTGGTAGTTGATTTTTGTTTGCGGATACGCTTTAAAAACGAGGTTTAGCATCAATTCGGGGCTAATTGTCGGCTTGCCTTCGATTATTGCTATATGGCTAAACGCCAGCATGGGGCCGATATTAAGCTCTCGGCCTTTCAGCATTATAGCAATAGCTTGCTCAGGGGTGCGGACAGCCTTGGGTAAAAAGCCAGTTCTTACCAGCAATCCGGCCTGTTCTTTCATGATTTTCCATTCAGTTTCGCTGGGGAAAGCTGTTGGTACGCTTGCATTTGTTAATTGTAAGTTTTGCATAGTTAAACTCCCGTTATTAAATTTGTTTTAAAAGATAGTTAGGTACTTCTAGGTGGTTGTAGCCTTCATTCTCAGGCCAAAAATTTTCGTAGCTGCAGATTTTATGCTGTTCAAGCAATGGCTGGTATCGGGCTCGTCCTAGGTCGTATACATCGCCGGTCATAATAAGTTTGTAAACTTTGTAGGGTGGGTTTTTCTCAAACCCTAATACAATGTAATCTTTGATGGGTTCGCCCGTAGCCCCAGTTATCCGGTCGCTATAAAAAGCAACCTGGATGTCATAAAAGTAGTTAAAAAAACTGCGCTTAAAATCCTCCAAGCTAGCGCAGCTAGTGGTTTTAAATTCGATAACGACATGCTCTTCCCAGCGCCAGGCATCGATTTTAGCTTTTGTCCAAACATTATCCTCTAAAGTAAAGCAAGCAAGTTCGTGGGCAATTTTGCCCGTTAGTAACTCTCTAACATCCTTGTCTTCCGTTAAGTTCCGGGCCATGCCGTCCAGCATATCCCCCTCAGCCTGCGTTAGGATCTCTTTATCAGTGTTTACCTTTGTAAATTCAGCCCAGATTTCTTTGCCGGCTTTTTTTCGTTTATCAACATTAGGCGCAATAGCGTAAATGCCTTCCCAGGCTTCTGCAGTTAAAGAGATGCGATCGTGGAAAGCCCTGCCTATCAAAAAGTTTCTATTGTCGGCGTCTGGGATCCTGTAATTAGCAGGACTTAGCCGGTATTTAAGTAAACCCGATCTGCTTATCGGGCTGCTGGCATGATAGATCGGATCCGAGATCCGTTTCCAACCCCGCATATCAGTAGTTAATAAAGCGGTCTCAAGGTCCTCCAAAAGGGTAAACGTCTCCGCCTCCACGCCAGGGCGTAGCTTAACAATTGTCATAAATTTTCCTTTTTTACTTAAGGCCCCAGGGTTGGGGCATGTTGTTTAATTGCAGCAGGCCGCTACAAAGCTAGTTTTTTCAATTTGGCCAGGCCAAAACCCATCAATGTTGTCTGCCATAGCGCTAGCTACAAGTTTACAGCTAGCTGGATCGTGCCCCCATAAGCGCTTAACAGTTGCCGCCAGCGCGGTAAAATCTAGTACCATAAATTGGCCCCTTTCAAGTTTTTGGCATATGCAGGCGCCCCTATGGCTGCCTGGAAATGCTTGTTTCTGCTATGTATTGCTTATTTATGCCGGAACTTTTTTTTGCATGCAAGGGTTTTTTTTAATAAAATTAGGGGGCTAAAAGGGCAGCGGGGTTTAGGCAGAGGGGCCAAACGGCCCCATAAGGGTTGGGGGCTTATTTCCTGGCTTGTATGCCTTGGTAAATGGCTGCTGCCTGGGCTAGGGCTTCTTGAAGCTTGCGGTAGTCTGCTATGTTCTGTTCGCAATTAGCGGCCCTATGGCGGCAAATGTCGGTCAGGATATCCAAATGGTCCAGCGCAGCAGCATGGTTGACCCTGGCCCAGCGCTTGTCAATGTCGGCCTGGGTTGGGGCCTTGCCATTGGCTGGCTTGCTAGGGGCTGCTGGCTTGGCTGTTTCAGGCTTGCTGGCTAGCTCCTTGGTAGCCTCCTCAGCGGATATGTTCCCTTTTATCAAGTCAGTCATGGTTTCCATGAAGGGCTTATTTTCCGCTGGAGCGGGGTCCGTTTTTAAAATTACGGCAGGCTTTTCTGTGGGGGCCTTGTCTTCAGGCTTGCCGCCCAGGGGTTGCTTTTCCTCGTCAGAGGATGCGGCTAAAGCGTCCAGCCATTTCTTGTAGTTGGTCTTGTCCTTATATTCCCCAGCTTGGTAAGTTGTCTCGATGGCCTTCATCAGGTCGGCCTGCTGGCTGTCGGTTAGTAAGCCCAGGATCTGGATAAGCTTGCCCTTGGGGCAGTTCAAAAATTCGGCCAGGGTAATGGGGCCGCCCAGGGGCTTAGGTTCGACCTTGCCGCCAGCCGTCCATTTCCAGCTGATCTTGTCCATGCCAGCCCTAAGCGCAGGCATTTCAAAAATGGTTTTAGATCCGTCTTTTTTCTTATGATTAAGTAACGTAAATGAAGCCATGATTTTCTCCTTTTTTTGGCGTTCAATGATATCTCTAATAGATGTGGGGGTAGGCCGCCCCCAGCGCTTTGGATCAAAGGTCATATTTCTCCTTGGCTTTGCAAAAACTCCAGACGGCGCCTCAAATAGTTGAGGGTTTTAAAAACAAAATCCGGCATTGCAGGCTCATCGCCATAAGCTTCGTAAATTGTATCTATTTCCTCTTGTAAATTTATTATTTCCTCGTCAAACATCATGTTCTCCCCTTATTTGAGGCGAGGCCCAATGCCCCGCCCTATACATCTCTATACGGCTGATTTTGTGAATACTTTAGTCGCAGTGTTCTCAGTTATGATTCTAAGAGGTTGGAACGGGGATTAATTCACCACCATGGTCGGTAGCTAAAATTCACATAATTAGGGCCATAGAAATTGTTAATCATTAGGGGCCTATACCATGGGTTGTAGCGTGATCGGTGCGGGTACGGGTTCCAATGGGGCCTAGGATAATACCCAGGGTAATTGGGGAAAGGCGGCCTATGGAACTGGTTATTAAAATTAAAAGGCTGCTGCCTAAAGCCCCCCTGCTGCGGCAGCTGGCCCCCAAATTGCCCGTAGCTAGCGCTGCTAGCAATAAGCCCTGCAGCTATTATGTATTGACGTAATGTTTTCATCATTTTTCCTTTCGTTCTTCAGTGTTAGTTTTTTGTTCGTTATCATCATTGCCGTAAAAGCAATACAATCCGGTCAGGGTTAGTATTAGTAGTATTGATCCAACAGTCATTTAATCCCACCTTGTCGATTGTCTACATAGTTGGTAGCTGATAAACACTCCTACAGCGCCGCCCATAGCAGCGCCCCAGGGCCCCCCGACCTCAGCGCCTATCGCGGCGCATACAGCAACGCCAGCGGCCTCGCATTTAGCCAAATATTCCTGGGTCTCTCCATCTTCGGCAGCGGCAGCATAAGTATCAGCATTAAAATGCGGCTCCAAATGAGCTTTTACCCGATCTTTAAAAGTGTGGTATAAATGCTCCTGCAACATGCATGCTGACTCTCGGGATATTTTACAGCTTGCGAATGCCGCGGGTTCCAACATCCGCCCGCGGCAAGTTTTCACCCCCCGCCAGCTAACGCCGCAAGGGTACCGGTAACTGATAGTAGCTCTGCTTTTACAATCAGTTTGACAGTTGATCCCGTAGGCTGTTGAAGCTGATAGGGTGAGTGTTAGTAGTGTTTTTTTCATTTTATAATTCCCACCGCATCAATAAACCAAACCCGGTAAAAAGAATCTTTCAACGTTTCAATGCTGATCACATTCTTTACCCCGATACCTATTATTTCTTCTTGTAAATCAACAATATTCGTAAAATCTAGATATTCAACTTTCATCTCTTCACCTCCCTCCATCGCCATAGCCATAGCCATTGCCATAGCCATTGCCAGAGCCATTGCCAGAGCCATTGCCAGAGCCATTGCCATAGCCATTGCCAGAGCCATTGCCAGAGCCATTGCCATAGCCATAGCCATAGCCATCGCCAGAGCCATAGCCATCGCCAGAGCCATAGCCAGAGCCAGAGCCAGAGCCAGAGCCAGAGCCAGAGCCAGAGCCAGAGCCATAGCCAGATCCATAGCCAGAGCTTATTTTTTCCATGATGGGACCCCTCTAATAGATTCCACTGCTGCTGTTGTAGCTGGGATAAACTCGATAGCTTCAGTCAGTAAAATTTCTGTCACTGGAACAGCGAATTCGCAATTTTCTGGGTTCTTGGTGCCTTCCATTGCTAGTTGAGATAATGAGCAAGCGCCATCCCAATACCAAATCCTAATAGCATTTTCTAACACGCACTCTTTACCGTCACGGCTTTTTAAAATACCGAAATGCACGCCGGCGCTATACGTTCTTACTACTACTTCTTTTCCGATCAATTCAAACTCCTTTGGTTAGTCGCGATAATTATCGATGTTTAAACTATCAATCTTTTTCTCCTATTGATCGTCACGATCGAGAGTGCCTTCGTAAATCTCAAAAGCACGCTGAGATTTATTGATAGTCTGAGAAAAAAGTAGAATGCTTTGAGGAGTATCTAGTTCCATGACCTCTTGATATTCCCTACAGAAATAGTGGAGCCAAGGACCGCATTGCCCATCGTGATCAAAGTGCAGGCGAAAATATCCGCCTTCGATATTAGCGGGGTCATAGAATCTTTCCGTACGCTGTTTAATTGCGTCATTGATGCTAAACAAGTATTCTCTCTTAGCAAATTGATCCAACAAGTTTTCATTCTTATCCCCCAGCGGCAAATAATTTTTTTCTACTACTTCTTTTCCTATCAATTCAAACTCCTTTTTTTGTGGGGTTAGCAACTAATTTACCCAGTTTTGATCTAGATAGCCGATACCGATCAGCATATCTGCTCTTCGTAAAAACGGCGCTTACTTTTTAAACTAGTGTGTTTTTCGTAACTAGCAGCTGTTTTTATTAAGAAAGCGCATACCTGGTACTTGTCTTGTTCAGACCCAGATAATAGGATCTCTTGACACTGTTTCATTAAGCTCATTTTTGTCCCCGTCTAATAACAACCCTCATCCGGACATAAGCGCCCGCAACCTGAGCTATCTTGTAAAGTTAGTTTTTTCCAATTTGACCAGTCGCCCATCCCACAGTTACCCGGCTGGGTATACCTGCATACCTGGATATGGCATTTTTTGCCGTCCCCATGGTCCCGAGATACTTCCGCGCAGCCGACATAACCGGTGGAATACCATAGTGCTTGGGTTAAATGTGAATTAGATTTGGGTCCCCCTGGCTTGCCCATTTGCCTATCGACGAACCGGGTTAGTACTTTGTCAGGCGTAGGCTTTACAGCCCAGCCGCCGCTGCCCTTGGTTGCTGTAATGTTTTCGCCGTCTGGGTTTTCAGGATCATGGTAAATGTTGCGCTGGCCGCCCAGGCAACTAGTTTGCGATAGATGCTGAGCCCATTTTTTTGCATCCGATTTTAAGCTAAAAGACCATTTAAGCGGCCGATAATCCTTGCCATTGGCCTCGTGCCAATCTTTGCGTCGCCGGTTATGAGCATCCAGGTACTGTTTATCGATGCCCTCTGGCTGCCGCGGGGAAGTTAAAATTTTGTGGGTAACCTTTTTCTTACGCTGCGCAAAAGATTGCCCGCCCCGGCCACCCAGAACAACTTGCTGGCCGTCTACGAGGATCCGGTAAAAGCCGTGTCCGGACATACAACAATACCCGTCCCCCCAGCTATCAGTAAAAGTCACATCGTAAGCAGCGTTTTTTTGCACGCAAAAATCTTTAGTAAAAAGCTGATTGCGCTTAAACCCGCCCCGTTTTTTAAATGTAACCCCTGGCCCTTGCACCCGTAGGCCAATATCAGCTGGGAAGCGATCGGATTTAATTTCCACGGTAAGATTTTTGCCGCAGTTGGGTTGGGCCCCTGCATACGAGCACGCGATGCCTAGCGGCAGTAGATAACGTTTTTTCATGATTTTTCCCTTCAAGTTCAACAAATAGCAAAATCAAAGACGGCAACAGCTTTTTATAAAACTTTAGATCTGAGGTTAAAGACTTTTACCAATGCCCCCAGATAATCTTTATCCTCCACGTAAAATCCATCACTTAATTGTATCCGGCAGCGTTGTTGTTGGCCTTTAGCTAACTTAACGCTAATGCCATCATAATCTAGCCAGCGCAGAGCGCATTTAACTTGTATCCAATTGCTGCCCCCGTACCGTTTTTTGTAATAGCGCTGCACCCCCGTCCTAGGCGTACAATCGGCATCATTGCGCCATGGCTGTTTAGCGTAACGCTCACCCTTGCTATAGAAATAGTTAGCCCGCTTATATTGGGCGCACTTAGCCTTATGTTGTTTGGTTAAGTCCATAACAAACCTCGTAAAAGTGCCCCTTACTAACGGAGGGGCACCTAGCCCCTTACCCGATGTCGTAAAGTTCGCATTTAAAATAGTTTTGTAGCCGCTTGATTGATTCAGCGCTAAAAAAATCTCCAATGTTTTCAAACTCATTAACCTCAAAATCATCGGTAGAAACCACGTTTTCGGTAGGCATTGTCATTGTTAACAGTGTAGGCTTACTGTCCGGGTAACGTCTGATACTAAACCAGCCATCCTCGAAGTGTGGTTCCTGCAAGTCCTGGCAATCCCTAAAGTCAAAATAAACAAAAGATAATTGCTTTTTAGGCGAGGGCTTACCCCTGTAGATAAGCGCCTGCTCCCACCATTGGTCCCCGTCTTGTTTGCAGCGCAGTGGGCCGCCCAATAATTCCCAGCCCTTGTTTAGCATCTGGCTAACCCGTTGATCCAGGGTTCTGCCTCGGGTATTGGGATCAAATTGAGAGAGAACGACGTACTTTTGGACGTCCTCAACGATGAACCTTTCAGCTTTTTTCTCTAAGCGGTCCGTAATCGTTTTTTTCATCTTTTTAATTCCTTACAAAAGTTTAATATACCCTTGCTAACCATTAACAAGGGTTGCTTTTTATAAAATACTATTAAAAAGATGGCAAGCAGAATATGGCGGGTCAGTCTAAAAGTTCTGGTAAGCCCCCAGGTGCAGTCTGCCGAATACCAACAATCCAAAGTAAATCGCCATGTTGCAGGTAGGGCAGGCATTTGGCTTCGTAAATGGGATCTAAATGAATATCGCCCAGCTTACAGTGCTTCGGGGATTGATCGTACTTGAGCTTAGATTTAACTAGTTCCACACGGCTACCCCAACCTTTGGGCGCATACTTATCTAAGCGTTTTTTGGGGTCGGCCCCGACTTGCACGCCGAGGACGGGTTTATCTATTCCCAAATCTTGCAGGCCCCATAGGACCCCAGCCAAGGACATACCGCTACCCACTGGGATAACTAGCCTTTCCCAATCGGTGCAATCACCGATCCCTTGCACCGATTTCCGGGTTTGGTCCACCGCTGCCTGGCATTCCATACCGAATGGTATTTCTGTCCAACCTTTTTCTTTAGCGGCATCATGGGCCCTTTTAATAATTACATTGTTGTAACCAGCCTTGTGCTGGATAACCTCCGCCCCAGCCCGCTGGGCAGCAACAACTTCCGGGCTAAGCTCACCTTCGGGCGTATGGACTTGGCATGGGATACCTAATTTCCTAGCTACATGGGCAACGATATTGACCTGGGGGCTAGATCTGCTGCCAGCCGTAACCAATCCCTTGGCCCCTTGGGCAAGCCCCCAGCAGGTGCGAACCTTGCCGCCGCGAACCCCGCCCACGGCAAAAAGGTCGTCTCTCTTAACACAAATGATCTTATTTTTGTGATTAATCTTTTGAACAGGGGTATCCCCAATTTGATCAATAAAATTAACCTGTTCGTAGTCAACAGCATCCATCAGATCCGCTTCGTTGGCTTCCATGGTCTCGAGTCGCGGTATGATTTTTTTCCAATCTCCTTTGCAGAAAACCAAGACATTTTGGTGGGTACGCCCCAGCTTCCTGCTGGCCGTAAAAATCCTGCCGGCTCTAATCGGTAGGCTGCCCAGGCTGTTTACCAAGATGGCCTCGTTGTAATATCGCATCCCCGCATCAGCAAAGGCATGGACCGTGCTTGGGACGAACTGCCGGTAGTAGCCATCCTTGGCCCGCACCTCGGAGATCACCCAGCCAGCAAATGCGTCATCTTTCAACTTGGTTGCGCAAGCGGCTATTATCTCGAAGTAATTTTTGTAAAAGGCTGCCCCTGACATCTGGCTAAGATCCCGCTTATCATCGCTGTAAACCTCCAGGTCCAGGTACGGGGGGCAGCTGTAGAGGAAATCAAAGCTGTTATCTTCCAATTTAGGGATTTCAGCCAGGCTATCCCCGCAAATCCAAACAGGTTTAGGCCCATCTGTGCAAATACGCTCAGCCTGCTCCCGGTTGCTCTCAACCTGCTCCTCGCGTAGTTCAACGCCCACATATTCAAATCCTAGCTTGCTGGCAACAATACCCCGGACGCTGCCGCCCGCGAATGGGTCCAGGATCCTTCCCCCAACAGGGCAGAACCATCGATAGCAGATCTCTGCCAATAAAGGATCGAAGATACTGGTACTATTTTTGTAAGCCCCTGTCGATCTGCCGTGGGCTTGGGCTTGGCTGGCGGCGGCGAAACTTAGTAGATTCTCACTTCTGCCGATCTCACTTCGTATCCCGAGGTCTATCCACCTACTTCGAGCCTCCTGCCAATAGCCCTGCCTGGTATCTAGTACGCTAAAGGGCGGGACAATAAACTTTTCCTGCAAACTGCCAACCTGTTTATCATCGTCTAGGCCCCCATCCCCCCCATCGCCATCGCTAGGGTCATCAAAAAATTCAGCCCTAAAATCATCAAGATCTACTTCGGGTAACTTGAAATTCTCGTCTAAAAAATCCATCTCCCATTCGTTATCAGCAAGAAATTCGTACAACCCTTGTTTATCAACATCCCCAAACTGACTGGCTGCTGCCATTAGCTTTTTCTTAGCATCCTTAAAACTGTCAGCCTTAACATCAGCCACCGGGATATTGGGTACCTTATAGCCCTCCTCAACCATCTTCTGCAGCACCCTAACCCGTTGATGCCCGTCAAGAATGTAGTTTTGTTTGTTATCAGCATCATGCCAAACAAACACCGGGAAGCTAAACCCCATGCTAGTAATCAGCCCCCTAAGTTTCACATAGCTAGCCTCAGTAAGGGTCTTTAAATTGCCTTGGAAAGGCCGGAGTTCACCAAGGGGTAATGTGCTAGAGCCCTTGCAATTTATCCGTACTTGCAAATCATCAGTCATAGTATCGCCTTCAAATAGTTGTTCTAAAACGAATAGTCGGAAGCCGTTAAATCGGTTAAGGTTACCCGATGAGCAAACAAAGAAAAAGCGATAAGAAATGGCGAATAGGCAAGTATCCCATAGAGGAGGTGGTGGTAGTTATCTGGGCCATCATCGTCGTAATCGCCACTATCTGGTTTATAGATTGGATCTTTAACGTAGAAGTGTGGAGGTGGTACCGTGGACAATCATAGCAGGATAATCGGGGATATTTTGCCCCTGCTAACCGATGCCGATAGGGAAGAGATAGCAGAACAATGCCTGGCTAAGGTTGATAAAGTCTTCGCTAATTTCGGCTACACCGTGGTGAAAAAGCATGTAATTCCGCCGCAAGTAGCGCCTAAACCTACACACAAGCGCAAGGACAGAATAGGGCATGTGTTTAACGTCAACGGCAGATCCTTCAAAAGTAAGAAAAAGGCAGCCGAATTTTATGGGGTCAACTATCATACAGCTATAACAAAGCTAAATGACGGTATCGACCCGGAAGAAGTATTTGACGAGAACACGATAATTAAGAGGAAAATGCTCAATGGCGGACAAGCCCAAACCTAAGATCGATATTGCAGAATTCGATTCGATCAAAGACCAGCTTTTTAAGTTAGATGATGGCTACACCTACATCTTAAAGATCAAAAAGGAGTACGCGCAGGAATTTGCTGCCCAGTGGAATTCCCTAGAAAACCGCCCCAGAATCAGGATTCTCCTAGTAGACGAAAATGCACAATTTTGGAGGAGCAAAGGCCATGAGTAGGGATACATATTTTTTTACAAATAAACGTGAAAAGGTGTGTTTGGCTATCCTAGAAAGGCTTATCGATACGATGATATCCCAGGAGCCAGGGCAATTGTTGACCGATATCCATTGTGGGCAGCTGGTAACTAAGGCAGTTAACATGACAGACCAGATGCTATTGGAGTTAAAAGTTAGGGGCGAACAGATACCTAAGGAAGTGCGGTAAATGCCTAGAAATAAAAAGAAAAAGGACGATATGGAAGAGGTGCTGGCTGTCAAGGAAAAGCAATTGCAATTAGCAATGTCCCAGCGTGATGCCTACCATCGCCAGCTAGATAGAACTGAGCGGAGGCTGCAGATCGAAATCAATAAACGGAAATGCGAATGCGGGAAAGAACTAATATCGTACTGTGCTTTTTGCGATGGGCTTTAAAAGATGAATTACCCTATGCTCTAATAAAGGAATTTAGTCAATGTATAAGCATTTTAACTGGGAAGTGGACAATTCAAAGGAACGACAAGAAGTTATAAAAGACCTCTCTAGAGAAGAGCTAGATCCGACAATAGTTCCTAACCCTTTAAAGAACTCCCGTATAGAAGATCTAGCAAAAGATATTTTTATGATGAGGATCGGTGAGGAACCTGAACAAGCTGCAAGAGAAGCGGTAAGAGCGGCTAAAGCTTTTTTCGATGCCCTGGATGGGTAAATGGCGCTGGGTTAGCGAGGGCGATTACAAATGATCGACAGGCATACAGCCAAGGAAGTCTGTATAACATTTATGGTCCTGATCCCGCTGATATCAGTTGGGGTATGGGCAGCTAAGGGTCTTAATGACTACAGCGTTGAAAGGGAAAGGGTTGTGGTTTTGGAAACAAAAGATGCGCTACGGAAATTTCTATACAGCATGCGTGACATGGAAACGAGTTTAATGCAAATTTTCCCAGGGTCAATACCGATCCAAGCTGTAACCCTAAGGCCAGATGTTTACTTCTATGTGCTGGGAAAAATAAGGGAAGTAAATCCGTACTTAGAGGAAACCGAAAAATACGATGATCGCCGCTTTGAATATGGGTCTCTAACTATCATCCATGGCCAAGAGGATCAAAAATGAACGAATTTGATGATGTAGATAATGTCACTTACATCGGACGCAAGCCTGCTATCTTAAAAACAGGCGGCGAGTGCGATGATTGCGGCGCTTGGCATGATGGGTCCCACGAAAAAGATGGCGGTATAGTATTTGGGCTAACATTCTGTGTAGACTGTGAAGATAAGCGCCTAGGCTTGGTGCCTTGGTAAAAAAGGAGATTAAATGTTTGTAGCTGTAAATGAACGGGTTTTTGATCCAAACCAGGATAAGATCATGGTTATCCTAAGCTCAGCAGATATTAAAAATATCAACATAATGGCCAATAACGATAACAATTGCTATGCCATGTATCCTAAGGGCCTTGACCGGGGCGAGGCAAACCGCTGGATGGAGCGTAAGGCTAGGGAAGTTGAGGCAATGCAGACCGGAAAGAGGCATTAGACGGATTGAATTTTTACCAGGCGATACAAGATAGGATCCAGGGTAAAGCCCCCAAAGGGGCTAAAAGATCCTCCAAATGGAGGAAAGTTAGGAAGATATTTCTAGCTAGCTATCCATATTGTGCGGTCTGTTCTAGTAAAAAAAAGCTGGAAGTCCACCATATAGTCCCCTTCCACGTAGCCCCAGATCTCGAACTAGCCGAACGTAACTTGGTTACGCTATGTAAGCGCTGCCATCTATTTATCGGGCACCTAGGGGATTATCGATGCATCAATACTGTATGTGCTGCAGACGTAATTTTATGGGCCTTTAAATTCGGGGGACGGAATGCAAATTAAAAAAGGGCAAGATTATCTATTAAATTGCGGGTGTAAGGTGGCAATCGTTGACCAACGGACACCCTCAGGGCAAGTAACTCGGGGCATATACCGGGGTAAATTTTTAACATGCTGCCCAGATCACCCAGGGCATCGAACAAGCTGGCACCGATGGAGGAAAAATGGCAACTGGTTCTTCAGAATCCACGGGAAAAAAGAAGACGAAAGCAGGCAAGAGTTCAACATCCGTAGCGAAGCGTAAGGTAAAGATCGGGCGCCCCTCGACCTATAAACCCGAATACTGTCAAATGCTAATCGATCATATGGCCGAGGGTTTTAGTTTTGAAACTTTTGCTGCCAAGCTGGACTACTGTAGCGCGTCAAATCTGTATAACTGGGTGGAGCTACACCCTGCCTTTTCGGAGGCCAAGAAAGTTGCAACCCAACGGGGTCAACTGTTTTGGGAGCAGCTGGCCAGAGCGGCGGCGGCGGGTAAGATTAAGAATTTCAATTCGACGGTATGGATTTTTACCATGAAAAATAGATTTGGATGGCGTGACAAGCATGACATCAAGGCCGAGGTTAGGGAGGTAAAAGAGGTTATCCATCAGGTTGAAATTGGCTTGGATGGGGATATTACTAAACACAGATTGGAGAAATTGCATGACTAAGATTCCAGAATTAGATGCCCAGCTAAGCGACCCCTACAGCCGCTGCACGCTTAATAAAAAGCAAATGGAGTTATCAACAGAAATGCGGCACTGGTTTAGGTCGATGGATAAGCGATTAAAAGAAATACTGCCTGCGGGCCGATACAGGTATATAGCCCTAGATAGTTTGGAAAAATCCTGTATGTATGCGCAAAAAGCTATTAGCCACGATTGGGATATTGCCGATGATTAAAGCCCTGTGCATCTTAGTTTTGTTATCAGGTTGCGCTGCCGTTACCGATCGGAAAGAGGTTTCAATTTGCGATAAATTTTGCTCAACCAGGGGCGCCTATTTTAGGGATATTATTGTTACCCCCATCCTAGGCAGCAAATTCTGTGTTTGCAGCGATGGCTACGAGATCAAGATAAATGGTTAAACCGATCAAGCATATTCATGTCTGGCAATGGAAGCCTGAACTGGGTAAATGGCGTTGCAGGTTGTGCGACCTAGTCATGCATAAGGTCAGCGGCGAGGGCGGGAAAATAGATATTACCCACCGTGATACATTAGATTTTTTGTACCAAGCCCTGAGGGAATATGAAGCAAACCGAAACCTATAAAATCACCCCGCATAGCGATAAACAAAAACAAATCATGCAGGCAATGCTAAATCCCGATCTAAAAGAAATGTGGGTTGCTTGTGGAACAAAATTTGGCAAAACCCTGGGCGCCTCTGCTGCCTTGGGCGCTGGCCTATGGGTGCAGAAAAATAAAATCTTCCGGTGGATAGCACCGATTTATTCCCAAGCTAAAATCGGCAAACGCTACCTGGAGCGCCTGCTGCCTGATGACAGCTACAACCCAAACAACGCTGACCCCCCAACTGTTACAATCAATAGGACGGGTAGCTACGTCGAATACTGGCATAGCAAGAACCCTGAAAGTTTAGAGGGGGAAGGGGTATCCGGTGGAAACATATTCGACGAATATGCCAAGATGCCGGAAACGGTCTACGAATCAGCATCGACGACAGTTACCCAGACCCAAGCACCTATGCTCGGCTTATCAACACCAAAGGGTAAAAACCATTTCTACCTACGCTGCAAGAATGCGGAGGACAGAATGGAATGGGCTATCAATAAGGGCAAACCCGTTACCCATGTTTTTATTACTGCCAGGACAGTCGACAATCCTTTTGTCCCTAGGGAATCAATTGAAGATGCAAGGCAGCGTCTTCCTGACAGGTTGTTTAGGCAGTACTATATGGCGGAGTTCATCGACGATGCCGCTGTTTTCATTGGCTTTTCTGCATGTGTGGATGATTCTGAACCACTAGATGTTACCACTGGCGGCAAGCAATTCTGGCTTGATGATAATCCGCAGGATAAGAATGTCGTTATCGGTGCCGATTGGGGAAAGATGAATGATTACACCGTATTTATGGCCATTGATTATCAGGCTAAGCCAAAAAGGTTGGTAGGTTTCCAGCGCTTTAATGGGGTCAGCTATGTGCAGGCTGTTAAAGAGCTTTATCATTTCGGTAGGCGCTTTAAAACCGTTGGCCTGCTTAATCACGATATCACTGGGGTTGGTCAGGGTATTGATGACATGGTGGCACAGGTAAATCTCCCAGTGCAAGGGATAACGTTTACCAATCGATCAAAATCAGATATGGTCAACCAACTAATCCTAGCCTTCCAAAAAAAAGAGATTTCACTTCCCAACTGGCCTGATATGGTAAGGGAACTTGATGCTTATGAGGTAGTTACCAGCGCGATTGGTAACTACCGCTATTCCGCCCCCGAAGGATCCAACATACATGACGATATTGTATCTGCACTAATGCTGGCCTGGGCGGCAGCGCTGGAATATTCCGGCGACTTTAGTATAAGATTCCTGGAGGACCTACCGGAAGAGAAAGGAAAACTTACTCTGAATAAGTGGTATAGTGATCTAATAGAGGACGATGTTGATAGTCCCTTCTCTAATCTTACTGGAATCTTAAGGCATGAAAAAAAATGACATAATTGAGCTACGTAACTACAGCAGGCAGGCAGAGGATTTTGCTAGCCGGATAGATAAAAGCTTTGATTTTAATCTACCAAGGGATGGTGACCCATCATCGGGGTCTGGTGTCTGGCAAGAGGAAATCAAAGCCTTTGCTGATGCTGAGACCCTTAAGTCGCTATTCTTTTCCGAAGATTGGGTTTACATCTGTGTTGATTTGGCAGCTAATAAGTTATCCAGCGTGCCATTGAATGTCGTCCGCAAAACCGTAAATGATGACGGGACGTTATCAACCGAGATCGTTAATGATCATGGGTTGGTGCCCTTAATCCAGATGCCGAACCCTTGGCAGGAGTATCCCAGCTGGATGTATAACTACGCCGTAGAAGATACCCTTATGGGCAATGCCGTCAATTGGTTTGCTGAACGCAACGGGCATCTAATTATCCTGCCGGCTGATCAGATATCGGTGCAATTTAACGAAAAGAACGAATTAGACGTGTATAAGCTGAGCGTAAGGAGCGCTGATCAGGCATTCCTTACGACCCAGCGTGCGGGCTCCCAGCAAGCTTTATCCTTCCCCGCAAAAGAGATAATCCACACCCGCAGGCCGAATCCTGCTAGCCTGCTATGGGGGTTATCTCCGTTCACCCCAGGATCTAAGCCGATACTGTTTAATCGATATTCTAGTGATTATTTAAATTCTTTTTACCTCAAACAAGCCACGCCTGCAATGGCCATAACGATGGACCGCACTGTCAATGAAGACCTAGCGTTACGGCAGTTGGCATCATTTGAGATGGCTTATACAGGACGGAGGAATCAGCGGCGAACTCTTATGCTCCCCAAGGGTACCGATGCCAAACCTTTGACCCATACACTGGCTGACCAGCGCCTAGTGGATATGATCGATAAAAACCGGGAAGTTATCATCAATCTCCTCAAAGTGCCTAAGCACGAACTTGGTTTGCAGACAGCTGGTAGCCTTGGATCCGAGGAGCACAAAATAGCCCTAAGGAATTTCTGGGAAGCTACCCTGATTCCGATGGGCAACCGTATCCAGGGGTCACTGACCCAGTTCTTCAGGCGCAAGCAGATGCTGGCCGAGGATGAATTTTTTGAATTTGATTACAGCGGAGTTGACGCCCTAAAAGACGATCTTATGAAAAAGGCCGAGATCGCTGAAAAGATGGCGCAAACCCTGCCTTTGAATACGGTAATACAAAATGTCTGGGAAGAAGAACCTATTGAAGATCCAAGAGCGGAGCTGCCCCTGTCCCTGGCCCCAACAGGAGGTCTGTCAGTATCAACAGCACCCGACGAACTGGAGGAACCTGTGCCTGGTCAGGGGCAAGCTGAAGAGGGTGCAGGGGGTGGAGACGCTGAGCCTACCATTGATGAAGAGGGTAAGGCCCTGCAATCAAACAGGGATTTCGCCACAAGATTCCTAGATAAGCATTCAGATAAAATACGGCTTATGGCAAAAGGGCTTGACGATATTGTTGACGGCCCAGGTGCTGAGGTAGAGGACCAAGCCCTAGATCTGCTGATAGATTTTGCTGTAGGTGCGGTCAAGGTGGTTAAGGCGCAATTCGGCGGGGGCAAGGCTATGAAAGCCGATCTGCCCCCAAGCAAGGAAAGGGCTATCCGTAGGGCGTTGGAAGAGGAATTTGATAAGCTAGAAAAGAACTGGGAAGACAACTACGTAACTACCCTAGGTGCCGTAGTAGATACCGGATTCGATCAGCAGCTGGCATTTGGTTTTGATCAGGAGGCCCTAGAGCAGATAGATGCCCTACGGGCTAGGGATGAGGAAGGCCGCAAAGCGATCCTAAGGGCCAGGGGCCTGGATGCATTCGCACATATGTCAGGATCGACATCGGATAAGATCATCACAGAGATTAAACGTGGTGTGGAAAATAACGAAACTTTGGACCAGCTCACCAAACGGGTTGCTGAGCAATTCCGTGACCCGGAAAAAAACCTTAAGCGGGCTAAGACCATTGCCAGGACGGAGGCCTTAACTGCTACTAGCATTGGTCATAATGCCGCATATGAAAATGCCCAAGAGGTTATCCCTGATTTGCAAAAGGTTTGGATCAATACGGGGGATAAGCGGGTGCGGGGGAAACCCGATAACGGTGTCGGCGGTTTGTTCCCAGATGCATCAGATGATCACGTAAAATTGCAGGGCGAGCGTAGGGGCAAAAATCATCCGGAAGGCAATAAGTTTTCCAATGGTTTAGAATATCCAAGGGATGTCAGGTCGGACGATCCCGGAAAAGTCATTAACTGTCGGTGCAGCATAATCATGGTGCCCCCCGGCGATGAACCAGAAGGAATTTAGAATGAGCGATAGACCTGATCATGTATTAGAGGGGCGGATTAAGGCATTTAAAACATCTGGTAATTCTCTAGTTATCGAGGGGTTTGCTAACGCTGCTACTGTTGATAGGGCCAAAGACCTGATCGACCCAGAGGCGTTTACTAAGACCAACGGGCTTAACAATTTCATGAAAAACCCAACAATCTTATTTGATCACGGCCTAGATCCAAATGTCGGTGGTTTGCCAATCGGTAAAGCCACTGAGGTGACAGCTACTAAGCAGGGGCTGTTTATAAAAGCCAAAATATCCCAAGCCAAGGATCCTCCCATCTCCACCATTAGGACGCTGATCGAAGAGGGTAATTTACGAGCTTTTAGTGTCGGGTTTAATCCCGAGGAAGTTGAGCCAGATAGCAAAGGCGTCAACGTCATTAAATCTGCGGAGCTTTTTGAGGTGTCGGTTGTTGGCCTGCCTATGAACCAGGATAGCTTATTCCAGATGGCCAGCAAGGATGGCAAAAAGTTAATGCGAAAATCCATCAGTCAAATCAAGGCGGACATTGCTAGCGAAAAAGGTTACCCGCTGGCTGTTAAAGCAAACCTGGCCCTAGATGAATTGGCTGAGGACGATAATGCGCGTAAATCCCTAATCGATAGCATTGCTAGGCTTGCTAATGTGTCTGAATTTTCTGTTTACGATTACCTGAACGGGGACATAGAAAGCACCCCGATCAAAAGGGCGGCTACCCAGGTGTTGGCCGCAAGTAAGCAATTTGGTGATGATGATAAGGATGATGAAGAAGAAGATGAAAAAGGTGGGGATAAAAAACCTAAGGAAGATGAGGAAAAAAGTTCCAAAAAAACAGTTGTAACTGGCAAGGGCTCCGGCGCCGCTGATCATACCCATAAGGCCGTGTTCGATAACGAAACAGGGGCAGGTGAAACCACATCGACTGATGGTGATGGGCCCGATCACAAGCATGCAATAAAAGACTTTAAAATAGAGGCTGGCGGCGAGGATAAGCATACACACCCCGCATTAAAGGGGTTTGACAAAGACGATGATGACAACAAAGAAGATGAGGATAAGGAAAAGGACGCAGGTGGCGACAAGAAAGATTTCCAAGAGTGCGTTAACGAAAAAATCCCCAAACTAATTGAGGAAGGGAAGGATCAGGATGAGGCTGTAGCTATTGCTATAGACTTCTGTCGTGATAGAAATAAGTGTATCATTAAACCGGATCGGGAGATGTATGCCGAATTCTTTAAGACTGCCGATACTGCAAAGCAGGCAATCCAAGAGGGTGAGGATGGGGTAACTGGCCCAATAGATACATCCCCTCCGGAAGAGCCATCAACCCCGGCCCTTGATCAGCAAAAGCAGACTAACGTTCTGCTAGGATCCCTTACCAACGAATTTAAGTTGTTAAGGGATTCATTGTCGGGAATGACGGAAGAATTGTCGGCAGCCATCCGGCAACTGGTAAGCACCTTGGGGGCTGGTAAATCGCAGGTAGATGAATTGCCTGATGATGCCGCAGCAGCAGAAGGGCTTGACGAGGTGGAAAAAAGGATGGCAAAGACAAAGGCTCATCTAACCAAACTTGATAAGCGCTTGAAGGAGCTTGGCGTTTAACTTTAATTGCAAAGGAGTTTAAGTATGAAAGTTGAGGAAACTCTCCAATCAATGGAAGAAGGCGTCAAGCGCTTGGATGAAAGTATCAGCCAAGTAGAAAAGCGCCTACAAGACATGGAGAAAATGAAATCAAATCTGATCGCCCCAGGGTCTGTCATGACCCAAAGCCGGGTAGATTCGGATGAGCAGAAGGCACTTCGGCGCTTTGGCTGTTCCCACGTTAAGCAACTGCTTGACATAAATACCGGGGATGCCATTTACAAACATGTTCCCGAAAGCCTTAAGACCCTTGTCCTAGAGCTTAAGCGTGACATGGACATCAGCCGTATGATGCAACAACGGTTGATGGGTGAGCCTCTTGACCAATTTGCAGAAGTTGGATCAGGTGTGCGCAAATCAGAAGTTTGCATCACAAAAGTAAAGGGCGTTACCGAAGGTAACTGGTACGGCCGGGAAGTTTTGGCCCCCAAGTTAAAGCAATTTAGCACTACAGCCGATGCGGATTGGGTCCCAACTGCTGTAAGTAGCCGTTACTTTGAGGAATTTGAGCTAGACCGTTTGGTTGAGGGTCAGTTCCGAACTGAAAACATGCCTAGCAACCCTTATGACTTGCCGGTACAAGATACCGTTACTAAGGCGCGCATCCAGGCGGAAAATGCATCGCTTGCCGATGTAACATTTACCACTTCTAAGATCACGCTCAGCGCAACCAAGCTGACGGAGTTCCACATCCTTTCGACTGAGATCGATGAGGATAGTGCTCCAAATATCCTAAGCGCTGCCAGGGATAACGTAATGCAGGCCCAGGAGCGTGCGGTCGAAGATACGATCCTTAATGGCGACGATACCGCAACCATGGATTCTGATATCGGTGGCGCTACCGATAACCGCCGGGCATGGAAAGGTCTTAGGAAGCTAGCTATTGATAACTCTGCCAATGGCTCTACAGTGGATTTCCTAGGTGCAGCTATCACCCTGGCCAAATGGCGTGAGATGAGAACTGCCATGGGCAAGTACGGCGTTAAGCCTGGGGACCTCCGGATTTTCCCATCGCCCAAAACCATTAACCAATTCCTAGCAATCGACGAAGTCACAACCGTTGAAAAATACGGAGCCCAAGCGACGATCGTCAGGGGCGAAATTGGCCGCATAGATGGCGTGCCCATCATCACTTCCGAATTCCAAAGAGATGATCTCAACGCAACTGGGGTTCATGATGGCGTAACTACTGACCTAAGTGTTATTTGCCTTGTTAACCGAACTAGGTTCTTCAAGGGGCAACGCCGGGCGATCAGAGTTAAGCTGACAATGCACCCTGTTCCCCCAAATGATCAATGGCTAATGGCCTCTTGGCAGCGCGCTGACTGGAAGGGTCACGTACAAGATGCTAGCGAAGTATCGTGCGTTTTAGGGTTCAATATCGCATAACAAAAAAATTTCAAAGACTGAGGGAATTTGGGGCGGTACATTAAGCGTTGTACCGCCCTTTAATTCATCAGATCGGAAACCAAAGCTATGCCTGATTTAATCCTAGAACGGTATATGACCCGGGACGTCTTCCCGCTTGAGACATTAGGACCAGGAACATATACGAAGACCCTAGAAATTAGGGGCAACGCGATCCTTTCCAGCGTCTACATCAATTCCATTGATGTTGGTGCATCCGTAGAAGTTAAATACTTTCAAACAACAACGGGTACCCCAGCGGGTGGGGAACGCTACGACCTCAACAGCCATGCCCCACTAACTACCACCGGCACCGATCAGATAGCTGTAACTAGGGTCCACAACAAACCAGTCATCGAAGTTACAGTTGCTGGGGGTAATGTCGAGTTCGGGGTTTACCTCACCGTAAACGATGAGCTAGCAACCGATATCGATGCCGCTCTTGTTTCTGACGGCCAAACAGCAAATTTGGCTAATGACAAGGGTATCCCCATTGCTTGTTACAATGAAACTACTGGCCTATGGGAAATCATCCGCTGCCCCATCCCGGTATCAATCGATGGCGATGCGAACGTAGGGGATAGGTTTTCCTACCAGTTCAATAATGTATCAACCCCCGGTACCGAGCAGGCGTTAATAAATGAAGCCACCCACGCAACCCTCATAACATCTATCCGCCGCCTAAGAGTGTCATGTCGTAACCATGGCGCCTGGGAATTATTGGCCGGGGGTGTTATACTAGCATCTGGGCTAACTGGGCCAGCCACACCAAATGACGATTACGTCTTTGATATTCCTGAACAGGTAGCAGTATCAACTAATCTCAGGCTTAATTACCTAGCTCATTCGGGGCAGGGGGCATGTAAGTTAGACGCTTTCGTGCAGACTACCCGGAAATAGTGTAGGCTAAATTGGGACTGGACAATTTTTTGAAAGGGGGTTTCCCATGTCACTTACTACCGATAAACCACAAGCTTTTCCCATTCTCGAAGATCCGGCGGATAATTCCGGTAAGCCGCTTTCCTATAAAGTTGAGGGCGATCCGGCGGCCGGCGGCAATTATGCCGGCATCCTGACAGGCAAAGACCCTGACGGTAACCTGCAGTTTCTCAAATTAAATGCCAGCAACGAACTTGTTGTTGACCTTGATTCTAATGAAGTTGCCTGTTTGACTGGCACCGCTAAAGTAGCTGGAGGTACTTCCGAGCAAGCGATCCTCCAAATTACGTTACAGGCCACAACCGAGTATCGTAAACTTGGCTGGATTGTATCTAATTTCCGTCAATCCGAATTCCGCATTATTGCGGTTGATGATGTCGGCGTGACCGATGTTGAAACTGAGCTGGCTACCATCTTGGTAGGCCCTGGCGATTACACTGATAGCGCCGAATTGGAATGCTTATCTTTTACCTCAGGGGGGACGGGCGTCCAAGAATTGCAATTGGTTGGCACTAACAAAGATGTTGCCTCTGATTTAAGAGGGACCTTGTCAATCGAGGAAGTTCAGTAATACAATCGGGACAGTAGTTATGGGTGATCAGCCCCCCGCACCTTAATTAAGGGGGGCACTAACCTGAGGACTCTTATAATGGCTATGATTTTTTCTCGCCCAGGATTTGGGTCGGGGCTAACGATTTTAAAATACAACGGCGATGATGGTGAGCCTATTAGGCATGTGCTCCGCCCAAAGGATAAAGGCAAGTCGATAGAGTTTGCATCAGAAGCTAAGGCAGCTGCCAAATACGGTAATGGCAGGTGGCTATTGACCCCAGCCGAACATAACAGTAGAAAAAATACACGTGCTAATAACAAAGCGGGTAATAAATCAAGGAAGTTTTAAAAATGCTGATATTCCACCGTCCTGATTTTCTAAAGGGAAGTATTAAGGTGGAGGATGTAAAAGTAGACGAACAGGGGCAGCCGGTCTTTAAAAGTGTTACTAAGGCCGGCTCTTTAGTTGATGTAAAAGGCAAATCCATAGGCATGGAAAAAGCTTTAGTCTACTGGCATCTAACCCCGGATATGCGAGGTAAAGTAGTAGAGTTTAATGACGAAGCCTACGTGCTTAAAAAATACCCCAACCTCTTTTTTAAAACCGATGACGATATTAAAAAGTTTGAGCAAAAGAAAGCGGCTGCAGCTAAGGCTAGGGACAGGAGAAAAGCTGACGAATGGGAGGCCACGCTGCAGCAGGCGTTGGACGATGGGGAAATAGAGCAGCACTATTTAGACGAATTTAAAAAAGAACGCAAAAGATTGGATAAGTAAATGGGTTTGCCAGGCGATAGCAAAGCTGAATTTGAGATAACGGATAACAAGGGTAGCACCTTGCAGTTTGATGGCACCGTTGACGATACCGGATCCGTATTCCCTGACCCAGCACAAACCCCAGTTAGTGAATTTATTGTACAATGTCCCGACGATCAGGATATCGATAACCGGCTGCTGATCTCAGTAAATGGTTCCGACTTCCTTACTATCCAACCTAGTGGGCATTGGGCTTGGACCCCTAAGGGCCGGAGCGTTACCCAGATAACCCTTAAAGCCAATACCGGGGCGACAACTAAATACGAATTGGTTATGAATCTGGAGGCTGAATAGATGGCGATATCATCGTTTAATTCTGGCCGCAACATAATGAATATTGTTGGCAAGGATAACCTAGCCCAGGACCGTAAAATACAATCGGTGGTCCGAGGGGATGGTATAACGGCAATGCCTATTGATGGTACCGTCACCGTTCAGTCAACATTCGGTTTCGATCAGAATCCAGATAGCTGGTTCAAGATCGTGGATACTGGGGGCGCTGGGACCACCTGGACCATTGATATTGCGGGCACCACCAATGATCCATCTACGCCTGATAGAGACATCCCCGCTTATCAGAAGATCTTCACCGTCCAAGTGGCCGAGCAGGGTGACGAAATCGCCTTTCGTGATCGCATTATCCAAGAATTGAATGCCGACACCGTATTTAAAGATGCCCAGCTAAAGGCGGTCAAGGCGACAGATCGGGCCATAGTCAATATTAGGTCTGAAGCTTTTTCCTTATCAGGAGAATTTTTTGAAAGGCCAGGAGCAGGAGATTTTAATGTTACAGTCGCAGGATCCCCTGGTGACGGCGTTGTCGTCCTTGGATTCGATAATCTTATCGCTAGGTCAAAACCAGTTTCTATTAGCAGGGATTTTGATAGCCCTCATCGTCTTGGCCTGTTTGGTATTACAGGTGAGGTGAGGGTCACAGCAAAAGAACTATCCGATTTGTTTATTGAAGCTGCGACGGAAGACGGGCTAGGCATCAATCAGGACATGGGCGTAAATGGCTCGGGCACCCCAGTGGAATTCTTGATAAATGCGTCAATAACTACTGACCTATTTATCGAGGAACTCCGTATATTCGGCCAAGGAAACGGAATCCAATTTAAAAATTGGCTCGCAGGCAATCAAGCTCTATCCAACGGCTTGGCTATCGAAATTCAGTCCGACAATATTACAACGACCCTGCCATTGCTTAAATCTACGGCGGATATCAAAAACAAATTCTCTTTCGGGCAAGGGGCTACTGGTTTTGCTTTGGATATCGCCTCTGGCCGTGATGACGTTATAGGCGTATTTACTTTTGCCAACCCGTTCATTATTCGGGTAGCAGGCACCTTTTCGACGGATGATCATATAAAAATCACAGTCCAAGATAACCTTAGCTCTACCCAATCAGAGCTAGAGTTTTGGGCTAAGGGCTTTGAGAAGGAGCCGTAATGACCGGTGTTAACGTAATACCAGAACGGGATGGGCAAGGCCGCCCTTTTACCAGGATCGCTATAGAGGAAGAATTTTACACCAACCAGCAAACGGCTACTGGGGGGCGTTACCAAGCTAGGAGCTATGATTTCGCCATCACCCATGCTGCCAATACTTGGGCTGATTTTGACTTCTCTTATCCCTACCCCATATCGATATTTTCCACCGAGTGGATCAATGATCCATTGTTCGATGGGGATTACGTTAGGGTGCTAATGGCCCCTGATACGATCACTGGGAGTATCACTTTCGATGTCGCCGTAAATGATACTGTGATCAATGTGTCTCAAACGGTCGTTGATAATGCTAGGATCGGCTATGTCCTGGCGCTAGATGACGGGACAAATTACAATGATATGGGCAGGGTCCTGGCGATCGATAAGGATCTGCTTAAGGTCACAATGGAGACCCCAGCGGCGAATACTTTCCTAGCTGCGACCCCTACCTATGTTAAGCAGACCATTGAGTTTATCCCGCACATCCTCTTGACAGGCAAGGGGCGGGTTGAGCTGGCCAAGGATGTGGTTGGGGGCAGTTACATCCCGGCTAATACCGTAATGCGGGTACGTTATAAAAATAACGAAGGCACTACGACAAATAAGACCTTTAGTTTTATCTTGGAGTACAAGTATTGAAGCTTGCAAACAAAACCAGACTAATATTGATGTTTGTCCTAGCATTCCTTATCGGTTACGACATTTATGCTGTTAAGACCGGCGGCACCGAAGTCAGCATCAGTTGGATAGTGGCATCCTGGGCCTACGACATGCCAGCGGCGGTATTTGGTATCGGTTTTGTGTGCGGTCATTTATTTTGGCAAATGAAACCCAAGAGATCTGGGCTTGACGATGATTAGCGCTTTCGGAGATGTAAGAGATTGGATTTTAGGTTTTTATAGATAGGAGTTGTTATGAAGCTAAAGCTTAAAAAATTTCGTAAAATAAATCAGTCGGCGTTGCTATGTCCCTGGGAGGATCGAGATCCTAAGTCTGGCGCAATCAAATCCCATGGCATTTTGCACTTCAGCAAAGTTGGGCAAGAGCGGGAAATAGCAGACAGCATTGGCTATTCGATCTTATCCAAGCATTCCGATATGCTAGAGATCGTGCCGCCAGCCACTAAGAAAGTAGCTAACAAGTAAGGGGCTATCATGCCTAACCCTGCAGTTGACCTGACAAGCCTTACCGAAGTTAAAGAGCATATCGGCATCCCAGCTGTGGATACCACCCAAGATGCTCGACTGGATAAGTTAATTACCAGAGCATCCAAGCGCATAGCTAGCTATTGCAACCGTAGGTTTATCGAGGAAACTTACACGGCCTACAAAAATGGCAGGCGGTCTAACAGCATCCTTCTAAGGCATTTTCCGGCATCCAAACCAACAGAGCTATACATCGATTCGTCAAGCGTTTTTGGGCCAGAAACCCTAGTAGCATCGGATGAATACGACATACTGGATGGATCAATCGTCGTGATGCTGAACGGTGGGCGGTTTGAGAAGGGGACGCGTAATATAAAAATCGTTTACACCGCTGGATATGCATTCGCCGATCTCCCTGAGGATATTGTGGATAATGCCAACGAGTTGGTATTGTATCAGTATCAGAAATTAGAGGAGCGTAGTATCGGCGTGATAAGTAAGAGCAAGCAAGGCGAAACCACTACTTACGTACAAGATATTCCGCAATTTATTAAAACCGGTTTGGATCCCTACAAGCGGGCCCACGAATGGGGTAGCGATGTCGGGGTAGAAAACGGGTGACATGGCTAAGAGATTTAAGGGAAATTCCCAAACAATAGCTAAGATTTTGCGCGAGCGGATAAAGAACAAGCTGGAGCGTTATCAGCCCAATGACAAGGATGTTAAGGCAACGTTGTTAAGGGCTTCGTTGCTGGTAGAAGCCCAGGCTGTTCTAAATATCCGGCGCAAACTTAATAAAAATTCGTTCGGGCCCCTAAGGGAATCAATAGGCCATAGGTTTACCCGCAAGGGTTTGTTGGTAGGATCGTTCGGGATCCCATACGCCCGTATCCATGAATTTGGTTTTACTGGGTTGCAGCAAGTCAAGGCTCATACTAGGAACCAGACCATAGCCTTTGGAAGGCCCCTAACCGAAGCTAAGCAGGTCCAGGTGAGGGAGCATAGCCGTTATATGCGGGTGCCGGCCAGGCCCTACCTCGGGCCAGCTATGCAGGACAACCGGCAAAAGATAATCGATCTATTTACCAAGCTAATAGGGGAACGACTTGGCAGCAATTGAAAGCACAATAGCAGATGCTTTGGTAGCGAAAATTAGCGCCGGGGTGCCAGCGTTAAAAGTCGTAAATTTTGATCGGGTCCGCTTAGCTGTAGATGACTTCAGGCCGCACGAGATACCGGCCATCCAGCTTTATGATGTTGGGCAAAGCATAGAACATATACGGGGACAAAAAGAAGTCACATGGAGCATCGCCCTAGAGCTGATTATGCGGACCAGTACTGCTGGCACTGTTGACCAAAAGGCTCTTTGGGATTTGCGGCGGGATATTGAGCTTGTAATGTGGGATGAACCTAACCTAGGAATTCCGCAGGTAATTCACTTAATTTACACCGGCAACCTAACGGACCTTCATTTGTTAGATCCGTACTATATTGCGCGTATGGACTTTGAGGTGAAGTTTAGGGATGACCTAACTGGATCCTGCTGATCGCGCCTCCATACAATGCGTCAATTTCCTCTATAACCGTAAGTCTGCTATCTTTAACTTGATGGACCATAGTAGGGCCCTCACCCGCTTTTCCGTAAAATATTGATACATGGCAGGGAGATTTAACAAATGGCAAAAAATTTTGCAAATATCTTTAATAGTACTGGAGATTCCATCGCCCTCGAACAAAAGGTCTTTATCAAGGAGGAATCAGCCAAAGGTGTGTTGGCCATCCCAACAGGCACCGATGCGCTTTTGCCCGAAGGTGGGACCAGCGTAAATTTCTCACAAACTAAGCGCAGTTCATCAGTAAAATCTGGCCGGCATAATACAACAATCCTCAAAGACAAAACCCAAACCGAATGGACGATTGCTAGCCTTGTCCATGTAGATACTACCTTGGGTGCGCCGGCTGCTGCTGAGGTTGACCAGGCGTATCGGACTTTACAAAAATCGATGTGGGGTAAAGAGGATACAGCAGCAGGAGCGGTTTACAACCCAACTACGCCAGAAATCACGTTCAGCATTTTTGAAAATGGGGACGTAATGGCCAAGCAATCGCCTGGGTGTTTCTGCGAGGGTTATACGCTTAACCTGCCTGGAGATGGGGACGCTAATAACGAATGGACCGGGTTTGGCAAAACAACCTTAAATGTGGGTATTGGGCGTTCGGTTATTGATAACAACGCAGGTAATACGGTTACCTTAGATACAGCTTCCGATGCATCCAGGTTCCCGGTCGGTGCATATGTCATGATTGTTGAAGCGGACGGCACCACCCGCTCAGCTGACACCCCCGATGGCGCCCCAAGGCAGGTAACTGCTAGGGATACTGGAACCGGAGCGGTAACGTTATCAGGAGCGGTTCTTGCTGATGCCGATGGGGCTGCCGCCGAAATCTATCTTGTTTATTACGAGCCAGAGACCATCACTGTAATAAATGACCCGCTTACTGGGTTGGTTGGTAATGTGTCCATCGATAATCTCGCGGCCCAAAATTGCGTTAGGAGCGTCACTCTAACAGCAGCCAACAACCATACGCTATATGACAATTGCTACGGCGAAGAGGGTCTTGGAGGGCCGTTGTTCGCAGCAGGTGGCAGGGTAGACATCACCTTGGAAATGGAATTGCTTTTGAACAAAGCATTTGTTACGTACTTAGACGGTAAGAAAACGTTTACTCCTGATGATGTAGATATTGAGCTAGGGGACAGCGCTGGACGGCACCTCAAGCTTGATCTGCCGAAAGTCATCTACGATTTCCCTGCAATCGATATTCCGGAAAGCGGGAACGTTCCTGTCACTATGTCAGGAATGGCATTTCAAACAGCCCTAGATCAAGAGGATGAGCTAACCTTGTCCTACATCTAGTTTCACACAAGAGAAGGAATAAGTATGGCGCTCAATTTTGACCTTAAGACCGTAGCCGATCAGGGTGCGGTCATTGAAGTAGTTTGTAAATTCGACACTTGCCTCGATATGACCGAAGACCAGTACGCGGCTTATATCGGGGCAGGTGCTGACCCTGAGATGTTAAAGCTTAAAGAGGGAAAGACGATAGAGGACTGTACGCTCTTTGTCTTAAAGAAAAACCTCGATTGGCAAGGTCATGAGCGCCTACTTAAGAAGCAGTTCGAGATTGATCCTGTTACCAAGCAACCTGTGGCCAACCCAGCATTTGTATTTACCGACGTTCAGCAGTCGCTTGTTGGGATTAAGAACCCAGTCGATGCTGAATTTAAAATTGAGTATATGCAAGATAGGCCGGGTAGTGCATCCAAGGTATTAGTGTCAGCTTTACATAATGCCGGTATTTTGATGGATCTATTTCTTGCTCGGACCAACGTTGCCAAAGGCGGGAAGTCCGCACTAGTGGAGAAAAAAAACTCTTAGCTATCCTTGAGCTAACTTTTGCATCACAAGGGATGATCGAATCTAAGGGTAAAGGTCGTTCTTTTGACTGCAAGACTTGCCCAGCTCGCACGAAGAAACTCCGCAGGTGTCAAACGGACAGATGGGATTATTCTGATCAAGATGATCCTAGCGTGTTCCCCATGCAAATCTATAAAGGCGGCCAATATTATGGCTTCTGTCCTGCTAAGGCTACTTGGCCGGGGCCAGATACAGTTGTTCCTAAGTTCCAGACGCTTCTTGTTGCTGCTATGTCGAAGCAAATGCTTTATTCTGGAGGAATAATGGATCAACCTGCGTGGTTCATAGAATCTTTATCTTGGTTTCTACCGATGTATGATCAAGTAATTTTTATGACAAAAGCTAAGGCTATTATTGGTGATGGCAAAAAAATAGGTGGTAATCGAAGCGGTAGAACTTCAAAGACTCCTAGAATAAGGTGACAACATGGCTGCGCCGGAAGATTTTGTAGCAAGGATAAAAGCAGATACTAAGGATTTCGAGAAAGGGCTTTCTAGATCTAACAAAGTCCTAGATCAGCAAATAAAAAGCCTAGAGAAGTTACAGGACTCTTTGAAAAGGGTGACTATAGGGTACGCTGTTCTAGGTCGAGTTATGCAGCAATCGTTTACAAATATGTCTAAATTAACCCCTGAAATGTTAAAAGTGTCTAACACGACTAAGCAGATTACGGACAATCAAAGAAACCTGTCAACCGTGATAGTTAAAAGTGGGCAGGTTACGCAGGGATTTGCCGAGCAGACCAAGTCAGCCATGGACTCTCTAGGAAGTACAGCTATAGCTTTAAATAATACTATTCAACTTTTAGAAAGTAGCTTCAAATTATTACTTCCGGCCGTTGCTGCGGCCGGCCTTATTAAGTTTAGCGGGGTTCTGGAAAAATACGATAACAATTTAAGTGGTGTAACTAGGGGCATAAAGGAAGCTGGGAGATCCTTTTTCGATTTAGGTAAAAGTATACATCGTGCTTTTATACCAGGCTTAATAGGCGCAACTAATGACTCTATTCTTCTTGGCTCAGCATTAGTTAGTCTGGGCGCTTTTACTCGTGATAGTCAAGATTCGTTCGTGCGATTTATAGGCGTCCTATCTGCTGTTGCTGGGGTTCTGATAGGGTCTTTCGGTGCTGCGGTCATACTAGCAACGGGCCTATTGGGTGATTTTCTTGAATCTATAGGCGATAAATTAATAAACGCAATGGTTCGATATCAACAGGAAGCAGTGAAAGCCGAGGCTATTAGCAAACAGTTTGCCTTTACCATTAAAGGGTTTGTGAAGCAGTTGGGTGTCGATGCTGTTGGCTCATTGGATAGTTGGAACGAACAAATAAACGTAATGGTCGAGACTACCACTTTTGGCGCTGCTGAGATACAGCAGGCTATTAGGTTGTTGGTGTCCGAAGGTGCAAGGTTAGGGTTAACGGTAGAAGATAACCAAAAGCTATTAAAAAGATCAGCTGATTTAGCTGCATCGACAGGAAAAGGTTTAGAGGACGTAACGCAAAGGATACTTTCCGGGTTAACCGGCAATGCCGCTGCTGCATTAGCTTTAGGTATAGATGTTAGGGAAAGCGCGCTTGCTCACTCTGAATTAACACACGAAATGCATCTTTCTACCGGCCAATTAACAGACCAACAAAAAGTCCTTTTGAGATTGGCGGAAATTTTCAATCAGACCACCCCGATTATAGGGGCTGCAAGGGAGGAGCTAGATACGGTCGCAGGTTCCTCTAAGTTTGTAGAAAAAAGAATCAATGAGGTACAAGTAGCTATAGGACAAACAGGCGTAATCACGACCGGCTTTATAAAAATACAACAACAATTAATAGGCGCTCTGTTGAGTTTGCCTAAAGGATTGCTAGAGGTCGTTGGTAATTTTATCGATCTATTTGGCGTTATATTTAAGACAACCGGGGCAATTTTAGGCTTAATATTCCCTATTGCAGCAGTCGTTAATGCAGTAAGAGTCTTTAACGTCCTAATAATTAAGAGCGTAGTCACTCAAAAGTTATTAACCAAATCTTTTCAATTTTTGGCCACTACAATAGGGGCTGCTATTGTGCCAGTGACCAGCCTCTCCGCTGTTCTAAAAAATTTAGGAACGATAATTACTAGAGGTGTCTTGGTATCGTTTAAGTCTCTGGGGTCTGGCCTCTTGTCCGTAGTTGGTTTAATGAAAGGTCTTTTGTTAACTCTAGCCCCTATAGCTATTAAGCTGGCATTGATTGCTACTGTCGTTTTTTCCGTATCTAGGGCAATAAAAGAGTTATTTCAAGAATTAGATATCTTAAAAAATCTTTTGTCCGAAGCAATAAATTTGTTTGATGAAGTTACGCAATCCTTTTCTGATGCAGGTGAAGCATCTAAGGATCTTCTTTCTGTTGTATCTGACCTAGCATCTGAGGGCTTCCAAAGGTTAATGAGGATTTTAATAGAAGTATCTAAAATAATTATTACGCTTTTCATAGGTAGCTTTACCGCTGCAGCTAAAGTAGTTCTTGAGTTTAAAAAATTATTCGCAGAATCAGGAGAAGAAGTAGAAAAATTAGAAGGTCAAATAGCGAGCTTAGATAGCTCGTTAGGGCAAATGACTAGCTTAGTGACAAAGTCAGCTGGGGGTATATTTGATCTCGCCACAGGCGCAAAGACTGCGCAAGCTTCTTTCTTAGGAACATCCGATGGTATCACTGAAGCAGGTAAATCGATAAAAGATTCGTTTATTAATAGGATGCAGCAAGCAGGCGAAGCCTTTGGCCTTGTTACACCTAAAGCTGAAGAGTTCAGAAAGACGCTATCAGCTTTACGGAATGAGACTTTAAGCCTACAGCAAGGCGTCAACATAATAGGCAAAGACGAAATATCTCGCATCCAACTAGCAACTCAAGCAGAACTTAAAAAGTTGAAAATTAAAGAAGAGGACTTGGAAGCTAAGAAACTAATAAATTCAGAGATCAGAAAAGAGCTAACACTACAAGCTAAGTTGATTAGTCAGAAAGGGGCCTTAGAAATAGCCCAGAAAAGAGCTGATGTCTTAAAAGGTATCAGTGACGAAAATAGACAACTCTTTAATCAACAAGAAACCATGGGCTTGTCTGGCATCGATCTAATAAAAACCCAGCTAAGACATCAGATGCAGGCAATAACTCTCAAAAGGAAAGAGTTAAAAGGCCAAGGCCTTCTTACAGAAGCGGTGAAAGAACAACTAGATGCCAGAGAAAAGCTACTAAAAGCCGGGGCTCAAAAAGCCCAAGAGCAAGCGACAAAAGCTCCGCCATTGATTGGCGATAGTCAATTGAACATGATCACTGGTCAATTTGGTAAAGCATTTTCCGATAGTGTCGCAGGCATGTCTAGCGCTATAAGTTCGTCATTTACGGGTCCTATAGCCGCAGCTCAAGGATTAATAAACGTAGCTCAAGGATTAGTGGATGCTGTACCTAGTTTACTTAACTCTTTCTCAGGCCTACTGAGTTCTATCACCAATCTGCCAATGGCAATTATGGACGGGCTGCTAGGTATATTTGACTCTATAACCGGACTGATACGTAATTTTATCCCTAATATCGTGAATGCTGTAACAGGCATCCTAGTAGGGTTTGGCGAATTTATAGCAGAGGGTTTACCGAAGGCTTTAGAAGATCTACCAGATATGGTCATTAATGCCTTATTAAATCTTGTTGATAAGCTTCCATCGATCGCCGTCAACCTAGTTAATGGTATGATTAGATTCTTTTTCTTGAGTATACCGAAGTTAGCTATCGGTATAGCTAAAGCAACCCCTGTCATTATCAAATCTATAATTAAACAAATCCCGGAAATAGTTGACGAGATTGTTGTCGGTATTGCGGAGGGTCTTAAGGAAGTCGCTGATGGTATATTAAATTTATTCGGTGCTGGCCTGGGTAATGTAGGTAAACAAGCAGGTGAGAGCTTCAAAGTTCTAGGCGAGCAATTAACTGGGGCATCACAGCAGTTGTTCGCTGTAATAGAGGGAACTGCTGCTACCAGAGGAACAGACGTAGCGGATAGGATTAGAGATAGTATTTCCTCCTCGACTAGAAGAGGCGCAGAGTTTCTACAAAAATTCTGGGATAACACCTTTGGCAAGTTAAGCGTGTCAGGCCTTCAAACCACCTTGCAGCATTTCTGGGATAACACCTTTGGCAAAGTCAGTGTATCTGGTTTGGTTACTACCTTAGAAACTTTCTGGAAGCAGACATTTGGCAAGTTAAGTGTGTCTGGTCTTCAGAAGACCCTAGAAGACTTCTGGAACAAGACATTTGGAAGCTTAAGCGTTGGCGGTTTAGTTACAACTTTAGAAACCTTCTGGGGTCAAACCTTTGGGAAAGTCAGTGCTTCAGGTATACAGACAACCCTAGAAGATTTCTGGAATAGAACCTTTGGCAAGGTCTCCTCCCAAGGTATCATTACCGCTCTCGAAGAATTCTGGGCCAACACCTTCGGACAACTAAGCTTTGATAGTCTGCAGACAATCTGGGATAACACCTTCGGAAAAATATCAACAAGCGGGATAGAGACGACCTTTCAAACAGCGTGGGATAACTCTTTTGGCAAGTTGAGTCTTGAGGGTCTTAAGACAACTTTCGAAGATCTTGGAAAAGCTATTTGGGATGGTTTGGTTTCTTTAGCTGACACGGTCCTAGAGCCTTTTGCTAAATTGGGAAAAACTATCTGGGACAACCTTTTCACATCCGCCGAAGGTATAGTCACGCCATTTATAGAGTTAGGCGGGAAAATAATAGACGGTCTTGTTGATGGCCTTGGTAACATAATTAGTCACTTTGTTAACCTAGGTATGGAGATCTGGCACGGAGTTAAAGAGGGTGCTAAAGAAGCCCTTAAAATAAACCTTGATATCCCTGGAGGTCCTAGCTTAGGCGGTGGTGGTGGAACAGGTGGTTTTGAAGACGCTATTGGAGTGGATATCCCTGGAGTTTCTTTTAATAAAGGCGGCATAGTACCAGTTCCAAGGTTCGCTGATGGTGGACCTGTAGGAACCGATACTATCCCGGCTCTACTTTCCCCTGGAGAATTTATAGTTTCATCGGGAGCAGCTGACTCCATAGGGCTAGATGCTTTGCGTCAAATGAACGCTACAGGTACGATAGGCGGGACAAATACCAATAATGTAATTGAGTTCCAAGGTGGAGCTTTCCAGATCTCTATACAAGCTAATCAATTTGATGAGCAGTTTGTTAGGGGCCCCATGATGGATTTGATAAAAGAGGAGCTGCGGGAAGCTACTACCGGCGGCGAAAACGTAATTAGTGAAGCTGGGGTATTTTGATGGCGTTTACACACGAGAATTTAAGCGGCTATCTAGATGACGCTTATATGGAAGGCCCATATCTGGGTGGTACTTATGGTGTACCGGTACCTGCCCAATTTGAAGTGAAAATTGTTAATAGCGAAACGGCAACCCAAGCCCAATTCGAGGCCAAGATTGTTGATGCGATAAAACGGGTGGGTGCGCAATACCAGGCGTTAATTGAGGCCAGCAAGACTATGCCGGCCCAGTTTGCGGCCCAAATACTTGACCGTGAGCGGGCCCTACAAGCCCAGTATGAAGCTTTAATAAATGACCTAACCAAAGTTACTGGCGCCCAGTTTGGGTCCGTATCAGCTGATTTTCCCAAGGCTATGCCGGCCCAATTTGAATCCAGGATTATCGATTCTTTGAAAAATGTAGGCGCCCAGTATCAAGCCTCTAATCTAGCGTTCACAAAACCTATACCATCCTCCTTCATTAAGACTGGGATTGTGCATAGGATCTGCCAAGGCTACCTGGAGGGCGGATATTTAGAATCGGCCTACCTAGCCGAATTCCTTTGCGCTAGCCTGCATTCCCAATTTGAAGTGAAGATTGTTGATAGCAAGAACACCCAAGCGCAGTTTGAAGCCAAGATTGACAGCGACAAGGCCGTAGGGTCCCAATTTGCTATCCAGATAATTGATTATGAACAAGCTACCAATGCCCAGTACAAAGTCAGTATTATCAAGCAGACAGGTGCGCAATACCAAGTTGTATTGTACAACCTGACCCAAACCCGGATCCTTTGCGATTTCTTATCAAGGGGGCTTAGCGTAGCCCAGGGCGGCACCGGGGGCCTGAATTGGACGGCAACCATTGGGGGTAGCCCTATTACCAAGCCCGGCGATTTTAGTCCCAATAATTTAAATACTGATATTGTTGAGCAGCGCTGGGAATCTACAGCTGGCTCAGTATCAAACGTAAACTTAGATGTAGACACCGAAATATCCCAGGGGGTGACAATTGATACCCTTGCAATCCTTGATCATAACTTCAGCCCTGGCGCCACCCTGGTTCTGCAGGGGAGTAATGTCTCTAATTTCAGCATTATCAATACGACGATTACTATCCCGATCGAAGAAGAAAATATTTTTTACATTGCGCCGACATTCCCAACGGCCACCGATCAAAATAGATACTGGCGATTTAATATCAATGACCCATTGAATAGCGATGGATTCCTACGCGTGGGCACGATCGTATTTGGCAACGCAATAATCATGTCAGAGGAAAACTGTGTAACTGATAAGATCAAACGAACTACGGCGCATTTTGCAGATAGGGTGAGGACAGAAGGTTTTACAACTGTATCAAACGATCGGGCAATTAAGCGTAAAATTGACCTTAGGTTTGAAAATATCAAATTTGGGTTGGGGGACTTTGAAAAGCTGAACGATATCTTTAGAACTGCCAGGACTTCACTGAAATGCCTGTGGATACCAACGCCCCAGATACCAGACCGTTTTGCAGTTTTTGGTAAAATTACACAGTTGCCAACTGAGGAGCATAACGTCAAATCCAGGACCGATGTCGACCTTGATTTAGTAACCTTTAACTTAACCATTGATGAAAGCTTCTAATGAGTTCCAGCGATCGAAGATTGTTCCTATCGGCTACTGTGCTAGACCAATTTTTTTTGGACCAGCAGCATGACAATTTGTACAATAAATTAGAAATGATTGTTGACATTGAGACCCCAGCTGGGACCATCCATGCCAGCGATCGTAACAAGTGGGTTATAGATGCCGGCGGCAACGGGGTGTTTTATGAGGCCCTGCTTAATTTCCCAACGATTAAGCGCACCGTTGGCGAATTTTTAGACCCAAGGCTTACTTTCTCTAAAATCAAATTGGAGATTTCGAACGTTGATGGGCGATTTAATAATATTCTTCCTGCGGGTGCTAGTTTTGGTGGCTGGATTGATAAGCAAGTAGAGGTCAAACTTGGCCTAGCTGAAGTCGATTCTAGTTACACGACTATTTTCAGGGGTAATGTTACCGATGTTGGTGGGTTCAGCCGTAGCTCACAGACAATAACTGTTGTTGCTAGGGATGAAAATGACCGCACTAACCGGGTATTTCCTACCACGGTGTTTGAGCTAACTACGTATCCTAAGCTCGGAAACGATGATGTGGGTAAAGGGGTCCCGGTTATTTATGGAGACTGGACGCTTAACCTGAACCCCTTCCCTGCAATTGTTCCTGTTACAATTGTAAACAAAGCCGACCCCTTTGTCGATTTCGAAAACGAACGACAGCTTGACATTAC
>JABAOE010000082.1_pt1 | contig 51734 bp, 51 predicted proteins | sample 7062141 | NCBI WGS metagenome assembly JABAOE01 (sample SAMN14538627, study PRJNA623070) | marine sediment metagenome | biome: marine biome [ENVO:00000428]; feature: marine pelagic biome [ENVO:01000023]; material: deep marine sediment [ENVO:00002113] | place: India: Gulf of Khambhat ... | reverse complement strand
TCGACGACGAAATCGGCCAGGTCCAGCAGCGCCTCTCGGTAAGGCGATTCGGGAATGCCGGACAGGGCGTTGCGTGCCAATTCCACCTGCTCCGCGGCCCGGCGCGAAGTGTACGCAAGAGCCCCCGTCGATTCAATTGCCGCTGCGACCTCGTCGACGCGATCGCTGCCGCCGTCGGTGACGACCTTGCGCAGGAATTCCCGTTGATGGGGATCGGCGGCCGCTATCGCCTGAATCAGCGGCAGAGTCGGCTTGCCCTCTGCGAGATCGTCGCCGATGTTCTTGCCGATGTCTTCGGCGTTCGAGCTGTAGTCGAGGACGTCGTCGACGAGCTGAAACGCGGTGCCCAGGTGCAGGCCGTAGCGTGCCATCGCCTTTTCGGTTGCCGGGTCCTGGGCGGTGATGACGGCGCCGAGCTGGGTCGCCGCCTCGAACAGCGTGGCGGTCTTGCGCCGGATAGTTTCGAGGTACTGCTTCTCGTCGACGTCCGGCGAATGACAGTTCAGCAGCTGCATCACTTCGCCCTCGGCGATGCGGTTTGTGGCGCGGGCCATCACCTCCATCACCCGCGGGTTGCGGACGTCCACCATCATCTCGAACGAGCGCGAGTAGAGAAAATCCCCCACCAGCACGCTCGCCTGGTTTCCCCACAGTTCGTTGGCTGTAGCCTGGCCGCGGCGAAGCTCGGATCCGTCGACGACGTCGTCGTGCAGCAGCGTGGCGGTGTGGATGAACTCGACGACGGCGGCGAGCAGGATATGGGCGTCGCCCGTGTAGCCGAAAGTCCCGGCGCTCAGCAGCACGGCGAGTGGGCGCATGCGTTTGCCGCCGCTGTGGATGATGTGCCCGGATACCTGGCGAATGAGCGCGATTTCCGACGTCAGCCGCGCCTCGATGCGGTGATTGACCGCCCGCATTTCGTCGTCGACCAGCGACGTGATTCGATCGAGCTCGGCGCGGGTCCGATCGGCGGCCGAGAAGGTCGGCGCCTCCACGGAGGAGGCGGGGCGGCTTATCGGCACCATGCGGCGGGTCGTTCCTTATAGAGTCTGGAGCTGGCGCTCAAGGGGCGGCTGTCAGGCCGGTGTATAGTAGAGGTTCCTGGCGCTCGTTGCCACCTGAAAAGCGTCGCCATGGGCGGGCGAGGTTTGACGCCCCCCTCGCGCCATCGCTATACTCGCGCGGTTAGGCAACGCGCTTTTCGCCGCCGGGCGGTCAGCACGGCGCCGGCAGCATCCAGATCGGAGAGAACGGGGAACATGTACGCGGTGATCGAAAGCGGCGGCAAGCAGTACCGGGTGGCGCTCGGCGAGCGCCTGCGGGTGGAGACGTTGGCCGTCGAGGCGGGTTCGACCGTCGAGCTCGACAAGGTGCTCGCGGTGGCCGGCGATGACGGTCTCAGGATCGGTACGCCGCATCTGGAGGCCACGACGGTGACCGCTACGGTGGTGGGGCACGGTCGCGGCGACAAGATCCGTGTCTTCAAGATGAAGCGTCGCAAGAATTACCGGCGGACCCAGGGTCACCGGCAGAACTATACCGAACTCGAGATAACCGCCATCGCGGGCGTGACGAAGCCGGTAGAGCCTGCAGCGGCGCCCGACACGGGCGCGGCCGGCGGGAGCGTCGTCGGCGAAACCGGTGCAACGGGCAGCGAGGCCGCCAGGCAGGGCGAGTAGGCTTCGGACGCATCAGAGGAAGCGGGAATGGCTCACAAGAAGGCGGGCGGCAGCTCACGAAACGGCCGCGACTCCATATCCAAACGGCTCGGCGTAAAGCGCTACGCGGGTCAGGAGGTGTTGGCGGGAAACATCCTGGTGCGCCAACGCGGCAGCACCTTTCATCCGGGACGCAACGTCGGCATGGGCAAGGACTACACCTTGTTCGCAAAGGCGACGGGGCGCGTTTTGTTCGAAACCAAGGGTCCGCTCAAGCGTAAGACCGTGAGTGTGGTGACCGATTAGCCGCGGCATCGTCGCGTGCACGAGGAACCCTGCTTTGGCGACAAGGCGGGGTTTTTTGTGTGCATGTCCGGCAGACAGGGCCGCGGTTGCCTGCAACCCGCTCTCGGGGGCCGGCGAGTGAACATCGCAGATGAGATTCGTCGACGAAGCGGAAATCACGGTTACGGCCGGTCATGGCGGGCCCGGCTGCCTCAGCTTTCGTCGCGAGAAGTTCATCCCTCGGGGCGGTCCGGACGGCGGTGACGGCGGGCGCGGCGGCAGCGTCTACCTGATTGCTACGGCCGCACTCACGACGCTGGCGGATTTCCGCTACACGCGCCACTTCGAGGCGAAGAACGGCCGCGGCGGGGAGGGCGGCAACCGCACCGGCCGCAGCGGGGGAGATCGGCGTATCGAGGTGCCGGTCGGCACGATCGTCACCGATGCGGACACCGGCGAGCGCATCGGTGATATGAACACCGGCGGCGTCGAGATACTCGTGGCGCAAGGCGGAACCGGGGGTGCCGGCAACGCGCGCTTCAAGTCCAGTGTGAACCGCGCGCCGCGACGCACGACGCCGGGCACGGACGGAGAGCAGCGCCGTCTGCATCTGGAGCTGCGTCTGCTCGCTGACGTCGGGCTGCTGGGGCAGCCGAACGCGGGCAAGTCGACGCTGCTCAGCAGGATCTCCCAGGCCCGGCCGAAAGTCGCGGACTATCCGTTCACGACGCTTTATCCGCAGCTCGGCGTCGTCGCCGTCGAGGCGGGTCGCAGCTTCGTGGTGGCGGACATTCCCGGTCTCATCGAGGGCGCGGCGGAGGGCGCGGGTCTCGGCACCCGCTTTCTGCGCCATCTGCGGCGCACGCGCCTGTTGCTTCACATGGTCGATATCGCGCCCGCCGACCCCGACGTCGACGTCGCCCGCAGCGTTGCAGACATCGAGCGCGAGCTGCGCCGTTTCAGTCCGGCCCTCGCCACCGAGGCGCGTTGGCTGGTGCTGAACAAAGCGGACCTGCTTGAGCCGCAGGAGCTGGCGCAACGGTGCCAGGAGCTCGTACGCCGTCTCGCCTGGGAAGGGCGGGTGTACACTGTCTCCGCGCTGACGGGGGCCGGCTGCAAGGAGCTCGCGGGGGACATCATGACGTGGCTGGAGTCCACGTCGGCGCAGACCGAGGACCTTACATGAGCAGAGAGCCGCTTCGATCCGCGAAGCGCTGGGTAGTCAAGGTGGGCAGCGCACTGCTCACCGACGTCGACTCGGGCCTGAATGCCGCCAACATCCGGCGCTGCGTGGATCAGATCGTCGCCCTGCAGAGCGAAGGGGTCGGCGTCGTGCTGGTGTCGTCCGGCTCCATCGTCGAGGGTATGCAGCGGCTCGGCTGGCGCCGGCGGCCGCGCGCTCTGCACCAGCTCCAGGCCGCAGCGGCGGTCGGCCAGATGGGCTTGATCCAGATGTACGAGTCGGTGTTCCAGCAGCACGGCCGGCACACGGCGCAGGTTTTGCTCACCCACGCCGATCTGGCCAGCCGCGTGCGCTATCTCAACGCGCGCAGCACGCTGCGCACCCTTCTGGCGCTCGGCGTGGTGCCGGTCGTCAACGAGAACGACACGGTCGTTACCGACGAGATCCGCTTTGGTGACAACGACACGCTGGCCGCCCTGGTGACCAATCTCGTCGAGGCGGAGGTGCTCGTCATCCTCACCGATCAGGCCGGTCTTTACAACGCAGACCCGCGCCACCGCCCGGACGCGCAGCTGATCGCCGATGCCGAGGCCGGCGACCCGAGGCTCGTGACCATGGCCGGGGCAGGCTCCGTTCTCGGGCGTGGCGGTATGGTGACCAAGATCAAGGCGGCGGAGAAGGCCGCACGCTCGGGGGCGACCACGATAATCGCTTCGGGCGTCGAGCCCGACGTTTTGCAGCGGCTGCGGGCAGGCGCCGATATCGGCACGATGCTCAGCCCGAAGTCGGGGCGCCTCGCAGCGCGCAAGCAGTGGCTTGCCGGGCAGCTCAACGTGCGCGGGCGTGTGTGTCTCGACGCGGGCGCTGTGCGCGTGCTGCGTGAGTCGGGGCGCAGTCTCCTGCCCGTCGGCGTCACCGCCGTGCACGGCGACTTCTCACGCGGCGAGCTCGTCTCGTGCACCGACGCCGAAGGCGCGGAGATCGCCCGCGGCCTCGTGAACTACAGCTCCGGGGAAGCGGTGCGTATCATCGGCGAGCCCAGCGAGCGCATCGAGGCGATTCTCGGCTACGTCGATGAGCCCGAGCTGATCCACCGCGACAACATGGTCGTCCTGTGAGGGGTCGGCGGCGTGCTCGCAAGGCCCCGCACGCACGGGCCGCGGCGCGCCCAGGACCGCCCGGGCGCGCCCGGGTCTTAGGCGGCGAGCTGCTTGAGGCGCGCGTTCAGCCGGCTCTTGAGCCGTGCGGCCTTGCGGTGATGCTGCAATCCACGTCGGGCGGCACGATCGATGCGCGATACCGCGGCCCGGTAGGCGCTTTCCGCTTGCTCGCGATTGCCCTGCTGCAGGGCCTTCAGAAAGCTCTTGATGTGGGTGCGCATGCTGGAACGCTGGCTGGCATTGTGCAGCCGACTTTTCGTGTTCTGCCGGGCACGTTTTCGTGCCTGCGGGGAATTCGCCAAGCTCGCCTCCTTTCTCGGATTTGGTAAAAAACCGCCGCACTATCCGGAATTTGAGGGGCGTTGTCAAGTCGCGTCTCCGCGGCCGCCCGCAGGCAATCGCAGTAGGGCACAATGGCCGTTGCGCACGGTCTAGCGTTGCAGGCCCGACGGAGCCCGGAATCGTGTCCGCCAAGTTGCTCAAGTCGACATTCGTGGTCAGCGCCATGACGCTCATGTCGCGCATAACCGGTCTGGTGCGCGACATGCTGTTCGCTCACATCATGGGCAGCGGTCTCGTCGCCGACGCTTTCTTCGTCGCCTTCCGCATCCCGAACTTCCTGCGCCGGATCTTCGGCGAGGGCGCCTTTTCCGTCGCCTTCGTGCCCGTGTTCTCCGAGTACCGCACGACGCGCTCGGACCAGGAGACGCGCGCGTTTCTGGACATGATGGCGGGCAGACTCGGGCTCGTGCTGGCGGCGCTGACCCTGGTGGGTATCGTGGCGGCCCCGGCCATCGTCACGGCCATTGCGCCCGGCTTCCTGCGCGAGGCCGAGAAGTTCGGTATCACGGTCGACGCGCTGCGCATCACCTTTCCCTATCTGTTCTTCATTTCGCTGGTGGCGATGGCCGGGGGGATTCTCAATGGCGTCGGACGCTTTGCCGTTCCGGCGGCAACGCCGGTTCTGCTGAATCTGTGCCTGATCGCCGCTGCGGTGGGGCTCGTGCCGGTAATGCCGAACGCCGCCGTCGCCCTGGCGGCGGGGGTCCTCGTCGCCGGCCTGGTGCAACTCGCGTTCCAGGTGCCGTTTCTCAAACGCGAGGGCCTGCTGCCGCGGCCCCGACTGCGCAACACAGCGCCTGCACACGAGGCCGGCGGGGAGGGCAGTGCGCGGGTGTTCAGGCTCATGCTGCCGGCGGTGTTCGGCACATCGGTCGCACAGATCAATCTTCTGGTGAACACACTTCTGGCGTCTTTCTTAGTCACCGGCAGCGTTTCGTGGCTGTACTACTCCGACCGCCTCATGGAGTTTCCTCTGGGTGTGTTCGGCGCCGCCCTGGCGACGGTCATTCTGCCGAATCTGTCCGAGAAGCATGCCGTCGCCTCGATGAACGAGTTCTCGAACCTGCTCGACTGGGCCATGCGCTGGGTGTTCGTCGTCGTGATTCCGGCCACCGTGGCGTTGATGGTGCTCGCCGGTCCGTTGCTGGCGACGCTGTTTCAGTACGGCGCGTTCACCGGCCACGACGTGGTCATGGCGTCGCGCAGCCTGGTCGCCTTCGCCCTGGGGCTGCTCGGGTTCGTGCTCGTCAAGGTGCTGGCGAACGGGTTCTACGCACGACAGGACACGAAAACACCCGTGCGCATCGCCGTCGTGGCCATGGTGGTGAACATCGTGCTCAGTCTGGCGCTGGTGTACTTCCTCGATCACGTGGCGCTGGCGCTGGCACCCTCGATAGCCGCTTTCGTCAACGCCGCATTGCTGTATCGGCGCTTGCGCAGCGAGCGTGTCTACCAACCTGTTTCGGGATGGGGGCGTTTTCTGGCGCGCGTGCTCGCGTCCAGTCTGCTCATGGGTGCCGTGCTGTGGTGGGGGGCCGGAGCCGTCGAGACGTGGATCGAAGCGGGTGCCGTGGATCGAGTGCTCCGGCTTTGCCTGTGGATCGGTGCCGGAATGGCGGTCTACTTTTCTTGTATACTGGCGCTCGGATTGCGACCGGGCCAGCTGAGTCTCAGGTCCCGGCAAACGGAAGCAGGATGACGGCAACCGCCAAGGACATCACCCAGATCGGTTCGTGCACCGAACCGCGCATGTTTACGCTCGACGAGGCACGCCGGCTCTTCCCGTTGGTGCGGCGCATCACCGCCGCAGCCCACGAGGAACTGGTCCCTCTCAAGCACAGGCTCGAGAACATGCTCACCACCGATCCGCGACGGCCGTGCGTCGAGCGCGACTACGAACGTGTCGTGAAGGCCTGGGTCAGCAAGATGGAACGACTGGGGCTGGTCGTCAAGGGCTTGTGGCTGGTCGATTTTGACACGGGCGACGGATACCTGTGCTGGAAGTACCCGGAGCTTCGCATCGGGCACTATCACGACTATGCCACGGGCTTCGCGGGCAGGCGGTCGCTCGATCAAGTGCTCGAGGAGCTGGTGCCCGACTGGGCCTGACTCGACCCCGGCACTCCCTGGCACGGCATCGGTCCGGGCGCGCACGCGCGTGCTCCGCACAATGCACACAGCGGTGGCGGTGACTGCACAGTTCGATGGAGTTCATACGCGATCTCTACAACCTGAGACCAAGGCACAAGGGCTGTGTCGCGTCGATCGGCAATTACGACGGCGTGCACCTGGGGCACCAGGCCGTCATTCGCCAGGTCGCGCGCGACGGTCACCGCCTCGGTCTGCCGGTGACCATCGTCACCTTCGAGCCGCACCCGCAGGAGTACTTCGCCCGTGATCGGGCGCCGCCGCGGTTGATGGGGTTTCGCGACAAGCTCGCCACGTTGTGCGAGCTTAGCGTCGATCGCTTGTTCTGCCTGCGCTTCGGCGCGAAGCTCGCGGACACGGCCGCGGAGGACTTCGTCAAGGTGTACCTGGTCGACGGGCTCGGCGTTAAGTCCGTGGTCGTCGGCGACGATTTCCGTTTCGGCAGGGCGCGCACGGGCGACTTCCGGCTGCTGCAGACGATGGGCCGGGAGCTCGGATTCACCGTCGATTACATGCACACGCACGAGATCGACGGGAAGCGGGTGAGCAGTTCCCGCATCCGTGCCTGCCTCGCGCGCGGAGACCTGAGCGCTGCGGCGGCGCTGCTGGGGCAGCCCTATCACATCGGCGGTCATGTGGCGCACGGCGACAAGCGCGGGCGCGAGTGGGGCTTCCCCACCGCGAACATCTTTCTGCGCCACGAGAAGGTGCCGATCACCGGCATCTTCGCGGTCGACGTCTGGGGTCTGGGCCCGGGAACCCGTCAGGGCGTGGCGAATCTGGGCGTGCGTCCGGCCGTGGGCGGGGGCCGTCTGCTGCTCGAGGTCCATCTGCTGGATTTCGACGAGAATGTCTACGGGCGGCGCGTGCGGGTGGATTTCCTGCACAAGCTGCGCGACGAGGCGTACTTCAGCTCCATCGGGCTGTTGCGGGAGAACATCCGTCGCGACGTGGAGCGGGCGAGGGACTATTTCTCGGCGCGAGCGCCGCTTCGCCCCGGCGCGGCGCAGGCGTAGGGCGCGACGTGCTGCGACTGCTGTGGCTGGCGGTGGCGATAGTCGTCGCTGATCGCCTCACCAAGATGGCGGCGCTGGAGCACCTTGCGCAGCGGCCGCCCATCGAGGTGCTGCCCTTTTTCGACCTGGTGCTGGTGTTCAATACCGGCGCCGCCTTCGGTCTGCTCAGAGACGCCGGCGGCTGGCAAAACACCGCCTTCATCGGGTTTGCATTGCTCGTGTCGGCGTTCATCGTCTATGCGCTGGTGCGGGCCCACAGGAGCGATTTGCAGGTTGCGGTGGCCCTGGCGCTGATCCTCGGGGGCGCGCTGGGCAATGTCATCGACCGGCTCCTGTACGGTTACGTGATCGACTTCATCGACCTGCATTACCGCGTCTGGCATTGGCCGGCATTCAACATTGCCGATGCCGCGATCACCGTCGGCGCAGTTCTGCTCGTTCTCGACACCCTGGGCTGGAAACTCATCCGCCCGCGGCACCGATGACCTGCAGATCGGCCTGTGCCCCCGTTGTGCTCGGCGTGCAGCGCGACGACGCGCGCCGCGCGCCGCTTGTCCCGGGCACGGCTTCGCCGCGCGCACGGGGGTCGCGGCCGTCGTGAGAATCCGCCGCGGCGACCGTGTCCGGTTGCACTACACGATCACGCTGGCGGCAGACGGCCGCGTTGTCGATACCAGCCACGACACCGAGCCGCTGTCGATCGTGATCGGCGACGGCGAGATCCTGCCCCGCATCGACGAAGCCCTGCTGGGTCACCGTGACGGCGACAAAGTACGCGTCGAGGTCTCGGCGAGCGAGCAGGTCTTCGGCGCCTACGACACGGACAGCGTGCAAACGCTCGAGCGTGCCGAATTCGCGCGGGATCTAGATGTGAACGTCGGCAGCGTCGTCGGCTTCGATCTGCCGGATGGCACCGAGGTCGCCGGACGCATCTTGCAGGTCGACGCCTCTTTCGTGACGGTGGATTTCAATCACCCGTTGCTGGGTCACGATGTCACCTACGACATCGAGGTGATAGGCGTCGAGCGCGGGACCTGACCCCGCTGCGGCGTGCCGTTCGACGCCGGAGCTCAGGGCGACTACTGAAAGTACCTCTCGTACCAGAACGTCTTCGAACCCGTTCCTCCAGGCACGTGCTGGACGCGCAAATCGCCGCGCAGGATGTCGCCGCCGCCCAGCGGGACGAGCTGCGCGGGGATGCCGCTCGAGGCCAGCTGCTCGAAGCGCTCGAGGGTGATCCCGCTGCCGTCGTTGGTCTGGTCGAAATTCAGCACCGGTGATGCGTCCTGCAGGCTGACAGCATAGAACAGCCCCCCGCCCTCCGCCGGCGAGCATGTGTCGCCGGGCGCGTCGCTGGGCGGGATGTACGAGGTGAAGAACACAGTGCTTTTCAGGGTCAGAGGCCGGGCAAGGCTTTTTTCGCCGCAGTTGCCCGTCGAGGCCAATGCCTCGCATTGATCGAGCTTTATCTTCCACCCATTTAATAGGTTCGTGTCGGCATCGGTGTCGGTGCAGTCAGTGTCGTCACCGTCGGCAAGGCAGTTGTCGCTCAGATCGGCAACGTCGTCGTGCTCGATGGCGGCCGTGGGTGGAATGCCACTGCTTATGTACCGGTCCTTGAACATATAGAAATAGTTCTCGACATCCCTGCCCTTGGGGTAGGGTCGGTCGCCCGAGCCGACCAGGACGGCGTCGAAGCTGCCGGCGTCGTCCGCGGCCCGCACGAAATCGACACGATGAAAGAAGCGCCGGTCGTCGGCGTTCGTGTTGCTGTAATGACGTCCGATCGAGGCGAGCTTGGTTACGCGCCACCCGGTGCGGTCCGCACCCACCGTGTCGATACGCCACACAACGCCCCCGGTGTCGCCGACGTACGCGCGATCTATGTAGCCGTCGGCGTCCGAGTCGATCGTGGACAGGTCCGAGGGGATGCTGTCCTCGAGATCGGGATGCACGTAGAGCTCGGGCGAATCCTCCACGGCCGAGGCCGTTGCCTCGGCTACATCGGTGTCAACGGCCTTCCAGATGAGCGTGCCGGTGAAGGCGTCGACGATGAAGATGGCATTTCCTTCGTCGTCGTCGCCGCCGACGAACGGGTTGGATTCGTCACGCTCGTCCTTGCCGAGGTCGCCGACATCGTCTCCAGCGTCGTCGCCGTTGTAGCCGCCGCCGATGAAGAGCACGTATTTCTCGACCGGCCCCGACCCCAGGTCCACGAGCAGCTTGCCCACGCGCGGGGTGCTCCACGTCTGTCCCATCTGCTCGTAGCCGGCGTCTCCTTTGCCGATCGACCAGAGCATGTGCGGGTCGTCGGGCTCAGAGATGTCCAGGGCGTAGTAGCGCTTGCCGGCGCGCCGCTCGCCGATGAACGCGACGACGCGGTCGTTCAGTGGATTTGCCAGATCGGACTTGTCCGCGATCTCGATGTTGCCGTCGGCGTCGTTGTCGATGACCAGGGCCGTCGATGCTCCGTCGAGCAGGTAGGGGTGGACGGGAACCCCGGCGGTATTGGCCCGCAGTCGCATCACATCGTCGATGACATCGCGCGGCATGAAGGCCCACGTCTCCACGCCTGAATTGTCGGCCGCCTGAAACATGTGCAGAAACCCGTCGTTCGTGGCCATGAGAATGCGCACGTCGGGATTCTCGGCGGTGAAGCCGTTAACGGCCCCGTAGTTGAGGGGCAACGGACGTGAGTGCAGAGGGTCGGATACGATCCAGGAGCGGGCCTCGTCGACGATCGAATCGTCGTCCTCGTCGTCCACGTCGAGGCCGCGGGCGAACTTGAGCAACTCGACGAGTTCCGTCTCCGCGCGCGCCTGATCGGTGGCGTCGGCGGTCGTGTAAGAGCACCCCGAGCAGTTCATGACCGCCTGGTAGAGCGTGTCGCTCGCGAGCAACACGGCCGCGGTGGTCGCGTCCGCGTTGAGCGCACGCAGGTCCGTTAGGGTGCCGTTGGTGAGGTTGTCGGGCTCGGTGAAGACCTTGCGATGTGTCGTCGAGGTGGTGTCGCCCGCAGGGTTGGTGGTGCCGGGCGTGTTGCCGAGCACGGCGCTGCGATAGCCGGGGATCACGCTGCCCGCGCCGCCGCGGGCCACGGTGCGCCCGTCCTTGCCGGCGACAAAGGTGTCGTCTGGCGCGGGATCCGGCAGCTCGTCGGCGAGCGTCCAGTAAGTGAGCGCAGTGTCCTTGATACGCCCGTCGACGGCAACCGCCGGCTGCGGCGGATTCTGGGCGTCGACAAGTATGGTGTCGCCGAGTTCGTTCTTGCCGATTTTGAGCTTCTTCAGGTTGCCCACCCACGTCGGCTTGCCTCCCTGCTCGGCCTCGAACAGGGCGATGAAAACCTCGTTAAGCGTGCGCGCGCGGTTGAAGACGTTCACCGGGACCGAGGGCGAGACGAAGGTGGTGCTGACGCTCAGTATCTGCTTGAAGATGTCGTTGATAGCGTCGAGCAATACCTTGGGGTCGTCGCTCAGGGGAAACGGGGGGTTGCCCGAGCCGCCGGCCTCCGCGTAAGCGGTGGTCTTGACATTGATCTTGGTCTCGTCGACGAGAAAGTAGGAGATGACGTTCTGCTTGCCGGGGAGATTGACTTTGGAATTGAACGAGCCGTCGGCGAGGTCCTGATCATTGAGGTATTCGATGACGGTCGGAAAGCTGTTGCGGTTGCCGCTCAGATCGATGCCGCCCATGCCCTGGTTGGCTTTACTGGCAACGATATCGTCGTCGGAGTCGTCCTCCTGATTGGATACCTGGAAAAGGACGTTGATGGCGTAGAGCTTGGTGCAGGAGAGCGCATCGGCCAGCGGGCTGATATAGCGGCCAGTTTCGTCCTCGACGCTGCTGTCCCAGACTCCGGTCGCCGTATCAAAAGGTTCCGTGTCCTTCGGGTCGTCGATGTTGCGAGGGGTCTCCTCGTTGTTGGTGCCGTAGTCGGTCCAGCCGTTGTGGCCGTTGTGCACGTCCTGACCGGTAAGGTAGCGGAAGAACTCGAAGTAGACTTCCTTGCCTTGGTAGCTGTGGGACGCCGATCCCTGAGGCAGGGGCATCTTCGCGAGCTTGGCAAAGTACTCGGCCTTCTGGACGGGGTCATCCATGTCCTTGAAGCCGAGAAACACGAAACCGCCGTTGCTGCAGGGCGTGATGGGGCTCTCTCCGTACTCGGGGCCGGTGCACTCGACGTTGGCGAGATGATCGTGGCTCAGCATCAGGCCGAGCTTGACGCCGGTCAGCGGTGTGACGACCTTCTCCAGCGCCGCGCGCAGCAGCTCGAAGAAGGTGCGCTTGCCGTCCTCGCCGGCGGGCGGCAGAAATTCTCCGAGCAGGTACTCGCACTCGTTGACGAGCATCGTCGCGCCCGGGAGGGCCGGGTCCGTGACCTCTATCTCCGTAGTGCAGACGGTAGAGGTGAGGTTGGGACGCCAGTCCAGGAACATCATCACCAACGAGTTGCCGTCGTTGATGTTGCCGCCGGTGATGTAGATGTCGGTGTCGTCCCCTCGGGCGGTGACGGCGCCGAGCAGCAAGCTCGCGAGCAGTGCAACTCGAAACGATTTCATGCTTTGGTTCTCCTCACCCACGTCGATACGCCTACTGACGGCCCTGGTCCAGCCTCGGTACCAGGATCAGGTAGCCCTCCTGCTGGCGCGAGCGGCCGCCACGGTTTGCGGTGTCGTTGTAGTGGCTGTCCATGGCGAAGATGGCCACGGTGAAATTCTCGCAGCTCGTCTCCATGCCGCGCGGGGGGCACGTCGCGAGGGGCGCGAGTCGCTCCACGTACATCTGGGTGTTTGTGGCGTCGAACGCATCAGGCACTGTGATATCCATCTGGTTGCAGTCGGACGACGGTTCGAAGGATGCCGTGCAGTTGCGGTAGCCGAGCCCGCCGGTGACGACGAAATTGGTCGTCTCGACCGCGACGGCGTCCAGGCCGGCATGGGCGTGCTGGAACGCAGATGTCCGCGCCTCGTCGTTTCCGGCCATGAGCAGCTCGAACACGCTGGTCTTGAGTGACGAGAGGCTGACGACGGATATTCCGATCAGGATTACGACCGCAACAACGAGGGCGACGCCGCGCTGGTGCGACGGCGTGGCGGGGGGTCGGGTTCGCGTCTTCATCAGAAGCCCAGCAGACTTCGGTTGATCGGGTTGCGCAGCTTCACGGTGGTCATGAACACCCGGCGGAAGTAGTTGTCGTTGCTTGCGTTCTTGGTGACGTTGCCGAGGGTGTAGGTCTTGTCGTTGACGTAGCTGAAGTCGGGCTCCTGGCTGCGCGCGAGCACATAGATGCGTGCGGTAACCGCCTGCGGCATCTGCGTCGCGCTCGGCTGGGCGACGTAGGCGTTCGGAACGCCGTCGCCGTCGGTATCGAGGCCGAACATCACGTGGAAGTATTCGATGCCGCTCGCCACCCCCTCGCTGTCGATCTCGACCCCGATGCCGTCGAGTTGGCGGCGATACAGCGTGGGGATGTTGTCCTCCACGCCGAGCGCCGAGTGCTTGCGGATGTAGTAGATCCGGGCGAGGTACTTCCAGTCGGTGACGCTCGCCGATGTGCCCGTCTTGACCGAGCTGTCGTATTTCACGAACATTCCGGCCTCGCCGTTCGTGCGCAAGAACACCGTGCCGTTATCGGATGCATCGGCGCGCGTGGAGCTCAGTGCCTCGCCCTGCAGCCGCTTGACGGCGAGCACGTCGGTGCCGGCGACGAACTCCGTGGCGTCGAGACAGGTGAAGGCCGTCGTCGCCTGGCCAGCCGTGGCCTCAGTGACCACGCTGATGGCGGTGGCGAGGTTGTAGGCCCAGTTCGCCCCCACGGGCGGCGAGGACGGGCAGTCCGCCTCCAGGGGCAGGACGCTGAAGGCGTAGAATCCCAGGCAGTGCGGTTCCGATGGCGACAACGGGCAGTCCCGCACGATGGTATTGATATCGGCCTTGTTCAGCATGTTGCCCCAGAAGTCGACCATGCTGAGGTCGTGGGCGAGCACGCGCAGCGCATAGCGGGCGTCTTCCTGCATGCGGCCGATCTGTTCGTCCTGGGTGTAGTTTCGCTGCGTGGAGATGAACACGCCGAGCACGATTCCCGTGAGCATGAGCCCCAGGACGAGACCGATCATCAGCTCGAGAATGCCGAAGCCCCGCTGGCGGTTGTGGCGTCGTTTGCACATGGAGTGGCTGCGCTATCCCGCATCGATGAAGGTATCGACGATGAGCACGCGCCGGTAGACGTCGGCATCGCCGCCCTCGTCGTACTTACCCGTTCCCGCGCCGCAGGCGTCGGTGCTGGGATTCGCCATCTGCGTCTGGCCACGCCAGGCGATGGCAACCGCATAGGTTCCCGAGCCGCCGCCAATGGGACCGGTGATGCAGGCCGTGGGTGCCACCAGGCCACCCTGGTCCTGCCCGGAGCGGGTCTCCTGTGCCCCGTCCAGAGCCTGCTCCCACTCCCACAGATCGTGCACCGCCAACTCGAAGGTCGAGCAGGGAGATTCGCTCGAGCACTGCGGGGTGGGTTCGCTTACGATGTAGCCGCCGCCCAGCGCAACGCCCTGTTCCAGATAGGTTTCCAGCTGGCCCGTGTTGGTGCGCATGCGCTCGATGATCTCGTGGGCGAGCATGCTCGCGGCAGTGCGCTGGATGGCCTCGTAGTTGGAGCGCTTGGACTGGATCTGCACCGCCGCGATGCCGAGCATGCCGAAGGTCAGGACGGTGATCGTGGCCATGACCTCGATCAGGCCCGTGCCGGCGTTCTTCGAAGGCTTTCGCGGCGCTCTCATGGGCATGAACCCGTAACGCTCAGTGCGGGTCGCAGGTGTCGGTCCCGGTCACGCGCGGCCGGCCCGAGAGCGGCACGACGACGAGCTTGCCTTTACTCGGGCCGCGGCTGTCGCATACTGCGTAGCGTGCCGATCCGTTTTCGTTGAGCGTTCCGTCCGCGTAGTACGTGAGCCAGTTATTGCCGTCGGAGTCGGAGGTGATCGTCACGCCCGTGGGCGCCTTGGGCCCGATGGCGATGAGCGTGTCCTGGTTCCTGTTGTAATCGCGCTGGCTGCTGGAGCCGAAGGGGGCTGCGTACATGAGCCAGCCGGGGCTCCAGTCATCCTTCCGGTTGGCGATGCCGCCACCGTAGACCGTGCCCTTGCATACGGGGTCGAAGCCGCTGTCACCGAGGTCGTTCGGGTCGCCGGTGCGGCACATGATTACCGGCATACCGAGTTTCACGGCCTCCGTGCGCGCCCGCGTGATGGCGTGGACGAGGTCATTGGTGGCTGTGGCGATGCGCCGGTTCTGCACGAACGGGCCCAGATTCGGTACCGCAATCGTCAGCAGGATGCCGCTGATCGCGACGGTGGCCATCAATTCCGTGGCCGTGAAGCCGGCCGAACGTCGGCGGCGCGATCGCGTGTGGCCGGTATGCCTGCGGGCGGGCGCGGCGTGGTTTTGCCGCGACGCCTCACAGCGGTTCGTTTTGTGCGCTACCATGTCCTTCCCCCAGGTGTCGGGGTCGACGGCGTACAACGGCGCGCCTTCCCCGGCGGACCCCTCGCCGCCGGTCGGCGGGTGTGGTGATCCGGGGGATAATTGAAGTCGTTTTCGGATTGAGTTTCGTCAGAATAATCCTGAAAACGACAACGCCTCTGAAGCGTTAATCGATCAAAACACACCGTTTGTCGGTGCTAAGGCTTCGAAGATCGGCTTGAAGGGTTTTTAGCCTCTGGGCGGGGATCGGCGTCGGAGCTCATGCCCCGGTCGCAGGAGAGTCCTGGCGCAGGCGCTTGGGATCGCTCGCGTCGATGACGCCGTACTCGATGGCCACGTGCACCAGCTGTGCCGTGTTGGCAACACCGAGCTTCTGCATGACGCGCGTGTGGTGCGTGCCCGCGGTCTTGGGGCTCACGGACAGCAGCCGTGCGATCTCCGCCACGGAGTGGCCCGTGGCGAGGAGTTTGAAGACTTCGAACTCACGGTTGCTGAGCACGTCGACGGGGTTCGCGTGCGCGCCGCTCTGCTCCCGCTCGAGACGCTCGGCAACGTGGGGGTCGAGGTATCGGCGCCCGCGGGCGACGCTTTGCACCGCCTCGACCAGACAGCCGCCGGCACTGGACTTGCTGATGTATCCGAGAATGCCGATTTTCATGGCGCGCCGCACCGAGGTTGGATCGTCGTGCGCGCTCAGTACGACGATGCGGCTGTCGCGATCGCGGGCCCGGATGCGGGCCGCGGCGCCGAGCCCGCCCATTCCGGGCATCGAAAGATCGAGCACGACGACGTCGGGGTGATGGGCCGCGTAGGCCCGGTAGGCGTCTTCGCCCGTGGCGGCCTCGGCGACGACGGTGATGCCGGCATCCTGGTCGAGCAACCGCCGCATGCCCTCGCGCACGATCTCGTGGTCGTCGGCGAGAACGACACTTATCGGTTTCATGTGCGTCTCATCATCGCCCGGACTTTACGTGCGTTTGCTGCAGCAGTGGGCGCTAGGCTGCGGTCACCTCGACGCACGCCAGGTAGGCGTTCAACTCGTCGAGGCAGGCATGGATGCCTGCGCGGTCCCGAAACCGGGCGGCGTGCTCGATGTCGGCGCCGATTCGCGCGATGACTTCGAAGCCGTAGCCGCCGCCGCAGCCCTTGACGGCGTGCCCCAGGGAGCGGACCGACTCGAATTCGTCCCCCTCGAGGGCGAGGCGCATCGCACGCACATCGTCATGCAGTGCCGAGAACAGTTTCGGCACGATGTCGAGCAGGGCCGCGTCCACCGCGACGACGGTGTCAGAGACCGGTGTTCTTGGAGCTGTAGTCATCGAGCACCCGTAGCAGGACGTTTTTGCGAATCGGCTTGCCCATGTGTCCATCACAGCCGGCGTCGAGGCTCTGTTGAATCTCCTCTTTCAGCACCCCGGCGGTAAGCGCGAGTATCGGTGTCGGCGTGCGTTGGTGGCTGGTTTCCCACGCGCGAATGCGGCGCGTCGCAGCGCAGCCGTCCATGACCGGCATCTGGTTGTCCATGAGCACAAGGTCGAAGTTGCCCGACACGAACTTCTCGAAGCCCAGTGCCCCGTTCTCGGCGAGTTCGAGCCGGTAGGGCGTCTCCCGCAAGAACGCCCCCACCAGATCGCGGATTTCGCTGCGGTCGTCCACGAGCAGCACTTTCATGGACGAGCGCGCCGTCTCATGCGGCGATGCCGCGGTCGCCTTTGGCGCAGCGGCGGATGCGGCTCGGCTCAGCTCCGGCGCCACGCTGAACGGAACCGTGAAGTAGAAGGTGCTGCCCTTGCCGACCTCGCTGGCGACCCAGATGCGCCCGCCCATGGCCTCGACCAGCTGTCGGCATATCGCCAGCCCGAGTCCGCTGCCGCCGTACTCGTGCTTGATCGTCGGATCCGCCTGGCGGTAGAGCGAGAAGATCTCCTTGCGTTGCGCCTCGCCGATACCAATACCGGTGTCGGTGACGGCGAACAACAGCTTCCCCGGCTGTGCCCGACGGCGATCCTTGCGCACACGCACTTCGATGCTGCCCTGTGGCGTGAATTTGGTCGCGTTGGTGACGAGATTGACCAGGATCTGTCGCAGTCGATGAGCGTCGCCGACAAGTCGGTCCTCGACGTCGGAAGCGATCGCGCACTGCAGGGAGAGTCCCTTGTCGGCGGCCCCCGGGTCCAGTACCGCTATGACATCGTGTATGAGATCGCGCAGGCCGAAGGAGAGCCTCTCGAGCTCCATCTCGGCTGACTCGATCTTGGACAGGTCGATGACGTCGTTGACCAGCGCCAGCAACTGGTCGCCCGCCGAGTTGAACGAGTGCAGCCAGCGTCGCTGCTCGCCGTTGAGCGGCGTTTCGGCAAGCAGATCCGTCATTCCGATCATGGTTGTCATGAGGGTGCGGATCTCGTGACTCATGCTGGCAAGAAAGTCACTCTTGGCGCGACTGGCGGATTCGGCTAGCTTTTTCGCGCGCTCAAGTTCCTCCTGCACGCGCTTGTAGCGGCCGATGTCGATGACGCTGATCTGAATTGCCGGTGCACCTTCCCAGCTGATCAAACGCTCCGTGTTCTCCAGGGTGATCTCGGCACCGTTGCGGCGCAGGGCGCGGCACTCGTAGCGAGCCGGTGCGGCGTCCCCGCTGAAGCGCGTCTCGTGATAGCGCCGCAGCCTGATCCTCTCGTGAACGGGAAACAGGGAGTCGAGCGTGAACTGAAGTCGGAGCAGCTCGTCATCGGAGTCGTAGCCGAGCATGCGCGCGAATGCGGTGTTGGCGAACAGCAGACGCCAGTCCCTGACGATCATGATGCCCTGGGAGGAGCCTTCGATGAGGTCACGATACTGGGCCTCGCTCTGGCGTCGCCGCTCCGCCACGCGGCGCTGATCGGTGACGTCGAGAAACGTCACGACGCAACCGGTGACCTGGGCGTCGCGGATGATCGGGTAGGCCCAGCACTCGGCGGCGAAACTGCTGCCGTCGGCGCGCCAAAGGACTTCGTCCTCGACGTGGATGTCGCGTCCGCGGCGAAACGCACGGTAGATGCGACAGCGCTGTCCGGGATAGGGCGCTCCGCCCGGATGAGTGTGGTGAATCAGCGCATGCATGTTCCTGCCCAGCAGCTCGTGCGCATGCGTGTATCCCAGGGTGCGAACACAGGCTGGATTGGCGAACGTGCAGTGGCCGCGACGGTCGAGTGCGTAGACGGCCACGGCCGTCGCGTGCAGCAGCTCCCCGGCGTCCACCGTCGGAGCGTCGTCGCCGAGGCTCGCCGGCGCGTGCGCTTCCCCGGGCGCGGGGTCGGCGCCGTGCGCGGGGCTGAGGGAGTCGTTCATGGGTGATCGCAGCGCCGCCGGCGCCGCAAAGGCCGACGACGAGTCCTTGACAGAGGTTGAGCGGAGGGACGGTGCGAGTCTGGGCCGCGGCCCCGGCGCTGCTGCTTGCGCCGAGGGCATCCGCTGGCAGGGTGAGCCGAACCGAAAGACAGCGAGGTGTGCATGCTCCAACGCGACCCGGCGCGCGCCGGCGAACCGAAGCCGGCGAGCGCCCCACTCATTTCAGTCTAGTCGAGGGCCCACGGAGTGCCAGTTGGGGGGAGCGCGACGGCGGGTCGGTCATCGAGGCCCCCGCGCGGCGGCGTCGCCGCCGCAAGTGCGTGGGGGCGGACGGTCGACGCCCGCCGCCTCACAGGCATATAATTCGGGGATGACAGAGGGCAGCCCGGCGCACAATTGCGAAGCGATCGCCAAGTTGCTGCGCGAGCATGGCATCAAGCCGACTCCGCAGCGCACCGATATCGCCTGCGCACTTTTCTCCGAGGCCCGGCACCTGTCGGCGGAGGAGGTCTACGAAGTGGTGAACGCGGATCGGGCGCGGGTGTCGAAAGCGACGGTCTACAACACCCTCGGCTTGCTGGTCGCGAACAAACTGATACGGCAGGTAATCGTAGGCCCCGCCAAGGTCTTTTACGATCCCAAGACGGTACCCCATCATCATTTCTACGATGGAGATGCCGGGGATCTCATCGATATCGACGCCGAGGGCGTCCGCGTCCAAGGCCTGCCCAAGCTTCCCGCAGACAAGGAACTCGACGGCATCGAGATCATCGTGCGGCTGCGCACGAGACGCTAGCAGTTCACCGAACTTTCCAGCGCCCATGCCGGTGTAGCTCAGTCGGTAGAGCAACTGATTCGTAATCAGTAGGTCGGAGGTTCGAATCCTCTCGCCGGCACCATATTCATGAATGAAGCCAGAAAGCGCTCATCGCCGGTCGATCCGCCGTGGGTTTTGGTTCAGTCGTAGTGAGAGAGTTCTCAGCTCAGCGCATGGTTGAAGGATGATGCAGCAGCACGGGCCGTGGTCTTTTGCCGATCGATGTCCGTGGTCGGTATGCGAGGGCGCAATGTGGCCGCTTGGTTCGGACAAGCGGCGTATCGCTGCTGCGAGCGGCCGGGCTGCACGGACCGCTATTGACCCCTTCGGCCATTCCCGCGCTAAGATTCGCGGGCAAACGTCGCCCCGGAGGGACGCCCGTTGGCAGACCCACAGCAGCGCAAGCTCGCCGTTATTCTGCACGCCGATGTCGTTGGCTCGACCGCGCTCGTGCGGCGCGACGAAACGCTGGCGCACGAGCGCATCCAAAGCGCCTTCCGCCGCCTCTCCGAGGTCGTCAGCGCCTACGGCGGCACGGTGCACGAGACCCGAGGCGATGCGCTGATAGCGGAATTTACCCGCCCGTCCGACGCCGTCTGCGCGGCGCTTCGCTTCCAGCGCTCGAATACCGAGCACAATGCCTCCTTGGGAGAGGGGATCGTGCCCGAGATCCGCGTGGGCATCGCCCTCGGCGAGGAGGTCTTCGCCGACAACACCGTGACGGGTTCCGGCGTCGTCCTCGCACAGCGTCTCGAGCAGTTGGCCTCGGCCGGCGGGGTGGTGGTACAAGCTTCTGTTGCCGAGACGGTGCCGGCGCGGCTGCCGTTCGAGTTCGAGAGTCTCGGCGATCAGGTGCTCAAGGGCTTCGAGCAACCGGTGAGAGCTTTCGCCGCCCATCTCAAAGCCGGTGAGCAGATTCCTGAAGCAGAATCTGCAGTGGCGTCACCAGAGCGCCACGGAAATGGCGACCACAAACGAGCGGGACTGCAGTTGCCCGACAAGCCGTCGATCGTGGTGCTGCCTTTCACCAACATGTCGGGCGGTTCCGACCAGGACGTCTTCGCCGACGGCGTCACCGAGGACATCATCACCGGGCTCTCGCGTTTCTCCGGGTTGTTTGTCATCGCTCGAAATTCCGCCTTCACGTACAAGGGGCGGGTGGCCAAAGCTCAGGACGTCCGCCACGATCTCGGGGTGCACTACATCGTCGAGGGCAGTGTGCGCCGGGCTGGGGATCGGGTCCGGGTCGCGGTGCAGCTTATCGACAGTGAAAGCGGCCGGCATCTCTGGGCCGAGCGCTACGATCGCGAGCTGGCGGACATTTTCGAGCTTCAGGACGAACTTACCCAAGCCATCGTCGCAACCCTCCCGGGGCAGCTGCTGCTCGCCGAGGAAACCCGCGTCCGTCGCAAGGCACCTCAGCAGATGGCGGCTTACGATTACCTCATCGCCGGGCGCATCCATCACCACCGGGTTACCCCGGAGGACAACAGCCAGGCACAGCGCCTGCTGGATGTGGCGATCCGCCTCGACCCGCACTTCGCGGAAGCCTATGCGTGGAAAGCCTGCACCATTGGCCAGGCGCTGCAGTTCGGATTCCTCGATGATCCGGCAAACGCCGAGGAGGAGGCATTCGCCCTGATCGACAGAGCGCTTGCGCTGAACGAAAACGACGTCGAGTGCCATCGCCTGCTCTGTGAAGTGAGCATGGAAGGACGACGATTCGAGCAGGCGGAGAAGCACAACGAGCGAGCGCTGGCGATGAACCCGAACGACCCGCGCATCGTTGCGCAGCGGGGCGAGCTGCTAACCTGGCTCGGGCGGGCAGAAGCGGGCGTCGAGTGGATCGAGAAGGCGTTGCGCCTCGATCCCTTCGCGGCGCCGCGCCGGGCACATCTGCTCGGGCGCGCCCTCTACGGCGCACGGCGCTATGCCGACGCCCTCGACGCCTACAAGATGACCGTCTCGCCGAGCTACCCGAACCTTGCCGAAGCCGCGGCCTGCTGCGCTCGCCTTGGTGACCATGCAGGTGCGGCCGAACTGGTCACGGCAGTACTGCGGCTCAATCCCCGCTTCACGATAGCCCAGCACATGCGCATGCGCACCTATCGTGACGCGGCCGACGCCGCGCATCTTGCCGAAGGCTTGCGTGCGGCCGGGCTGCCGGAATAGCCATCCCCGCGCCCGATAGTGGCCGTTGGGGGCGAGCACGCCGTGGCATCGGGTGAGATGGACCCGGGGTCGGGGCACGAGGGCAGCCCGCCGCGGACGGCGAGGTCGAAAGGCTCGAAGACGACCGGGTGGTGCCGTCTGTATTTGCGGGGGTCTTACGCTCAGTGGTCGTCGTCCCGAGGGCTGTGCTTCGCCTAGAACAGCAAATGCGCGCTCACGGCCCGAAACCGCGCCTTGACGCCCGCGCTCCGCCGCGGAAAGCCTGATCCACCGCCGTGTTCATGTTGTCACAGATCCCGCGCCTGAGGACACCGCCAGGCATGTCGCTAAGTCGTGGTGCCCACGCCCCGGCAGGGCGGCAAACGGGGCGCCTACGGGCTTGGTGGAGCGCCTCGCCCGCGCCGCGCGGTGACGACCTCGCGCACAATCGAGCCGATGACGAACAGCCCCGCCGTGATCAGCAGCCCCAGCGAGACCGGATCCTGGAGGAACACGATATGGTCGCCGCCGGTGAGAAGCAGCGAGCGGCGATAGTTCGACTCGATCAGGTAGCCAAGGACCAGCGCCAGGACGAGCGGCAAGAAAGGAAAGCCGAAAATGCGCATCAGGTAGCCGAGGACGCCGGCGGCGAGCACGATGCCGAGATCGAACAGACTGTGGTCAATCGAATAGATGCCGGAGAAGATGAGCGCGTATATGACGGCGAGCAGGTAAGGTTTCGGCCGGTTCACCAGCCAGATCGCCGGCGTCAGGATCACCATGCCGATCAGCAGCATGGCGATATTGGCGGCAAACAGTCCGCCGAACAGACCGTAGACGACATCGGGATGCCGGGTGAACAGAAGCGGTCCCGGCTGCAGTCCGTGGATGAGAAAACCGCCGAGCAGGATTGCGGTCGAGTTGGAACCGGGAATGCCGAAGCTCAGTGTCGGCACCAGCGCGGTCGCCGTTACTGTGTTGTTGGCCGCTTCCGGCGCGGCGATCGCCTCGGGCGATCCCTTGCCGAACTCTTCGGGATGTTTCGACCAGCGCTTGGCTTCGTTATAGGCCATGAACGCGGCAATCGAGCCTCCGGCACCCGGCATGCAGCCTTCGAAGATGCCGAAAATATTGCCGATCAACTGGGCAACCCTGGTTTGCTTCAGAGTCTCCCAGCTCGGCAGCTTCATCCTTGTGTCGCGCGCCGAGGTCTTGTTCCACTCGGGCAATCCTGCCTGGACGAAAAGTTCGCTGACGGCGAATACGCCGACCATCACCAGGATGAACGGCACGCCGTCGAGGAGCTCCGGGTAGCCGAAGGTGAACCGCGTGACGCCAGACACCGGATCGGTGCCGACCGTGGCAATCATCAATCCGATGACCGCGGCGATCAGCGCCTTGATCAACGATCCGCCTGACAGCGAGGCGATGACGCTTAAGCCTAAAACCCCGAGGGAGAAATAAGCGGGCGGCGTGAAGACCAGGGCGACTGTGGTGAGCGCCTCGGTGAATCCAACGAGAAAGATCAGACCGACCAGGCCGCCGATCGTGCCGGTCACCAGTGATATGCCGAGTGCCTCGCCGCCACGACCCCTGCGATGCATCTCGTAGCCGTCGATCGCCGTGGCCGCGGCGGCGTTGGTTCCCGGCGTGCGGATCAGAATGGCCGGAATCGAACCGCCGTATTCGGCGCCGACATAGGTCGACGCCAGCAGGACGAGCGCCGGAATCGTGTCCATGCCGAAGGTGAACGGCAATAACAGAGCCATGGCGATCGACGGCGATATTCCGGGCAGAGCGCCGCCGAGAATTCCCCAGACGACGCCGCCGATCGCGGCAAAGATTGCCGGCGTTGTGGTCAGAGCCTGTATGGCAAGCGACAGGCCGTTCATCCAGCGGGCCCGATCAGATTGGCAGGACGTCCGGCCAGACGCCGGGCGGCAGCGGAATGCCAAGAAGGCGCACGAACAGCAAATACAAGCCGACGGCAAGAAGCCCGGTGAACAGGGCAAGACGCCAACTTGGCTGCTGATGATTATAAAGCGCGACGGCGGCGATCAGTAAGGCCACGGAGAGCGTGTAGCCGAGGCTCGGCACGATCAGCAGGTAGCCGATGCCGAGGACCAGCATGCCGAGTGCCCGCAGATGGGCCACAGGCGCATTGCCGGGTGTATCGCCCCTCAGCGCCGGTGCCGGTCGTGACCTGGAGAAGAAGCTGCGCAGGATCAGTAACACCGCCAACCCGGCAAGCAGCGCAGCAAGCGTGTTGGGCAGACCGGCCGCGCCGATCGAATCCTCGAGCGAGCTGCGGCGGATGCCTCCCGCCGCAAGCCAGTAAAGACCGGCGAAAGCGAGGAGGGTCGTTCCGATGAGCGCATCGCGCAGCATGCGCCCGGCTCCCCGCTTCGCCGTTGTTACCCTATGCGATCAGTCTTTGGTGATACCGTATTTGGTGAAGAACTCTTCCTGCTGCATGGCGAAATCCTCGATGAAGGGACCGTATTCGGCATGGGGCATGAAGGCCGGTACCAAGCTCGCGTCGGAATACCATTTCTTGAACGCCTCGACCTCCAGAACCGCCGGGATCGCCTTTTCCCACGCGGCGATGATGTCATCCGGCAGACCCTTCGGGCCGGCGATGCCACGGAACTTGTTGACGACAAGATCGACCCCCTGCTCCTTGGCCGTCTGCACGTCGGGGAAGTTGTCGAGACGATCCTCGGTGTACGTGGTGATCAGCCGGACCTCGCCGGCTTCGAGTTGTCCGGTCAACTCCTGCACCTCGCCGATTCCGAGATCGACGGTGCCGTTGAGCACCGAGATCAGCAGCTCGCCGCCGCCGTCATGGGTGATGACCGGCCCGTCGGCGCCGGTGATCGTCTTGAACTTCTCCATAACCTGACGGTCAAGTGAGCCTGGCGTCGTGACCCCGAACTTCACCGAACCGGGTTCGGTCTTGGCCTTCTGCACGACCTCCGCCAGCGAGTTGAACGGGCTATTGGCCCGCACGTAAACGATCTGCGGATCGAGAAACACATTCACCACCGGCTCGAGGTCCCTGTAGGTTACATCGGGCTTCGACAGGAGCGACGTGTTGATGAAGGTCGGCGTGGTGCCGTAGAACATCGAGCCGTCCGCCGGCGAGGCCGCCAGACGTGCCATGGCCTTGGCGCCCGAGCCGCCGCGAACGTTCTCGACGGCGAAATTGACACCCATCACCGCGCCGAGATGGCGGACCATCTCACGCAAGAACACGTCGGTGCCGCCGCCGGCACTCGAATGGGTGATCAGCGTCACCGTGTCGTGCGGATAGCCCTGCGCCTTGACGGGCGTCCCGGCGACCAGCGCCGCTGTACTCAGCGCCGCTACCGCCAGCATGGTCTGGTATGGTTTCAGCATCGTCGGCCCTCCTGGTGTGAGCGGCGTCGCCAGCACACAAAAAAGGGGGCTTTTGATTGGCTTCTTGGCCCCCGGCGCTCGACGCCAGCCGGTATCATGCCCGTGAAGGCGGTCGCTTGGCAATGGCGCCGCCGTCCGGCGAATCAGGGCAGATAAAGACCGCCGTTCACGTGCCCGGTCTGTGGGGTCACGAATCGCGCCTGCGCCATGCACACGGCACAGTCGTACAGGCCGCCTCTTCGATCTCGCCCTTGCGACCGAGGCGGAGGGCAAGCATAAACGCTCTCTTGGTCGGGCAGTGCGAGCATGGCGAAATGTGCGTGGGGGCTTTAAGGTATTCGTGGGCTCGTCGTTCCCCATCAGAACGACTCCGAGCGGTGGGCGGGAGAGAGCGGGGGAACGCGTGGCAGCGGCGACTTTGGGAGGGAGGGCAGGCAAGGAATGTTCCACCGGGAGTCGGCATCGTCAACCCAGCCATGCCCGTGGCACAATCGTGGCATACTGACTGTGCCGAATCGGTACAATGTGCCGCAGAGCCGAACTAAGGCAGTCGAGATCATTCGGACATGCGAGAGTGGATTATCGCCTTACATCGCGATTCGTGATCAGTGGGTCGGGGGCTCGAATCCTCTCGCCGGCACCACCTCAATTCAGGGCGGACCCGCGTTATCAGGGCCCCAGAGACTTCTAGTCCCCCGCCGGTCCGCGGTTGGAGCGTGCTGGCGGTGCTTGGCTGCGTCCTCGGACTCGGCTTTTTTTACTCGTCCGGCAGCAACGCCTTCGTGCCAGTGCTGGATCACGCCAATCTGGCTTTCCATGAGGCGGGCCACCTGTTTTTCGGGCCGCTGGGCGACACCGCGGGCCTGTACGGTGGGACTGTCGGACAGTTCGTGTTTCCGGTCGTTGCGGTCATCGTTTTCCTGAGAAAATCGAACTGGTTTGCGGCGGCCCTGGGGTTCGTCTGGTTGTTTCAGAGCACGATTTACATGGCGCGCTACATGGCCGACGCCCGCGCGCGGAAATTGCCTCTTGTGGGCGGCGGCGAGCACGACTGGTACCGCATCTTCTCGCAGTGGAACGCGCTGGCTTCCGACGTCGTCATTGCCAACGCGTTCAAGACCGTCGCGTGGTTCGGCATGATTGCGACGGTGCTCTGGCTGGGAAAAAAGTGGCTCGAGGGTCGCTAGCAGGCAATGCCGAGATCACTTTCGTGGGCTCCCGCCTGGCGCGGCATGCCGTGGTGCCGTCCCGGCCGAAGGCCGCCGGGTGTCCCTGCGTTGCCGTAGGGATCCTGGAAATCCGTTGGCCGGCGCGCGCGCCCTCGGAGGCTCGATCCGACCCGTGAATGCCCCGCCGCATCAGAAGTGGAGCACCGCCGCCTTCGGGCTTGCCGCTCTGTGCCTGGCGGGGCTCGCGTTGTCCAGCGTGCTCGGTATGGCGACAGCGTCAATGAGCCTCGTTCTGCTGGGCGGTATCCTCGTCTCCGGCACGCTCGCGTGGATGCTCCAGGCGCGTCACAAGTGCCCGCACTGCGGGCATCGCTACGGCTACGGGCTGCGCATCGTCAGGGCGAATTCGTGTCGCCGATGCGGCGGCGACACGCGCGGCTGAGCCGGGGTGTTCGCGCCGTGGGGCAAGAATTGCCCGGCCGGGGCCTGATGGCGGGCCAGGCGTCGAAACGGGGGAAATCCGGCCGTCGTGTCAGGGGCTCGCGGCGCGCCGGCCCGTGCGCCACCGCTGCCGCATGGTTCCGAGCCGGAACCTGAGCTGCTTCCACTCGAGCGCCCTGAGCAACCGGTAACACCGGTTCATCGCTCGAAAGAGCACAAGCTCCAGACGAAACGAGACGCCTTGCGCCTGCACCTCCCGCTCGAAGCGCGCGCAGGCGTGTCCGTACAGTGCCGTGTCGAGTTGGTTCTGCTCCTCGATGAGGGCGCGATCCTCCGGGCTCAAGGCACGTATCCTGCGTTCGGGCCGGGTGACGTTGCGCCGGACATAGAACGGAAAGCGCCACCCCAGACGGCGCTTGAGCAACAGCAGCGTCTCGTCGAATCGCTCCTGAAGCCCGACGACGGCAAAGCGGGTGTCGAGGTTGTGCATGGCCGTGCGCAGATCCGCCTCACCGAGATCCCTGAGGGTCGGTATGCCCGTGTCGTCCGGCAGACTGTCGCCGCACAGCAGCCGCGTCTGTCCGTTGCTCAGCTGACCCGTGAGATTGCTCTGCATGTACTGCCTGAGCGTCATGTCCTTGACGGTCGCGAAAAGGGGGTGCTGCGGCGTCGAGCGCACGAACGCGTAATCGGACAGCGCCCGCCGCAGCGGGTTGCGCAGCACGGCGACGTAGGTCGCGGGGGGCGGCATCGACGTGTCCAGGCCGAAGCTCATGTGCCCCTGCAGAACCCGTAGCCGCGATCGTTCGCTCTGCGGCAGCTTGCGAAAGCGCACGATGGCGTCGTTGATGTCCGTGCCGATGGTATAGACGCTCCCCGCGGGGTACTGCTGCGCGATGATGGCCTGCAGGGTCGTGCCGGCGGTCTTGGGGATGTGCAGAAACAGCACCGACTCGCGGAACCGGCGTTCTCTCCCGGATCGGGGCTCGCCGGTCACCGACGCGAACTCCTTGTGCGCGGCATTGATCCGCTGGATTCCCGGCGTGTCGTCGCCGCGCCGGCCGCCTGCTCGAAGTGCGATTTGATCGCCACCATGGCGCGGCAGTCGTCCTCGTTATAGCGCAAAATGCGCTGCAGGAGGTCTTCGCGGCCCGGGTCCGCCAGAAAGTCGTTGTACCAGACGATCGAGTTGGCGCCGCCGGGCTCAGGGTCACGCCAGCGGAAGCCGACCGACTGCGCAATCTGTTTGACCCCATAGGAGTGCGTGGGCCAGTCGGAGTACCTGATGACGAGATCGGTGTACAGGTCGTACTCCTGCTCGCAGTAACGCTCATAGACCCGCGGGTCGAGGTTGTAGCGCTGCATCATGTGCCGCAGCGTCGAGCGCTCCTTGGGCGAGTAGACGTAGAAGACGGCGTCGCGCTGGGTGTCGAGAAAACGCCAGAACTCTTCGGCGCAGCGGCGCTCCTGGTCGGGATGGCGCGCGAGAAAAGCGCGGTAGTCGCCCGTGCTGCCGGACTCGACGACGAGCACGCCGTACAAATAGGTCAGCGCCCGGGTCGGGTCGTCTTCGACGTCGAAGAACACCTCGCGCGCGTTTCTCGGCAGGACATAGCCGGATCGGATTTCGGGTTCACCGGCGAGCGAGACGCGGGCTCGCGTGCGAATGCGGCGCAGCGTCTTCTCGCCCATGCCGGGAATGCGGCTGCCGGCGTCGAGATAGTCCTCGACCCGCATGCGGGCGAGGTCATCGACCGTGTTCAGGCCCGCGCGTTTGAGAGCGAATTTGCTGCTGCCGACGAAGAAGAGCCCGCTCGGGTCGTGGGTGGCCTTCACCCAGGCGAGGCAGGGCGGGAACCAGGGGCATTGGTGGCAGGCGCCCGTGAGCACGGGCTCCGATGCCTCACGACCGTCGACGAGTGCCTGCGCCTGAGTCAGGGCCCGGGCGAAGTCCTCCTCGAAATCACCGGGATCGAATTCCTCGAGCTCCATGTCCACGTTGACGATGTGTCCCCGAGGGGCGCGCCTCCCCTGGATCTCGGCGAGGATCTCACGGTAGAAGAGAATCTGGAATGCGTAGTGCCGCTTGAAGCGGGTGCGGCGGCCGTCGCGCTGCTCCCAGCCGCGGCCCGCTTTGATATCGATCGCCTCGTAATAGAAGTTGCCGAGTCGTGACGGGGCGTCGGTGCGCTTGAGCAGGATGTCCGGTCGACCGACGCGGTGACCGCTGCGGATCGCACCCTGATAGATGAGCGCGGCGCCACTTCTCATGAGCTCGCGGGTCGCGACCACGGCGTCGTCGAGGGAAAGAGCGTCGAGACTCTCGCAGGGGAGCGCTGCGACGCTGGCGAGATACTCGCGCTCGGTCTGCAGGCCCTTCTGCCACAGCAGTTCGACGAAGGGGCTGACCCGTGCACGCTCGCCGGGGTCACCGTTGTTGTCGAGATACACGCGGTGAGCGCAACGGGTGAGGTTGTAAAGGTCCTGCGCGGTAATGCGCCCGGGCGCGGCGCGGGTCGGCGGGCGCGCCGGCCGGGCATCCGCGCCGGCCTCGGCGCCGCGGCCCGTCGCCGGCATCACAACCATCCCTTGCGACGGAACAGCACGACCTGTGCGACGACGATCAGCACCAGGATGCCGGCGAATGTCAGGAAGCCCCAGGGGTTGTCGGCCCCGGGGATCCCGCCCACGTTGATGCCGAGCATGCCGGTGAGGAAACCGAGGGGGAGAAAGAGGGCGGCCACGATCGAAAGCACGTACATGCGGGCATTGAGCTGTTCGGAGATCCGGCTGAGCAGCTCCTCGTGGGCCACGGCCGCGCGGTCGCGCACGGCATCGAGATCCTCGATGTGGCGAATGAGCCGGTCGGCCACCTCGCGCAGACGCATGCGGTCGGTTTCGTCGAGCCAGCCCACCTTTTCCGTGATCAGTCTGGACAGCGCCTCGCGCTGCGGTGCGAGGTAGCGGCGCAAGGTGATGGTCTGTCGTCGCAGGCTCGCAAGGTCGAGGCGGAGAGCTCCGCTGCGGGCCTCGAGGATACTGTCTTCGAGTCCTGCGACCGAGTCCTCGAGCCGGTCCACCGTCTCGCTCATGCGCCAGACAAGCCGGTCGATCAGCTCGACGATGAACTGCCCGGCGCCGCTCGGACCTTTAGCCTCGGCGAGCCGATCCAGGAGGTCGCGTACGGACAGCAGATCGCGCTTGCCGCTGCTGACGACCCGGGAGGCGTCCAGCCACAAGCGTATCGAGACCATGTCGTCGGGCTCGGCCCCGGGATTGAGATTGACGCCGCGCAGCGCCAGCAGCAGCCCGTCGCCGATGCTCATGGCGCGCGGACGTGTCTCTTCGGTGATGAGCGCCTCGGCGACGAGGGGCTCGAGGCCCGATGTCCGCCGGATCCAGTCCCGGGCGGGCGCCTTGGTGTAATCGAAATGGGCCCAGAGCACGCCCTTGTCCGGGGTCCAGGAGGCGAGCTCAGGCATGAGCAGCGTCCGGGCACCGCCGCGACCGTCGAACAGCCGGGCGTGAATGAGACCGGTTTCCTCCGCCATGCTCGTCGCCTTGCCGGTAATCAGGTGCCCGTGAATCGGGGCTTGCGTTTTTCCATGAAGGCGCGCCGGCCTTCCTGGTAGTCGCTGCTGTTGAAGCAGGCGCGCTCGAGCGCCTCCACCGCCCCGGTCTGACGCTGATCGGGATCCTTCACCACCTCGTTGATGATGAGCTTCGAGGCGCGCATCGACAGCGGGGCGTTCTCGACCAGACGCGCCGTCAGCTCTGCTACCTCTTCGTCGAGCCGATCGTTGTCCACGACACGATTCACCAGGCCCATCGCCATCGCCTCTGCCGCATCGAGACGCCGCGCGGTGAGCAGGATGTCCTTCGCGCGGGCGGGGCCGACGAGATCGACCAGATTTTTGAGGTTGACGAAATCATAAGCGATGCCCAGGCGCGCGGCCGGGATGCCCAGTATCGCGTCCTGAGCGGCGATGCGCAGGTCCGCGGTCATGGCGAGCCCGAGACCGCCGCCCATGCAATAGCCCCGGATGGCCGCGATGAGCGGCTTGTCGAGACCGAGCAGGGCCGCGCGGCCGGCACGCGAGATGCGCGCGTAGTTCTCGGCGGCATTGGCGTCGGCGCGATGCTTCTCGAACTGGGAGATGTCGGCGCCCGAGGCGAAGGCCTTCTCGCCGGCGCCGCGGATGACGACGCAACGCACGGCCGCATCGGCCGCGAACGCCGCACTCACTTCGCCGATAGCTTCCCACATGTCCAGCGATATGGCGTTGCGGCGTTCGGGGTTGTTGATCGTGATCCAGCCCACGCCGTCGCGCACTTCGGCCAGGATTCGCTCCGTTTTCGTCTGCATCGTGGTCTCCTGAAGGGTATGCATCGCGGTGCGCCTTCGTCAGATGATCTTCTCTTCTCTCATGCGCACGAGGTCCGCCTCGTCGTAGCCGTGTTCGCGCAATACTTCGTCAGTATGCTCGCCGAGCTCGGGGGTGGGGCGCTGCGTGCGCGGTCGATGTCGCGACATGTTGATCGATTGCCCCAGCAGTCGCAGGGTGCCCAGACGCGGATGCTCGAATGCAGGTGCCATCTCGAGGCTTTGCACCTGCGGGTCGGCGAAAGTCTGGTCGACGCTGTAGATGGGTCCGCAGGGCACGCCCTCGGCCGCCATCGTCTGCACGACGTCCGCCGTGGTGCGCCCGCGAGTGCGGTTTCCCAGAAGCTCGTGCAGCGCATCGCGATTGGCGGAGCGCGCTTCCTGGGAGCCGAAGCGCTCGTCGCCGACGAGCGCTTCGGCGCCGAGCGCCCGGCACAGTCGCGCGAACATGTGATCGGCGGAGGCCTGGATGTTGACCCGCCCGTCCTGCGTCGGGAACACGCCGGCGGGGATGTTCGTGGGGTGGTTGTTGCCGGCCTGGGACGGCACCTCACCGTCGATGAGATAACGCGCCGCCTGAAAGTCCATCATGGCGATCTGTGCCTCGAGCAGAGACGTGTGCACCCACTGGCCCTCGCCGCAGCGCTCCCGCTCGAACAGGGCGAGCAGTACGCCCAGTGCAAGGTGATAGCCCGCGCTCAGATCGGCCATCGGCACGCCCGCCCGCACGGGACCCTGCCCGGGCAGGCCCGTCACCGACATGAAGCCGCTCAGACCCTGGGCGATCTGGTCGAGCCCCGCCCTTTCACGGTAGGGGCCTTCCTGACCGAACCCCGAGATGCTGCCGTAGACGATGCGCGGGTTAATTTCGCGCAGGACGTCGTAGTCGATACCAAGGCGGTGCTTGACGTCGGGGCGGAAGTTCTCGACCACGACGTCCGCGCGGCGGGCAAGCCGCAGAAACACGGTCCGTCCCTCCGAGTGCTTCAGGTTGAGGGTGAGGCTGCGCTTGTTGCGGTGAAGGTTCTGGAAGTCGAAGCCGTCGCGTTTGCCGCCGAGCGTGTCCGCGCCGAGGCTCGGCGGGCGCTCGATCTTGACGACGTCCGCGCCCCAGTCGGCGAGCTGGCGCACGGCCGTCGGCCCCGCCCGCGCACGGCACAGATCCAGCACTTTCACTCCGGTCAATGGCATGGCGACAACCGCATCGCGCGAGGAACCGCAGGCGTGGATGGCGCGAGAGTCGGGCGGCGGTACGCATCCGCCGTGTCGGGCCGTCGCCGCCGCTGCGTCGAGGCCCTCACTTCGTCCCGCTGCAGCGATTGTATACAATCCGGGCGCTCTGCTACCAACCGTGCCCCGGTGCCCGGTGGCGGCAAGCGGGCGATCGCGACGCAGGACGTCGCCTGCGCTCGCAGGGGTTCTTATGAAGCCACGCATAGCCATGGTGCTCGGCGACCCGGCAGGGATCGGTCCGGAGTTGATCGCGAAGCTTCTTGCCGAGGAAGAGGTAAGGCGCAGCGCGGACATCGTCGTCGTCGCCGAGCAGTGGCTGTGGCAGCAGGGCAGGTCCATCGCCGCGGTCTCGATCGAGCTCGAAGCGGGCTTTGACGGCCCGGCAGGTGGACCGGCGCCGTGGCTTCTGCCGATGAGCAGCATCGTTCCGGGGGAGATCGAGCTCGGTGCGGCGTCGGCCGCCGGAGGCCGGTCCGTGCTGGCCTCGTTGGGCAAGGCGGTGGCGCTGGCACGCTCGGGTCACGTCGACGCGGTGCTGTTCGCGCCCCTCAACAAGCAGGCGCTGCATCTTGCGGGTTTCGGCTTCGAGGACGAGCTGCGCTGGATGGCAGACCTGCTCGACTACGATGGCTACGTCACCGAGTTCAACGTGCTCGATGAGCTGTGGACGTCGCGGGTCACGTCGCACGTGCCTCTGCGGGAGGTCGCCCGGCACATCACCGAGCCGGCCGTCGTCGACGCGATCCGACTGGTTGACGGCGAGCTCAAGCGCGCCGGCAGGGAGCGGCCGCGCATCGGCGTCGCCGCTCTCAACCCGCATGCCGGCGACGGCGGCAACTTCGGACGCGAGGAGATCGACGTCATCGCGCCCGCGGTGATGCGCGCCCGCGCCGGCGACATCGACGTGCACGGTCCCTATCCGGCGGACACGGTCTTCGTGCGCGCCTTTGAAGGAGCTTTCGATGCCGTCGTGACGATGTATCACGACCAGGGGCAGATTGCGATGAAGCTGAAGGGGTTCGGGCGTGGCGTGACGGTCCTCGGGGGTCTGCCCGTGCCGGTGACGACGCCGGCGCACGGCTCGGCCTACGATATCGCCGGCCAGGGCACGGCGGCGCTCGACTCGACCCTGGCGGCTTTTCGCCTCGCGCGCCGCATGGGTCTGCGGCGCCGCGCGCAACGAGCGATGGGCCATTGAGCGCCTCGGCGGTGACACGCGGCGCGCCGAATGCCGCCCCCTACTGGTGGGAGCAAGCGCCCCCCGAGTCGGTATCGGACACCGTGCCGGCGCCGGTCTGTGACGTGGTCGTCGTGGGCGCCGGCTATGCCGGTCTCGGCGCCGCGCTGACCCTGGCGCGGGCCGGACGCTCCGTCCAGGTCTTCGATCGCCAGCGGCCCGGGGAGGGGGCGTCGACCCGCAACGGCGGCATCGCCAGCGGCAACCTGCACATAAGCTTCGCCGCGATGATACGCGCGTTCGGCGTCGCGCGCGCGACGGCCGTCTACGCCGAGGGCAAGGCCGCCCGCGAAGACCTGGCCCGTTTCCTGGCAAACGAGGGCATCGAGTGCGATTTTCAGGCAGTCGGGCGGTTCACCGGCGCAGTACGTGCCGCGCACTACGAGACCCTGGCGCGGGAGGCCGAGCTGCTCGAGCGACATCTCGGCATCGGCGCGTACGCCGTACCGCGCGCCGAGCAGCATCTCGAGATCGGCTCGGAGTTCTATCACGGCGGGGTCGTGCGGCCCGATATCGGCGGTCTGCATCCGGGAAAGCTGCACGCGGGCCTGCTCGCGCGGGTGCGCGACGCGGGTGCGCGCGTGCTGGGCCGGACCGCCGTGCTCGACGTGCGGCGCGAGCGCGGCGGCTTTGATGTGACCACCGCCCGGGGCCGCGTTCGCGCCGCCGACGTGGTGGTGGCCACCAACGGCTACGGCGACGAGTCGGACGCGTGGCTGCGGCGCCGTCTGGTGCCGGCCGCCAGCCGTATCATCGCGACCGAGCCCCTGCGCGCGGAGGTGATGTCTCGGGCGCTGCCGCGTTCACGCATGATGGGCGAGACACGGCGCCTTTTTCACTACTATCGTCCCTCGCCGGACCGCACCCGCATACTGTTCGGGGGCCGCGACACGCCCTGGCGCGGCCGCGAGGCGCAGGCGACGGCGGACCTGGCCAGGCACCTGGTCGCCCTGTTCCCGGAGTTGCGCGGCGTCGCCATCTCCCACTCCTGGAACGGCAACGTCGCCTTCAATCGCGATCGCCTGCCGCGTCTTTTCGTCCGCGACGGCGTGCACTACGCGGTGGGCTTCTGCGGCTCCGGCGTCGTCTGGGCCCGCTGGCTGGGCACCAAGGCGGCCTTGCGCATTCTCGGCGATGCCGACGCCCGCAGCGCCTTCGAGGGCGAGCCGCCGCGGGCGGTGCCCCTGTATCGCGGCCGTCCCTGGTTCCTGCCGCTGACGCAGGCGTGGATGGGGGCACGGGACCGCTTCGATCGACTGCGGGCGTGAGCCGTGAGCACGGGGCCGGCCCGGGCTGCGCTGCCGGGGTCCGGCGAGCGCCGTCACCCCGCGCGCGCCGCGGCGCCCGGGTTCGCACTGGCGGGGCCGCCACGCAAGCGACGCGAGCGCTCCGTCAACAGTTTCCCGCAGGCCGTGCTTGTCACATAAAATACAGGGCCCCGGGGCGGCAGGACACGGAATCCCGGCGCGGGCGCGCGCCACCCGCTCCCGACGAGCCCGTCGCGGTGAGGCGCAGCCGTTATTCACGCGATGAAAGAACTGGGCTACACATCGTTGTTCCTGACGCAGTTCGTCAAAAACCCGCTGCGGGTGGGATCGGTGCTGCCCTCGTCTTCGCTTCTCGCCCGCTCCGTTATTCCGGTGCGGGCTCTGGCCGGCGCCAGCCTGGTGGTGGAGCTGGGACCGGGCACTGGCGTCATCACGCAGGAGCTGGTGCGGTTGAAGCCGGCGCAGTGCCGCTACCTGGGCATCGAGCTGAACACGCAGTTCCTGCGCGTGCTGCGGCGGCGATTTCCCGAGCAGCAGTTTCACCACGGCGATGCCGCGGCGCTGGGTCAGATTCTTCAGGCTTTGGGATACGGCAAGGCCGACGTCATCGTCTCGTCTCTGCCGCTGACGACGCTGCGGTTTCGCGAGGCGGTCGCTTTCATCGAAGGCTTTGCCTCCTGCCTGCAGAGCGCCGGATCCTTCGCCACGTTCACGTACTGCCACAATCTGTTGATCGAGCGCAACAGGCGCGTCATCGATGTTCTGCGCGCGACGTTCTCCGCCACGGAAGTGGAGACTGTTTTGGGGAATTTTCCGCCTGCTCTGGCCTTGAGATCGCACACGCGCTCGCCGGCGGCGTGAGAGCCGCTCGGACCGCCCGCCAGTGCCGGCCAAGCCCGGTTTGGCACGCACAAAGCCGGGCTGCGGCACAGACTTTGGCAAACCGACATGACGCACACCGTTGACGATCTGCTCGCGATCATGCGGCGCCTGCGCGACCCCGACAGGGGCTGCCCGTGGGATCGGCGTCAGACGTTCGCCACCATTGCGCCGCACACGATCGAGGAGGCGTATGAGGTCGCCGACGCGATCGAGCGCGGCGACATGCACGAGCTCTGCGACGAGCTCGGGGATCTTCTGTTTCAGGTAGCCTTCTACGCGCAGATGGCTCAAGAGATGCAGGAGTTTTCGTTCGCCGACGTCGTCAACGCCATCTGCGAGAAGATGATCCGCCGCCACCCGCACGTCTTCGCGGATGCCGACTACGCGAGCGAGGACGAGCTGCGAACGGCGTGGGAGCGGCACAAGGAGCACGAGCGCGGCGGCGACGGGCGGGACAGCGCTCTCGACGGCGTGGCCCGCGCCTTGCCGGCCTTGTTGCGGGCGGACAAGCTGCAGCGCAGGGCGGCCCGGGTCGGCTTTGACTGGAACGGCGTATCCGGGGTCGTCCGCAAGTGCCGCGAGGAACTTCTCGAGCTCGAGCGGGCGCTGGAGCAGGCCCATGCCGCGGCCGTGCGCGAAGAGCTGGGCGATCTTCTTTTCGCCTGCGTGAACCTTTCCCGTCACGCGGGCGTGGACAGCGAACAGGCGTTGCGTGCAGCCAACGACAAGTTCGAACGGCGGTTCCGGACCATCGAGCACCTGTTGAGCGAGCGCGGACACCGTGTCGAGGATGCCGGCCTCGAGGAGCTCGATCGACTGTGGGACGAGGTCAAGCGCGCCGAGCCCGGCGACGACGAGGCGACGGGTTCCTAGAGAAGACTCCGTGCGATATCGCAACGCGCCCCGCCCGTGTCGGCGGGAGCAACAAGGTGGCCCGTTGTCGGGATTATGCCGCGGGCGTTTTGCCGCCTGCGCCCGATGGGCCGTCCTGGCTCAATGCACTCTCACGCTGAGCGCACGGCGACCTTGCGATGACCCGACGCAAACCGGTTCGAGAAGGCCTCTGCCGCCACGGGGCGGGCCGCGGCTGGCTCGGACGCACCCCAGCACTCGACCGGTCTTCAGGCGAATCTGCTTGCAGATGTCGGTGAGCCGGACCCGTCGCGCGGACCGGCAGCCGGCTGACGCGGCCGGCTGGGACCGGCCCCTGCTGATCGTCTGAGCACGAAGCCGGCACGGCCGCTCGAGGGCGCCTGCGTGTCGCTCTCGGGCCGGCTGTGTCGGGCCCTCGATAAGCCGTGCGCCACAGAACGAGAGCCGCTGCCGCGGCCCGCGTTTTGGGTCCGCTCGTTGCTAGTGAATGCGGCGACCGTCGCTCTCGCCGGCTTGGGATCGAGCTGTGTGGCTGTGCGGGCCTGCCTTCGCGGCGGCGATCGCTTCAGTGCACCGTGACGGCGGGCGCCGGCTCGGTGTGGGAGGCGCCCTCGAGCGTCTCGATCAGGACCCCGTACTTGTCCTTGAACGTCGCGAACTGTTCGCTGACCGAGTGACCGGACGGGGTGCGCATGATCATCTCGAGGGCATCGAGCATCTGGTTCATGGCGTGAACCGGCTTTCGCGTGCCGATCAGCGCCAGACGCTCGTAGACGCGGTCGGTATAGTTCAGTGTGCGTTCGATGACGGCGACGCTGCTCAGGGTATCGCGCAGGACGACGCGAACCTGCTCGCGGTCCGGCTGCGGTGCGCCCATCAGCCGCTGCCACTGAGACATGGCCTCGCAGTGTCGCGAGACGCCGTTATAGAGCTCCGCCAGCTCTGTAAGGGATTCGTGTATCAGGTCTTCAACGGTCACTGCTCACCCCCAACATTCCCCGGACAGGAACTTTGTGAATTATTTTTCAGACGCGTTTCTTCGCAACTCACACTAAGTCTAGTAGAGAAATGCATTCTGTAAATGCACGGCGCCGTGGCCGCATGCAGAGCCCGCTCAGGGGGTGGTTCGGACGTCCTTGGCCAGCAAGACGGCGTACCGCCCGCGCAAGGCGTGAAACGAGCCGTGGCCGTTGGGTGAGGCGACGATAACGCCCGCTCGAGCCGCCGCCGATGGCCGTGATGGGATAGTTGCGCTGACCCCGGCTCGGTCGCCACCGCCCCGCCGGGATCGGTTCGCGCGCCCAGGGGGCGGCGCGCCGGTGGGGTTAGGGTGTCGCGCGCGGCGGCCCGCCCGGGGCGGCCGCGGGCGTCGCCGCGGCGGCGAGCTGCTCGAGCCGGCGGGCCGTGGCGACGAGGCGCTGACGAAGCTTTCGCTTCACGATCCAGGGCCCGATGACGGGAGGCACGCGAAAGGCCGGCTCGAGCGTCCCGGAATAGCGTACGCGCGTGCGCGTGCCGTGCACCAGGATGCGCCAGATCTCGTGCCCCGCGGCAAAATCGCTCAGCCCCGCCACGTTCTCGGTGACCAGCACTCCTTCGCTGTTCGAGGTCACGTCCTTGACCTGGCGAATGGTCTTGCAGAAGACCAGGATGCAGGTGCGAAACACGAGTCGAATGCGCCGGCGTCCGTCGGCGAACGTCTCCAGCAGCGTGCTCTCGGAGACGTTGTCCGACAGGCGCGGCCACTGCTCATGGTCGTGCAAGTATTCCCGCGCGCGTTGAGTGTCGGCATCGATGACGACGTCGAAGCTGATGTCGAAGCGCTTGCCCTGCGCGGTGACTTCGAGGACCTCGATATCGAACGCACGGGCCTCGCCGACGAGGCCGGCGAGCGCCAGACACACCAGCAGAGCATGCAGCGCCGGTCTTCGAGCAGATCCTTGCTGCCGTATGAAACAGGCCACGAGTTCAGCCGCCGTCCGACGGTCTCGCCCCGCGGCTACTCCCAGGCGCTCGCGTAGTCGCGGCCGAGCATGTCCACGGTGGACCCGTCGGCTTCGAAGAACCGGTTCGGCTTGATGAACACGGCAATCAGCAACGCGCCATCGGGCGCGTGCGCCGCGTGACGGCTGCCCGCCGGCCGCCACACGAAGTTTCCGGCGGTGACCTCGCCGTCGCCGTCCACCAGGCGTCCTTCGAGGACGTACGTCTGCTCGATGCGCACGTGCTCGTGGTCGGGCAGCGACGCGCCGGGCGCCATACGCATCAGCGTGGTCAGCAGGCCGGTGGCTTCGTCGAGGAGCAGCGTCTTGAACTCGACGCCCGGGAAGCGGGCTTGCTGCCAGGGAAGTTCCGCCACCTCGACGAACCGCGAATCGCCCGGGGCCAGCGCGGTGTGATTCTTCGCGAACGGCGTGATTGCGGCCACGGTGCCCTCCTGCGTGTGCGTCCGACCGGCGGCCATTGTACTCCGCCTCCGTCGCCGCCGCTTGAACTGCGCCTCGGGCCGGTTATATAACCGGGGCTACCGCGAACCGTTTCGAACGATGGGATGAAAACGATGAGTCGACTGCTGGGGCTGGCCTTGATGATCGCCGCACACGGGGCCCACGGCGAGTGGACGTTGAACAGCGACGCGTCGACGCTCGCAATAGTGTCCGTTAAAGCGACGCACGTCGCCGAGGTTCACCGCTTCACGGATGTCCGTGGCAGGGTCGACGATGAGGGGAGTCTCGAGCTGTCCGTGGAGCTCGCGAGCGTGCGCACGGCGATCGACATCCGCGACGAAGCCATGCGGGAAAAGCTGTTCGAGACGGACGCTTTTCCATCGGCGGATTTGACGGCTAGGGTGGATCTGGATCGGATCGACGTTCTCGGTCTCGGGGAATCGCTGGTGGCGCCGGTAGAGGCAAGCCTGTCCCTCCACGGCCAGCGCAGCGCGTTGACCGTGTTGTTGCGGATTACGCGGCTCGATGTCGACAGGTTGATGGTCGTGAGTGAGCAGCCGGTGATCATCGACGCCAGGGAGTTCGGCCTCGCGCCGGGCGTGGAGGCGTTGCGTGCGATCGCAGGACTGCCCAGCATCAGCCTCGCCGTGCCGGTGACATTCGTGCTGGTGTTCGAGGCGATCCAAGCGGGGACGGTGTAGCCCGAGGGCAGGCTGTGGCGCTGCCGGGGGCGGCGTTGGCCGCCGCCCCCGGCTTTGCCGCGGTCCCGGTCAGAGAATATAGCCGCGCTCGTCATGCAGGGCGATGTCGAGCCCCTCCGTCTCCTGCTCCTCACTCACCCGCAGGCCGACGGTGGCCTCGAGGATCTTGAGCAGGACGAAGCTGACCACGGCGGTGTAGACGACCGTGGCGATGACGCCGAGCGCCTGCGCCCCGAGCTGCGCGCCGATGGTGGCATTGCCCTCGCCCAGTCCGGAGCCGCCGAGGGCCTCGGCGGCGAAGATCCCGGTCAGCAACGCACCGATGATGCCCCCCGTGGCGTGCACGCCGAAGACGTCCAGAGAATCGTCGTAGCCGAAGGCACGCTTTATCCGCGTCGAGGCGATGAAGCAGCCGACGCCGGCGCCGATGCCGATCAGCAGCGCGCCGATGGGTCCGACCGAGCCCGAGGCCGGCGTGATGGCCACCAGGCCGGCGACGGCGCCGGTGGCGATGCCCAGAACGCTGGGCTTCTTGTGCGATATCCACTCGCTGAACATCCAGCTCAGCGCGGCGCCGGCGGTGGCGATCTGCGTCACCGCCATCGCCATGCCGGCGGTGCCGTCGGCGGCGAGCTCGCTGCCGGCGTTGAAGCCGAACCAGCCCACCCAGAGCATGGATGCGCCCACCACCGTCAGCACGAGGTTGTTGGGCGGCATGGCCGTGGTGGGAAAGCCCTTGCGCTTGCCGAGCACCAGGGCGACGACGAGGCCCGCAACGCCGGCATTGATGTGCACGACGGTGCCGCCGGCGAAGTCGAGCACGCCCCAGTCGCCGAGCCAGCCGCCGCCCCATACCCAGTGGCAAATGGGCGCATAGACGAACGTGAGCCACAGCCCCATGAACCAGAGCATGGCCGAGAATTTCATGCGTTCGGCGAATGCGCCGACGATGAGAGCGGGGGTGATGATGGCGAACGTCATCTGAAACGTCATGAAAACGGTTTCCGGAATCGTCCCGCTCAAGGCGTCGACGGTGACTCCACTCAGGAATATTTTTCCGAGACCGCCCACAAAACCATTGATGCCGCCGCCGTCCTCGAAAGCCAGGCTGTAGCCGTAGATCATCCACAACACCGTCATCAGGCCCGTAATGGCGAAGCACTGCATCATGACGGACAGGACGTTCTTCGCCCGCACCATGCCGGCGTAGAAGAGCGACAGACCCGGGATCGTCATGAACAGCACCAGAGCGGTGGCCGTCATCATCCACGCGGTGTCGCCGGAGTCGAGTGCGTCCTGCGCCCACGCGGCTGCGGGTGTTGAGCCGATAAGAACAATGAGTGCGTTGATTTTCGCCTTTCCAATCGTCTTTCGCATGGCTGTCGTCCCCGGGAGGTCGGTTAGAGAGCGTCGGCGTCGGCTTCGCCGGTGCGTATGCGCACGGCCCGCTCGAGGTCATAGACGAAGATCTTGCCGTCGCCGATCTTCTCGGTGCGGGCCGCCTTGGTGATGGCTTCCGTGACCTGGTCGAGCATCGACTCCTCGATGGCGATCTCGACCTTGACCTTGGGCAGGAAGTCCACCACGTACTCCGCGCCCCGGTAGAGCTCGGTGTGCCCCTTCTGGCGACCGAAGCCCTTCACCTCGGTGACGGTCATGCCCTTGACCCCGACCTCGGCGAGGGCCTCCCTCACGTCGTCGAGCTTGAACGGTTTGATGATGGCGGTGACGAGTTTCATGGCCTGATACCTCGACGGTTGTGGAGGCATCCGCGCGGATGCCCGGTTCTCGGCCGGTGCGGCCACCACCACCGGCTTCCCGGTGACACGGTGTGGCGCGGCGCGACCCTTGGCGAACGTAAAGCAAATTGTGTGCCAGGGTTGACGCAGGTTGAGAGGCGGGGCGCCGCGCCGACACGCCGCACCGGCGCAGCGCACCAACTTCGGGCGCACATGCCCGCGCACGCACGCTTTTGGTGCGTCAGTCGAGCGCGGAAAGGCCGGCGGCGGGATCGGTGTGCAGGCGCTCGTAAATGAGCGGTTGCGGCTCCGGCGCCGCGTCGCCGATGGCGACGGCGGCGCGCACGGCGGCGGCCGCGCGCGCGGCGTCGTCGTCCGTGCGTGCGTGGACGACGGCGAGGGGACGCCCGGCGCCCACGGTCTCACCCGGGGCGCAGACGTCGCTCAGCCCCACCGCCGGATCCACGGGATCCCCGGGGCGCCGGCGTCCGCCGCCGAGTTCGACCACGGCGAGGCCGAGGGCGCGCACGTCGATGCTCGTGACGGTGCCGCTGTGGGTCGGCGCAACCTCGTGCCGGACCTCGGCCCGCGGCAGGTACGCGCCGTGCTTTTCGACGAGGTCGGCGGGCCCGCCGAGCGCGGCCACCATGGCGGCGAATCGCTCGGCGGCGCTGCCGTCGTCGAGCGCACGTCGCAGGTGCGCGCGGCCGAGCGTGCGGTCGGACGCCGCCCCGGCGGCGACGAGCGCGGCGGCGCCGAGCTCGCACACCAGCTCCCGCAGCCGCGCGTCGGTCTCGTCGCCGCGCAGGCAACGCAACGCCTCCGTCGTCTCCAGCGCATTGCCGGCACTGCGTCCCAGCACACGGTTCATATCCGTGACGAGTGCCACTGTCGGCAAAGCCATGCCTTCAGCCACAGCGATCAGGCTCGCCGCGAGCTCGTGCGCCTGTGCGGGCGTCGCCGCAAACGCGCCGGAGCCGGCCTTGACGTCGAGAGCGAGGGTCCCGATGCCCGCGGCCTGCTTCTTCGACAGGATCGAAGACGTGATCAGGGGCACCGACTCGACCGTGGCGGTGACGTCGCGCACGGCGTACAGACGTCGGTCCGCGGGCGCGAGGTCGTCGCCGGCGGCGACGATGCCGCAGCCGGTCGCGCGCACCACCTTCTGAAAGGTGTCGATGTCGACAGCGGTGCGGTATCCGGGAATGGCTTCGAGCTTGTCGAGCGTACCGCCGGTGTGTCCCAGCCCGCGACCCGATATCATGGGCACGAAGGCGCCGCAGGCCGCCAGGGCCGGTGCCAGGATCAGGCTGACCTTGTCGCCCACGCCGCCGGTGGAGTGCTTGTCGAGCAGCGGGCCCGGCACGTCGTACGCGGCCCAGTCCAGGACCCGGCCGGTTGCGGTCATTGCGCGCGTGAGCGCCGTCGACTCCTCGATGCCCATGCCCCGAAAGAAGACGGCCATCGCGAAGGCCGCGGCCTGACCCTCGGAGACCGAGCCGTCGGCGATGCCGTCGGCGAGGGCGGTGAGCTCGCGGCTCGACAGTGCGAGGCCATCGCGCTTGCGGCGGATGATCTCCTGCACCAGCACGGGCGGTCAGCGCGCCGGCGCCCGGCGCGTGCGCGCCAGGCAGGCGACGATCGCGTCGAGCAGCGCGCTGGCGCCGAAGCGAAACGTCTGCGGGGCGATCCAACCGGGCCCCATGATCTCCTCGGCAAGATCGAGATACACGCGCGCCTGCGCCAGCGTGCGGATGCCGCCCGCCGCCTTGAAGCCGATCGGGCGGTCCGCTTCGCGTATCGCGCGCAGCATCGCGGCGGCCGCCTCGGGCGTCGCCGACACCTCGATTTTGCCCGTGGAGGTCTTGATGAAGTCGGCCCCGGCGGCGATGGCATCGCGGCTCGCGGCGACGACGTACGCCCGCTCGCGCAAGCGACCCGTCTCGAGAATCACCTTGAGCGTGGCGTCCGCGCACGCGTCCTTGGCGGCGACTATCATCTCGCGCACGGCTCCCCGCTTGCCCGCCAGCCAGGCGTGATAAGGCATGACGAGATCCACCTCGTGCGCGCCGCACGCGATCGCGCCGCGCACCTCTTCGACAGCGGCTCGGATGTCGTCGCCGCCGTGGGGGAAGTTCGCCACGGTCGCAACCCGCACTGCGGTGCCTTCGAGGAGCGTGCGGCAGCGTTCGACGAAGCGCGGCCACACGCACACGGCCGCCGCGTGGCCCTGGGGTTGCGAGGCGCTGCGGCACAGCGCGTCGATCATCGCCTCGTCGTCCTCGTCGCCGAGGCGGGTGAGATCGAGCAGCGGCAAGCTCGCGCGCGCCGTGTCCTGGTCAGTCACGCTCGCTATGAAGATTGTCGGCGCCGAACCGGTGCGGCAGCAGCTCGCCCAGCGTGAAGCTCGCGCGCACGCCCTCCGGGCCGCAGGCGTGCACGGCGATCGTGGGATCGGCGAATTCGGACAGCTTCTGGCGGCAGCCGCCGCACGGCGCGCAGACACCGTCTGCATCCGCCATGACCACCACCTCGTCGACCTCGCGCTCGCCGCCGCCCACCATGGCGGCCAGGGCCGAGGTCTCCGCGCACCAGCCCTGGGGATAGGCGGCGTTCTCCACGTTGCACCCGCTGAAGATGTGTCCGCTGCGGGTGCGCAGCGCCGCGCCCACGCAGTGCCCGGAGTAGGGGGCGTAGGCGCGGGACATGGCTTCCCGCGCCGCCGTCAGCAGATCCTCGAGCGCGCTCATCGCTCCTTGACGTAGGGTACGCCGATGGCTCTCGGCGCCACGGCGCGGCCGATGAAGCCGGCGAGCAGAATGACGGTGAGCAGATAGGGCAGTGCCTGGATGAACTGCACCGAGACGGTGCCGATGCCGGGAATCACCACGCCCTGCAGACGCGCGGCGACGGCGTCGAGAAAACCGAACAGGAGGCAGGCGAACATCGCGGGCACCGGGCGCCACTTGCCGAAGATCATGGCGGCCAGCGCAATGTAGCCTTTCCCCGCGGTCATGTCACGGACGAATGCCGCGCCGTGCGCCGTCGACAGATACGTGCCGGCCAGGCCGCAGAGCACTCCGCAGGCGATCATGGCCTGGTAACGCAGCATGCTCACGGAGATGCCCGCCGTGTCGACGGCGGCGGGATTCTCGCCGACGGCGCGCAGCCTCAGGCCGAAGCGGGTGCGGTAGATCGTCCACCAGGCACAGGGCACCGCCAGGAAGGCCAGGTAGACGAGCAGGTTGTGTCCGCTGAGCAGCTCGGTGTAGAGCGGCCCGATCACGGGAACCTGTGAGACCGCCGCGGCCCCCGGCCACTCGATCGGGCCGAAACGCGCCTCGGTCGACAGCGCCGGCGTCTGGCCGCCTTGCTGAAACCAGGCGATGCCCAGGGTGACCGTGAGCCCGGCCACCAGGATGTTGATGGCCAGTCCGCTCACGACCTGGCTGCCGCGATGGGTGATGCAGGCGAAGCCGTGCAGCAGGGCGAGCGCCACCGAGACGACGATGCCGGCGCCCAGTGCCAGCCAGTTGGACGTGGTTACCGCCGCCACCGCCGCCGCGGCGAAGGCCGCCGCGAGCATCTTGCCCTCGAGACCGATGTCAATGACCCCGGAGCGCTCCGAGAACAGGCCGCCGAGCGATGCGAACACGAGCGGCACGGCAAGGCGCACCGTCGCGTCGAGCGTGAGAATGAGCACCAGATAGAGGTCCTGCAACACGATTCAGACCGCTGCTCGCTGGAACAGCCTCTCGACGTAAGGTCGGGCCATGAACTCGAGGGCGCCGCAGAACAGAATCACCAGACCCTGAATGACCACCACCATGTCGCGCGTGATCGTCGGCATCTCGAACGACAGCTCGGCGCCGCCCTGGAAGAGGGCGCCGAACAGGATGGCGGCGAGGACGATGCCGACCGGGTGATTGCGTCCCATCAGCGACACGGCGATGCCCGTGAAGCCGTAGCCGGCGACATAGTTGATCAGCAGGCGGTGCTGCACGCCGAGGATCTCGTTGACGGCGACTGAGCCCGCGAGTGCGCCCGAGACACACATGGCCAGCACCGTGACGCGGCCCGGGTCGATGCCCGCGTAGACGGCAGCCGTGCGGTTGTGGCCGACCGCGCGGATGGCGTATCCCCAGCGCGTCTTCCACACCAGCACCCAGACGAAGGCACAGCAGGCGAGTGCCCAGAGGAAAGCGATATTGAGGGGCGAGCGAGCGAAGCTCACGCCGGCACGGCCCAGCAGCTCGTGAGCGAAGGGCAGCCAGGCTTCGCGCGCGAACTCGCGCGTCTCCGGCGACATCTGCGTCGGGTCGATGAGCACGTTGACGAGCAGATAGACCATCAGCGCCGAAGCGAGAAAGTTGAACATGATCGTGGTGATGACGATATGGCTGCCGCGGTAGGCCTGCAGATAGGCGGGAACGACGGCCCAGCAGGCGCCGAACACCGCGCAGGCGAGCACCCCCAGAAGGGCGACAGCGAATCCGGGCAGGACGTCGTCGAGCGCGAGACACACGACCGCCACGCCGAGGCCGCCGACGTAGGCCTGGCCCTCGCCGCCGATGTTGAACAGACCGGCGTGGAACGCGACCGCCACGGCGAGGCCGGTAAAGATCAGGTTGGTCGCATAGTAAAGCGTGTAGCCGATGGCCTCCGAGCTGCCGAAAGCACCGAGCGTAAGCAGTCCCAGAGCCTGTAACGGACTCTCGCCGAGCAGCAGGACGACGACGCCGGAGAGCGTGAAGGCGAGAACGATGTTGACGAGCGATACCGCGCCCGCGGTGGCCCAGCGCGGCGCTCGTGCCGCGACGAGGCTCATGGCGTCGCGCCCGGCACCGCGGCGGCGGGGGCGTGGACGTCGGCCATCATCATTCCCAGGTGGCGTTCAGTGGCCTGTGCGGCATCGACCTCGCCGACGATGCCGCCGTCGAACATCACCACGATACGATCGGCGAGACTCATGATCTCCTCGAGTTCGACGGACACGAGCAGGATCGCCCTGCCCGCCGCGCGCATCGCCAGGAGTTGCCGGTGAATGAACTCGATGGCGCCGATATCGACCCCGCGCGTGGGTTGTCCCACCAGCAGCAACGCCGGCTCGCGCTGCATCTCGCGCGCCAGCACCAGCTTCTGCTGGTTGCCGCCGGAGAAATTCTCCACGGGCAGCGTTGGATCGCGGGGGCGCACGTCGAACGCCTCCAGGGCGCGGGCGCAGGCTTCCTCGATGGCGCGCCGGCGCAGAAGCAGCCGGCCGCCGTAGCGGCGGTCGTCGTGATAGCCGAGGATGGCGGCCTCGGCGGCCGTGAATTCGCGCACGAGGCCCGTGCGCAGGCGGTCCTCGGGCACGTGCGCGACGCCGAGACGGCGCATCGCCCGGGGGTCGCGGGGGTGGGCGCGGTCGATTACGGCCCCGCGGACGCTGAAGCGCCCGGCGGCTGCGGGCAGCATGCCGGCCAGGGCTTCGAGCAGTTCCGTCTGACCGTTGCCGGATACGCCCGCGACGCCCACGATTTCCCCCGCGTGCACGTCGAAGCTGACGTCGCGCACGCGCGCGATGCCTCTCGAGTCGGTGACGGACAGCCGTTGCACCGACAATACGGGCTCGCCGATGCGGGCTGCATCCTTGCTCACCCGCAACAGCACCTTGCGGCCGACCATCAGCTCGGCGAGATGCTCCTCGCTCGTCTGCGAGGTCGGCCGATGCGCCACCATCTCGCCCGCGCGCATCACCGAGACGGTGTCGGTAACGGCCATGATCTCCCGCAGCTTGTGCGTGATGAGGATGACGGTGACTCCCTTGGTGCGCAGCGAAGAGAGGATCGCAAAGAGCTTCTCCGTCTCCTGCGGCGTCAGCACGCCGGTCGGCTCATCCAGGATCAGCACCTCGGCGCCGCGGTAAAGCGCTTTGAGTATCTCGACGCGCTGCTGCAGCCCGACGGGCAGCTCCCCGACGATGGCCTCGGGCGGGACCTCGAGCCCGTAGTGCGACTCGAGCTGTGCGAGCGCGTCTCGTGCCCGCCGTGCGCCGCTCGCGAGCAGGGCGCCGCCCTCCGCGCCCAGCATCACGTTCTCGAGGACCGTGAAGGCGTCGACCAGCATGAAATGTTGATGGACCATATCGATGCCGGCGCGAATGGCGTTGTGCGTCGAGCGAATGGCGGTAGGCAGGCCGCCGACCCGGATCTCGCCGGCGTCCGGCCGGTAGTAGCCGTAGAGAATGCGCATCAGGGTCGATTTGCCGGCCCCGTTCTCGCCGACGATGCCGTGGATGCTGCCCCGCCGCACCTCGAGCCAGACGTTGCGGTTGGCGTGCACCGCGCCGAAGCGCTTGTCGATTCCGCGCAGCTCGACGGCGGGCGCGTTATCGATGTGGCGAGTGGGTCCCATCGGCGGATCGCCCGGATCGCGCGCGGCGCTTCCCGCCACCGCGCGCCGAGGCCGTGTCGACACGAGGCGCGGCGAGCGCGGCCGGCGCCGCGAGCCCCGGGCCCGGGGCGTGCGGCCGCTCAGTCCGGGCAGTTGCCGTCGGCCATGTAGTCGTGGACGGCAATCTCGCCGGCGATGATGGCTTTGCGCAGCGACTCGATGCGCTCGCGCATGGCCGTGTCGACCAATCCGGCGTTGTGCTCGTCGAGGGCCCAGCCGACGCCGTCCTCCGCGAGACCGAGGACTTGCACGCCCGGTTGCCACGTGCCCGCCGCGCCCGTCTCGAAGGCGTTGAACACGGCAACGTCGACGCGTTTGATCATGGACGTCAACATCGTGCCCGGATGCAGGTAGTTCTGGTTGGAATCGACGCCGATGGCGAGCTTGCCGTCGTCCTTTGCCGCCTGATAGACGCCGATGCCGGTGCCGCCGGCGGCCGCATAGACCACGTCGGCGCCCCGATCGAACTGGCTCTTGGCGAGCTCGGCCCCTTTTGCCGGGTCGTTCCAGGCGGCAGGCGTCGTGCCGGTCATGTTCTGAAATACCTCGACGCCGGACTGGACGTGTCGTGCGCCCTGGACATAGCCGCAGGCGAATCGGCGGATCAGCGGAATGTCCATGCCGCCGACAAAGCCGATCTTGCCGCTTTTGGACGCCATCGCTGCCAGCGCGCCCACGAGGAAGGAGCCCTCCTGCTCCTTGAAGACGACGGATTGCACGTTGGGCAGGTCGACGACCATGTCGATGATGGTGAAGCGCAGCTGCGGGAACTCCTTGGCCACCTCCTCGACGGCGGCGGCATGAGAGAAGCCGACGGCGACGATCGGATCGGAACCGCGTTGCGCGAGCCGTCGTATCGCCTGCGCCCTTTGAGCCTCGTTGGTGGGTTCGAACTCACGATAGTCGCCGCCGCTTTCGGCACGGAAACGCTCGGCGCCCTCGTAGGCGGCCTGGTTGAAAGACCGGTCGAACTTTCCGCCCATGTCGTAGACGACCGCCGGTTCGGCGGCCGCCTGCAGCGCCCATGCCGCCGATGCGGCGAAGACGGCGGTGCGCAGAAAATGTGCTCTCATGAGGGCGTCCTCCGATGGACTCGATTTTTCTTGCGGGCGCTGGCGCGCCGGTGTCATTGTACCGCTTCGGCGCCGCCGCAAGACGTCGCCGTCTAGGATCGGCGCGCTCGCTCCAGGCGGCGAATCCACAGCGCCGTCGCGCTCGCCGCCGCCGCCGCAGACACCAGTAGCCACGGCGCGACCTGCCAGCCGCCGAACTGCGACACCAGCAGCGCCAGGCAGGGCGGTCCCGCCAGCTGGCCGACCTGGCTGCCCTGCATGACCACGCCGTTGGTGGTGCCGACCAGCTGCGGGGTGGGGGCGTGCACCGGTGTGGCGGCGATGCAGGCAGCCGGAATGATGCCGCCGACGGCAGAGAATCCCATCGCCAGCAGGTAGCGTGTCGCATTGGCCGCCTGCGGGTCGTAGATTCCCGGAACGCAGGCCGCCATCACGACGCTTGTGCCGACGATCAGCTGCCAGCGCGGCAGCCCGCGCTGCAGCAGCCAGCCCCCGGCGACGTTGCCGATGGCGTTGGCCGCCACCACCAGCGCCGTCAGCACCGCCGCGTGGGACGCGGCCAGGGCCCGTTGCTCGACCAGCAGCAGCGGGAGAAATCCGATCACCGCGAAGAACTGCAGGGTGTAGGCGGCAAAACACAGTGCCAGCGCGAGCGGGCCCGGCGCCGTCAGGGTGCGCCACAGGGCGGCGAGCGGCTCACGTGCGCGCCCGGGGCGCTCACGGCCACGTTGAGCGGCGAGCCCAACCAGAGCCAAGCCGGCGGCGACGAGTGCCGCGTTGACGAGCCACAGGCCACGCCACCCCTGCCAAGCCATGAGCACCGGCGCCAGCAGGAGCATCAGCGACGTGCCCGCCGGCATGTAGGTCGCCCACAGGCCGAGCGCCAGGCGTTGCTCGGACGTGTCGGTCAGCTGCACGATGTAGCCCGGCGCCGCCGCCACCACGAGGATGAACCCCACGCCCTCGACGAAGCGCGTGGCGAGCAGCGTCGCGGGGGTAGCGGCGGTCGCGCCCGCCAGGCTCGCCGCGCCCGCCAGCGCCAGGCCGAGCAGGATCGTGCGCCGGTAACCCAGCCGATCGCCGGCGGCGCCGGCCAGCGCGCCGGAAAGGGCTGCGAGCACATTGAACACGGCCAGCACCCAGCTCGCCGCGAGCAGGCTCAAGCCGAGGTCGGCGCGCACGACCGGGAGGGCGGCCGGGACCTTGCCGATCTGGAACGCGACCAGGACGCCGGCGGCGTAGATCAGAGCCACACTGCGCCAGCGACGGCCGGCGGGGCGGGCGGTCATCGGCGCGGGTGAAGAAGGCTCAGGCGTCGGTGCGCCGCGTCGTCAGTGAGGCTGCGATGCGACGGCCTGCTCTGCCACCCACCTTCGATGCTGCTGCCAGTTCCCACCACGGGGATGCGCCTGCGTCGCCGCGAGCACGAGGTGGTGCTCGTGGGCAGCGCGTTCGAAGAGCTGCTCGGGACTCAGGCCCCACATGCGTCGCCAGAGCATTGCGACCAGCAAGAGAAATACGACGTAGAGCATACTGCCGAGAAGGATCAAGAGCGCCTCGCAGGGCCGCTCGCCGGGCAGCGGCGGCGGCCGGTTCCGTGACGGGGAGAACCCGGGGGCGCAAGCTTAGCACCATCGTCGGGCTCGTGAAATCGCGCCCGCCCGAGCACGGGTCCGGGCATCGGCCTGGCAATGCTACCGGATCCCATGGCACGGATTCGTGCCTGGGGCTTGAAGCACTTCTGCGCCCGACGAGGGAGTGGCTGTGACGAATTCAGTCACCTGTGGCGTGTTTTGTCACTCGTCATGACAAGCGGCGCCTCTCCCGGGAATGGCATTCGTGCGGCGAGTCGCGAAATATAAGCGCCGGCGGAAAAATCGGCCCGAGGAAATCTCGGCACGAAGATTGCACACTCCTTCACACCTTCTATGGTTCGACCCCACGTCTTGAGCGCGTGCGCCATGCCGAGTGGGGACCGCACGGAGACTTCGATGTCCAGAGAGCGCGGCTTCACACTGATCGAATTGATGATCGTCGTGGCGATCATCGGTATCCTGGCCGCGGTGGCGGTGGCGGCGTATCAGGAGTACACCGTGAAGGCCAAGATGACAGAGGCGTTGGTGGCCCTGACCCCGGCGAAGCACACCATCGCCGAGTTCCGTATGGCGAGTCAGCGCTGGCCGACCGCCGCTGAGTCGGGCGTTGCGGGTGACGTGGACAGCAAGTACGTCCAGTCCGTCGTTTGGAACGAGGCCGAACGGGCCATGATCGTCACAATCAAGTTCCTGGGTGGTTTCGCAACCGCCGGCTCGCAGTTCCGCATGGAGGCCACGGTGACGGGCAGCGCGGCGGCCGTTGACTGGGACTGTCAGCCGGACACGGTCCTGCCGCGGTACCTGCCGGCCGAGTGTCGCGAAGTGCGCTTCCCGTAGGCGATTCAGTCACATACGGGTCGTCGCCGCCTGGCGACGACGCCCGCGTGAGCACCGCTGCGCAGACGATTACGGGGATCTACGGGGATCCCAACAACCGCTGGTAGTCTGCCTGGGTCACCGTACCGCCATGATCCAGGCACTTCTGCGCCTGCAGCCTGACGTGCTTGATGTAGGAACAGCCCGTGTAGGTGGTGCCGGTGGCGCCGGCGCTGACGCTGCAGCGCCGGGTGCTCGGCAGCTCGCAGGCGATCATGGCCTGCGGATGGCTGCTGGCCACCTGGTGCGTCATCACCTTGCCGGTAGGTCCGCAGGCACTGAGCCCCAGAGACACGGCGGTGAGCGTCGCCAGTATCAGTGTCGTCCGGGCCGCCGCGCGTCCGCCGTCTGTCGTCACCCCGATCATAGTCATCCTCCAAGCTGAGCGGGCGTCGCGGGGCCTCTGGAGC
>JABAOE010001205.1_pt1 | contig 52374 bp, 51 predicted proteins | sample 7062141 | NCBI WGS metagenome assembly JABAOE01 (sample SAMN14538627, study PRJNA623070) | marine sediment metagenome | biome: marine biome [ENVO:00000428]; feature: marine pelagic biome [ENVO:01000023]; material: deep marine sediment [ENVO:00002113] | place: India: Gulf of Khambhat ... | reverse complement strand
GACGGAGGAGAGACCTGGGAGGATGGCAGCAAGGGGATTGCCTATCTAGATATGCATATGGTCAGGAGCTACCCGGGGAGCATGGAGCGCTTTTATGTTTCTTCGGCGCGAGGCTTTTTCCGCAGTGATGACGGAGCTCGCAGCTGGCGTCGGGTGGAGAACGGCATGCCCTGGGCCTATACGGATTTTTATAGCTACTCCCACGAATGGTTGTTTCTCCCCGGGGATCACCCGCGGATGATTGTGGGCGGGGGAAAAGGCTCGCCGGGGGTTTGGCGGCAGGAGGCCAGGAACCCTCAAGGCCATCTGTTAATCAGTGACGATGATGGAGAGAACTGGCGGGTAAGTGACGCGGGGATACCGATAACCATGCCATGGATGCCGTGGGTCTTTGTCCCTCATCCCAGCGATCCTGAGAGCGTGTTCGTGGGCATGGGAGACGGCGCCCGGGGCTTTGGCTTCGATGCTAAAGTGAAGGGGCATGGAGCCCTCTATGTGACCCGGGATCGTGGCGACTCATGGGAACCCCTGCTGGAGAACATGCCTTCGATCCTTACCGCGTGGGTCACTCATCAGTAACGTATCTTGATATTAACTGTAAAATATTTGATTCAAGACAAATGATGAGCCGAAAAAAGGAGACCTTATGGCTGGAGTAATCGATGCCGACACCCATATCATAGAACACCCCGAGGTGTGGGAGCTCTTTGACAAAGAAATGTATCACCGCCGTCCAGTCCTAGCCTCCACGACAACGGAGAGCGTTTACGGAAACAATAATCAGGTTTGGCTCATTAACGGGGTCGCTATACCCAAACGATCGGGCAAGGGCAGCGCCATTGTGGCGGTTGGCGGTTCGGATTCCGAAAACGCCCGCACCGACATCGATGCGTCCGTTCGCTACATCACGGACCCCGCCGCCCGGGTCCGTGACNNGGCGTAGAGGCGGAGGTGGTATTCCCTACCCTGCTCCTCGCTTATGTGACGGACGATGTGGATCTGGAAGTCGCCATTTGCCGGGCCTATAACCGGTTCATGGCGCGGGCGTGGCGTGAGGCGGGTGACCGGCTGCGCTGGGTCGTGGTGCCGCCGCTGCGCAACATCGAGGAGTCGGTACGTGAAGTGGAATCCTCGCGGGACAATGGTGCCGTCGGTGTCTTTTTCCGGGGAGTCGAAGGAGACCGCTCCCTGGCTGAGTCCTACTTCTTTCCCGTCTATGAGGCGGCAAACCGGCTGAACATGTCCATCTGCGTCCACACTGGAGCCGGATCTCCGGGAATAGCCAGCGTCTTTGATCGTAGCTTCAGCCATAATCTGCCGCACGTCAGGTCGCTCCCTCTATTTGCCTTCCGCGACCTGGTGGCCCACAAGATTCCGGAACGCTTCCCGAACATTCGTATCGGGTTTATCGAAGCCTCCGCCTCCTGGGTCCCCTACGTTCTCCATCACCTGCAGCGCTCCAGTCGCTTTGGAGGCAGGAGCGGTGGAGACGCGGATGCAAACCTGGAATGGGGTCCGAAGCTCTTCCGGGACTACAAGCTCTACGTGGCGGTTGAGACGGATGAGGATATCCCTTACCTCACTCGACATATCGGCGAGGACAACATGATCATCGGCTCGGACTACGGCCACCTGGACCAGTCCCGGGACAACGGCATGGTGGCCGTGATGCGCCGGCGCGAGGATGTCTCACAATCCGTGATCGAAAAGATACTTTGCGACAACCCCCGCCGCTTCTACGGCCTGTAACTCTTCTAGCGAATTAACCTCCCGGTCGTTCCTTCGCTACACGGGATCCCGGCTTGACGGATACTGATTCCTGCAGTCACTGGCATGCTCTGAAGCGCTCTTCGAGGAGTGTGTCACAATTCGACCGTCTTGCCCTCGATCTTCCTCGGGGCGATGAGCCTGTCGAACCGCGACCCCGAGGCTCAGACCCGAGGGGAGCTCACCGTCAAGGCCCGGCTGCAGGCAATAGGTCTGTGAATATCTGAGCCTGCACGTTCAATGCCTGCGTCCTCCCGTCTCGCTCCCCTGCGTCGCTTTTCTTGGGCCTTCGATACCTTTTATCCTGTCGATAGCTCAATGAAAAGTAGACCGCTCTCCAGCAATTTTTTATTGTTCCATTGTCCAATGATCGAATGCTCTACGGCGCAAGCCGTTTTGCCCCCCGTTGACCCGTTACGATTCGATATTTAAAATGATGGGGAATATGGTAAAAATATTGTTACGGAATGCATTGACCTCTGGTATGCGGCGTCTCCGATCAATGACTCTTGCCCTATTGCTACTCGTTGCTTTGAGCCTCGATTTACCGGCGTTCGCGGCGGATCGCCCGCCCGGGTTGGAATCAACCCTCCACGCCCGGGCCAAAGAGAGAGCCGCTCAGTTGCCTCGTCTCCGAAGTCTGTTGGTTTCGGTGGATGGAAAAATTGTCTCCGAGCAGTACTACCGCGAAGCCAAACCGTCCTACTGGGCAAACCTGAAGTCCGTATCCAAAAGCGTTCTTTCCATTTTGGTTGGCATCGCCATCGATAAGGGGCACATAAAGGGTGTCAAGGTTACCATCGACCGGTTCTTTCCAGAACACTTCGGTCAGATCTCTGATCCCGTTAAAAAGAAAATAACCATCGAAGACTTGCTAACAATGCGTTCGGGCATGGAAACCACCAGCCGGCGCAACTATGGCAGGTGGGTGCAGAGTCCCAACTGGGTTCGCCACGTCCTTACTCGTCCCATGGTGGATCTTCCCGGCGGCAGGATGATCTACAGTACAGGTAACTCTCACCTTCTTTCTGCGATTCTCACGAAATCTACGGGTATGAGCACGTTCGAGTTTGCACGGCGCAACCTTGCGGAGCCTCTCGGGATTTCCATACGTCCGTGGCTGCGGGATCCGCAGGGCATCTATTTCGGCGGGAACGAAATGCATTTCACACCGAGAGCTATGCTCAAAATCGGCGAGCTCTACCTCAACCGCGGTCGTGTAGGAGGCAAACAAGTTGTATCGGAGGGCTGGGTTCGCGAGTCCCTGATGCCACGCACCCAGTCACGTTGGAGCGGCCGCGACTACGGCTACGGCTGGTGGATGGGGTCAATCGCAGACCATCAGGCGTACTATGGCTATGGGCATGGTGGACAGTTTATTTTTATACTACCGGATCTCAAATTGACCGCAGTCATTACTTCCGCTACTGCGCCCCGACAAAAACGCCGAGAACGAAGGATGTATCGTTGGGCCATTCAAGACCTTCTTGAACATGATCTCATCCCCGCAGCCGCAAACGGTAGCGCCCGTTTTAGGCAGCCCATGAAAACCGAGAACTAGCCCCCTTGCCTATTTCTCAATCTCTTCCTCGCCTTGATTTAACAGCACGACCCCATTAGGATCGAAACCCATCCGCGCTATCACTGAGGGGGTAAATCGATGCTTCTCATAAACAATCAAGAAGTCGATCACTTGATACGCATGGAAGACTGCATTCCTGAAATCGAGGAGGCCTACCGCGAGCTGGGATTAGGCCGTGCTGCCAATTTCCCCGAAGGCGGACGAATGGACGTCCAGGCGCCGTCGCCGGGAAAAGAACCTGAACGATTCTATATCTGGGGAGGTTTAGCCGGGGTACTTCCCGCGCGCGAAGTCTTTGCCATACGCATGAAAAGCGACATCTGGTACACCGAGCCGGATGTCAATGGCGTTCCCACGCAGAAGAAGTTTTGCGTGGAGCCCGGCACCTACTGCGGCATTGTGCTTTTGTTCAGCACACGCAACGCGGAACCCCTGGCCGTCATCAACGATGGGGTCGTGCAGCACATTCGAGTGGCGGCGACTAGCGGCGTTGCTGCCAAGTACCTCGCCCGACCCGACAGCAAAGTCCTGGGCCTCATCGGCTCGGGAGGCATGGCGAGGACCCATGCCCTGGCGTTTCGGGCCGTGCTTCCCATTGAACGGATCAACGTCTTCAGCAACACACCGGCGCACAGAACTGAATATGCCAGGGAAATGTCGGATCGAATGGGCATCGAGGTCAAGGCCATGGACACCCCGGAAGAAGCCGTCAAAGACGCGGACGTTCTTTGCAGTTGCACCGATTCCATCATGCCTGTCGTTAAAGAGAGCTGGCTGAAGCCGGGCATGCACGTGTCCTGCGTCTTGACCTATGAAGTGGAGCCCAAGGCGGTGGAGCGAGCGGATATCGTGGTTCGCCACCTCAAGGGAGGAACCATCGGAGTGAAGGCGTCGGCAGAAGTATTGGAGGAACAGGAACGGACTCGCCGGGCCCGCAGCCAGCGCTATGGGCAACCGCTGGAGTCCAGGGAACTTCCAACCTTGGCGGACCTCGTGACCCGGAAGATTCCCGGCAGGACAACCCGTGACCAAATCACCTATTATCATAACATGCCAGGTTGCGGGATTCAGTTCGCTTCGGTGGGTGCAAAAATTTTTGAACGGGCAAAGAAAAGAGGAATGGGGAGAGAAATCCCAACCGAATGGTTTTTGCAGGACATCCGCGACTAGCAGCACAACTGTGGTGCTGAAAAAACATCGATTGGTCAATACAGGGGCTGAACCAGATGACAAAAAAGATTTTCCAAACCCATAGGGAGGCGTGGACCATGGTTAGATTCATTGTGTTGATTCTTGCAACCCTGTCGCTAAGCGTTGCAGCGGAAGGGACCGCCAGTGAGAGGGGAGATCTCACGCGGTTGGGTGAAGTCAGAGTGGTTGTGGAGGACTCAAACAGTCACATGAAAGAGATGGGGCTCACTGAAGAAGCCCTAAAAAAAGAAGTGGTGGGCCTTTTGCTGGGCAAGCTGCCACGGGTTGCCATTGACAACACCGCCAAATCCTATGTCTACGTGAATGTCAATGTTTTGTATGGAACTGTGGAAAGCCGCAAGAGGTATTACTTTGGCAACGTCATGGTCCAGGTAAAACAGCCTGTCATCAATAAGAACACGGGTCAGGAAATTTCCGCCGCGGTATGGGGTCTGTCCCATGTGTTGACGGGTCCACCGAACGAGGCATCCGAACATGTTTTTGGATCCCTGAATACAATATTGAATAAGCTCGCTGCCGACTGGTATCAGGACAACCCCGTCAAGCACAAGGATCAGGGATCATGATAGTTGCGTTCGTTGTGCTGGATGGTATTGATGAAAACGAGGGACAGCGGCTTTCCATGCTCCTTGGCCCGTTCAAGTAAAGCGGTCACCGCATCCGACCTCTGAAAAAAAGACCGATAACCCAGTTCTTCGTAAGCCTTTTTTTCCGGGAGACTCGCTCCGTAGATAATTCCAGCCTGCTGGACCAGATGACCTGGCACCCCCTTTGCCAGCGGTAGCCCCTGGCCGGCATTGTTTCCGATGAGCACGTAATTCACTGAATCGTCGAGTTCACTAAGCGCATTTAAGATCCCCTCGGTCGAGACCTCGTCCCAGATCTTCATCTCGATCCTGGTTTGCTCCAGGGTTAGAGGAATCGGAGCGCTGTGTGACACTTGGTATCGCCCGTCGATCCGGGCCAAACGAGTCCAGGGAAGCGGCGGATCAGTGACAAAATGACCCACCGTCACTTCGTTATCGAGAATCAAAGTGACGAACTGATCAGGCAAGGTCCGGGCTATTTCGTTTCCAAGAGACACGACTGATCGCTCCTAAACCTTTTGAAAATTTCGTTTGAATTCATGGTTGCCGGAATCGGAAAAAGACTGACTCGCGCAAAGACGCCAAGCACACCAAGTGTGAAGAGTTTCAAATGCGGTTTTGCGTTTTTACTTTTGAATTTTTACTTCTTCATCATGGCCGACCAAAAAATCGCACGGTGTTATCGTACAGAAATTTGCGTTTCTGATCGGCCGACAGATCGTCTCTTTCAAGGATTTCCAAGGCGGCGTTTTCCCTCCCCTCATTGTGGGGCACATCGGAGGCATAGAGGATTTGGTCCTCTCCGAACATATTGATTTCCTGGGGGAGAAGCACATCGTCCGCTTCCGGCGCCACGAAGATTCTACCCGATCTGACGTAGTCCTGGATCTTCTGTCGCGGCAGGGTATCCGTTCCCGGCATCTCCAGGCCTTTATCGAGGGGCAGGTAGTGGTCCATGCGCTGCACCATGTAGAGCATCCATTCCGCGCCAAACTCCAAAAACGCGAACTTCATATCAGGATAACGGTCAACCATACCCTGCCCTACAACGGCCGCAAAAGCCAGTTGGCCTGGAATCCCCATACCAATGGCGTGGGCGGTAAAAATATTGGTCGACAGGTCTTCGAAGGGCGGATAGCTCATGCCCATGTGCACACACAGGGGAAGACCCGTGCGCGCGAACTCGTCCCAGATGGGAGAAAAGCTTGGATGAGACAGGGGAAGATCGCCGGCGGTTCCAAATACCACCGCCGCCGATGCCCCCAGGGATTGGATTTCTTCCAGAGCGGCAAAGGCCTTCCGGGTCTCCCTCAAGGGCAACAACGCCGCCCATTTAATTCTTTTATTCACCCTCTGGCATTGATTACCCATGTAACGGTTATAGGAACGCCAGAGGGCGCTTTCAAAGCCCGCATCGGAGGTCATACGGGCATACAGGGTACTGGGAAAAAGAACCTGGGAATCGATGCCCAAGCGGTCCATATCACGCAGTCGAGCCTCCGGATCCGAGAGGTCCCGGCTGCCCAGTGGAAACTCTTTCCGATCCGTGGGGGCGCCGAATTCCTCCAGGATGGCGGAGGGCGTATTGGCAGGCTGTGCACCACGACCCGTGGGACGAGGAATGATCTGGCCATCAATCATCCATCCGGTATTGTATCGGCCCATGCCCGCGTCCCCCGCCGTTACAGGCCTGGGACGCCGGACGGAATACTCGGCAGGCAAATCCTCCCACATCCGGGGACTTAAATTCACATGGGCATCGGCATCGAACAAGCTGTAGCCTTTTAACATGAACCTCTCCTCTATGATCCAAACAGAGTAATAGCTAAAGATTTACAACTAAAGGTCCTTTCTATTTAAATTTACCACGAATTTCCAGACAGAAGTTTTACGGTTGTTAACCCAGCGTCCAAATCGGCTGGATACGAGAGCGTCTTCGCATGCGCTAGGCATCCTGAATCATTGAGACAGGATTGTTGACCTGGAGCTAGGTCCGATTAAGCGTCTGTATTTTAACGTTTTTAGTCAGGTGTTAGGATTTATCCACAGGTTGAAATAAAACAGGATATTAGATAGCCTCTGTGCCAATGAATTGGGATTCTGACAATCATCCAGCCCGAGGTTCCGGTCCGCGACCCGCTGAGAACCTCCCCGAGATCATGGTCTGCAGACCGTCTCGAGAGGATGATGAGGGGTTTACATCCGAACATGGCATACTTACGTGGTCTGATCCGTGGAGTAACCAACGGTGGTAGCCGACGGCAGTAGCGATCGGTTAGAAGGAGGTGCTCCAGGAGACTCGCCGTCCCCGCACCGCGGGGAACTGGGATCTCAGGCCGTCATCACCGGAACAGATAATCGCCTGATGGCTGTCCTTCCCTATGCGGTGACGATCTTCACCTCGGCATTCCTGCTCTTCCAGGTTCAACCCCTGATTGCAAAGTACATCTTGCCCTGGTTTGGCGGCGGCCCAACCGTCTGGACCACATGCATCTTGTTTTTCCAGGTGTTGCTCCTCGGCGGTTATGCTTACGCTCACTTCATCACTCGACGCTTGAACTCTCGAGCTCAGTTGATGGTCCATGGTGTACTCCTGTTGACAGCTCTCTTACAGCTACCCATAACCCCCGACGTGGACTGGAAGCCTCTCTCTTCCGACGGTCCCACCTGGCATATTCTGCTCCTTCTGAGTGTTTCCATCGGAATCCCATACTTTGTCCTTTCATCCACCAATCCACTGTTGCAGGCCTGGTTCAGTCAAATTCACCCTGGCGTTTCCCCCTACCGCCTTTACGCTCTATCCAATACCGGCTCACTGCTGGCTCTTCTCAGTTACCCTTTTCTGTTCGAGCCAATGCTTTCCCGAGGTGCCCAGTCGACTTTCTGGACAGCAGGCTTCGGGATATTTGCTGCTGCCACACTTACTTGTATTTTTGCCGGCTGGCGAAACGTTCGCTTCGGGTCCCGACAGGGTGTCACCCCAGCCCACCTGGATGCGGCATCGACCTATCCGCCTTTATTGATCCGAATCCTCTGGCTACTTCTCCCGGCTTGCGCTGCCGTCCTGCTGCTCGCCGTGACCAATCAAATTACGATGGATTTCGTCGTTGTGCCGTTTCTCTGGGTCCTACCGCTTTCCATTTACCTGATGACTTTTATCCTGAGCTTCGAAAGCGACCGATGGTACTCGCGAGTGTTTTTTATCGGCGCCCTTCTCCCTTCACTCATCGCCGCGCTAATCGTTCTTGTGGGGGAAGAAAAGGTCAACGTCATCGTTCAGGTAGTCGTTTTCTCCTCGGTACTGTTCATTTGTTGCATGATCTGCCACGGCGAACTGAGCCGGTTAAAGCCAAATCCCACCTTCCTTACAGGGTATTACCTGATGATCGCCCTCGGAGGTGCACTGGGCGGCGTCCTGGTAACCCTTGTCGCTCCGATAATCTTCGTCGACTATTTAGAGCTCCATGTGGGTCTTGTGGGCACCGGAGTCCTCTGCTTCATCGCTCTGTATGCGGACAAAAACTCATGGTTTCATGGTCAGAAATGGTCCTGGGGTGCCGTGCCCCTGATCCTGGCGTTCCTAGTGGTGGCAGGACTTTTTGTCGTCCAGGCGCGGGTACCACACGAATCGGCCATCTTCAGAACCCGCAACTTTTATGGCGTCCTGTCCGTGCGCCGTTTGGCGCCGGGAACTTCGCAGGAACGTCTCGAACTCCTTCATGGCCGGGTGCGTCACGGCACACAGTTTACCTCTCCCGAAATGAGGACAATTGCCACTGGATACTATGCCGTCGACAGCGGTGCGGGCTTGGTTTTGGATCATTATCCGCGCCAGAACGAGCGCCGCATCGGCCTGGTCGGTTTAGGAGCCGGGACTCTCGTTTCTTTCGCTCGGGCAGGCGACACGGTGAGAATCTATGAAATCAATCCGGAGATCCGCCGTCTTGCGGATTCTTATTTTACCTACTTACGTGATTCGGAGGCCAGCATCGAAATTGTTTTGGGGGACGCCAGGCTGTCCATGGAACGGGACCCTCCTCAGGAATTCGATATTCTGTTGTTGGACGCCTTTTCCGGGGATGCCATCCCGCTACATCTACTAACGACAGAGGCTTTTGAGATCTACTTGCGTCATCTCAAACCGGATGGTGTTATTGCTCTGTTGATTGATACGGAACACCTCAACTTCGACGCAGTGATTCGCCGGGTTGCAGATCACCTGGGGCTGGAGACCGCCAGAATATATTCCTCCAGCGGACCCAACGAGGACTGGGGCTCAAATTGGATGCTCCTGGCACGGGACAGTGATTTTCTCTCTTCTCCGCCCATAAACGGTGCCGCCGCCCGGGACCGGGCGAGCCCCGATGGCGTGAGGCTTTGGACCGACGACTATACGAGCCTCATCCCGCTTATTGAATTCGATTGACGAGGATAACCTATTTTGCTCCATATTACGTCTCAATGGGATTTGACATAACTAGAATCCGAGGTAGGGTAGACCGATGATTTACCTATTTACATTCATTTTGGCCTTTTGCAGCATCGCTTATGAGCTCTTACTGAGCCAGTCTCTTTCGGCGTTTCTGGGCAACACCGTGCTGCGCTACAGCGTCACCATCGGTTTGTACATGCTGTCCATGGGAATCGGTTCCCTGATGGCGGAAGGGAGATTCGTGAAGAGTCCCGTAACGGCTCTGCTCAAATTAGAGCTCCTGCTGACGGTCACGGGTGGCTTCTCTGTCATCGCGCTACTCGTTTTGGATTCCGCCGGCATGCCGCCGTTTCTGTTCTCTGCCCTGGCCCATTCGTTGATCGTCGTCATCGGCATTTTTACTGGGTTCGAAATCCCGCTGCTGATGCATTTGAAGAATCTTGAGAAGGAGCAGTCCGAGAGCTCTGTTCTTGGAGTTGATTACCTTGGAGCTTTTTTCGGAACCGTGGTGTTCGCCTTCGTTTTTTATCCCATCGTGGGGCTTATTCCCACGGCGTTCTTTGTGGCTACCCTGAATGCCGCGGTGGGGGTCGGTTTGCTGACCCAGTCGAGCAAGGTCCAATCCCACGAGCAGGGGCAATACCGGGCATTGATTGCCGTGCAGGCGGTTCTACTCGTGGTGCTGGTGGGTTGTCTTTCCACCGCGGGTACGATAAACGAGCTTTTTCTACGTTACTACTTGGAGGCGTGAGACATAGAATGAAATCAAGATCTGACTTTGGCAAACATTTTCTCATCGATCTGCGGGACTGTGATCCCGAGGTGATCAAATCCGTCGCACCCACCAGAGATATCGTCATGCGCGCGGCAAAAGAGTGCGGGGCCACTATTCTGGACGACAACTTTCACCAGTTCCAGCCCATGGGCGTAAGTGGGGTGGTGCTCATCGCGGAGTCCCACATCAGCATCCACACATGGCCGGAGAACGGATTCGCTGCCGCCGATATTTTTACCTGCGGAGAGATGAAACCGCAGGTGGCCATTGACATCATGCGGGCGGGGTTCCGCGCAAAGGAAGCCTCCATGTCCATGAAAGTTATCATCAGAGGTCAACTGGATGACGATTGATGGATCAACGACCAGGACGGATACCTCTCCGTCGGTGGTCAACGTTTACGTCCTGTCCCTCATTCTGTCGGCGTGCAGCCTACTGTACGAACTGCTCATCGCCCAGACCTTGACCCTCATCGCGGGGAACATGGTGATCTGGTACAGTCTCACCGTGGGGACGTACCTGGCCGCCATGGGGGTAGGGGCAATCATCTATGGCAGCCCGGACCGCTCCCGGGATTGGAACCGATTGTTCCGTGTCGAGATAATGCTCTGCCTGATTGGTGCGACGGCGGTGCTGTTCCTCAACTTCGCCCATTCCACGTACCTCCTGTTTGAAGGGGTCCCCGCCACGGAACGAATCGCCAATATCGCATTCTTCGGATTCACCTTCGTTTTGACTTTCCTGATTGGTATCCTCACGGGCATGGAGTTGCCGCTGTTGATCCATCTCGGCAACTTTCTTGCCGGGGAAAAGAACGTAACCAATCGGGTACTCGGGTGGGACTATATCGGGGCTCTTGCGGGGGGCTTCCTATTTCCCCTCTACCTGGTCCCGTTTCTAGAATTGCATACCATAGGATTCCTCATTGCCGCCCTCAATTTAACAGTGGCGGTCTACATATTGTGGCGCTTTCTCCCCGGGACGCCGGGATGGCTTTTCAAGACGGCCGGTAGCGTTGCCTTCGGTGTCATGCTTGGCGTCGGTTTTTTTAAAGGCCCCGCCATCGAACAGTTTTTTCTAAAAAAGTATTACTATTACCCCGAATCATTCGTCAGCCTCCATGATTTGATCGATTCCATGCCTGGCATGCCACGAGTCAGTCTTTCGTGACAGCTCGCCGTACCAGAAGATCGATATCGTCAACGTCCCGAACAACAGCGATGATTTCATCGAATACTATTCGACCAAATTCTCGGTCAATCGATCCATTCCCGATAACTATTTCCTATTCCTAAACGGAGATTTTCAATTTGCCTCAAATCATGAAGAGATCTACCACGAGTGGTTCGCCCATGTTCCCATCATCATCAACGGCAAAGTCCCCAAGCGAATTCTGTTGCTCGGGGGCGGAGATGGATTGCTTCATCGGGAGCTTCTCAAATACGAAGAGGTGGAGAGCATCACTCATGTGGATATCGACCGGAATCTTGTCATCCTGGCCAATACTCATCCGGTCCTCACGGCCATCAACGGTTATTCTTTTGACGACCCACGGGTAAAAACCATTTTCGGTGATGCCTTTCAGTACCTCCGGGATTATACCGGCGAGCCCTACGATGCCATCTACATGGATTTTCCGGACGTTAAGGACTACAACCTCTCAAAGCTCTACAGCCGCGAGTTTTTCCACTTTGCCAGGCTGCGCCTGAAAGAGGATGGCTTCGCTGCTCTCGACACCCCGGGTGTCTATTGGGGCGTACCCACCGGAAGCAATGGTCTGGAGCCCAAACATCGCGGCACCTGGCGTATCCATTCGAATACCATGAGACTTGCGGGCTTCAAGACCGTATTACCCTTTTACTCAATTCTCGAGATCGACAACCCCTTGGCCTATGAAAGGCTGGGGGGCCAAAATGGTCAGTCGGTCTCTGCTGAAGAAAGCGATTGGCGAGTCGAATATATGAAGGAATTCAGTGAAGATTTACAACAAGGGTTTATGATGCTGCGCAAGGATCAAAGGTACGGGCCTTTCGAATACATCGATTTCGGCATCCAGCTGCACGCTCTGAACGAGAAGCGATTCAAACTGTCTCACCCAAGTCCGCCCAAACCCAAGGGTGAAATCGACTTCAGCAAGGTCAATTCCATTTTGCGACCAACGCTCCCTGATGGCGACATTTGGACTATTCGGACCGCGTGGTAGGTGCTGGGCGACCGCCCAGCAAGTCAAAAGTTAATAGTAAAAAGACAAAAATTTAAGACATGGTTTCAGCTGGCCGCTGTAAGTTCTCACAGCCTTAGCGGTTGTCCGTCGGATTCAACCCGGATCAACCAAAATCTAGAGTCAAATCTGTTTTTTAATTTTGCCTTTGTTTTTCCCTTTTACGTTTGCATTTTTACTTTTTAATTGAATTGGCTGCGTGCTTGCCAGCGATGTAACCCTGGCAAGCACACCGGGCCAGTCCATGCTGATTGAAACCGCCCGCCGACTCTCCACTGCAGTAGAGGCCCGGAATGACCTCCCCATTCATGTCCATGACCTGACACTGGGCGTTGATTCTGAGTCCAGCGCGGGTATCGTGAACCAAAGGAGTAGCCCAGGCGGCAAAAAACGGAGGCGCTTCGATCTTGTATTTGGGATTGGGTTTGCCGAAATCCAGATCCGTCCCCGACTCTACAAAGGAGTTGTATCGGGCCACGGTCTTCTGCAAGGTGGTTCCGTCCATGGCCACGGCCTGATAACGATTTTTTATGGCGCGAGCCAGCTCCTCTAAACTGCCACCGGCAAAAAACCATCCGTCAGGATCCACATAAGGAAGTGTGACCTTCCATCCTTCTCGCTCCACAGCTGCTGAATCGAAAATCGCCCAAACGGGGCCCGCAGAGTAATCCGGCGGCTTTGATCCCTCGTTCATCGCCACCGCGGCATTAAAGAAATTGTACTTGGTAGAATCGTATTTGATGTCTGCAGCGTTGTGATAGCTCGCAGGCGTGTAAGGATCCACGTCTTTATACTTATTGCCCCCGGGATAGTCTCCCTTCGTTTCGTCGTAGAACCTCCGCCCAACTTGGTTAACCAGGATCAGATCATGCCAGTCCTTCACGTTCAGGCCCGCGGCCCGCACAAGAGGGAATATCGGACTGTCGAGCTCCCAGGTGGAATAGTTGTACTGGCAACCGATGGCTCTGTGGACTCGGATGTTGTCCCCGTTCTCAAGGGTTTGATTGGCCAACCCCCAAAGGGACGCACCTATGGCCATGGCCGCTAGCTCTCCGCTCGCATCTTGAAAGGAGTATGGCTCTCCCGCCACTTGATAGACCTCCGTCAGTCTAGGATCAAACATGCGCCGAAAATTGACATTGCTGGTACTACCTCCAGTAGCCAGAACGACTGCCTTATGAGCACGGATCTTCACCTGTGGTTTGGTACTCTCGATGTTTCCGTCTGAACGGTAACTCTTCAATGGGGTTGTTTCTCCGGGTAAGATCGTCGGATTGTAACTTGCCTCGATTCCCAGGACCCGTCCCGGAACGCTTCCCCCTGTAGTGTCTCTCACAATTGCCGTCATCTTATGGTTGAGTAGAAATTTGACGCCTTTTTCCCTGGCGCTCGCCTCCAGGGGTCTGACATATCCGGTTCCGGGTCTGTTATTGGGACTCGCGAGGCCAGCCCCTCCCTTCCAAAAAGTATGGTTCTCTCGGGGGGCCGAGTTACCGGTGGAGTGGGCCCCCTGATTGTCCGGCGCTATATCTTTGAATTCCACACCGTTGGCCACCAGGAACTCATACGTTGGAGCACAGTGATCCGCGAACGCACGGATAACCGCCCTGTCGTTGTATCGGTAATTGGCGGAACCGTTGGGCTCAACCAGTGACCAGTCAGTTAAGTCCGAGAAAACCAAATCCGGGGAATCCTCGATGCCAAATTTCTTTTGTGCACTGGTGCCGCCCCCTAAAGCCGTATTGCCGCCGCTCAACATGGCGTGGCCACCGACGTCGTAGTTGGCCTCCACCACGAGGACAGAGACTCCCCGGTGGACGGCTGCTAGAGCAGCCGGTAGCCCGGCTCCTCCCGAACCGACAACAACGACATCCGTCTCAAAATCCCAACTCCTTTGCTCTCTTTCCATGTCTGCTCCTCCAGTTACGGAAGCCCGAGCTTCAAACATTCCCTGAATTCGCCACGCATTTTGTGCTCTTTTCTTCCCGTTTTTCGTGATTACGCCGTTTGCGCCCCAAACTTTTTCTTGCGGTTTGATTCCCCTGTTTCCGCTTTTTTTAACTTTTGCCTTTTTAATTTTTACTTTTATTTTTTCCTTCCCCGGTTGGACTTTCCATCTTCCGAACGTTAGCCTGTAATGTTAAGAGATCTACGGTTAAAGCTCCGATCCTAAGTTTTTCATCTGTGAAGCTATCCATTGTAATTCCGGCCTACAACGAAGAGAAGCTGATATCAAGCACCCTTGCAAGCATTAAAAAGGCCTTGGTCCCCGCCCTTCAACGCGGATATACCACAGAACTCATCGTGGTGGACAACAACTCGCACGACCGCACGGCTGAATTGGCAATCCGATCCGGCTCGCGGGTGATTTTTCAGCCGTTTCATCAAATCTCCCGGGTTCGCAATACCGGCGCTCGAGCCGCGCAGGGAGATTGGCTGATTTTCATCGATGCGGATTGTTGGCCGGAGGAAGGGTTGATTCGGGAAGTCCTGGATTGTATCGAAACCGGTAACGTTGCGGGCGGTGGAAGCATCGTGCGAATGGAAGAGGTTCCCTTCCACTTCAAACTCGTTATCGGATTCTGGAACAGCCTGTCTAGGATCTTCAGGTGGGCCGCAGGCTCCTTTATCTTTTGCCAAGCGCGTGTCTTCCATGACCTTGGGGGCTTTAGCTTAGAATACTACGCAGCCGAGGAGATTGATTTTAGCAGGCGAGTTAAACGTTGGGCTCGGATGCATCATCAACGGTTTGTGATTTTGCACCGCCATCCGTTGCTGACATCCGGACGTAAACTCTACCTCTACAGTCGGTGGGAACAAATCAAAGTATTATGGGGATTTCTCAGTCGTCCGAGGCAATTTATACGGCATCGGCGCCATTGCTTTCCCTGGTACGATGGTCGAAGGTAGGATCTGGTAGAAGTCTCTTGCTAGCCCGATCTGCGACTTGACAAAATTGGCCAATTCAAATTTTTGCAACCCGGGCCATTGGTGGAGCCTTCGTCTGAGATTTGTCAGTGAAAAAATTTGTCATTTACCCGGTGGCCGGAATGCCGGACCATACCCCAGGACAGCTAAGAGCCGAGGTAATTCAATAACTTGCGGCTGGGCATTCATCTTGCATCAAGATGCCTCCCATGAACAAGAAAATTCTCATAGTTGAAGATGATGAAGCCTTGCTGAAGATCCTCCAGCTCTCGCTGGAGGGCTCTTACGATCTGACTCTGGCAAGAAATGGGAGGCAGGGCCTGGAAATGGCCGTTTCAATGCGCCCGGATCTCATCCTTATGGATGTCATGATGCCTGAAATGGACGGTCTTGAGGCCCTCAGGAGGCTCAAAGAAAATCCCAAGATGGCAAGCATCCCCGTCATATTACTTACTGCAAGAGTAGGTGACGAAAACATATACGGGGGATATCAACTGGGAGCCGATTACTACATTCCCAAGCCCTTCACAAACGCGCAATTATTTAACGGGATCAATATGTTCCTCGGGCCCCAAAAGGAGGCGGAGGTAGGAACCTAGAAGCTTATCCGCGACTTCACTCTCGATTTCGTTAGATTGCCGTAAACCGATTATCTCAACAGGTTGTCGACCCCAAACGCGACGGATCCTCGTACCATAAAGTAAAGAGCCAGTAATAGGAAAATCAGGTTTGCTTGCCAGGAGGTCTCCGATGCGTGAATCGCCGCTCTCCCCAATCGCCGAGCGTCGTTCATTGGACCGTCCCCCGGCAATGCGAGCAAAACCTTTTCTTGCATTTGAGGGTACGTCCGGAGGTGGTGACGAATCACCAGGAAGGTCGGTATCAGGAAAAGCACAATCATCAGCGCCGAAACTCGCGTCATTAGTCCCACCGCCACACCGAACCCTCCCAGCACCATGAAGGCTACAGCCATCAGCGCAAAAAACTTCGTCCCCTTCTTGAACACGGCCTTAGCGGTGCCGACCGCGTGGGGCCATCGTCGGACATTGCTGATTCCGCTACCTAGGAGGCGAAGTCCCAATGCAATGCGCAACAAAACCTCGAGAAAGACAACCACTCCCGTTTCCATAACGAAACATCCGATTACTTTTTCCAGAGCCGCAGGAGGATCTCTTTTTGTTTGGGCGAGCACTGCTTCTTACTCGCCATTTGCCGGGCAAGGCTGATGATAAAGCTCCGTTCCCAGTCGGTAAACTTCGAATCGTTGGCCTCCTCCCTCAAACAGGCAATGTAGTATTCTTCACGTGTCTTCGTCTGTTTCTCCGGAATTGAATCCTTGGGGGTCCTCACCAGTTTCAATGCCATATACCCAATTGCTCCCTCATGCCAATTTTCGAAGTGTTCTAACGACAATGTAGAATTAGACTGCATCAACGATGAGGTCAAGAAAAATTCTTCCGTTTACCGGAGATTCACACCGGAAGGTGAAAGGATCCAATCCGTTGACCTAGCCTCGATGGAAGACAATCATGCTCTCAAAACAATTCGTCAAAGCTGCGGATAAGGGCATGGAGGGAGTTTTTTGGCTCATTGCCACCTGGACGAACACATAGCACAGTCTGCATTCCCGCTGACCGCGCCGCATCCAGCTCCCCCACGACGTCAGAGATAAACACAACGTCGCTGGGTATCGTTGCCAAAGCCGCCGAGATGCGGCGGTAACTTTCCGGTTCTCCTTTGGCCCCGGTGGTGGTGTCGAAGTTGAACTGAATATATCGGGTCAGGTCACCCGAGGGGATGCTCTGAAAAAGCAGTTTTTGCGCGAGGACGCTGCCGGAGGAGAATATCGCAATTCTCTTCCCATCCGCCGCCCATCTCTGCATTGCAGACGGTACATCTGGATAGACCTGACCTTCGAGTTTTCCCTTCCGGTAGCCCTCTAACCAGACCTTACCCTGGAGAGCTTTTAGCGGAGTCGCTTTGCGGTCCTGATCCATCAACCAGTGGAGGTAGCCGACTATGGATTCCAGATCACGGTCTGAAAAGCCTCCGCCCCACGGGGGCGGATTCAGACTCTGACGTTGGTCCCCTTGGTATTGCTCCCAAAGAACCTCCAGGTCCGGCCGGATTTCCGCGTCGCCCTCGTGTTCCTGCAGAAACCTCTTGAACTCCTCACGAGCAAACGGAAAGAGAACACGGGTGACAAAATCGATGGGTGTCGTGGTCCCTTCGATATCCAACAAAACGGCTTGGAAGGAGTTTTGGGGCAATGGTATTGGCAACTCAGTTCTTACTGGAATCAGAAGGAATATACTGAGGTCCGAGGCAGAGGGGTTCGTACCCCTTGTCCACACCGCTATCAGTGTAATGCGGTGTCCAGCCCGATGGATCCTGAAACAATCGGATACACCGAATCTCTCGTTCACCGCATAGATGAAACCAGTGGCGCGTTCCTCTGGGGACACTGATCAAATCACCCGCCTGTACCTCGATGGCCACCACCGGCCCCTGAACGGGCTTAATGTGAAAGAGACCGCGACCGTGAATCACAAACCGGACTTCATCCTCATCATGCCAGTGTTCCCGGTCGAATTTGGCTAGCATTGCATCCAGGTTGGGGGTTTGAGGATTGACGGCAATCACGTCCGCCGTAACGTAGCCTCCTCGCTTTTTAAGCCGTTCAATCTCGCTGCCATAGGCTTCGAGTATGGCCGATTCCGCAGCGTCCTCCCGGAGGGGGTGCGAGGGATCCCAATGTTCGTATTGAATTCCAATCCCCGAGAGATACTCAGCGATCGACCTTGGATCAGTCAGGGTCTTATCTTCATCCGGAACTCTCAATACCGCCATCGCTCTATCCCTCCTTAACGTTTTGCCAATGTTAGGCGACCTCCATGGGCCTCCACACCAGCTCCATGATGATCGACGCCGATCTTTCTCCCCGTAACTTCCAACAGAAACTCTAAAATTTCCACGTGACGTTTCGCCTCTACCAGATCCCCTCCCCAGGTGTAAAGTCCATGCCCCCGGAGCAAGAAACCATGGCTGTAAGGAGACCGCTTCAGATGCGCCCGCACAATATCACTCAGACTTTGAATGTCCTGGGAATTTTCAAAGATCGGCAACAACTCCCGATGTTGGTGGGTCGCCACACCCCGAAGCCCCTTCAACATTTCATAACCTTCGATGCTGACCCCTCCGCGCGCCCCCTCCATTTCGGAAAGAAGAGTACTCCATACGGAATGCGTGTGGAGAATCGCATTGGCGTCCAGTTCATTAGCGATCATCAGATGCAACCCCGTCTCGGCGGAAGCTTTTAACGGGCTTCCCAGGCTTCTCCCCTGTTCATCCACCCGCACAACTTTTTCCGCGCGAAGGGTCGACTTGTCAATTCCTGTCGAAGTGATGGCTAGGGTCAAAGGACTCCGAGTCACCACCGCGCTGAAATTTCCGCTGGTTCCCAGCGCCCATCCTCTTTGACACAGCTCTCTCCCTACCTGAGCTAAATGATTCGCGATGTTGGAGAACTGCGTATCTTTGTCCAGGTCATCCATATTTCTTTTAAAATGGTTTCGTAGACGAGTTGCAGCAGAAATTAACCGATGGAGGGATTGATGTCAACTGGAAGGGGAAGGAGAAATTCTAGGTTGCAGAGGTTGGATCGTTGGCCTCGGAAACGCCGGAGTTCGTCATGGACACAAAGGCCGAATCAGAATTTCGGAAGTTCAATTATTGACCGGAATTCGGAGCTTCGGTGGTTTGCTCCGAACTCCAAGCGTGATAGCCCTCTTTGAACCCTTCCTTCCTACCTTCTTCGTAGCGGCGTTCGTAGAATTCCTTGAACCCCTTTTCGTAGCCCTGACTGAATCCGTCCTGGTAACCCCGATTGTAAGGATCGCCAGAGGAGAAAGAAGATGGCGGATAAAATTTGACTTTGACCTGATCGGGAGCAATTCCAGCAGGTCTGTTGTTAGAAAAGTTCCAGAGGCCTCTTCCATCCTTCCACTGATAGAATTGCTGGGACCATAGAGGCGATACGGACCCGAGAAGGAAGAGCACCGTCAACAATAAGCGCTTGCTCATATAACTCCAAATCTCACCCAACGATAATCAGGTCACCTTGTAGTTGAGTGAGTCAGGTTGGTCTTATAGCAGTAAGTCACCGTGTGTCAACAGACTGCTCAGGCAGCACCGAGCATCGGGAGCACAATTCGATACATCATGGTACAATTGCACACTCAAAGGAGCACCTTTGACAGACAAAAGTTTATAATTTTCGATGTCAGCGAAAATTTAAATTTGGAAATAAGGCGCATAGCAGACATAAAATCCACTGCAGACAACCTTGCCTAAACTGATCGATTACTCGCCGATAAATCCGCTAATCAGCGACCACCAGGATACGAAACGAGAACACTCAAAACCACAATGTCACAGCTGCTCGCAACCGAATGGCATGCCTATTAGAAGAGGGAGGACCAAGGTGATCGCGTAAGCTGCTCAATTGGTCCTCCCTCATGCGTGCAGGAACAGTCGGCGCGAGGCCGTTGCCACCTATTCTTCCAAAATGTCCAGCCTCGCCCTTTCCAGATGATTACGAGCGCGCTTGATTAATAACCTTCGATAATAACCGTAGTAAGTAGAGGAGGCGCGTCTCAATAAACCACGGGCACGCTTTAAACTCGCCTGAGCATTTTGATGTAGACCACCACCATTTAGGACCTGGAAGGCATCCGCAGCCTCTTCCTTGGCGGTTTCAATTCGCTCGCGTACGCGTGAGAACTTGTAAACCCCAACGGTTGTTTCAATCGTTTCCATAGCACTACGAATGTTCTCAAGGGCATTGATGGCTCGAAGGAATGCGGCGATTGCTTCAACTTCTGTGGTCTCGAGGAGAATACCAGGCGTCCCTGTTATTGGTCCAAGTCCAGCTGCAGCCGGTGAATTGTTAAAGGCGTCGCTGTTGTAAAAAGCAACGGCCCCTTCAATGGTTAGGACCGAGTTGTTGTGAAAGAAAGGCCCGGTGTCTGCGGCCTCGACGACCGGCGGAGTGTTAAAGGTGCCGTCGCCTGGGTTTCCCAATCCATCATCACCCGGATTGCTCGGATCAATGAGGTCCGCCGGTTGTGACGGAAGGTCTTCTACACCAGTATTGAAGTTGAAGTTGAATTCTCCTACAAGAATGGGGGGGAAAGGTGGAGAGGTTATAATCACATTCGCCCCGCCATTTCCATGACAAGCGTTGCATTTGCCGCTCTCATTGCTGAGGAAGAGATCCCTACCCAGGCTTACAATCTCAGATGTGAAATCCATAGCTGCAAGGTCTAGTTCTTCCTGTCGACCCAGAGACAGCTGGAATGCCTCCATGGCATCGAGCTCGTAGTCATTGGGGAGACGAAAATCAGCCGGACCACAGGATTCACCGGCGGCACAGCGATTTAGAGTCTTTGGAAAGTGCTGCCTGACTGCCCCCAGAGCGAACTCGCGTAGGGTTCCATTGCCGGGCGCACCATCGCCCGACCAACCGGTTCTTTGTATGGGATTGCCTTCCGGAGTTCCATCAAGGCGAAATCCGGGAAGGGCTGGGTTGGCCGGTGGAGGTTCGAGCGAATTAGTTAAGGCCAAGGTATGAGGAACACCGCGCATTGTGAAGTTGTTTGCTAGGTCCCCGAAGCCATTGGTGTTCTCCAGAATCAGACCGAGTTCGCGCATTAGTTCTGGCTTCTCGAAGTTTACCGCAAGCTCAGGAATGAATTCTGCAACAAAGAGCGGGTCATTGTCCGGTAACGTCGCAATAAAAGCCGGATCAATGGTGAGGTTATTTTCTGCCGGGTGACAGGTCCCGCAGGTCCTGCCATTTCCTTCAAAAGTCTCGTCAAAAAACAGTTCCTCGCCCTTCTTCACCAGATCGTTGATGGTTGGATAGGCATGGTTCGCAAAGGCAGGTCTGGGTCCCACAGTTGCTATGGCAGGTTGCGACGACTCTTGCGGCAGATCAAAGCGTCCGGTTCGGGCCTGGGTGTAAAGTCTCTGAAAAAGTGTCGGGCTGCCCTAGAGCACACTGGGTTCAGTGGGATCTTTGCCGGAACGGGTTACAACTGCAACGTCTACTTGGAAATCCTCAAATACGGGACCGAGTTCGGCAGTGAGAGTTGCGTTGTTTCCGTCGTGCTCCAGGGTTCCCACCCACAACAATCTATCACCCGGCTCGGGCTTGGCGCTACGACCCTTCCCCGGTTGATTGTCTACTAGCCAGACATCCGTCACGTCCTGATTTTTGAGCCCCACTACATGGGCAGAAACCTGACCTTTGATGAGGTCCAGAGTAATCTTCCCACGGGCTCGGGTAAAATCCTTCGAGAACGCCTTTGACCATCCGAGGGCAAGTGTTACATTCCCATCCCCCGCGGTTTGCTCATGCTTGCTTACCCACTTTCGGTAAGCATTCTCAACCAAGTTGCCGGTGCTACGGTGGCTATAAGCAGCGGCGAAATCCGTTTCAGGCTCGTGTGCCACAAAGAAATAAGCTCCAGTAACACAGGCGGCTATCAATGCAGTCGCACAGATGGGATAAATCTTTGCACGTCCCATAACTGAACCCTCCTTTGTGTGAATCTTTATCTAACTAGCTAGACCTAAAACATCCCCTCCTTTCCTCTGGTGGAGTTCAAAAAATCGGCCGAATCCTATCCAAAACAAATTGATTGGCAAGAGGCGAAAAGAAAAAAAATTTTAGGGCATGGAACAATTAAAAACAAAAGGGAATAGAATGGAGCAGGAGGGAACAATAAAGAAGCAAAAACATTAACGACTTTACAAACAAAAATCTGGGGGAACAGGTCGGGGGCCACCCCCCCCTACCCTTTGCCACACTGGTGAGGCGTGCGCTCCGATTTCGTCAGATAAGAAACCGACGCCGGCGAGAAGGGATGAATCAATTGGGAGAAGAAATCTTGCTCTTACTCTTTTGCCTATCTCTTTCGACGTGTCTTGTATTTCAGCTTTTTAGTTATTAGGGCTGGCTATGGCTTGGACCTTAATGTTGCAACGACACGTAGTACAAATTATTACCACGCCCTATTATTCGGCCTTTAATATGCGTGCCGGATTCTTATAAAATATTTTTTCCTTGTCTTCATCGCTGATGGGGAGCTCCTCAACCAACTTCACAGCTTTGGGTAAGAGGGGTGCCAACGGCGGCGCATCGCTCCCGAACACAACATGGTCAATACCCACGGTATTGATGGCACACATGACGGCGGGCCAGTGATAGGCGGCACTGTCCATGTAGATCATTTTCAAGTATTCCCCCGGCGCCTTGGTAATTAGCATGGGTTCATAGGAACCCAGAAAAAAGCAGAAGTCACCGAGTTCATAAGCATAGTTCAACCTTCCGATCACCTCGCAGATGCCTCCCCCGAGATGGCAGCCGACAAACTTAACGGTTGGATAACGCTCGAAAATGCCCCGAACGATGAGCCGAGCGATGGCAAGGGTCTCGTCCGCGGGTCTTCCAACACTGGAAATGAGGCGGTACATGTTCATGCATTCTTCGCCAAAGCTGGAGCTGGGTGCATGAATCATGACCGGGACATCCAATTCGGTGACCAGATCCCAAAAGGGCTTTGCCTCATCCTCGTCCGGATAGTGACCGTTGTGGCTGGAGTTGATCAGGACGCCGCGCAACCCATACTGTTTCACCGCTCGTTCGAGTTCTTTCACGTAATGGTCCCCGCCGCCGGGAACCGTGGTGGCAAAACAAAAAGTCTCGTCGGGATACTTTTGGCCTATTTCAGCAGAGTATTCATCCCATCGCTGGATACCTCGAAATCCCTCGGCGTCCGGAAGCCCTCTGATGTAGTGCACCGGGCAGCTCATCACCATTTTGTCGACACCCGCGTTGCGATGGGTGTTAAGCACGTTATCCAGGGTCATGGGGCAGCGTCCCTGCCACCGGGGACTCGCGGTCAATTCAGGCGGATAGACATGCGTGTGCCAATCGATTTTCATTTAGCTAATCTCCTACGGCCGATGAACCGGGACCTAGTGAAAACTCAACCTGTCACACCGTGAGGACAAATGAGACTCGGCGTGATGACCCTCGCAGCATGGCACTCTAATTTGCGGCCTGACAATACCAGAATCTTGAAACGCCCCGCAAGATGATAGTGAGACTTTCCGTGGTTTGTTTATTCGATCTATGCCCTATCTTTGATCGGCAGCGAGATGTCCTTGACATTAAAAAGCGCCTTGCTTAAAAGGGGGCAATCAATTTTCAAATGATCAATCCGAAGCCTATGGCGACGTCCATGATGACACTCCAACTAACCGCCGAGAAACAAAGGCCTACACGTCTATCTGTATAGGTTTACGGCCCGGGACACTGATCATGCAGGAGAGGGAGGCCTTTCATGAGCGCTACGAGAATCATTGACGGTGACGGTCATGTTTTAGAAGACGGAAGTATCGCACAACATCTTCCAATCCCATACAAGGAACGGGCGGACAGGCTTCAAAATCGTCTGTTTCCTCCCCTGGATCACCTCCACGCAGGCCAGGCTCCGTCTCAAACTCCACCTGGTTCGTTTCAACGAGTGGATGCCAATGGTTGGGTCAAATTCCTTGACACCGTAGGCATTGAATCGTCGGTGCTCTATCCGACTGCCGGGCTCGCCTACGGTAAAATAAATAACCACGATTGGGCCATTGCCGTTACCAGGGCTTACAACGATTGGCTGCACAAGACATTCCTGAGCAAGAGTCCTCGTTTGAAGGGCATGGGACTCATTCCCATGCAGGAACCGGAAGCTGCAGTGGAGGAGCTTCGGAGACTGGTAAACGACCTCGGAATGTGCGGAGCTATGATGCCTTCCACCGGACTCACATCTCAATTAGGATCCAAGGAATTTTGGCCCATCTATCAAGAGGCCAGCCGGCTCGGTTGTTGTCTCGCGGTTCATGGGGGATGCCACAGCGGACTGGGTTTGGACAACGTCAATGTTCATGCGGCAGTCCACGGCCTCGGTCATCCGTTCGGAATAACTATTAGCTTCGCCAGTATTATTTTTAATGGCATCCTCGATCGCTTCCCCAACACGAAAATCGCATTCCTTGAGGGTGGTGTCGCGTGGTTTCTGGTTGGCCTTGAACGATTTGATCGCTCCTATGAGACTCACTATTATTACAACCCTAGAGGGGACCTGCTGGACCTGAAACCCGGTGAGAAGGTCAGCGAATACATTATCCGGCAGGTCAAAGCGGGTCGGATATACGTCGGTTGTGAGGGAGACGAGCCTTCCCTGGCCCACGCCGTAAGAACCGTGGGTCATGAACCCTTTCTATATTCGTCGGACTTTCCCCACGAGGTCAACACCCAGACTTGCATGAAGGAGATTCAGGAGCTGGTGGACAATGGAGAGTTAACCGTGGAAGCCAAGGACGCGGTGTTGCGTGAGAACTCAAAAAGGTTCTACCGGATTTAGCATGAGATCTCGTTTATTGGGTGCCTTGCGATTTGCGTCCTGTAAAATGCTCAGCAAGAGTTTTTCCATATTCGTCCATCGAATCCGAAATCTAAGTCCTAGAATCTAAAACTCTTCCTAGTTTTATTACAGGTATATAACCTGTGGCTCCTCGGGTTCGGGAAACGTTCTTTCCCGTTCCTTAACCGCTTGGCTCAAATCGATCTTTGTCTGTTTTTGATAGTAATTCGCAAAAGCGGCTCCAGGCGTGATGCGCTTGGACTCTTCCGCACCGCTCTTCTCCACAATTCGATTTGCCGACTCCGTAAAGGGCAGGGAGAGTTGAATTTCAGACGCCACTTCAAGAGCTTGTCTGATATCCTTTTCGATATTGCTAAGCGTACCGCCATAGCTCTTGTTCCTGGCGAGAAAATCTTCCACCCGCGTCGCCGATGCCCGAGAGCCTGTGGTCTGAAGCAGCCCGAGGAACGTCTTGGGATCAATCTTTTGCGCTTGTAGCCAGGTGCAGATCTCCGTGGAAATAATACTGTCCGCGATGGCAAACAAGATCACGGCGATTTTCATGGACTTGGGAGACCAGGGCTCATTGACGCAGATGACCTTTTGGGCGAGAGCCTTTAACACATCGATATGATTCTCTATGAGATTCTTCTCACCGCCGATGACAATGGACAGTAGCCCTTTGGGGATGGTCACGGAAGGGGCTCCCGCTGCATGAAGGGTACCTCCCAGGAATTGACCGCCTCGCTTGCCCACCTTTTCTTGCAATTCCCTGGCACAGTCCGGGCCTGTCCCGCTGAGATCGACAAGAGTGAATCCTGGTTGGATGCCACCGAGAACGCCCTTCTCGCCGAAAACCGCAGCTCTCACTTCCACGGAAGAGGGCAAAATAGTGATCGTCAGATCACAGGTAGCATCCTCAGCTGAATTGGTCTTCTCCGCGCCAAGCTTCACCAAAGGTTCCGCCGCCTCCGGATTGATGTCGAAAACTTTCAGTGAAAAACCTTTACTCAGTAGCCTTTCTCCCAGCGGCCTACCGGCATTGCCCAGGCCAACAAGACCGACCTGCTTCATAATCCCCTCCTTGTTTGCACTTCGTTGCTACCGACGGAATATTCAGCAGAAAACCTTATATTCATCTCCGAGACGCGAAGCTGGAAATATTTCATATTCTTTCTTTTCTTTCTTAACTTGGCCTCTTTTCGCCTTTGCGCGAGAACAACTTAACCGATATCCCGGTCTAGACTATTTCGCGAATATACTTTTCTCTTGCCAAATGCCAAAAAGAAACTAGAAATGCCGTAAGCGGGATGGCCATGATCATTCCAAGGATTCCACCCAGAGCAACACCCCAGAAAAAGATGGCTACGATGATCGCCATAAAATGAAGTCCCGTGCGATTACCCATGATGGTGGGGGTCAAAACGTAACTCTCAATGAGCTGCACGACGAGAAATACGCCTACGGCCCAGAGCAGTAAATTCCAACCTCCACCGGCTTGGAAATATGCCATGGGAAGGACAATACTCAACCCAATGATACTACCCAGGTAAGGGATAATATTAAGGAATCCAAGCAGCAATCCAATGACAACACCATAGGTGACACCAACGAGACCAAACCCTATGGCAAACAGAACGCCTTGCATGAAGGCAATCATAAGTTGGCCACGGAAAAAGAGTACGATAATATCCACAAATTCCCTCGCAAGAAAGGCCACATCCGCCCGTGTTTCCGGTTTGAGAAACGGCAAAAGAGACTCGGTATCTACCTGTTTGGGTTTACGGGTTAAAAAGTACGCGAAATAGATGGGTAGCACCGCCCAGCTAAGAATGGTTCCCACACCGTGCGCAACCACGGACCCTACTGACAAGGCCTTTCCACCAATCATCTGAAGCCCTTGAACCACGGCCTCCTGCTGGGACGCTAGAATTGCCCTAAGTCGTTGCCCTACGGGATTCGTTTCCGTAAACTCGACGATCTCGGGCCAACGCTCCCTAGCGAACTCTACAAACTGATTCCACCAACCCGGTGCTCTGCCCACCAGATCGGAAAGCTGATTAAGCATCAGCCCTCCGAAAAACCACAGGAATGCTCCCAAGGGAATCAAAATGGAAAGAAACACAGAGACCAATGCCAAGGGCATGGGCAACCGAATGACCGCTGTCAACCAATGATAATAAGGCTTGAGAACCAGAGCCATGACCGCCCCAACAGCGAGGGGGAGAAAGACGCTTGAAAAGGTCCGTAGAAAAATCACGAAAATCCCTACCAACGACCCCAGTGCGAGCAAAATTACGGCCGTGGCCAGGACAGTGGCCGCAGCAACAACAGCCTTGGCCTGAGGTTCAGTGAAATTTAGTGCCATGCAACAAACCCTTCCTTACGCCTCCAGCATTTTTCGCGTGAGAGTACCGACGATGCGCTTTAGTGTCAAGGTTTTCCATAACAGCTTGGCGAAAAGCGCAAAGCATTTAATGCAGCAACTTGCAGCCACTTAGCAAGACCTACAAAAGCTATGATCCGTATCTGGCCTAAATCCCATTTCCGGTCCTGCTGCCCACTTCCCTTCTGTTTCGCGCTTGGCGCTTTGCGCTTTGCTCAATTCTCCTTGACTACAAACTAGGCAGTGATATAGAGGCCTCAAGAGCAACATTCATAGGAGAGACAAAAGTTTGCGTGAGGAGGATACGCTCAAATGCCATTTTCTAACATCGATCCCATTCATACCGGTCTTCTTTTCTTCGATATGCTGAACACCTATTATCGAACCAAGGAGAACAACCAGGTAAAGAGCAAAGCTCTCGAAGCCATCATTGCCAATGCGGTACGGCTCCGTGACGCCGCGCGGGCGGCGAACATTCCTGTCTTCTATGCCATCGCCGACCACCGCGCCGACGGCACGGATACCGATCCGCTTATGACCGATACGGACCACGGAATGAAGCCATGGCCGGACCCCGAACGGATCGGACGGCAGGTCCCTGCTGCTCGGCATGGCACGTGGGAAGCCAAAGTCATTGAAGAAATCGCTCCCGGCCCGTCGGATTATCTGATCTACAAACACCGCTGGAGCTCGTTCTTTCAAACCCACTTGGAGCTTTCGCTCCGTGCACGGGGCATTGATACTTTGCTGGTGTCCGGTGGCGCCACGGAGATCGGTGTGGCCAGCACGGCGTACTCGGCGCGGGACCTGGGGATCAATCTCATCATCGTGCGGGATGCCTGCTCGTGCAACTACCCGGACGTGTTAGCCGTCTACATGGACAAGGTGTTCCCTCGAATGGGACGGGTTCGCACCACCCAGCAGGCAATTGATATGATCCGGAAATAGATCTGCGCGGCTCTTTTGTTAAACAGGCCAGAAGGATAAATTCACGCTTGCAGCAATTGGCAGAATTCGATCAGAACACCGTCTGGGTCTTTGGCGTAAAAGTTTTTACTTCTCGGTGACAGCTGGACGATGTCGGAGATGACTTCACCGGTTCCGTTCGCCTGAATCCGCCGATAGACAGCATCGATATCGGTCACGTTGAAAGCAAGGTGAGGACAACCCACCCGGTTATGAGAGAGTTCAAGTGCTTCGCCTCCTCCCGCTAGGTATTCGATGAGCTGGAGGGTAAAGTCACCTGATGTCAGGTACATAAACTTGATGTGTGCTTCTGGATTCCTTGTGTAGTTTCGATAGGCGTCGCTCTTCAATTCCAAAGGATCACCCGCTTCCATACCGATAATATCCCGGTAGAAGGTAACAGAGCGCTCGAGGTTCTTTACCGTGAGTCCGACGTGAAATAGTTCCACCACTAGAGCCCAACTCTCATGCCATCAGTTTAGAGGCCAATCCTGTCCACTGCTAACCTTAACCAGAGGCGAAGCCACCTCTGGCTAAGGTCGACTGTCTTTGATGTTCCAAGCTTTTGGCTTTCTACGTTTAGCTTAATTCTTCAGTAGCGCTTTGCACGGAAGAATCATCAGGGATGGGTTGCAGATGACCACCTCTGGGTGGCTCCCGGATGCCATTCCTGCTGGCGGCGATCACGCATCTTTTCGAGGAACGCGGTGAGCCCGGTTTCAATTAGAACATGTTGAGCCGGATCCCGAATGACTCCAAGGGGATCCTGTCCGTTTTGGACCTTTGCGATCTCCCTCTTTAACAGCTCACGCAGGATCACGATTCCCCGATCCGAAGTGGCCAGTCGCTCTGTGGTCCGATCCGCCACTGGGCCTTGGGTCTCCCACGCCATGTAATCCTGACCGTCTACCCGGTCCATACGCGTGAACTTGGCGGCCGGATGGCGTGCTCCCACGGGGCTCTTGAATGGCTCCACATAATCTACCGGCGGATCATCATCGTTTCCAACCGGCTTTCCATTTTCCGCATGGTCAAAGATGATGTAGTAGATCTGCGTGTGCGTGTCGTCCACCGGCACGCGAACATGCGTGTAATTGGCAAGGCGCAATATATTGGGGAATATCAGCGGATGCTCATCCACGAAGCCTACCCGATAGGTGCGTTTCTTCATGATACCGTAGGGGACTTCAATAAATTCGAATTTTGCGACGTCATCGGTCAACCCGCGGGTCGTATTCGTCACTTCTCTCCGTCTGGCCGCAGCGTCCTGGTGCAGAATTTGCAGGTGGGCGGGGTCCACGGAGTTTTCCATGGCTTGAAACCAGTTACAGTCCAGTTGCGGTTTGACCGATATTCTCCTCGAACCATCCGGACGCGCCCACACGTCATATTTCGGGATGAGGGGCGCCGGTTCCGGCCCCATGTATGTCCAGTACAACCCAACAAACTTCTGAATCGGATACGCAGTCTGCTTCACCGTTAAATGGAACTTACTCTCTGCAGGCTCGGCGGGACACTCCAAGCAGTCCCCTTTTACATCGTAGAGCCAGCCATGATAGGCGCAGGCGATTCCCCGCTCCTCCACTCGGCCATAGGCCAGGGATGCACCGCGGTGCGCACACCGATCCGCAACCAGTCCCACCCGACCGCTCTTGTCCTTGAAAAGGACCAGGTCCTCGCCCAGAATACGGACGAGCTTTGTCGGGTTCTCGTCTGTTAACTCTTTTGCCACAGCGACGGGATACCAATAGCGGCGAAGCAGTTCTCCGCCCGGAGTCCCTTTGCCCACCCGAGTCATCAATTCATTCTCTTCCCGAGTCACCATACCCTTGCCCTCCTATTCAGCGATCAAATGCCGAAGGTTGCAATTCAAGTTATAAAAAGAAGCTAACGACTTTCGTAGCCGTCGTTTTGGGCTCTTTGCCATTAATTTATCCTTATCACTTTAATCCGAGACATCCAACCCGATCGCCAATCAGAGCCGGTAAAGAGCCTGCGGGTTATCTACCAGGATTTTGTCAATGGAATTTCCGGGGACTTTCCCGTCTGATTTGAGGTTCCTCAACGCGTTGATCTCCGATGCTGTGTCGTTGTGTCCGTAGTCCGTACCTAGGACAATGTGGTCGTCCCCTACGTGCTCAAGGATGTACGGCAGGTCATCGCTGGTCTGACAGGCCACGTAGATACGGTTGTCCTCAAGAATCTTCTGGCCTGGCCAACCATGCCCCCTCCTCCGGTAACCAATTTCCAGGTGGTTCATAACATAGGGCAGCCATTCGGCACTCACCTCAACGAAGGCCCAACGCAGATCTGGAAATTTCTGGGGTAGTCCGGTGGTGATAAGACTTCCAAAAAAATTGATTGGTCCAAACTTGAACTGAGCCAGGCTCGCGCCCCGGCCAAAGATATCGAACATCTCCAGGTTGCCCTGGGAGGCATGGACGCAGATGGGCATATCCAATCGGCTGGCCTCTTCATAAAGAGGGAAAAAATAGGGGTCCGTTGGGAGCTTGTCTCCCTCCACTCCCCGAATAAAGACTCCGCACGCCCCGTGTTCCTTTCCGATGTTTATCTCCTCGATGGCCTTGTCAATGTAATGAAGAGGAGGCATAACAACCCAGCGAAGCCGCCCCTTGCCGGACTTCCAGATATCAATAAGCCAGCGGTTGTAGCTTTTACACAAGGCAGTGTCCACGTGGGGCAAAGGTGTGAGGGCCCTCAAAAACAGACTCGGGTACAGGACCTGCAGGTCCACACCCAACTCATCCATATGAGCCAGGCGGGCCTCCACGTCTTCCATTTCCCGGGTCTCCCTCGACGTGTCGAATCCAATGTTCTGATCTTTTGCGAAGACCCGTCCACCGACTTTCCAGAACTCGTTGCCCCGCCGGTTCTTGGTCGCTTCCTCAGGCTGGTCTTTATAGACCATCACCCGCGGCGCAAACTCTCGCTCCCCTTCACCCAGGTATTCCCAGGTTCGTTCCCACTCGACAACATGGGCATCAGCGTCAATGACAGCCATTTGATCTCCCTTTCCTTTATTAGGAGGAATCCCTAGCGGTCATGTTTAATGCTGGTAAAACCTCCGAGCATTGTCTCCCAGGATCGCAGCCTTTTGATCCTGTGGCAGGTCTTCCCGCTCCAGGATCTCATCGATTTCCTCCATACAGTTGTTTATGGAGATTTCATGGGGGAAATCTGAGGCGAACATGAAGGGACCGGGCCCCACACGATCGATGGCATAAGCCAGCGCCTTTTCGTTGCCTTCACAGCCAACGAAGATGCGGTCATCCTTGAAATAGTCAAGCGGTTGCCGTTTCATCTTCAGCCCGCCATACTCCAGCTCGCGTTCCAGTCGATCGATGACCAGCGGGATCCAGGCTGTACCACCCTCCATAAAGCCGAATTTTAGCTTTGGGAATTCATCAAACACTCCGTCCACCATCATCCCCGTAAGGGCAATGGCAAGTGGGAAAGGCATCCCAAGAGCACGGGTCGCCGGGAACTTTGTAAAGGTATTGAACCCTAGATTGATGTAGCTTCCTCCGTGCACAGCCATAACACATCCCAGCTTTTCCGCTTCCTCGTAAATGGGCCAAAATTCCGGATGGCTGACATGGCGGGTGAGCCCATTGGAAGGGATCATCGCGCCGATAAAACCCAATTCTTTCACCGAGCGGCGCAGTTCGGTCACGGCACTCGGCACGCTCTGCATAGGAATCAGCGACACCGCTTGAAAACGCGGACTACGCTTAAGGTATTTGTTGTGGATGTAGTCGTTGTAACCCCGGGCGTACGCGTTTGCCCATTGCGGGTAGGCCACGTTTCCATAGGCCAATCCCGTTGTGGGGTAAAGCACCGCATACTCCGTCTTGGTGCGCTCCATGAAGACCAGCCATTGATCCGGGCCAGTGTCTCGGTCAAAGGTCCCGGGAGTTCGCGGGGTCCCGTCAGACGGTGTATGAAAGTGGTCGAGACTAGGTATCATGTTGCGTGGACCGCGACTGTTAAACGGCTCTGCAATGTAACGAAACATATCCTCATCGTTCTCCATGACGTGCCCATCGGCATCAACATATCCTTTAGACATATTCCCTCCAAAAATTCTCTGTATTTTGCCTGATAACCTTTAACTCGTGCCTTTTCACTTTTTACTTACTTGGACCGTCGTCGCCATGCGAACGTTCCCCATTTTACATTTCAGTTTTAGATCACGCCAGCCGCATTCAACCGGTCGGCTTTTTACTTTTTAATTTTTACTTTTTATTTACTTCAAATATCCTTTTTCGCGATAGAACCGCTCGGCTCCAGGGTGCAAGGGCACCTCACAGGCGGTCTCTTCGTCATCGGAGCAGAGCTGGCTCAGGTTCATGGGTTTATAATTGTCCGTGGGAATGGCATCCTTTCGCGCTTCGATGGCTTCACACAACGCATAGGCCACGTCGTCCGGCATGTCCGCATGGACCACCATGGGCCAACCGCTGAAATCCAAGGTCTGCACCTCTTCGCGGATAGCGGGAAACCGGGCGCTGGTCATCTTAACGGGTCGATACCCCATGGCAACCATTCGGGCCTGGATGTCTCCCTCCACGGGAAGGAAACGAAAACCGTGTTCAAGGGCCGCCTGCCCCCAGCTCAAAATACCCTCATCAAAAACCGCGTTGATGTTACCATCCTCAATGGCGCCACGGCGATCCGGATGGCTAGGCCGCAACACCGACTGGAGCTTGCCTCCCCATTTTCGGATGTCCGCCAGGCTAAACTTAGCCGCCTTCATGACTTCACTGACCGAAAACATCGTGCTGTCGTTCACAAACGGCGGCTTGAGGGTACGCCCGGTGGATAGACGCAAGGGGATTTTTTCCTGTTTGATTTGTTCAAGGGACGTGATGCCGGTGGATTCATGGACCGCAAAGCCTACAACGTCGTAGGAGGGGAACACCGCCACGGTCCGCAATGGGAGTGGTTTTGAAAAAGGCCCCTTGCCCTTGTATGCCATGGTGACGGCGACGGAGGGATTGATCCATAGTAGCGATAGTTTTTTCTGCGCGACGGCTTTTAGATCCTGAAAGCCTCCCGTACCGATTGAAAGGTCGATACCATCGCTGTGACGCGCCCGGCCGCCGGTCAATGCAATATGAATATGCGAGGCCAATCGCGCGTCTCTTTGCAAAGCGCCTTGAGCTCCCCGCGTGGTCTCAAAGGATAACGATCCGTCATAGAGAGCGGCGGTCAGCTCAAGAAGTCCCTTCGACCGCTGCACACCTGCGTTATATCTATACTTGGGTTCACTCACCGGTTCCCCTCCCCTCCTCAAAGCATGGTTAGGAAAGATCTTCCATGCCCTCGGAACATGCCTATTTTTATGCGCATCCTAAGCCCTGCCCAAATGGATGTCAATCATCAACTCATGGCTAGAGTTCAGTCCAATGACATGCCTCTTTTTTTCAGTTCCTGTGCCAGCGATTGGCTCCCCCGCCATAGCACCGGCACACCCGCATTGATGGCTGCAGCCTGGAAAAACTCGAGAATCTCCCTTGGCTTTGCTCCGTAGTCCAGCGCCTTGGCCATATGTCTTGCCATGCCGCCCCAGCTTCGCTGGGCGCCGGCACACACCATGATCACCATCTCTTTAGTGGCGCGTGATACGGCCCCATCGTCTCGCCCTAAGACAGCGTCCGCGTAAAATGCCTTGACGCCCGCAAGGCCTTTAGGGTCAAGCTGCCTCATGAGCTCGACTCCTGTGTCGTCACCCTCACCGCGGATTTTTAGCAATTCCTGATATTCCTTATCGTCCATTGTGATTCTCCCTTCCCCTGAATACATGTTTTCGAAACAGTAAAGGCGACCCCTGGCGGCTAGTCCTTTTCTCGGCTCAATGACGTCCCAGCTCAGGCATGACGTTTCGGGTGAAGAGCTCCACAGAGTGAAGAACCTTACTCGCAGGGAGATCGCCGAAGGCAAACTGGCCCACCAGATAGTTGGCCCCCGACTCCGCCAACTGCGAGGCCAGGAAGGCACGGACGGAATCAGGTGTACCGGCACAGCCGAGACCCGCATCCATGAGCAAATCAAAATCGACGGGTCGGGGATGATTTGGACGACTGCCATAAGCCGTATACAGATGGCAAAAACTCTCATGCCACCTTAGATAGGCTTGACGCGCCATCGTGAGCGCTTCCTTCTCATTTTCAGCTACCACGATAAAACGTCCGATCCCCATCCTGGGCTCGCCCAGGCGCGAGCCGTGAGTTTCATCCCAGACGGCACGATAACGATCCACCATGGAACGTGTCTCCTTGGCGGGATCGAGACTAATAATGTGCAGGGCTTTTTGAGCCGCCCGCTCCGCGCTTTCCAGTGAATGGACTCCGTACCAGATGGGCGGATGGGGTTGTTGGAGCGGCTGAAGTTCCATGGGAACCTTTTCGAATGAGAAAAACTCACCCTGAAAGGTGAGGGTCTTTTCCGCAAGGCCACGGAGAATCAACTCCACCCCTTCGCTGTAAACCTTTTGGGCTTTCGCAGCGTCTTGCCCGTAGAGTGCGAGTTCGATCTGGGAAGCTCCACGGCCGAAACCCAGCTCCAGCCGTCCGCCGCTCATTTGATCCAGCATACAGATCTCTTCAACCAGACGTAGAGGATGGTAAAGGGGCAACGCATAGACCATGGGGCCAAAACGAAGACGCTTTGTACGCTGTGCAACGGCGGCGAGGAACACACTGGGTGACGGCGCCATCCCAAGGGGGGTCGAATGGTGTTCGGCCAAGTGGTACGCATAAAACGCCCCACGGTCATAGGCTTCGACGATCCTGAGCCGCTCCTCGTAGTACTCTTTCAAGGGCACGCCGCTTCGGTCGAGATGATCAAATACACCGAATTCCATTAGGACTCCAAAAGCCTACAACTTATCCGAAATGCTATACGATTTGATGGGCCTTTTTACAAGAATCAAGGAGGAATTCAGATTCTTCTCCGTGAAGTCGAGAAATGGAACTCATCAAAACCTCTTGCTATGGTATGGCTGCAGTAAAAGCCTTACGCGGAGAGGAGAGCTCTGATGATCTACGAACTCTATTACTGGCCCGGCATTCAGGGTCGCGGTGAGTTTGTGCGACTGTCCCTCGAGGAGGGAGGAGCGAAATACGTGGACGTTGCCCGGGACCCGAGTCAGGGTGCAGCCGCGCTCGCGAAGTTCATGGGCAATCCTTCCGAGCTCCATCCGCCCTTTGCGCCGCCGTTTTTAAAGGCCGGCAAACAAGTGATTGGACAGACCACCAACATCCTGATGTTTCTTGGGCCGCGTCTCGGCCTCCTGCCGAAGAGTGAATCCGGCAGGTTATGGGCGCACCAATTGGAGCTAACCATCGCCGACTGGCTTGAGGAAGTTCACCTCATCCATCACCCCGTGGCCGGTGGCCTGTACTATGAGGATCAGAAAACGGAGGCCTACCGACGGGCAGGGATTTTCCGATCGGAGCGTTTGCCGAAATATTTGGGCTATTTTGAAGAAGTGCTTAAACGAAACTCCAGAGCGCAACGCTTTATCCTGGGAAAAGGGATATCCTGTGTGGACCTTTCGTTGTTTCAGATGATATCCGGCCTACGCTATGCGTTGCCACAAGTCATGGCGAGACTTGAACCGAGCTACCCACTCCTGGTTGCGTTGCACGAAGCGGTTTCCTCGCGCCCAAGGACGGTGGACTACCTATCCTCCGATCGGCGCCTGCCCTTCAACCAGCTGGGTATTTTTCGACACTATCCGGAATTGGACGAGTAGGGTTTCTGCAAGCTTGATGCTCAATCCGACAGGTGGCCGTCTTCATCCTCCTTCACCTCAGTCTCTTTGATTGGCTGAAGGGATTCGCAGGATGACTCAGCAGGTATCTGGGTGAGCGAAAAGGTGCTCTGGTCGGATTCCGGTATAACTTCTGGGGTTCGATTCAAGAAGTTGGGTTTTGCCCCTATAACCTTTTGTTCCAACAGCCGCACATCGATCTTCCCTTCCACCCGACCCGGACTCAACACCTTGCCTTTGAGAACCTGGTGACCGCGCTGTAGCACATAGAGCTTTCCATCCGGAAACAGCGGAATCGACAGCCGTAGAGTAGCACCCGGTCGCTGGTCGCCATCCCAATCGTAAATGGCGGGATCATCAATGCTGCTCGGCAACTCACCACCCGTACGATCCGGGAGATATCCAACGTGTTCCTGTCCCAGGTCCGCCCGATACTCCCAACCTCTGCCGTTTTTAGCAATCTGAATACCATATCGCGGTTTCGAGAGGGCATCGACGTACTCTTGCGGGAAAACCAGCTTGACCACGGCCCCCTCACGTTCGGAAACCATAGAACAAACCTGATGGGATTGGACCCCAAGACTCCCATTCCAATGTAGCTGCACCAGCGAGACGGATACCATCGCCGAGCGATTCCATCCCATCATGTGTACCTTGGTTCGGCTGACGGTACGCATCTCAAGACGATACGTTCCATCTGGTAACAGCGGAGAATCGGCGTCTGCTGCTGCCACCCCACACAAGGAGGTGGCTAATGCCAAGAGACCTGTGAGCAGCAGGAACGACTTGATGAAAGAGGCCTTCCTTTCGGGCCTTCGATCCCTGAGATAGTTCACTTAAAGTTTTCCCTTATTGAATGGCGCCCCCCGGGAGACGGTCTGAGGGGCCTGAGCGGACTGCTTAAACGTCCTCAAAGGATAGAGTTCCCTTACCCCTTTGTCAAATTCGTCGACAGTTCATCTAGGCCGCAGGACGTTTTTTGTGAATTTTTTCCTTAAGTTGCCGTCCCATTCAGTCCTCAGGTTCATGAATCTCTTTGATATTAGGCACTTACAGGTTGGCACCGCACTTGCGATTGTTTGGCCGGGAAGGTAACGACATTGACCCTGACTCAATCCATAGCAGCCACATTTGGCCCAACGCTGGAGCAGTATCGCGATCCGATGTTGATCGCGTGCTCACTAGTGCTCATTGTGGTTGCCCTGAGCTATCTGTTAATCCCCAGTGTTCGTTTTACCGTGGATACCCTCCTCGGCGTGAAGATTCCCACTAGCTTCAAACGTTTGATTGGTGGGTTGCTAATTCTCCTGCCGGGGGTCTTCATTCTTTCAACGGTTTATTTTAGCAACGTGACCCGCGCTCTTGAAAAGAGGTGGCCGGGTCTGGTTCAGCAATACGTATCCAAAAGCGACACCCCACAAGGCAAAATCGTTCAGCAGGGGCGGAGAAGAAACGCAACAAATAGGAAACCGCCGGTTCGCAGGGCTGCTTCCAAACCCGTTACCACTCAAGCGTCACCGCAAACGACAAAACAAGCATCGCAGAAGGCGGTCAGAGATACCCCGCCCACATTCAACGCAAATAACACGGACTGGAGTACCGTGGCGTCCTACACCGATCCGCAGTACGATTTGCAACAAAAGCAGGCGGCCAGAAGAAAACTGGTTGAGAGGCGCCTCAAGGAAACCCAAGAGCGGCGCAAGCGCAACGCAAACGTTTGGCTAACAAAGGGTGGAGACCTTGCTGCGATGTCGGAACATCTGCTGGATGAGGCTGCATCCCACCTCAAGAACCAGGACTTTCAGGCACTCAATCGATTGGAGGCGGCCCAACGCGCGTTCCGCCTTAAAGACGGGGAGAGGGTAAGCATTATCAAATACGAGTACACCACGGGTAAAGTCAAAGTGAAGCTACTGTCGACCAACATGGTCTTTTGGACGTTTAGAAAATCTCTCACCAAGGATAAGGGTTAATCGCGGCACATCGAACCATCGGATCGAGTCGTTTGAGACGCCGCTGGAGGGAATAAGCAATGAGCCTCGCGGAAAAATTAGAGCGTTTGGCGCGCCTCATCCCCGGCGTGAAGGGCTATCAGGACAAGGAGAGCTCACGGGAAACGGACAAGCATTTACGATTGAAAGTTGCCGATGAGCTTCAACAGATCAAGCGGGACCAGGAGGAGGTCAAAAGGTATCTCATGGAGAAAAAAGATCTCTCCCTTCTCCCCGCTCTGGATCGAGTGGCCTCCCAGCTGGACAAACTGGCGAACACCGTCAAATACGCCTCCCGAGGCTTCCGTGGTGTGTTCGATGAGATCAAATTGGATATCAACATGCTGGAACGGTTATACGCGTTTGATTTGAAACTGATGGACGACATCGAAACGCTAAAGACTCACGCGAAACAGGTTCTGGATTCACAAGACGTTGAAAGCGCCTTGAAACAGACCACCGCAGAGCTGTCTCGTGCTTTGGATGAATTTGAAAAGACATTCACGACGCGCCAGGACGTTTTACTGGCGAGATAGGATGGAGACATGTCTCAATTCATGGAGGTCATTGAATGGTTCGATAATGCGGGGACCGAAATCGTTCACCGTTACCCGGAACACGGGTCCGGAGAGATCAAATTCGGCGCTCAACTGGTCGTGCGTGAAAACCAGGCGGCCATCTTCTTTAGGGACGGCAAGGGACTCGATATACTCGGACCGGGTCGCCACACCCTATCCACTCTAAACCTTCCCGTTCTGACAAAAGTCCTCTCCTTACCCTGGGGATTTACCAGTCCCTTCAGGGCGGAAGTCTATTTTGTGAACCTCAAAGTGTTTACCAACATGCGCTGGGGCACCAGGGATCCCGTGGCCTTCAAGGATAGCGAGTTGGGCCTCATCCGTCTGCGCGCGTTTGGGACTTTTACGCTCCAGGTGAAGCAACCGCTGCTTTTCGTCAATACATTGGTGGGCACCCAGGGTTCCTACGACACGGCTCATATCGAAGACTACCTTCGAGAGGTCATTGTCTCCAGGCTGAATGATTTTCTGGGCGAGCACGTGGACAGCGTCCTCGATCTCCCGAAGTATTACGACGAGATGGCTGTTGCGGTAAAGACACGACTCACGGAAGACTTTCGAAAATATGGGGTCGAGCTGGTGGACTATTACGTAAACCGAATCACACCGCCGGAGGAGGTACAAAAGATGATCGACGCCCGCTCCTCCATGGCGGCGGTGGGCAACATGGACAATTTCCTTAAATACAAAGCCGCAAAAGCCATGGGCGATGCCGCTACCTCAGGGGGCGGGGTATTCGGCGATGGTGGCGCGTCCAACGGCATGGGGCTAGGGATTGGCGCTGGTATGGGCATGATGATCCCCGGCATGATCTACCAGACCATGGCGGCTGGAGGTCAAAAGGTGGCGCCCAAGGAAGCTGAGATGCAACAGGTCAACTGCCCGGAATGTCACGGCACCGTATCCGTTGATAGCCGCTTTTGCTCCCACTGCGGTCACCAAATGGTGGTCATCAAGAAATGCCCCCGTTGCGATAAGAACGTTACCACAAGTGCCAACTTCTGCCCGTCCTGCGGCCTGGATATGAAAGCGGAGCTCCATTGCGCGCAGTGCCAGACCAAACTTCCACCGGGCACCAAGTATTGCTTCAACTGCGGCACGTCGGTGAACGTCGAATAAAGAATAATTTAATAACTTTCTCGCGCAAATGCGCAAAGGAAGCCAAGTAAGAATAAGATTACAAACTCGAAATCCGAAATTCGAAACAAATTCGAATGACCAGACAAAAGACATTTCAAAACAAATTTCTTTTGATTTTTAATTTTTGGATTTGTGGATTTCTGTTTGTTTCGCATTTCGTGCTTCGGATTTCGGATTTTAACTGATGGCTGGTCATCTTGTCGTTTCCACTGAGTGTCCCCTGTGCGGGGCTCCTCTAGATTTTGCGGAAGGATCCAACGCCGTTCGGTGCCAGCATTGCCGGTCTAATCTCCTCGTCACCGGTCGTAAACAGGTATTGAGCTATTACGTCGCGCCCAAGCTTGATCATGAAGGCGCCACAGCAAAGGTCGCCACGGCGAAAAAACAAGGGGGCACGAGGTATACCGTAGTTAGTAAACAACTATACTTTATCCCCTATTATCGGCTCACGGGTCATGACTTTCGTTGGGAAGTGCCGCCGGAGAAGCCCGTTAGAGCCGCAGCTATCCATCCTCTGATGACTCCCATGAGTAGCACCAGCGACTGGTCGTCCGAAACTCAATCCATTGACCTGTTTTCTCTGTTTGAGTCCGCAGGTCAACTCCTCGGCAAAGTGTTCGGCAGCAGCAAGGAAACTCGCCGCACAATGGACAATGACCATCGACCCAGCGTCACTCATACCAAGACTGTGAGATCGGGTCTCTACTCCAGTCTGGTGAACAGCAGTACCCAAAATTCCACAATCATGCCGAGAGGCCTGAGCAAGATACGCCTCTTCAACCAGTACGTGGAGAAAAACTTCATTGCATGCAAACTCGACGGTGTGGGGCTTTATTCTCTCGGAGTCAGGCCGTCCGTTCTTCGCCTCGAGCTCTATCGAAAAGAAGTCCTGGACCCTCTGGGGAAAATTGTTCAGGCCAACATTCAACCGCGCGAGGCACTTCTCCATGGTATGAAGGCGGGTCGCAAAGACGCCATCAGTTACCGCAAGGTCCTGGGTCGTATGCTATCGGTCATCTACTTCCCCTTTTGGGTCGTGCAATTGAAAGTGGGCAATAAGGATCGTCTCGCCGTTGTAGATGCCGTATCTCAATCCGTCATCACGTTGGCCGCACCGCTTTCGCTCTACGAGACGCTCAACCAGGAAGTGAGCGGAGAGCCTCCCGTCATCGGATTCCGCCCCCTGACCTGTCCGAACTGCGGCTGGGACTTACCCATACGCCCGGATAACGTGATCTTTTATTGCTCCTCCTGCGAAAAGAGTTGGCAGATTATGGGCGACTGCTTGTATGAGGTGTCGTACTGTATTGCAAGATTGAACGGAGAAAATCCCGAGGGAGAACTCAAGTATCTCCCCTTTTGGGTTCTCGAAACCCGGTCCGAGGAAAACGGTTGCGGCAGACTTTTCCTTCCTGCATTCCGCTACCGCCAGCTCAAATTTCTAAGCGACGTCGCCATGCGCGTTACAAGAAAGCAACCCGAGTACACAGTATTGACGGAAAAGCTACCCGAGGTGCAAGGTTGTTTTTACGACCAGGAAGATGCGGTGATGCTGGCCCAGTTCAGCCAGGTGGGCATGGCCCCCTGTCCACTTGAGCAAATTAAAGCTATCCAGGGCGAGAAGTCTTCCTTCTCAAACGCAACCCTCACCTGGTTCCCTTATAAAATCAACGGGAACCATCTCATCGATCCCTTCACCGGACACCGCCTCATGCGAAACCTGCTTATCTAACCCGGTCCTGAATCGAAGGCAAATTTAAAGACCTCTGGCGTGCTTAGATCCCCTCTGAGCCCGAGGAATTCATGACAAGTTGCGGCATTTGTACGGAGAATTGCAACTTTTTTCACCCGAATTCCAAGACCATCTATCCGTTCTAAAGAAATTACCGCCAGAGAATTCAATAGCTTAGGTGACCAAGGGCATTGGCACGGCCTTTGGTTTTAGCATCATCACCGAGCACAGCATTCGGCACGGCTCAATTCGGGAAACTTATTGACTTAATCGCCAATCTTGACCGCCTTTGGGTCAAGTTGGTCAGAAATATATCAAAGGGAGAGGCAGGGAAGATGGAGAAGATGAGAAACTCAGTAACTCAAGTGAAGAAGAGGAGAGCACTCCGAATCACCGTTTTCGTAGCTTTATTGTCCTTTTGCGTTAACTACGGTGTTGCCTTCGCGGGTCCGAAGTTCGAGATGATGGACCCATATGGACAAGTCAAGGAAGACCATCGCATGGAATGGCGTGGAAACCGGGGCCGACCATTATGGGAAGGATCAACGCAGACAGATGGATCGGGAGAAAAAGATCCGGCCTGCTTTTCGAATGCACAGGGTAAAAGCGTTAAGGGCACCTATATTGATGGGACCTATATCCCCGTAACCTGGGAAACCTACTACGCGGCCTATTACGCCTCTGTCGGCATTGATTCACCCTTTTACAACTATGAATCCTTGGGTTACTCCCGGGAGGAAATCGCCTATCTCGAAACGCTAACTGTTGCGGAAATCTATCAGGCGATGCAAGTCGGCTATGTCGTAGCCAACGAAGAAGAAAAGCCGCTTATTTCGCTTGCTGAAAACGATCTTGATCTCAGCAAGGTCATTAATTATGCCGATTCGTATCTGTTTGTTTATTATCCGGGCGACACGGTCGAATACGAAATCAGTTTAACCAATCCTTATACTACCGAGCTCACAATCAGCATGACCGCAATAATTGAATATATGGACAATTCATGGGCATACAATGAGGAAGTGGGCACCTACCAGCGCCAACGTCTCGTTGGAGAACCGGTGGAAGGTGATTCTACCGAGACTTGGGACACCATAACCATCGCGCCGGGTGAGATTCTCAATCTATACGATACCTACTATATGCCCACAACCGCTCAATGGGCGAACTATCAAATCGATGTCACAATCACGGAACTTTGCACCGGCCTATCCTACCAAGATCCTCAGGCCGGATGGTTCGATCCTCCGCTCGATCGAAGCGAAGCCAATAGCAGCAAGACCGGGCGAAAAAATGAAAAGTAGTTGAACCGACAACGTACCTGATTCTAGTTGGGACGTCCCGAAGTTTCATGGTCAAGAAACGCTACTCAGCGGGAACTTTGGGACTCCTAAACTTTTTTCTCACTACTGGAAAAACTGACCGACGCATTAATTGCGTGTTTCGGAGGATTTACCCTGAGCGCTCGTGAAATGCACCCCGGGGCCGGGTCTACGAGGTGCTCACTCCCCACCTTTACGTAACTTTAGATGAAATAGTTTAATGGCGTTCTCAACCCCTACCTGTCGACCGAGGTCAGGGGGCAACTCATAAAGAAAACGTCTTACTCGGCCGTGCCTTGGACGCCGTGTTCGCCTAGACTGACCGGGGACGGGGGTAAAACCGTCGCCGCCTATCACAAAGCGTTCCGGAAAGTCGCGAATCAAGAAAAGCCATTCCGGTCGGAGAGAGCCCGTCTCATCCAGCGGTTTATTCGACAATAGACCCTCTGGGAAAAATTTCACCGCCATATACAGATTGGGGTGACTCTTCAATAATCGGCGCATCAACGGAACCGTGCGGTGCCCGGTATTATCCCATCCAGCATGTGCCCATATGATTTTCGCGCGTCGGTTATGGACCAGCAAGCGTTCGAATGACGTAATGTTTTCTTTAATTGACCGGGGATTTCGGTTGCTCTGAGACAGCAAGAAAGTTGGCGTCTTCATGTCGTGAGTCACCGCTTCCATGTGCAAATCAATGGGCAAGTTGTGTTGCGCTGCGATATCGGCAAGCAGTAGGAGCAAGGGATGATCATTTGAAATCTCTTCAAAGGGATGGCGGGAATTGAATGAGAAATGAAGCGTTGTAAATTCGCCAAACCCAACGGCGCCTGAACGCACAATGGTTTCGGCAGTAGCCTTGAATTTCTGCTTGATTCCCGGGGTTACCCGGGAAGGTGGAGTGTAATAGATGAGAGGATTGAGGGTGCCACCTCCCCCGAGAAACCCCAATTGTTTTGGAAATGGCCGCACAGCATCCATCATGTCACGGTAGTCATACGTTGGGTGGCGGATTTCCGGCTGAGGCGGGGGCATGATTAACGCACCGGCAAGACCGAATCGGCTTCCTCTCTGGAGTAGACTCCGTGCAGCAGGAACCCCGGACAGGCCTCGAATGTCCAGGTGCGTGTGGGTATCGATGAACTGTCCTTCATCAAATTGTTGGAATGCGATTCTCGTTTGAATCGGCGCACGAACCGTAACACATCCAACCAACGCAAGTACAAGTACTAGTATTATTAAAGTGGAGAGATCTTTGGCCATGGTCTGGTTTCTTAGGCGGAGCTTCCCCAATTTTAAATCATATAAAGACAGATTGCTTTAAGATAGGAATGAGGTGTGGCCACCAAGGTCAAATTCGCCCGGTTATCTGAATTCTAAAGAGTCTGGATTGGCCAGCTGCCTTGCAATTTCGCTCTCGAACGAATCTCCACGCGGAAGCGAGAACCGCCGGGAACGAACTCTGTAGGATTTTGGATCGAGACCGGGGGGCTCCTTGCCGGCGGCAAAGTCTTTCAAGCTCTGCAATAGAAGCTTCCGTATCTGGATGATGGCGGAGTCGCTGATCCCGAGGTGTTCTTTTGTGCGGTCGGCGATGGGCCCCATGGATTCCTGGATAGCGGAATCCTGCACTCCCAGTCCCCGCATCCCGGTATAGGATTTACCGCTTTTCTGCAATCCTCTGTCAATCAGATAATCGTTGTCCTTGTTCTGTACGGCGCGATCGGTTCCGGCAATATTTTCGGTGTGAATGCCTTCATAGTCCGTTGTTCGCTTCAGATCCTCGTCGGTGAGCGGACGGTCGACCCAGAAATCAACGCTGTAGAGCATGGTGTTCTCGTCATCCATCGGCACCCACATGTGGGCCGCTTCGGGGCTGGTGGAAAAGACTTTGTGAAACGGCATAAACATTAGATTGGAATTCCACGACGTCTCACCCTCTTTCACCTCCCGACCGGTGCCTGCGATAAAGCCGCCTTCGATGGGAACAACAGGATATTGCGACGGCACTGTGAGCCCGCGAGCCGTGCCGGTATGCAGAAAAGAGAGGTGGCTGGTATCAAACCCGCCTTCCAGCGCTTGAAGCCAGTTAGACTCCTGAATACGGCGCGTGACGTAGCGATACGAGTCGGGGATCTGAGTCCAGATGAGATCAGGAAATTCTGGCTTCTGTTCGAGTGGTCCCAGGTAGGCCCAAATGATGCCACCACATTCCATGCAAGGAATTGATTTGGTCTTGATCTTGCTTTGGAAGCTCTTTCCCGGGGGCTCATTGGGCATATCGACACAATTGCCTTCCACATCGAATTTCCACCCATGGTAGACGCAGCGCAGACCGCACTCTTCGTTGCGCCCAAAAAACAGACTTGCCGTGCGATGCGGACAATACTCATCCAGCAGTCCTAGGCGTCCCTGAGTGTCGCGAAACGCGACCAGTCTTTCTCCCATGAGCTGCACGCGAACCGGAGTGCCGTCCGGTTCGGAAACCTGCGTGGCCAACAGAGCCGGGATCCAATAACGCCGCATGAGATCACCCATGGGCGTCCCCGCGTTTGTCCGGGTCAACAATTCGTTATCTTCACGAGACAGCATCGATCAACTCCAATCCCAAGGCTGAAGTTAACTCCGACAAGAATAGAAACTGGCCGGACAATATCGAAAAACGGGCGATTCTGTCAATCCGACATTGTCGAAACGGAATCAGCCTCGATGCAATGAATCGACGCTTTACCATTGGGGCGGGTGGGGATGCCCCACGCTGACTATTTTAGAAGAACCAACTCAAGCGGAAGGTCATGAAGCTATCGTTACGGAAACCTGCGGTAAAGCTATTCAGGTCCGCATTAAAGAGCCACCGCGTTTCATATTCCGCCAGCCACCGTTGACCGATCCGATGCGACGCCTCTAGGAAGGCAAAGATCTCCCCATTCTCCAGATCCACCATCGGCCCTCCAAGGACCTGGGTGTCACCCGTATTGTTCATGGCCAATCGGAACCCGGCGAACAGGTCGATATCGAATCGCGTCGGAGGCGCCACAAATGGGCTGTCATCCCGCCCGTCATACAAAAATTCCATGAGTAGCCCAAGGTCTGCGGATGAATCGAAGACCTGGAACTTGGTATATTCAAATCCAACGACGGCCGCCCCGAAATAGTGACCTTGACCGTTCCGTCCGATGGCCTCAAGCTTCCACAGCCAGGCATTGTGGGTCCACTGCAAGTCCAAGCTGGTCTGGTCGATGATGTCGTACCGCGGTCTTATGGCCAGCTGGCCCCCACCCTGAGGCTCCTGGAGAAACCGGGGTTCGCGGCCCGTCCCCCTGAAATGGGCCACCCCAATATCGAACTCCCCTATGGTGTGGGACCATCGGACGGCCCAATCGGGATGATACCACTGGAGATAGGAGTCGTAGGACGGATTCCCATACGGCTTGAAGGAGGAGGGGGCGCCGAAAATGGGGAAAGGACCCCGGAGACGGGCGTCATTGGCAGGAAAGGTCCGCTCCCGGAATATGGGCAAGTAGAAGAAATCTAAGGCCCCCCAGCTTCGCTCAAGGGTCAGATTGACCATGGGCTGGCCTAACTTTTCCTCCAGATCGGGATCTTCCACTTGGTCTGTTTGATTGATGATGTCCACCAGATGGCGTGCTTCGGTCCTCCCCCAGAAGACCTTCCCGAAACCGACCAGCAGGGTCCAATCGCTTCCCTGATGATACCAGTTGAGCTCTCTGATATCGGCATGGGTTCGGTTATCGTCGTCTTTGTCCACGCGAAAGAACGGTTTGAAAATGATTCTGTCGCTACCGTCATTCCATTCATATCCCGCCTCCGGCTCAAGTTTCATCGACGGCGAGACATAGGTATTTTTTTGCGTTGGAAAGATCGGGTCTTCAGGGAATATTCGAATCTCCCCGGACATGTCGCCTCTCAGATCCCACTCTCCCGCTGAGCAGACACTGGGAAGAGACAGGGAAACGATGACTGCGAGGCAACAAGAGAGGTATTGTTTACCGAGCACGCTTTAGCCTTGCCGCAGTGAACAGCGTCTCCTTTTGACCCAGTTGAAATTCCCAGGAATCGGTCAACAGATCTGTGCTCTTTCCGGTCTGATGGTTTGTCATCTTGAGCACGTGAGCACGCCAGTATTGCTCAAGGTAAAGTTGGTAAATCTCATAGATAAGGGTTTTCAGCAGGGAGTCTTTCCGGTCGTAGAAATCGATCTTTTGAGGGCGGTATTCGCCCTTATCCACCCACACCACCTGACGCTTGTAACCGGAATTTTTATACAGAGGATAACGCTCTACGACGAAGCACTGGAGAACGCCACATTTCTCATCTCGGATCCACTTGTAGGAGTACTTTTCCACTTCCTGGGAAAGCAAGTCTTCGTAAGCAAATTCGCTCCCCACAAAAGGCCCCGATTTGTTTGCGGAGGAGATCCTTTTAACTCGTTTGAGCGCCGGCAGGTAAAGCCATTGGTCATCGGGTCGGAGAATCTTCGTGTGGGAGAGAAACGCCGTTCCCCGAATGTCCCGCGGATCGTCGAAGATGACCAAACTCTTATCGCCTCTTCCCTTCTCTGAACTTTCGAGCGCCATTCGACGCATCCTTCTCGTGCTTTCCTGACCATGGCGATTACGAAGGATCATTTTTAGGACCGACTTGTTGTCCTTCCAGCCTAAATCCCTTCGGTCCGCTTCAATGGCAATGGCCTTCCCCTTTTCTTGTGGCGTCGTGGCAAAGGCTAATGGAGCAACCAGAATGATGGCTGCCATTACGATGATGTTAAAGTTTTTCATTGTACACCTCCTGCTTGAGTAAGGATCGGTTCGTTTGCTTGAGATGGAGTTTCACTTGCCCTCTTCTTTTCGCTTCTTGAAAAGACACAACACAGGAGCGAAGGGAGCAACAAAAGATCGGTCACCAACGCCGCTAAAATCGCGATGGAAGTCAAGTAACCCATGTACGCGGTAACTCGAAACGTGCTCAAACCGAGCATCGCAAAGCCCGCGGTCACGATAATGGAGGTCCCGACGATGGCTGAGCCCACCGTTTTGAACGCGTACCGAATGGCTTCCTGGTTGGCCAGGCCTAATTCTCGCTGCGCCCGCTGATATTTGGAGAGGAAGTGGACCGTGTCGTCCACGATGATTCCGATGGACAGACCGGCAACCACTGAAATGGCGAAGCCGACCTCTCCTACCACCAGGGCCCAAACCCCAAAGGCGATCGCCGCTGGGAGGATGTTGGGGATCAGGCTGATCGCGCCCATCTTGAAACTGCGAAGGGCAAAAGCGAGGACGGCTGCAATAATCGCAAACCCGATGGTTGTCCCAATGAGATTGCTGTCGATATTTCTTCGCGTAATACTAGCAAACATGAGAGCCGGCCCGGACCCACGGGCCGATTTCATGGATTCTATTCCATTGGCATCAAGCCAGCGCTGGGAATCCGCAACGCTCTTTTCAATCACCGACAAATCCACATCGCCATAGGTCACGTCCACTCGAAGCGCGCTCTTGTCAATGTTGATCTGGTCATTCACATCCAATCCATAGGGAAGAGACATTTCATAGAGTAGAAGGTACTGCGCACCCAGTTCTCTATTTTCGGGCAGCCGGTGGTATTGGGGATTGTCTGCGTGCATATTCATGTTGAGCCGCTTCATCGTGTCTGAGAAGCTGTTGACATGAGCCACTTCGGGTCGTGTGCGGAGCCATGACACAAAGTTTGCCACTTTGCTTAAGTATTCTGGATCGCTGACTCCACCCACCTTCCCCGCCTCCAGTGAGTAGCTTGCTTGATAGATCCCCGTGAGATGCTCGAGTGAAAAATCCGTTGCGGTTCTCACCGGAATGACTTCCGAGAAGTATTCATGGTAGCGATCATCCACTTTTAGAGTTGCAATGGCGCCAAGAAGAACTAACGTCATGGAAACCAGAGTCAAAGTAATCGCCTTGTGCCGTTGAATGACGAATTCTCCAAGCTTCTCAATAATTGATGCTGTCAGGTTCGAGCCCGATGGAACTCGTATTGGAAGCAGCGCGAGCACGGCGGGAAGAAAGGTCATGGAGAGCATCCACGCCACCAGCACGCCGATGGCTGAAACATTTCCCAAAAGTCGAAAAGGTGGAGAGTCCGAAAAATTCAAACTGAGAAACCCGACTGCAGTCGTAAGGCTGGTTAAGAACACAGGTTGAGCGTTCACGCGAAAGCTTTCGAGGATGGCTTCCTTCCGGTTCAAACCTCCGCGAAGGCCTTCAAAGTACGTGACAAGGACGTGGACCGAGTCGGCAACCGCCAGGGTCAGGATGATCGTTGGCGCGGCGGCACTCGCCGGGTCGAATAACGTTCCCAGATAACCTGCAATGCCCAGAGCGATGATGACGGAAAAACTAACCAAGGTAAGGGTTGCCACGGTCCCAAGGAAAGACCTGAGAAAAGCCATCATGACGAGTGAAAACACCCCGAACATCACCGGTAAAACGATGGGGGCATCCGTCATCGGCGCTTCCGCGAAGGCGTTGTTCAACGTCGCGATGCCTGTGATTCGGATGGCCAGATCGGGATATTTCTCCTGGATGCGATCTCTTAGTTGACGCGAAGAGGCGATGGTTTCTCTCAATTCAGAGTCGTCCTTGCCCGGCAGCTGTACGCGAACGTTGACCCCGGTGGTTTTGCCATCCGGAGAAATCAGCCTCCCATTCAGAAACGGCTCCTTGAGGGCAATTTGTCTCGCTCGGATGGCCAACTGCGGAGTGATCGGACCCTCTCCAACTAGATCCTCAACGACCATCTCGTCGCCCTTTGACCATGTGTGCTGAAAGTTCGTAATGGAATCGACTCTAGTGGAATGGGGAATTTGCCAGGCTTCCGTGGTGAGCTCTCGGACTGCTTTCAGTGTATTCGCGTTGAAGACGTCCCCCCGTTGCGGTCTGAGGACAAAGAGAACGTTGTCGTTTTTTGTATAAATGTCTTCCACAGCATCAAAAGCAAGTAGATCCGGATTGTCTTTGCCAAAAAAGACTCGGTAGTTCTGAGAGAGCCTTAAATGCTGGGCGCCGATCCCCAGCCCTGCCACCGCGAAGAGGGTAGCGAGCAGGACGAGCCAGCGATACCGAATCACCCAAAGAATGTAACTGGTAACTAGATTCAAGCCGTTGTCTTTCACCAATGACTCCTCCCTTTCGCGGTTTGACCTCCAGTGAGTTTTGGTTTCCCTACCGAAGGTGCTGGATGCTTGCTAACGAGAGCATTACGTAACAAAACGATCATTCCGATACAAGGTAAAAAAAGCTATTTCAGGGCTGCAATGGTGGCTTTCACGGAGTTGCGCAACTCTTTTTCGTTAAGGACCTTCGCCATACTGAGTAGCCCGGTTGTATATCCCACCAGGACCTTCGCATGCTGACGAACATCGACATTTTCACGAATCTCGCCAAGCTCTTTGGCACGCAAGAGTGCCGCATGGTAGTAGCCCTCCTGCACCTTGAGATAGGTCTCCAAAATCATGGAGATTCGCCTATCTCCGTTGCTCCCAAGTTCTGCAATCGTGTTGCACAGCAAACAACCATTGGACGATACGCCCCTTTTGATTCTCGTAACCAGCTCCAGCAAAACGGTTTCAATGACCTTGAGACCTTCTCCGGAATCCTCCAGTCGACTGAAGAACGGAATGGCCACGTGATCAAAGTAAGCCTGCAGCGACTCCAGGAAAAGTTCGTGTTTGTTGGTGAATGTCTCGTAAAGTGAAAAGCGATTGATCTCCATGCTGTCAACGAGATCCTGCATGGAGGTGGCCTCGTAGCCCTTGTCCCGAAAGGCCAGCATGGCCTTATTCAGGACCCTTTCGCGATCAAATTCTTTCGGCCTCGGCATACTTTTCCCTTATGAACCGAATAATAAACGATCGTTCCGAAATGTCAAGCCCTATTTCAAAAAAGTTTTCCTGCCCAAAATAGCGACTCTTGGATCCTGTCCTAAACCAAAGGGAAATTCTGGGGCTCCACTACTCTGCCCCGATGCACAGGAATTAGAGTCGACATGACCTGCCGGTAACAGTTCAATGTGCGAATAGTCCTCACCACCTCCTCCCCTATCAGACGACTGTACGCCTCAACATCCGCACTAAGAATGACCGTGAGTTTACGTTCCGTCACTATTCAGAATAAAGGGGACAGGCTACTTTTCCAGCTTGTGGCTGGCAAATAAAGTAGCCTGAGGTAGCCCAGGTTTGACGGACACCTAAAAAGGGGACAAGATCCCCGCAGGAGGTGTTCGATGGGCAAGCGTAGACGATTCACCCAGGAATTCAAGTTGGAGGCTGTTCGGCTTTTGGAGGCGGGTGCTCGACCGGCCGCTGAGTTAGCTCGGGAGTTGGGGGTTCCGCGTAATCGACTATACAAGTGGCAGGAGCAAGTTAGAAATAAGGGAACGGCGGCGTTCCCAGGCACAGGTCGGGGCAGAGACAATGATGAGGTATCACGGTTGAAGCGAGAGCTGGAACGGGTGAAAGAGGAGCGGGATATACTAAAAAAGGCCGCAGCGTACTTTGCCAAGGAGCTCAAGTAAAGTACGCGTTTATACGGGCTCACAGCAAAGAGTATAGGGTAGTGAGGATGTGCCAGGTATTAGAAGTTAGTCGTAGCGGGTACTACGATTGGCGCGGTCGAGGGAAATCTGAGCGTAGCGTGCGGGACAAGGTTTTAATCAAAGAGATCCGCAAGGTTCACGAAACAAACAAGCAGGCCTATGGAGCAGTCAAGACATGGCTCACACTCAACGAGGCTGGGGTGAGTTGTGGTAAGCATCGAGTGGCAAGGCTAAGGAGGTTAGTGGGGATAGAGACCCGCCGGGTACGAAGATTTCGATTGGCGTACAAGGCTCGCCAGAGTGCACCGCCGGCACCCAACTTGTTACAAGCACCCTTTCAGGCGCTAGGCCCTGATCAGGTATGGATGGCCGATATTACGTTTGTTGCTACCCGATCTGGATGGCTATACCTGGCAGTGCTGATTGACCTGTACTCTCGGCTGGTGGTGGGCTGGTCAATGAAAGAGCGCCCAACACAAGAGTTGGTCAGTGAAGCTTTGCTGATGGCTATTGAACAGCGCCAGCCCATGGCTGGGTTGATACACCACAGCGATCAGGGGATCCAGTATGCTAGCAATCAATACGTAGAGCTACTCAAACGCCACAGCGTAGTACGGAGCATGAGCCGCAAAGGGAATTGTTACGACAATGCGGTGGTGGAGAGCTTTTTTAGCTCGCTGAAAAATGAGCGGACCCACCACCAGGATTACCATACGAGGCAGGAGGCCAAGTCGGATATCTTTGAGTACATCGAGCTGTTCTACAACCGGAAGAGGAAGCATGAGTCGCTGGGATACCACACCCCGACGGCATACGACTCGATCAAACGTGTGGCTTAATTAACTGTCCGTGAAACCCGGGCCGCTTCAGCCTGACCCCTTTT
>JABAOE010002503.1_pt1 | contig 52535 bp, 47 predicted proteins | sample 7062141 | NCBI WGS metagenome assembly JABAOE01 (sample SAMN14538627, study PRJNA623070) | marine sediment metagenome | biome: marine biome [ENVO:00000428]; feature: marine pelagic biome [ENVO:01000023]; material: deep marine sediment [ENVO:00002113] | place: India: Gulf of Khambhat ... | reverse complement strand
ACGAACGGCGTCGCGTAGAGCGTGTAGGTCAGGAAGAACAGGATCGACGCGCCCAGGAAGACCCAGAAGTAGAAGCTCTCGCTGCGGCCCTCGGGCAGCTGCCACATCAGCGCGAAGACGAGGCCCGCCAGGATCGCGCCGACCAGGATGAAGGGCCTGCGGCGTCCCCACCTCGTGCGCGTGTTGTCGGAGATGTACCCGACCATCGGGTCGGAGATCGCGTCGAAGGCGCGCGGGATCGCGGCAATCAGCCCGACCAGGAACGGGTCCATGCCCAGGCCCAGGTTGAGGATGACGACCATGGCGGGCAGCGCCGCGGCCTGCAGGTTGTTCACGAACATCCCGACGGCGTAGGCCGACTTCTGTCGCAGCGGAATCCGGTCTTCCGCCGCGGTCACGTGATGCTCGGCCCGGCTCACGCGATCTCGTCCGCGGGGAGGTCGACGACCAGCTTCGTGATGCGCCCATCCCGCGTGAAAAGAGATCGGCTCAGCTCCGGCCCGAGGCGCGAGCCGTCCAGGACGGTCGGTGGACTGTCCCGGCCGTGCACCTGCAGGCGAGCCTCGTCCGCCAGCCGGTAAACGACCGGCACGCCGCAGAGCGTGAAGGCGAGGGAGCCGGCCGGCAATTCCTCCGTGAGCTCGCGGCCTCCGGTCGAGTAGTTCCAAGTCGTTTCCTGAGCGAGGAACTCGTCACGGCCGAGCATGACCGGCTCGAACGCCACCTCAGCGTCCCTGACCCGTACGCCCAGCTGCATGAAACGCGCGATGACGTCTTCCTTCACCTGGCCGGTCAGGCCCGGCTGCTGCACCCCGGCGAAGCCCGGCGTGTGCGAGTAGGGATCGACCGTGAACGCGCCGTACTCGGCGGGACTCTTGTGCACGCCCAGCCCGGCCTGGATGTCGTCGAAGTGGTCGCTCAGTCGATCGACCACCGCGGCGTCCGCCCCACGATCGACGCTTTCCTCGACCGTCTCGCCGACGGCCACCAGCAGCTTCGACACCATGTGCCAGTAGATGCAGCCGAGGCCCTCGTACTTGTACATCGAGCCGGAGCGACCGGTGAACTTCCTGTGCTCGAAGACCGCTTCGTGCACGTCGCAGAGTCGGTCCGCGGTCGCCGAATCCACGGCAGGGTCGCTCTCCAGGGTTTCCCGCAGTTCTTTCGCGTTCCTGAATGCACCGTTGAAGTGCACCGCACCGTCGACGTCCTTCTCGACATACCGCGTGTTGCCCGTCTGCAGCTCGCGCTCGACCCACGTGAAGCCCTCCAGCAGGGCGGGAGCGATCACGTTCTTCTCGAGGAAGGACGGCAGCTTCCGGTCGGGGTAGAGCAGGTAGCTGTTCTGATCCTCACGGTACAGCCGGCTGGTCTTCAGCGCCTCCAGCAGCGCCAGCGCGGCCTCGCCGTCGAGGTAGCCGGAGCTCAACACCGCGACCTGGCCTTCCAGCATCTCGTCGAGCGGCTCCACATCGAAGCCAGTGGATCCGAAGTGGATGAGGTTGTAGGCGTGGTACAGGCCGTCTTCCCTGCGCCCGTGCTGGAGGCTGTGATCGAGGTATCGGAGGCCCAGCTCGATGAAGTCGAGCAAGTTCGGTTTCCCGAGCGGCGCCTTCCCCCCGCGCAGGCCCCGGTAGATGCGCGCGCGGAAACGGTCGTTCACCGCACCCATGCCGTCGACGAACGATTTTCGGGTGGGAGCGTCGACGCGCCCGGCGAGCAGAGCCGAGTGATCGTTCAAGACCGACCGGAGATCCTCGAGGAACTCGACCAGCTCGCCGGAAACCTCGAAGCCCGTCGAGTCACTGTCCTTCAGCAAGTCACTCAGCCCACACAGATAGCGGCGCAGGTAGCAGAGCGTGACCATCGAGAGCCCGTAGCCGACCAGCGCGTTGTTGGCGTCGTTCCACTCGGGCCGCTGGGTGTTCATCCAGATGCCGCCGCACGGAACCAGGTTGCCCATCCTCACCAGAGCCGAAAGCAGCAGTTTCTCCAGCAGGTTGACCCGGTAGATCGAGCCGTCCTCCAGCGTGACCAGCTTGCCGTCGGCGCCGATGTCGGCGACCCGGGCCGCCGCCGCGCGCGCGCGGTCGGCGTCGTACTCGACCGTGTTCCTGGGGTCCGCCAGCATTTCCCCGTACGTCCTGAGTCGGTAGGGCACGTCGGCGTAGACGAAGATCTCGCGATCCAGGAGCTCGCCGAGCCGCCCCGGGTGATAGTCGCGCGAGAGCTCGAGCAGCCGGAGCAGGTAGACGATCTGGTGATCGCCCCAGTAGCCGATGTTCGACCACGGGACGTCCGGCTCGAGCACCTCCCAGTCGATGCCGTCCCGGGAGATGCGGTAGGGGTTGTAGCCGTCGGCGGTCGAGGCGTTGACGAACTTGGCGATGAAGCTCTCGATGTACTCCGGGAAGGAGAGGGCCAGGGCCTCCCAGTTCTGGAAGATGTCCCGCCAGTTGCCCTGGTAGTCCAGGCGCTCCGAACCTGCGGGGCCTTCGAGCCGGATGGAGAAGTGATTCCAGGGCCGGCTGGGGTCGCCGTGCCGGCGGCTGAATGTCAGCGGCAAATACTCGTAGACGAGCCGTTCGAACGTCTCGTCCCCGCACTCCTCGGCCAGCTTCCGTGCGGATTGCTGCGTCAGATCGCCTTCGAACGCGTCGAGGGCCGCTTCGATCGAGACGCTCTGCGGGCGGTTCCAGTGTCGAACGAAATCCAGGAAGTCGGCTCGACAGAATTCGTAGCCGTGGGGGAACACGCCGCCGCGCATGATGTTGCACAGCGTGTTGGAGAAGTGCCGGCCGGTGACCAGCTCGTCCGCCGACTTCTGAAAGCCATCCGCGCCAGCGGCCAGCCGTCGCAAGCGTGCGGTTCCTTCCGCGACGTCCCGTTCGATTCGTTCCGCCGTGACGCCTTGGCGGATCTCGTGCAGCAGCCCGGCCGTCTTCGACGGACCCTGCTCGACGTCCGCCAGCATGTACCAGTGACGATCCGTTCCGGGCGGCAGCGTGGCGGACGCCTGCACGAAGAACGCTCCACGCTTGCCTCGGCGAGACGTTTCCGTGTCGACCCTCCCGCCGCGGCAGAAGGTCTCGAGCTGGTCCTCCGACAGCAGCACCCGGGGACGCTCGAGGCCTGCACCCCAGACGACCGTGGATTTCAGCGCTTCGGCCGGCTCGGCCCGGTCGGTCAGGATCGAGCTGAGGGAGAAGATTCCGGCGCAAAGATCCGACACGAGCTCGGCCTGCTTGTACGCGTCGACGAGCGTGCTCAGCTCCGACTGTGCCGAGCGATCGACACCGTGGGGAAGCAGGTTCCTCAACCCGTCCAGCAGATCGACCCGAACCTCGGCCGTCCCGGCGTTCACGAGACGCGACTTCCGGATGAACCCGAAGCGGTTGCCCGTGGTCCACGAGTAACTGAAGGAGAGATCGAGGTCGCGGTTGATCTCCTCGAACACCAGTTGGTTGCCTGCGACGTTCTTGTACAGGTTGCGTTCGACGTCGTAGACCAGGTCGCCACGATCGAAGGGGCGCCAGAGACGTGTCCGGCCGTCGCGTTCCACCAGCAGGGCGGTCAGGGGGCCGGTCGTGCCCGCCGCGTCGTGGATCTTGTCGTCCGTGCAGTAGGGGAAGAGCGCGTTTTCCGGGTCTCTGCGGCCGCAGGTCAGGCCGCCGGTGCTGGAGACGAACAGCCAGTGATCGTAGCCGCTGACCACGGACATGAAGAAGGGTGGCATCGCGTGGTAATTCGAGATGCGGTTGAAGGGCTCGCCGTCCCGCTCCACGCAATCGCCGCCGCCGGGAGCGCCCGGCAGACGAATGGGCGATTCGCCGAGGAACACGCGTTCTCCAGCGCGGCGGTTCGTCAAGGTTCGGCCCGCTTCGTCGGGACCGGCGAGATACGACGATGTCTTGTCGAACCGGGGATCAGAACTTCAGCCCGACGTGGAACCCGTAGTTCCGCGGCACGCTGAAGCTGCCCTTGGCCACCTGTTCTGCTGCGCCGCCCCACCACTGGACCACCTCGTCCGTGAGGTTGTACCCGTAGAATTCTACCGTCCAGTCCCCACGATAGATGCGGAGCCCCGCGTGGAGCATGGACCACGCTTCACGCCGGTCGTCGGTGAAGCGGAGATCCTGGGGGAAGATGACAAAGTCCATGCAACCGTCCGGGATCTCGTTCGGTTCCTGAACGGGGCACGGTTGGCCGCCGCCCGTGTGCTTGTCGACGTTCCAGACGGTGAGGTAGGAATCGGCCTCCCAGTGAGCGGTCACCCACGGGACGATCGTCGTCCTTCCCTGCGGCAGGAGGAACGCGTGATCGACGGTCACGTGGAACTTGAACGGGGGCGACACGGCCAGGTCGTTGCCCTTGAGGTTGACCTGCAGAAGCTCGTTCTCCGGGTTGATCGATGATTCGTAGGACAGGTTGAAGTAGGAGACCGGGTCGTAGCTCCACTTGGTGATCCAGTCGTCGGTGATCTTGGTGTCCAGCCAGCTCGCATAGCCCTTGATCCGGCCGCCGGGCCAGGGGCGCCAGTCGTACTCGAACTCGAGCCCCTGGATCCGCGCGCCCGGGACGTTTTGCGTGAAGTAGGCGACGACGGGTGCGGGCACCCAGCCGAAGAGGAATCCGCCGTTGGGGTCGGGGATGGGATTCCCGAAGTCGTCGCGGATGAAATCCAGTCTTTCGGTAAACCCGATCGCACCGACGGAGGCGTACTGCATGTTCTCGTAGTCGGAGTAGAAGTAGTTGGCCTTCAGGTCGAGCTTTCGGTTGAACAGCCGCTGCTTGATCCCGAGCTCGAGGGTCGTGACCTCTTCGGGAACGTACGAGGTCTGGACGCGAGTTTCCTCCTGCGTTCTCGGGTTGACGATGTTGAAGACGTCGCCGATGCCGCCCGCCTTGAAGCCGGTGGCCAGGTAGGCGTAGACCAACGAGTCCTCGTTCCGGTCGTAATCCAGGCCGATGCGGAAATCGTGATGCGACCAGGATCCCTTGTTGTCGTTCTCCTGGCAGCCCAGGGCCGCGTCGCAGCGATCGCAGTTCGGGTCGTCTGGCGGGCACGGCACGTCGCCAGGATAGTTCTGGGGATCCGCAAAGTAGCCGATCGGCACCAGCGTGGGGTCGTTCAAATCGTTGCGCTCGAAAGCGGTGAGGCCGGGGATGATCTGTTCCCGGGAAATCTGCGGCGCGCATCCGTTGCGCACGTGGCAGTCGAGGGTGCGTCCGCCCTTGTCTTCCTTGGTCTCGTCACTGAACCGGTATCCCAGCGTGAGGTGCCACTTGGGGCTGTACGAATAGGTCCCCTGCGCAAAGGCCGCCCCCGCGTTGGTGGCGCGGTTCGGCTGGTGGAACATCGACTTGATATCGATCGTGTTGTCGAAATAGCCGAGCGTCGAGGTTCTCTCGCGGAAGTAATTCACGCCGGCGATCCAGTTGAAGTCCTTCTCGCCGTACGACTGAAGCTGGAACTCCTGAGACCAAGACTCCGCCCCCGTACCGGGCAAGAAGTAGAACGCCTGGTCCCACGCGTTCAGACTCTGCTCCATGTCCTGCGCGGATTCGCGGCCCATCTCCTCGCCGCCGCCGATGTAAACCAGGCGCAGGTCCCGGTTGATGTCCCACGTGACGCGCGAGCGCCAGTAGTCGATGCCGAGTTTGAATAGACCCGGCGTGCTGACCACGGCCTGGTAGGTTTCGTCCGCCGGGAACATGTCGCCGCAGTCGTTTGTGCCGCGCTGCTCGAAACCGGTCAGGTCCCCGAACGTCGGTGAGTTCGGATCCTCGTCGTACACGGCCACGTAGTTCGGCCGACCGCGGAGCTTATCGCAGTTGATCAGGTCGATCCCGCCGGCGCTTTCCGTCTTGAAGCGTTGCCACAGGAGATCGACCGACACGTTTCTTACCGGCTGCCACAGTGCGCTCACGCGAGCTCCCCACTCGTCCGCGTTCATGTAGAACTCTTCCGGGTTGGCGGGAATGAGCTCACGGATCGCGTAGCCGGCACCGTTGTTTGCGGTGTTGTTCCACCAGTTGAACTTCTGTGTTCTCGTGTAGCATCTGGGGCTGGTGCAGAGAGTCTCACCGGTGTTCGTGTCGAGGCTTCCGGGCGCGATGACGTCCGCGTCCTGCACCAGGTGGGCGATCCGACGCTGGTCGTACTGGTTCGGATCCCAGTAGCCGTTGAGGTAAGAGTCGCGCTCCAGACTGCGTCCGGCGACACGAAGTGCGAACTTGTCGGATACAGGAACGTTGACCACGCTCGAGAACTCCCGCGAGTTCCAGGTGCCGACTCGCAGGACCGCGTTCGCCTCGTAGCGGTCGAACTTCGGTTTGGCCGTGATGATGTTGATGCTGCCGACCGTCGAGTTCCGCCCGAAGAGCGTCCCCTGCGGCCCACGCAGCACCTCGACCCGCTCGTTGTCGAACATCAGGCCGAGGATGCCCTGCATGCGCGGCGAGTAGACCCCGTCCAGGTGCACGCCGACGGCCGAGTCGCCGAGCTCGGTCTCGTTGGTCGAGCGCACGCCGCGCAGGGAGATGATCGGCGTGGACTGCCCGTTGATGGTGGCGATGTCCATGTTCGGCACCATCTGGGCCATGTCCCGGACGTTCTTGACGCCTTCCCGGTCCAGCTCGTCCTGGTCGAACACCGAAACCGCGACGGGGGTCTTCATCAGCTCGGTCTCGATGTGAAACGCGGTGACCTTGACCCTCTCGGTGAGGCCCTCGGGCTTCTTCGGTTCCTGTTTGTCCTTTTCCTTATCTTCTTTATCTTTGTCGTCTTCTTTCTTAGAGGGCTCTTGGCTCTCGGTTTCGGTCTTGGGCTTCTCTACCGGCTCTTGCGGGTCTTGTGCCCGGGCAAAATTCGCCCCGGAAATCAAAAGAACCACACAGATCGAAGCGATCAGTCCCCGGCCAGCCTTCATGACCCAGCTCCTTCCGGCCGAAACCCCGGACGACCCGCCCTTCCGGCTACCTGCCGGTGGGCGGGACCGCCGCGCCTCGGAAGGGCTCAACGATACCCTCCAGAGGGCTGTCCTTGCCTTTTGTGTTGCATGAACGTACGAAATAAGTGACAGCGCTGTCAAGACTTATTGACAACGCTGTCAGTTTGTCTGGACACGCCCCTTCTTTTCTGCCACCATCGGATCGGTGAGCCGAAAAAGCAGGGACGTCCTGCGGTAGAAGGCTTTGAAAGTTCCCAAAAATCAAACGGATTCTCGCCCGAGTCGGATTCTCGCAGGGGACATCGGCGGGACCTATTCGAGGCTGGCGATCTTCAGCCAACAAGCTGACGGGTACGAGCTGGAGCGACTCGAGACTTACTTGAGCCCGGAGCACAACGGCCTGGCGGAGGTCCTGGCGAGTTTCTTCGAGGAGGGCCGCGAGGAGGTCGATGCAGCCTGTTTCGGCCTGCCTGCGCCGATCCGCGCGGGGGAAGTCCTCCCGCTCACAAACCTCAGTTGGCTGATCGACCTGGAAAAAGTGCTCCGGGAGATCGGGACCGACCGGGTCGCGCTGATCAATGACGCGGAAGCGACGGCCGTGGGGATCGAGGAGCTTTCCGAGAGCGACCTGATCTGCCTCCAGCCGGGGCAGGCCGATCCTGCCGGAAATCGAGTCGTCGTGACCGTGGGCACCGGGCTCGGCGTGAGCGCCCTCTCCCCGGCGGGGCTTACGTTGGCAACGGAAGCCGGCCACACGACGTTTTCGCCTCGCACCAAGTTCGATTTCGAGTTGTACGCGAGCCTGCACTCGATGCACGGGCACGTGAGCTGGGAACGCGTCGCGTCCGGGATGGCCCTTCCGGTCATCCATGCGCTGCTCTCCCCGGGCCAGAGCCTCGACGCCGCCGACATCGTCCGGCGCGCTCCGTCGGACGACCTGTGCGCGCGCGCGGTCGAGATCCTCCGCGGCTACATCGGCGCAGCTGCCGGGAACGTCGCGCTGACGTTGATGGCCAGCGGGGGACTCTATCTCGCCGGGGGCGTCGCGGGGAGAGTTCTCGGCCGGGAAAAAGCAGATCGGTTCCTCTCCGCGTTTTGCGACAAGGGTCGAATGCGCGGCCTGCTCGAGTGCATGCCCGTGTTTCTCGTGAAGAGTGGCAACCTCGCGCTGAGAGGCGCAGCGAAGACCGCGGTCGATCGTTTCTCCACCTGACGAAGACAATCGTGCCAAGCATCATCTGTTCGGTTCCATGATCACGAAACGAACCACCATCAACGACGTCGCGCGGTTGGCGGGGGTGTCGATCAAGACGGTTTCCCGCGTCTTCAACCGCGAGCCGCACGTGCGGCCTTCGACGCGCGACAAGGTCGTCGCGGCCGCCGAGACGTTGAACTACCGGCCGAACCTGTCGGCACGTCAGCTCGCCAGCAAGCTGACGTTCGTGATCGGCATGCTCTACGACAACCCCAACTCCGACTACGTCACCGACGTGCAGTACGGCTCGTTGCAGGTGTGTCGCGAAAACGATTACAACCTGCTCATCCACCCGTGCCGTGCAGACGCTCCGGACCTGATGACGGAAGTCCGCGGTCTGTATCACCAGGTGGACGGCTTCATCCTGCTTCAGCCGGTGTCGGACATCCAGACCCTCTGCGAATCCCTGCTCAAGGGCAGCATCGCCTGCGTCCGCGTTTCGCAACGGCCTTTCGAAGGGTTCCCCTGGATCTCCGTTGGGGATTCGGAGGCCGCGGACGAGATGACCGGGTACCTGCTGGAGCTCGGCCACCGGCGAATCGGTTTCATCATCGGACACCCCGAACACGGATCGAGCCACGATCGACTTTCGGGTTACCGGAGCGCGCTCGAGCGGCACGGCGTCGAGTTCGATGACGCCCTCGTTCGCCAAGGCTTCTTCGACTACGAGTCGGGCTACTCGTGCGCTCGTGAGTTGCTCGCCTTGGACCCGCGCCCGACGGCCATCTTCGCGAGCAACGACCCGATGGCGATGGGAGTCCTCTCGGCGGCCCACGAGATCAAGCTCGACGTTCCGCGCGAGCTCTCGATCGCCGGCTTCGACGATTCTCCGCTCGCCCGGCACGCGTGGCCGCCGTTGACGACGGTCCGCCAGCCGATCACGGATGTCGCTCGGCTCGCGACGGAGACCCTGATGGACGAGCTGCAGGGCCGGTCCGAGATCAAGTTCGATCAGCGTCTGCAGGCCGAGCTCGTGGTTCGGTCGTCGACGGGCGTTCCCGAGTAGGTCGAGCCCCGACAAGATGACAGGTGAGGAAATCCGCAGGATCCTCGGGCTCGAGCCGCATCCCGAGGAGGGCGGTTTCTTTCGAGAGACTTACCGTTCGGATACCGAGATCCCGGGTACGGGGCGGAGTGTCTCGACCGCGATCTACTACCTGCTGACGGCCGACACGTTCTCGGCGATGCACCGTCTGCCGGGTGAGGAGATCTTCCATTTCTATCTCGGCGATCCCGTCGAGATGCTCCAGCTTTCCCCCGACGGCACGAATCGAATCGTCACGATCGGAAACAAGATCGATGAAGGGATGGAACCTCAGGTGGTCGTCCCCGGTGGCACCTGGCAGGGGTCGCGGGTCGTCCCGGGCGGAAGTTTCGCGCTGCTCGGCGCCACGATGGCACCGGGGTTCGACTACGCGGACTACGAGGCGGGGGGCCGCGCGGCGTTGATCCGCGATCATCCCGATCACGCGGAACGGATCACCGCACTCACGAACGAGCCCTAGCAGCCCGGCTTGCCGTCCAGCTTGGCCTCGAGCTCCTTCGAGGCCGGCGTGATCGAGAGTCCGCCGAGCGCGGTGCAGCAGAGCTCGCGGGGCATCGCGTTGCCCACCTCGTCCATCGCCGCGATGACCTGATCGAGCGGAATCAGGTGATCGTAGCCGGCAATCGCCATGTTCGCGCTGTTGACCGCGTTGCTCGCGGCCATCGAGTTCCGCCCCATGCACGGGGCCTCGACCCGGGCGGCGATCGGATCGCACGTCAGGCCGAACATGTTCTGCAGCGCGACCGAGGACGCGCTCAAGGCGCTCTCCGGGCTGCCGCCCATCATCTCCGTGATGCCCGCGGCGGCCATGCCCGAGGCGGAGCCGCACTCCGCCATGCAGCCGCCGAGCTCGGCGGAGAACGTGGCGCCCTCGGTGATGAAGACGCCGATCAGACCCGCGGCGAGCAACGCGCGAACGACGGTCTCTTCGTCGCAGGCGTGCCCGTCTCCGACCGCGAGGAGCGCACCCGGCAGGGCGGCGCAGGAGCCCGCCGTCGGCGCGGCGACGATGACCTCGTTGCCGGCCTTCGATTCCATGATCGCGGTCACGTAACGGACCATGCGATTCTGGATGTCGCCCTCGACGAGCCTCTTGTCCCGCTCGGCCCGCTCGAATGCCTTGACCTGCGTCGGGAGCAGGCTGTCCTTGATCTCGCGACCCTCGAGCCCGCGATCGAGGCTGTAGCGCATCGTATGCAGGATCGTCTTGGCCTGTTCCAGGACCTGATCCTCGGCCCAGCCGCTTCGCGCCGACTCGTAACGGAGCGCCCACTGCCATAGCGGCGCCGGCTGCCTGGCATGACACTCCAGGAACTCGCTCGCGTTGCGGAAGGGGAGTCGCTCCGGATCTCCGGCCAGCACGGGCATGACGGGCGGGAGAACATGGACGTCGAAACGAGCGAACTGATTCGTTTCCTCTGGCGTCCAGCGTGCGCTACGCCGCAGATGCCAGCCGTTCTTCGCCCCGCCGAGCTCCTCGACCGCGACGACGCCGTCTGTTCGTGCGAGCGATTCGATCGCACTCGCATCGACGTCCTCCCCGACGATGAACAGCTCATGCAGGTCGCCGTGGAGGTCGACCGGGATGCCGTCGATCTCGCGGACCTCGATCATCCCGCCGCCCGTCGAGACGGCCGTCAGGCTGCGCTTTCGTTCTCCGTCGTCGAGCTCGAGCCGGTAGGTGTTGGGGTGCCCCGCGCCGTAGTCGAGGTAGCGCACCTCGACCTCGATCCCGCCACGTTCGAGCTCCGCCTCGTAGTTCCCGAGCCGCTCGTCGTCCGCCTCCCAGCCCAGCAGGCCACCGGCCAGCCCCAGATCCGATCCTTGTGTCCGGTGCGTCGTGACCAGCGTGCCGGACGGGTCGTAGTCGACCACGACCCGTTGGATGCGATCTTTCATCAACGCGCGCGCGAGCCGGCCGATCCTCAGCGCCGCCGCGCTGTGCGAGCTGGACGGGCCGCGCATCACCGGGCCGAGGACGTCGTTGAAGATGCTGGGGGACGGCATGCTAGTCCGGGATCGGCAGATCCAGCAGCAGGGCCCGCACGAACTGCACCGGCGGAGATCCGAAAGAGAGCAGTGTGTCGTGGTACTTGCGCAAAGTGAACTCCTCGCCCCAGGCGGTCTCCACCTCCGCCCGCAGGTCGACGTGCTCCAGGTAACCGACAAGATACGTCGAAAGCTGCGCGAAGCTGAGCTGCGCGCGGATCCACTTCAGCGCCGCCTCGCGCTCTTCCTGGAAGCCGCCCTCCACCATCAGATCCATGGCCTCGTCTCGCGTCATGCCGTCGACGTGGATCGCCTGGTCCATCATGGCGTTGGTCACCCCGCGCAGGAGCCACTTGAGCGCGATCAGCTTCTGTCGTGGATCGCCCCCGTTGTAGCCCTCGTCGACCATGAACTGCTCGGCGTACACGCCCCAGCCCTCGATGAACGTCCCCGACTGGAGCACGGCGCGCAACGTCGAGGCGTAGCGGCCGGAGTGCGCGAGCTGCAGGTAGTGGCCGGGAACCGCCTCGTGGATCGACAGGTTCTGCATGGACCAGACGTTGTACTCCCGCAGGAACGACCGCACCTGTTGCTCGGTCCAGTCTTCCGGGATGGGCGAGATCGCGTAGAAGGTCTTCTGCCCTGTGTCGAGCGCACCCGGAGAATCGCAATACGCGATGGACACGCCGCGCGCGAACTCCGGCATGATGATGACCTCGACGGGGTCGTCCGGCACCCACACCAGGTCGTTCTCGCGCACGAACGCCGTCGTCTGGTCGATCTGCGCCTTCGCCGTCTCGACGATCGCGTCCCGCGCCGGTAAATCGCGGTACGCCACCTCGAGCGCCGCGCGGATGATCACCTGGCGAAACGCTTCGTCCGGCTCGGCCGGGAGCTCTGCAAGCGGATATTGCTCTTTGTAGATGACCGTGGCGACGTCGTACATCTCGCGGCGAACACGGTGGAACTCCGCCGCGGATCGCTTGCCGAGCTCTTCGCGAGTCAACGGCGTGTGCAGCGAGAAGGCGAGTCGTTTGTCGTAAATCTCCTTGCCGACGCGGAAATCCCCCTCGGCCCGTGGTACCAGGGTTTCGTCGAGCCATGTCTGATGCTCCTCGACGGCGGCCGTGGCGGTCTCCATCGCGTCGACGAGGCGCTTTCGCTCGCCCCTCGAGAGGACGTCCATCGACGGTTTCACCATGTTGTCGAGGATCGACAACACGCCGCGGTTCTGCCGCGCCGCCGTTTCGGCGTGGATCTTCGGCACGCGTTCGGGGACCAGCGTCGCGCGGACCTGCTCGAGGAAGCGGGGCAGCTTCTCGAGCCGGTCCGCCACGTGCGAGAGCCGCTCCGGCAAGGGCGCGAACTCGCGTGCCATCAACGAGTAGATCGCCCCTCCGGCGGTTCCGCTGTAACGCACCGGATTCCAGGCCCAGGCCTGGAGCTCCTTCGTGCTCCACAGGCTCGACTCGATCGAATGGGCCAGCAGCGCGTAGTCCACCTGGTTGGCACGCGCGAGCTGATCGCGGTCGATCGACGCGAGCTCACCCTGCACCCCCTCGAGAAACGCGACCCAGCGGGCGCGGGCCTCGGGGGTGATCTCGTCCAGCTCACCGTCGTATCGATGATCGCCCATCCCGGTGGCACCCACCGGGGAGTGGGCGGGCATCTCGTCGAGGTAGCGCCCGGCCAGCGCCTCCCAACGCCCGTCGGCGGCGGACCCGGCGAGGACCGGGACGGATAGGAAGAACGCCGCCAGCGCGGGGAGGATTCGCTTGTTCATGGGTTGTCTCCCGAGGGCAGAAGTTTCAAGGCCTCCCGTGCCGGGACGCCCATGTTCGAGCCGCCGAACTGCGGCAGGATCGCCGCGTTGACCGCCAGCACCCGGCCGTCGAGGTTCAACACCGGCCCACCGCTGCCGCCGTACGTGGTCTCGGCATCGTAGACCACCGAGCTCGGTGTGACCTGGCCGACGATGCCGACGGTGGCGAGCGGCTCGATGAGCTCATCGCCGGAGAGCCGGCGGGCGACTTGCCAGAAATCGAGCTCCTCCGGGCCGAGGATGCGCTCCACGGCTTCCGGGCCGGCGCGCGCAAGGAGCGCCTGGATCCCGGTCGGGTAGCCGAGGACGATGACCTCGTCCCCGGGCTCCGGCGGAGCGTCGGCGAGCTCCAGCGGGCGTATCCCGGCATCGACAGGGTCAAACCTGAGCAGCGCCACATCGAGCGTTTCGCTGGCCCGAACGAATTCGATGTCGAACGGCTCGGCCGTTCCCGGCAGGTACCCGATGAGGCGCCACATCACCGGCTCGAGCGCGTGTTCGCCCAGCGCCTCGGGTGGGTCGTCATAGTCCCAGGGCAGCGCGACGTGTCGGTTGGTCAACAGGTAACCGTCGGCGGTCACGACGAAGGCGGTGCCGGTGTACAGCACCTCGATCCGAGGCCCGTCCCCTTCGAGCGTGACCTCCGTTCCAACCACTCCTTCACGAAGACTCCCGTTCGGTTCCAGGAAGCCGTAGCGGACCGGCCGCCCCGATTCGTCGCGCAATCCCCAGCTTCCCTGAACGAAGACCACCGAGCGAGCGGAGCTCGCGATGACGCGCCCGCGCGCGCCCGAGCGTTCCTCCAACGCTTCGATGCGGGCAACACTCTTGGTGACCTCCTCGCGCAGCGCGTCGGCATCGTCCTCGGAGAGCGCCGCGCGATCCCCACGGGCAAGCAGCTCCGCCAGGCTGCGCGCCACCTCCGTCTCGGCCTCGAGCCGTCGCTCCAGGCGCTGGCCGCGCACCCAGAGCCACCCGACGGCCGTGACCAGCAAGAGCATCGCGGCGATCACGCCCGAGCGAACGATCGGCGACGTGCGCGTCAGCAGCTCCATCGGCGGTCCGGCGAGCAGGAGTCCGGCGCGATCCGCCGCGTTGCGTCCTCGCCGAACGCACTCGGCGCAGTCGGAGAACACCTCGGAAACGGACTTGTAGCCGCGTGAACCTGGGGGATAAAGGCGGAACCGCAAGACCGGCCCGCCTTCGCCGATCTCCAACACATCGCCGGAATCCAGCAGCCGCTGCTCCACCCGCCTTCCGTTGACCCAGATGTCCGCATCGGGTTCGGCTCGCAGCTCGTAGGTGTTCCCGCGCCGCTCCAGCGTGGCATGGGCTTCGGTGACGGGAACCTGCGTGAGATCCGCGGTCAGGTCATCCGTCGAGATCCGGATCTCCGCAGGCTCGGCGGCTCCGATCCGCAGCGGTCCGTCTCCCAGCCGCTGGATCTTGCCGCGATACCGACCGGACAGGTGTACCACGACCGCGACCAGGTGGTCCGCACGATCGGTCGAGGTGGTCGGGGTCGTCACGATCGCTCAGGATAACCCAGGGAAGTCCTGTCGACAGGATCCACGGGCGCAGGGAGGGCTGCCGGGCTCCGGTCGATCGACGTTACGCCAGTGTCAGGAGCGCTTCGGGAGGTCGCCCGATGACCGCGCGCTTGCCGGAAACCCCGATGGGTCGCTGCAGCAGCGTCGGGTGCTCCGCCATGTGGCTGATCAGCTCGGCCTCCGACTCGTCCCCACTCAGCCCGAGCTCCTTGAACGCGCGGTCACGCGTGCGCAGGACGTCCTGCGCCTTCGTGCCGAGCTTCTTCAGCACCGAACGGATCTCCTTCTCCGACAGCGGTTCCTTGCGGTACTCGCGGTAGCGGTATTCGATCCCGTTCTCGTCGAGCAAGGCGACCGCCTTGCGACAGGTCGATCAGGTGCGGGTGCAGATGAGCTCGAGCACGGCGTCTCCTATCGATCGAAGGCGAGGCATTTTACCGGACTCCGAGAGGAAGATTGTAAGATTCGGACAGCGGAGGTGCGTCGTGGAACAGCTCTACACCTGGATCGGGGACATCAACACCATCCCGGGCCTGGGTCGCGAGGTCATCGGGCTGATCTGCGTGATCGTCGCGGCGATTTGCGGGTCGGTCATCGGGCTCGAGCGCGAGCGGCGCGACAAACCGGCCGGTCTCCGCACCGTGATCCTGATCTGTCTCGGTTCGACGATCTTCACACTGGTCTCGCTGTACCTGGCGACGCAGAAGCAGATGGCCGATCCCGCACGGCTCGCCTCGCAGATACTCCCCGGCATCGGTTTCCTCGGTGCGGGCGCGATCATCCGCGCCCGCGGCACCGTCGTCGGCCTGACGACCGGCGCGACGATCTGGGCTGTCGCCGCGGTCGGCGTGACCATCGGCGCGGGTTACGTGGCGGCGGGGGTGGTCTTCACGCTGCTGATCCTCGGGGTCCTGACGATTGCCCAGCGCCTGGAACGGGTTATCACGGGTCGTTGCGTCCCCCGCGAGACGACGGTCGTCTACCGTGCCAACCACGGCAAGACATGGCCGCGGTTGCAGGCGATCCTCGACGAGTACCGGATTCCGTCGACCGACGTGACGCACGAGAGACGGGACGAGGGCGAGAGGGCGTTCAGCGCAAGGCTGTGCACCGCCCACAGGGAACACCGCAGCATCCTGCGTGACCTGTCGGACATTCCCGAGGTCCTGTCGATCGACCAGAACGCCTAGGCGGTCCGTATTGGCATGGACTTGGCCGTTGTCCGACGAGGAGACCCCCCTTGAACGCGGCCTCCCGGTCCCGGCACAATACGACCATGCGGCCGTGGACCGCCAGGGGAGATCCCGATGCGACACTTCTCGATTTACGTCATCGTCTCGTTTTGTTTGATCGGCTGTCAGAGCGAGGCGCCCGAGACCCCGCTGGTCTACGACGTCGGTGTGATCGGGCGTGCGATCACGACGTCGTCGCCGGACGCGCAGCTCTGGTTCAATCGCGGCCTCGGCCTGGCCTACGGCTTCAACCACGAGGAGGCGATCGTTTCCTTCGACCGCGCGATCGAGGCCGATCCGGAGTGCGCCATGTGCTACTGGGGCAAGGCCTACGCCTACGGCCCGAACTACAACGACACCGTGATGACCGAGGAGAAGAACCAGGCCGCCTACGAGGCCGTTCAGGTCGCCGTCGAGAAGATCGACAACGCGAGCGCCGTCGAGCAGGATCTGATCCGGGCGCTGGCGACCCGTTACGCCTGGCCGGCTCCCGAAGATCGCAGCGGGTTGGAACGAGCCTACGCCGACGCGATGCGGGACGTCTGGGTCGACTATCCCGAAGATGGAGACATCTCCGCCTTGACGGCCGAGGCCGTCATGATGCTGCGTCCGTGGCAGCTCTGGAGCCACGACGGCGTGCCCGCGCCGGAGACGCATCAGATACGCGCGATCCTGGAAGGTGCGCTGAAGATCAACCCGGATCATCCCGCGCTCTGTCACCTCTACATCCATACGATGGAGGCCGGCCCCGAGGCGGCCAAGGCGATCCCGGCGGCGGAGGCCATGGAGACGCTCACCCCGGGTCTGGGGCACTTGATCCACATGCCCAGCCACATCTACGTGTGGACCGGGCGCTACGACGACGTGATCCGCACCAACCAGGAGGCCGTCAAGATCGACGGCGCGTACGTCGAGCACGCGGGTCGCGACAATTTCTACACGTTGTACCGTTTGCACAACTATCACTTCGTCGCGTACGGGGCGATGTGGGACGGCCGCAAGGAAACCGCGCTCGCGGCGGCCCGTGAGCTCGTGACCGAGATCTCGCCCGGTGCGATGCAGGCCTACCTCGACTTGCTCGACGTCTTCGTCGGGACGCCTTACCACGTGATGGTGCGCTTCGGCATGTGGGAGGAGATCCTGGCGGAACCGGAGCCCGCCGAAGAGCTCCTGGCCGCGAGGGCCGTCCGGCACTACGCACGCGGGATTGCCCTGGCTACCCTCGGCCGCGTGGACGAGGCCGAGGCGGAGCGCGAAGCGTTCGCGCTCGCACGCGATGCCGTACCCGAGACTCGCCTGCTGTTCAACAATCCCGTCAAGCAGATCCTCGCCGTCGCCAGCGCGGTGCTCGAAGGGGAGATCGAATACCGCAAGGAGAACTACGACGCCGCCTTCGATCACCTGCGCCGCGCCGTCGAGCTCGACGAGCAGCTCAACTACGACGAGCCGTGGGGCTGGATGGAGCCCGCCCGGCACGCCCTCGGTGCCTTGCTCACAGAGCAGAAGCGCTACGAGGAAGCGGTCGAAGTGTACGAAGCGAACCTGGCGCGCTACCCGAACAACGGTTGGGCCCTGCATGGGCTTGCCGAGTCCCTGCGCGGGCTGGGCCGCACGGAGGAGGCCGAGGTCGCCCAGGCCCGGTTCCAGGAAGCCTGGGACGACTCCGATGTCGTGATTCCAGGGTCCTGCTACTGCCGCACGCGACCTGAAAATGCCTGAAACTGCTCGATTCTTGACCGGATCTTTACGGGCGTCCGCCCCGGATGTGAAGGATACTGTCCCTGACCCAGCTTCCATGGAGTGGAATTCATGCGTCAAATCCGTTTTCTGAAAACCTCCGTCGTGGTCCTGGCCCTGATCGGGCTGGTCGTCTCCCCGGCGGCCCTCGCCGATTGCAGCAAGGAACACAAGGAAGCGAAGGCTGCCTCCGAGTCGACCGCCTGCTGCGCCAAGAAAGCCCAGCAGGCCAAGGCCGAGCTGAAGGATTGCTGCAAGGAAGCCGGTGGTAAGGAGAAATGCGACAAGTGCCTCGAATCCGCCGCGGTGGCCGCCGGCGCCAAGTCCGGCTGCTCGAAATCGGCCGCCAAGCAGATGGCTGCTTCGCACCACGGTCCCGAGGCCGCTCAGCTCGCCGTCCACGCCAAGAACGGCTGCTCGAAATCGGCCGCCAAGCTCATGGCCGTGGTCAAGGAGTCGGGTTGCCCGAAGGGCGCCGCGCTCGTGGCGAAGGTCGAGGCCGGCGACGAAGAGGCCAGGGCCGAGCTGATTGCCATGTTCGAAGAGGAGGGCGCCGAGGAGTAGCCTCCGCGCCTATCCCACGTTCGAGAAAAACCCCGGGTCGCACACCCCCTCAGCGGCCCGGGGTTTTGTTTTAGCTACCCGAGTTTCCGGCGAAGCGGTTGTACACCCAGCCGAACACGAAACCGATGATCGCACCGTCGAGCGCGCCGTAGAGCGTGGCCACGATCACCGACCCGAAGGTGCTCGACATCGAGTAGCCCGGATAGATCGAGGCGATGACTTCGAGGAAGGCGACACCGTAGGTGTCCGAGATCAGGTTGCCGACACCGATGAGAAAGATCCCGCCGCCCCAACAGATCGCCGCGGCGATTCCCATCGCCTTTATCGAGAGTTTCATCGACGCACCTCCGGTGCTGCTCCCGCGAACCCCGGATCCCCCGTGATGTCGTGATTATAGGCGGTCCGGGAGGTTGCTGCGCCGGGCCGTTTTGGCCCGTCTGGCCTTCTTCTTTTTGTTGTAGGCGACGGTCTTCTTGATGTAGGCGGCGGCGTCCGGTGTCCGGCAGCTCGTCTCGCCGTGATCGACGTCGATCGTTCCGATGCGCTTCGCGGCGGCGATCGCCTTCTTCTCGAGCTCGGCGTTGCGCACGCCGATGTTGATCAGCGCGTTGTTCATCGCGTACTTGACCCAGTTCTTGCTGGAGTGGACCGTCGACTCGATCGTCGCCAGGCGCTCTTCAAAGAAGGAATCGGGCAGACCGTTGTCCTGCCGGGAGATGGACGCGAGGGTGTGCCATCCCGCGCATGCGACCATCTCCGTCTTCGAGGCGGTCCACTGTTGCATCAGCTTCACCGCGTGGGGCGTTTCGGCGGCGACGTTGGAGACCGCGCCTGCGAGACCACGGTAATCGGCGTCTTGGCCCCAGGCCTTGATCGTCGACAGGCCGATCTCGGAAGGGTCGGCGATCATCGTGGCCAGCACACGGGCGTCCATATTGGCCGTCGCCCACAGCTGCTCCGCGAGCTTCTGGTCGGTCTTGATCTTCTTCCTGAGCTTGCCGAGCACGGCGTAGCTGACGCCGTACATCTTTCCCTTGACGCCGTGCCGCCGGTAGGTCTTGCGTGTCTGCTCGCTGCCGCTGGCGCGCAGCTCCTTCATCGCCTCGGTCTTGGTCATGTCCTGCTCCTGTGACAGCCTCTGCGGGCCCGCACCCGTGTCGATTCTAACAAAAGAGTTTCAGCGTTCGAACTGCTCCAGGCTGAGCGGCTGCGTGAGCTGCCCGCTGAGCTCGCGAGTCCACCAGACGCCCCGGTCACGTCTTTCTTCCGGTGTCGCGAAGCGGTACCGGTAGAAGAGCAATCGAACGTAGGTGGGCGGTGCCTCGTCGAACGGGTTGTCCTCGAGGAGCCCCACCACGTCGTGGGATCCGCGCAGCAACCCGTGCATCAGACCCGTCAGCCAGTGCTGAGCGCGACGCGGGTTCAACGCCGCGAACCACATCTGCCAGTCGAGCCGCGGCATGTGCGGTGCGACGAACGGCGGTCGCCGCGCGGGATCCCCGGGCTTCCACTTGAACGCGTACTCCTTCCACTTCTCCCCGTCGTCGCTGCCCTCGACGACGATCTCGGGTCGCTCGACCGTCATGGCACGGAACAACCCGTACCCGTTGATCGTGCGGAACGGAGCCGTCCTGGACAGAATCTCCGGCTCCGCCCAGCTCAGGACCTTCTGCCGGGCGATCTCGGCCAGCTCACCGGCCGTCCCTCCGGTGTTCGGCGGCACCGTGCGGGCCAGCTCCTGAACCGTCGTTATCGCGCTGATCGCAAGCAGCAACACGACACACGCGACCGAGGCGACGCGTCGGACGAACGTCGGCCGAGACAGGGATACGGACGACACCGAGAAACGTCGCGGGTAGACCGCGTCGTCGACCAGTGGGATGCAAAGCACGATCGTCAACAAATTGAAGAAGCCGTAGTTTCCCGTCCATGAAATCATCAACATCAGGAAGACGGTGCCCAACGCGACGATCCGTCGGCCGATCCGGCCGGCGAAGACCAGGAACGGGAGTCCGATCTCGAGCGCATAGGTCAACAGCGTGGAGAGCTTCTGGAACCACGCGGGCAACTGGTGTGCGTACCAGCTGATCCCGTTGGGCATCGGCTGCGTCCAGTAGTGGTAGTCGAGTGCCGTGAGCTTCCACCAGGTCTCGTCCATGCTCAACGGCTTCACGACACCCGAAAGGAACATCAGCTTGAACAGCAGCAGCCAGAGGAGCCACAGGCCGGCGCGCGACGGTGGGGGGAGAGCGGCCGAGCCATGCGGGCGCCATCCAGACGGGGCGACGAACAGCGCGCAGAAACCGGTCTCGAGCAGCAGGATGTCCCACTGAAAGCTGAGGAACGTCTGACCGGCGTAGACGAGGGACAGGTAACAGGCCCACAGGGCGACGAGCACCGCTCGCGGCGCCAGCCCGCCGATCAAGGCGAGCGAGAGCAGGACGCCGGCGCCGGAGAACAGATGCAGCGCGGTGTCGCCGTCGGCCAGCCACAGCAGGGTCGGCAGCCGCCAGTACCGATCGACTCCCGTGTTCTCGCGGATGCGATCCAGGTAGTCCGCGATGGGCAGGATGCCGTCGGATCCGACGAGCCCCTCGATCTGAACCCACAGCGAGAGAAACGCGATCAGGTAGACGAGGCCCACCGCTCGCAGGAAGATCCAGCGACCGATCGTGTAGCTGCCGCCCCAAGGAGGGGGCTTGGTGCCTTCCTGTGCGTGATGATCCGGCATCCTGCGACGATACCCCATGCGATACCCTACCCGGGTGAGCCTGCAACACCGGTTGGAGTACGGCGCGCTCGTCGTGACCGCGTTCCTCTTGCGGATCATGCCGCGGCGCCTCGCGCTCTTCGCCGGCGCCGGGATCGGATGGCTGGGTTGGACGTTACGCATTCGCCGCGAGGTCGTGCTCTCCAACCTGGCGCAGGCGCTCCCCGACGCGTCGCACGACGAGAGGGTCCGGATCGGCGCGCGGGCCGCGCGCAACTTCGGCCGCACGGTGACGGAGTTTCTCCGTTTCGGAGGGCGGGACCGACGACGGACACTGGAACTTGTCCGGGTGCAGGGCCAGGAAGAGCTGCGAACGGCGTTGGCCCAACGTGGTGCGATCGTCGTGACCGGACACCTCGGCGCCTGGGCACTCTACGTCGCCGCACTGGGGATGTCGGGGATCCCGACCGCGCTGCTCGTCGGGCGGCAACGGAACCCCAAGGTCGACGCGATGATCAACTCGCTCCCCGGAGACCACATTTCGTTCGTGTCCCACGGACGCCGGGCCCCGCGCGAGCTGTTGCAGAACCTCGCCGCCGGCAAGGCGATGGTGCTGGTCGCCGACCAGCACGGCGGGCCTCGCGGGACGGTTGCGCCCTTCTTCGGCAAGGAGACGTCGACGCTTTCGCTTCCCGGCGCCCTGGTCGCGCGTCAGGAGCTGCCGTTGTTCATGATGGCCGGGCACCGGGCGAAGGACGGCCGGCACGATCTCTCGCTGCGGCGTCTCGACGTTCCACCCGACGATGGACGCGGAGAGGAGGCACGCCGTCTGCGCATCACGTCACTCTGCAACGAAGCGATCGCCACCGCCGTTCTGGAACATCCGGATCAGTACTTCTGGTATCACCGCCGCTACCGGACACCCGGCGACGGGCGCGAGCCGGCACGTCCGACGACAAAAAGCGCCGCCGGCCGGTAGATTCTCGACGTTTCGGGATCCCCCAAGGGTCAAGCGCCTGTGGAATATGATTAATTGACACGGCACGTACACAGAACCCCGAGGGGACGTCCCCATGCAACGGTCACGTTGTCTCGTCGGCCTGCTGTCAACCCTGTTGTTCTGGACCGCGGCCGCGCACGCCGACATCGAAGACTATCGCGCGATCCGCGATCTCCGGACCGACGGCCGCGTCGTCCGCGTCAGCGATTTCACCATGACTCGGGATGTGTTCGAGCTGACATTCGATGGTGCGTTCCATCTGCTCGGCGACGTCAACGGGCGCACCGTGGGAGCGGTGTTTCTAGGCGACGGTTCGTTGAGCTACACGCCGCTCGACCCCCGCGAGCAGCAACACCTCCAGGTGCTGGCACGGAGAGAGGGCACGACGGGATTCTCGGACACCTTCAAGAAGGCGATGTTCCTGTTTGCCGACTCGACCGGCGAGGAGCTTCTCGCCGCGGGTGAGCTGGCCACCGGCGCGCCCAGCGGTGAAGCGCAGGGCTTCCGCGAGAATTGCCTCAAACGCCAGCGCAGGGACTTGCACACGAACTTCTCCCTGCGCGTCTATCAGGACTTGATGAACGTGAGCGAGACGAAACCGCGCGTGTTTCTCGGGTTCATCAATTTCGACGAATCGCCGCACTCCCTCGTGGCGGTCGATCCTCTCGGCGCCGACGGCCTCTGGGTCGGCGAGAACGCGGGCTTCGGCGTCGACGGGCCGGAAGAGTCCGCTTTGGTGTTCATGGATCCGACCAATCGCGGCTTCATCTACCTGAGTCACACCCGGGATGAGATCGAATCCAGGAAACATTTTTTGTGCAAGCGCAAACACCTGGTCGACGCGCAGCACTACTCGATCTCGACGACGATCAAACCGAACCGTGAGGTCGTCGGTGAGACGACAATCACGTTCAAGCCGAAACAGAGCGGCCTCCGCGTCGTTCCGCTGCGGCTCATGCTGCCGCTGCGTATCCAGAGTGTGGAGTCGGTCGATGGCGCCGGGACCGTGGAGTTCATCCAGGAAGAGCCGCCGACGGATGTCGGAAGTCTCGCGGTCGAGGGTGCCGACGCGGCCCTGGTCTTCTCCGAACCGTTGAAGCGCGGCCAGGAAGTGACCGTCCGCGTGCGTTACGCGGGCGACGAGGTGCTCGAGGACGCGGGCGACGAGAACTACTACGTCGGCACCCGCACGAGCTGGTACCCCAACGTCGGCGTGTTCTCCGACTGGGCGACCTACGATCTGGAGTTCTTCATCCCGGACGACCGGAATATCGTCTCGATCGGGGAGCATCTGGGAGACGGGGTGTCGGAGGGGCGCAACGTCTCGCGCTGGCGCGCCGAGACTCCGGTTCCCGTCGCCGGATTCAACTACGGCCGCTTCAAAGCGATGGAGCAGCCGGAGGCCGTCTCCGGCACGCGCGTCCAGGTCTACACGAATCCGGGAACGCCGGACATCGTCCACGCGATCAACGCGTTCCTGCAGGTGCAGGGGCGTGGCGAGCAAAGCCGGTTCGCGACGGACGTCACGGGAGGAGATGCAGGTTACGAGGGTTACGTCCCGGGGATGAACACGGCGACCCAAAACTTCAAGACCTCGACCGAAGCACTGGCGCAGAACGCGATGGCCGACGGTGTCAACGCGATCAAGCTGTTCCACACACTGTTCGGGCCGCAACCGCACAAGCGCATCGCGGTCACGCAGCAGACGAACTGGGCCTTCGGTCAGTCGTGGCCGACGTTGATCTACCTTCCCTACACGGCGTTCATCAACGCGACCGACCGTGCCAAGCTCTACGACGCCCGTGCGATGCAGGACGCGACGATGTTCGTCGACTCCGTCGGTATCCACGAGATGGCGCACCAGTGGTGGGGCAACCTGGTGGGCTGGGAGAGCTATCGCGATCAGTGGCTCTCCGAGGGGTTGGCGTCGTTCTCGACGGCCATCGCTCTGGAGACGATCGAGGGTCAAGGCCGGGCCAACGAATTCTGGAAACACATGCAAGATCGGCTGACCGAGCCCGGACACGGGGCGGGTTCGATGCGGCCGTACGAGGTCGGGCCCGTCACGCAGGGCGTGCGACTGATCACGCGGCGCAGCCCCAACGCCTATCAATACGTGGTCTACAACAAGGGCGCGATGATCCTCCAGACCCTCCGCATGCTGATGCGAGACACCAATGCCCAGGTCCCCGACGCGGCTTTCTTCGCCATGCTCAAGGACTTCGCGACGAGCTATGCAGGCAAGAACGTGACGACGCGCGAATTTCAGCGGCACGTGCAGAAACACATGGTGGCCGGGTTGAACGCGCGCGGCGACGGCAAGGTCGACTGGTTCTTCGACCAGTGGGTCCACGGCACCGAGATGCCGCGCTACGTCGTCGACGTCGAGATCACGAAGTCGGGCAAGAACTACAGGTTCCTTGGCGAGGTCAGGCAGGAGAACGTCTCCGACGACTTCATGGCGATGGTTCCGTTCTACGTCGACTACGGGAAGGGGGCCTACGGCATGCTCGGCAAGGCGCCGTTCATCGGGAACCAGACGCGCAAGATCGATCAGACCGTGCCGTTGCCCAAGAAGCCGCGGGGCTTCATGGTGAATGCCAACTTCGAGAACCCGTCGATCACGAGCGCGGCGGACAGCTCGAAGGGCAGCAAGAAGAAGAGATAGAACCGATCGCGTTCGACGCGCGTTTGCTAGGATGGGCTTCCCATGGGCAACGCGGTCACCGATCTGTTCAACAACCCGGCGATCCGGAAGGGCCTGTTCAAGGGTCGTTTCGTGCTGGCCGCCGCGCTGCTGTTCCCCGTGGCGTACTACATGCAACCGCGCTGGTTCTGGCCGGCCCTGGCAGTCTCGATGTTCGGGCAGCTGATCCAGACGTGGTGTTTCGCCTCCCTGGTCAAGAACTGGCAGTTGACCGAGCGCGGGCCCTACCTGATGTGTCGCAACCCGATGTACATCGGACGCTATTTCCTGATCCTGGGTTTCATCCTGTTGCTTTGGAACCCCTGGATCATCGGGGCCTACACGCTGTTCTACTGGATGTACATGACCCACCGCGTGAGCCGCGAGGAGAAGCGGCTCGAGGGATTCCTCGGCGAGCCCTACCTCGGCTACCTCAAACGGGTCAATCGCTACTTCCCGTCGCTCCGGCCGCTGGGCGACAGGCGCCTGTATTTTTTCGACTGGGAGATGTTCCGCGAGAACAACGCGCACTGGAACATCATCGCGACGGCGAGTGCCTACGGGCTCATCTGGCTGTTTCGCCGGGCGATCGAGACTCTCTAGCTCTGTTACGGACAACACCTCGCAACGCCTCGATGGCCCCGAAGAGGAACAGCGTCCCGATGGCCAGCTCCAATCCCTCCTCGACGACGCGCCAATAGACTCGTTCGGTGCCCAACTCCTTGACGACCCGCGCGACCAGGTTGGCGGCCNNTCGACCACACGCCAGTAGACGCGCTCGGTCCCCATGTCCTTGACGATCCGGGCGACCAGGTTCGCAGCGAGGTAGCCCGCGATGCCCCAGGCGTACATGCGGATCCAGCGCTGCGGGGGAGCGGAGAAGACACGCACTCCCTGGCGCCTCCGTTCGACGATGAGCAAGATGCCGAGCACAAAGACCGTCAACAGCATGCCGTAACCGGCGATCCGGTACTCGGTCTGCACGCCCGCGGTCTCCCACCAGTTGTTGAGCTCGCGAAGCAACATGCTGCCGACGAGGATCGTCCCCATCCAGTCGATCAGCCGCGCCTCACGTCCCCGCCGCTCACCCCAGGCCAGCACCACGACCTGAGCGATCAGCGCGGTTGCGATGTGCGCCCACTGCAGATCCTCGATCCAGTTGTACTCGTCGTAGGCGATGTAGAGCTCGTCGCCCTGCAACGTGAACAGCGGGTAGATCGCGAGCGCGAGGACGACCGCCAGGTAGGCGGCATAGATCGCGGTCCACCGATCGGCGTTCCGGAGCATCGCCGGGCATTATAGGGCGTTTGTCCGTCGGGCACGCCCGAGGTGCCCGAGCCGGTCGAGCACTTTGAATCGACGCGGTACGATGGGGCCACTTTGAACTCGCAGAGAAGCCTCGGCGACCGGCTGCTCGGGATGGCCGCGGACGGACCCGGAGGCCGCGACCCGGCGGTGCGGCTGGAAACGCTGGGCACCGTGCTGCTGGTGCACGCATCCGTCGAGACCTGGTTCGCGCTGGTCGAGCTCGACACCAGGGCGACGGGCATCGTTGTGCTCGCCGCGATCTACACGGCGCTGCTGGCGTTGGGTCTCATGCCCCGATTCCGGCGCCTCGCTCTCGGCGCGGCCGCCGCCGTGACGCTCGCTCAGATCGTCTGGACCTTTCCGTTCGTCGCCAACCACACGTTCCTGAGGTTGTTCGCGCTGGGCCTGCTGGCGTTGCCCGTTCCCGGTTCCCTCGCGGAGCGCCGGTTGGCTCACGCCGCGCTGGGTTGGCTGACGGCCATCGTCCTGTTCTATACCGGCTTTCAGAAGCTCGTCCACGGCACCTACTTCCAGGGGCAATACCTCGGTTACATGGTCAGCCTGACCGACCGGTTCGGTGGCGTGTTTCAGGGGCTCCTGCCCGCCCAGGAGTTCATTCGTTTGAAGGGGATCGGCACCCCTGTACCGGGTGCCGGGCCCTATGCCGTGGACGGCATCGTCTTCGTGGTCCTGTCCAACCTGGTCTACCTCGTCGAGATGGCGCTCGGTGTCGCGCTGCTGTGGCGACGCACGAGGGTCGCGGCGATCTCGCTGATACTCGCGATGATCGTCCTGATCGAGCTGGGCGCTCGCGAGCTGTTCTTCGGGGTCCTCTTTTGCAACCTCGTGCTCGTCATGCACCCGCGCGACCTCGGTCGCGCGTTGCTCCCGGTCAGCATCGGGCTCTACGTTCTTGCGCTGCTGCTGATGGCGTTCGGCTGGGGAGGAACGCTCAGTTGAGCTATGCCGCGAAACGACGACTCGTTCTGGGATTCCTGGTGTTTGCCGTCCTGTGGCCGCCGGCGCACCGGGTCCTCGTCGCGACGTCCGAGATCGATCCGTGGCGCCTGGGTGGCTGGGCGATGTACTGCACGCCCAAGTTGCGCGTCGAGGTGGCTTTGGTTCCCGAGAAGCGGGGCCGTCCCGTCGACGTCGAGCTTCCCGCGTCGTTACGCGAGGCGGCGAATCGGTTCACCGAACGCCGGGCCGTCCTCGGTCGTTTCGTGAGCCCGGCGGTGCTCGCGCGTGAGGCGCTCGAGCAGCTCGAGGCCGACAGCGTCGTCGTGATGATCCAGCGGAACCGCCTCGACCCCGCGACGAGCCGCATCGCCGGGACCCGTGAGTACTTCCGCTACTCGCGAGACGACGCGGGCCGGATCAACGGCGAGCGATTCTCCGTACGCGACGTCCCGTAGCCAGCCCGCCCGGGTCGGGCGGCCAGGCCCCGGGTAAACGAAGCGGACGGCTCGAGATGCGCCACCGGAGACTCCTCTTCGCATTGGGTGGCCGGCCGGTGTAAAACCTCCTGTGGAGGAGTCGCCATGAATGGAGAAGCCCGGTCCCTGCTCTTGATCCTCGTCCTGCTCGTTCCGGTGGGCGGCTGCTCGGCCCTGGCGGTCGAGCAGGGGGGCTTCAACCTCATCTCGCTCGACGAGGAGTGGTCGATGCGCGACGAGCTCATGGCGCAGGTCGAGGAAGAGTACGAGCTCTCGCAAGACGCCCCGATGGTCGCCTACCTGGAGCGGATCGGCACGCGCCTCGTCGCGCAGACGACCCTGGCCAACCGGACGTGGACGTTCGGCATCGTGCGGGACGAGGCCGTCAACGCGTTCAACCTTCCCGGTGGGCTCGTGTACGTCAATCTCGGGTTGATCAAGAACGCCGAGACACTCGATCAGTTCACTGCCGTTCTAGGTCACGAGATCGCGCACGGGGCCGCGCGTCACGGAACGCAACTGATGACGCGGCAGATGGGGATCGGGTTGCTCGGCAGCGTTCTCATGGGCGACAACCCGAGCGATCGCGAGAAGCTGCTCGCCGGTATCGTCGCCGGAGGCACGCTTTCCAGCTACGGACGCGACGCCGAGCGCGAGGCCGATCGCCTCGGGATCGGTTTTGCCCACGGCGCCGGGTTCGATCCCGACGGGGCCGTCACGATGTTCGAGATGTTGCTCGGTTTGCGACAAGGGAGGCCTTCTTCGGTCGAACGTTTTTTTTCGAGCCACCCGTTGACCGAGGAGCGGATCGCGCACGCCAAACAGATCGCGGCAACGCTACCCGACAGCCCGACGCTGATCCACGACACGCCCGCTTATCAGGACTTCCGCCGGCGCGCTTCCGCGGCCTCTCGGAACTAGCGCGTCTTCGCGGCCAAATCGGGAGCGACCAGGGTCACCATGGTCAAGCGCGTCCACGTCGCGTGCGAAATTTCGGTTTTTCAGTATTGCTTTCGGGAGTGGATCCTCGGATAATCACCCTTGGAGGGAGGCCTTATGACTCCACCGAAAATCTAAGGGCCCTCAGATGAAGATCGAGGGCCACACCGGACGAAGCGTGGCGGGTCCATAAGACGCCAATCACGATCAGGAGATCGAAAGCGTCCCGGTCATAAGACCTTCAGCCGTCACCCATCGTCAAACAAACGGGGAGGGACACCTCCCCGTTTTCATTTGGAGCCGGGCTACGAATCGTGGACGAAGTAAGCGCGCGCCCCGCTGTAGGGCGTGTGCACGAGCTTGTAGCGATCCAGCCCGAACACTTCTTTTAATGCCGTCGTCTCGCCCGGGTAGTCCGGGTGGTTGAGCTCGTCGAAGGCGACGACGCTGCCCTTCGTGAGGTGCCCGCGGATGGCCTCGAGGCAATCGCGCGTCGGCTGGTAGATGTCGAAGTCGAAATAGGCCAGCGAGATGATCGTCTCGGGGTGCCTGTCGAGGTACTCCGGCACGGTCTTCGACGCGTCTCCCTTGACCAGCTCGAACCGCTTCATGTCGAGCTGGACGCCTTCGGCTTCGCGGAGGGTCATCAGCTTTTCGAGATATTCCTCGTAGTTCTGCGTGACGCCGTAGGCGCCCTCTTCCATGATGTCGGCTCCACCGTCCTTCGCGGACACCGATTGAAACCCCTCGAACGTGTCGAAGCCGACGATCTTACGCACCCAGTTGAACGGCTCGTAGATTCCACGGAACGCTTCGAACAGCGCCATGTTGTGACCCCAGCGCACGCCGAACTCCATGATCACGCCGTGCACGTCGAGGATCTGTTGGTACAGCTCGTCGATGTACAGCAGTCGAGACATCTCGGTCTTGGGGATGAACAGACCCAGGTTGCCGAGCGTCTCGTCGCCGGGGATCGGGTTGTCCTTGAACAGCTCGAGCAGCTCCTCGCGACGCGAGACTTCCGCCTTGGTTCGCTGCTCCTTCGTCCGAATTCCCTTGGCCACGCCTGACCCTCCTGGTCGTCCCGGTAAGACCGCTATTCTACAATGGTTCTCTCCAAAGGAAGGTGTACATTGTGGCGGTGAAGACCCCCGCGACACGATCGGGAGACTATCGGACCGAGATCGGCACGGTGGGCGACCTTCCCTGGTGCGACATCTTCAACACCGAAAGCTATTACCGGATCCACCGCACGGGCAACGACCGTTTCTTCAGCCTCGTCTCCGCACCGGACGACGAGATCCACGCGGTGGCTCACTTCTCCGAAGTGGATCCCGGGGTGTTTCGGAGCCCCGCATGCGGGACGTACGGCGGGATCGATCTCAGGGCAGCGGACTACGGACCTCTGGTCCGCTTCCTCGACGATATCGAGAAGCAGCTGCGCGACGCCGGGGCGCGTACGATCACGATCTCGACGGCGCCGTTTGCCCACGACCCGCAGAAATCGTCGTGGCTGTTTCAGAACCTCTGCGAACGGGGATACGCCGTCGAGCTCAGCCAGCTCAACTTTTCGGTGGAGATCGACGAGGTGGACCTGTTCCAGAAGATGAGGCACAACAACCGCAAGCGCTTCAGGAAGTGTGAGCGCGAGGGCTTCCGATTCTCGGAACGGGACGAGCGCGGGGCACGCGAGGTCTACGACGTCATCGCGCGCAACCGGACCCATCGCGGCTATTCGATCTCGATGAGCTACGACGATGTCCGGCGCATGGTCGAGACGTTCCCCGGGGCGTACTCGTTCTACGGTGTCGAGCACGACGGCGAAACGGTCGCTTCGGCGATCTGTGTCCGGCTCAACGCGCGTGTGCTCTACACGCTGTTCTGGGGCGATGCCCCCGGTTACGAACAGCACAGCCCCGTCGCGTTCCTCGCCGCGGGCCTGTACGCCGCGTCTCGGGCAAAAGGGTTTCGCCTGATGGATACCGGCACGGTGCCGAGCATCCGCAGCGGCCCCGCCGCGGCCGGGCTGGCCAGGTTCAAGGAGAACCTCGGCTGCAAGGCGACGCTCAAGCTCACATACTCCAAGACATTCTGATCGACGTTCGATGAAGATCCGCGACTATTACGACCGCACCGCCGAGGAGCGCACCGAGAACTACCAGGAGTCCAGCTCGTGGATGAACGCGCTGGTCCACCGACCCAACGAGCGCTTCGTACGACGCCGGGTCCGCAGGGTCCTGCAGAATGCGGAGTCCATCGCCGATCTGGGATGCGGAACCGGCGAGCATCTGCGCGGTGAGTTGCCGAGCCTCGAGCGCTTGTTCCTCAACGACCTTTCACCGAAGATGCTGGACGCCGCCACGGCTCGCCTGCGCGATGAGCAACCCGGCGTCGAGATCGTCACGCACCTGGGCAGTATCGAGAGCGTTCCCAAGGATGTCGCGCCCTGCGAGGTGGCCCTCTGTCTCGGGGTCCTGAATCATTTCGAGGCCGAGCCGCTGCAAGAGGCGTTGAGGACCCTTGCGCGACTGGCCCGTGAGCGGATCGTCCTGTACTACGCCCACGAAGCGTTTCTGCTCGCCGCCAACGTCGGGGTGACCTTTCGCGACATGGGCATCCACTATCGCGCGGTCGAGCGCGATCGGGTCGTTCGCGGTCTCGCCGACCACGGTTTCGAGATGACGCGCGAGTCCTTTGCCTTTCGGCTGGCCCGACTCTCTCCGCTGGTCATCCAGGAGTTCCGACGCAAGTCCGCTGCGGGTGCCGGATGAGTCGCGATTCCCGGCTCTTGCGAATCGGTCTCGCCGTGGCGCTTCCCTGCGTCACGCTGATCGCGGCGCACGCGTTGTTCGACCCGCTGTACCGCACGAACGACGACCCCGGGATGCTGTTGCTGTCGTCGGGCCACGTCTACGTCGACGAGCCCACGCCTTACCTGATCTTCTCCAATCACCTTTGGGGTGCGTTGCTGGCCGCGTTGTATTCGTGGATACCCGGGGCACCGTGGTACCGCTTGTTGCAGCTGGCGGTGCAATTTCTGGCTGGCGTGACACTGCTGTACATCGGCCTCGGCAGGCGGGTGTCGATGGAGCGTCTGATTCCGGTCGCCGGCTGTTTCGTCGTCTTTGACCTGTTGATGCTCGTCCGACCGCACTTCACGCTGACCTCGGCGATCGCAGCGATCGCGGCCGTGATCCTGCTGTGGGACGGTTTGGGGAAAGAAGCAAAACCGGGCAGGGGACGCTGGCTGCTGTTCGCGTTGCTGTGGCTCCTGGCCGCCGTCGTCCGCCACGAAAGCGCGCTGTTGATCTACGGCCTGTTCCTACCGCCCGCGCTCGTCGCGGGCATCCGGATGCGGCGGGACAAGGGCGCCCTACATGCCCTGCGGCGAATCGGTTTGCCCCTGGCGTTGACGGGCATCCTCCTGGCAGCGCTCCACGGCTACAACCGGCTGCGCTACGACGTCCCTGAATGGCGCGACTTCATGGAGAGCGGCTCGAGCATCGGCGCCGTGGTGGACTTCGCCGCGGAGGGCCTGCCGAAGTCTCAGACCTGGGCCACCTACCCCGACGGCACCGTCCACTTGGTCGACACGCTCTACGCCCCCGAAGTCTATGCCGCCGCCTTCGACGGGCCGAGGTGGAGCCGGGCCGAGTTCCACATGCTGATGGAGTGGTTCTTCGCCGACAAGGAGTTGTTCAGCGTCGAGCGCGTCAACCGGTTCCTCGACGAGGTCGGCGGAACGTCGGCCGACGAGCCGAACTGGCTCGCCAATCTCCGCCGCGACCCGCGGCTCCCGCTGATACTGGCGACGATCCTGCTCCCGTTCGCGTTTCGCGGAATGCAGCGAAGCGATTGGGCGACGACGGCGGTCGCGTTCATCGGCGCGCTGGCGGCCCTGACGTACATCGACCTGCAACTCAACCGTCTGGTCTCCTGGGTCTACGAACCGGTGTTCGCCCTGCTGGCCTGGATCGCCGTCACGACGGGGCACCCGCGAAGGGCCGCCGCTTCCGAGCGGGTCCGGTTTGCAGCCCGCGTCGGTCTCGTGGCGACGCTGCTCGGCCTCCTCGTGGTCGCAGGCCTCGGCCTACGCTCGGAGCAGGACGTCACCACACGGGAACGGGAAGCGTTCAACGACGCCGTGCGCCGGATGAACCCCAGCGCCGACACGCTCTACGTCTCCTGGGGCAGCACGTTCCCGATCGAGCTCATCGGGCCGCTCGACGACTTGGCCCCGTACCGTGACCTGCGCTTCTACAGCGTCGGTGCCGACACGCGCGGGGGGCACAACGTCAACAGGCTCGAGAAGCTCGGCATCGCGGACATCCATCAGGCCATCTACCTCGATCCGCAACTGCTCGTGATCGGTGAGCCGCGCCATGTCAAGGTCCTGAGCGACTTCGTCCGCGAGCGCTACGCGACCGACATCACCGCGGATCGCATCGAAGCGTACTCGGCTCAACTCCGGCCTTTGTTCGACGTCTACCGGTTCCGCACGGTCGAGACCGTCGAATGATGCATGCGGTATCATGAGTCGGGGAGGCGTGTGGTGAGCCGTCGCGTGGTCTCGGTCATCGTGCCGGTCTATTTCAACGAGCAGTCGTTGCCCGCTCTGTTCGACGAGCTTGGCGGCGTCGAGCAGCAGTTGGACCGACGCGACGTCGGACTGGAGTTGATCTTCATCGACGACGGTTCGGAGGACGCGTCCCTGCGGACGTTGCTCGACTTCAAGCGGCGCCGGCCGGCGACGAAGGTGCTCAAGCTCACGCGCAACTTCGGCTCCGGCCAGGCGATCAAGTCCGGGCTCCGTTACGTGACCGGGGATTGTTTCCTGTTCCTGGCCGCCGATTGCCAGGATCCGCCGGACCTGATCGTCCAGACGGTCGATCGCTGGCTCGCGGGCAAGAAGTACGTCGTCGCCGCCCGCGAGAGCCGCAAGGATCCTTTGCTCTCGAAGTTCTTCGCCGCCATCTACTACCGGTTGCTCAACCTGTTCGTCGTCAAGGACTACCCCAGGGGCGGGTTCGACCTGGCGCTGATGGACGGCTCGATCCTCGAGCACATGCGCAACGCGGGCAAGAACGTCAATCTCAACCTGTTCGGCTACTGGCTGGGCTACGAGCCCGAGATCATCCGCTACGAGCGGCGCAGTCGTTCGCACGGCAAGTCGCGCTGGACCACGACCAAGAAGATCAAGCTGTTCCTCGACTCGCTGCTGGGGTTCTCCGTTGCGCCGATCCGCATGATCTCGTTGATCGGCCTGATCGTCGCCGTGGCCAGCCTGGGGTACGGGGTCACGGTGGTCGTCTCGGCCCTGATCGGCGACACCGAGGTGCGCGGATTCGCCGCCCTGGCGACGCTGATCTCCTTCCTGCTCGGGCTGATCATCGTGATGCTCGGCGTGATCGGCGAGTACCTCTGGCGCATCGCCGACGAGACCAACCGGCGGCCCGATTCCGTGATCGAAGAAGTGTTCTGATCCCCGAAAGAGGTTCTGATGTCCAAGTTCGCGATGGGAAACGTCCTCCTGCTCGCGTCGATGCTCTGCACGACGGCGAGTCACGTGATGATCAAGGGGCTGATCGACAGCGCGGGCGAAACCGACATGACGCTGTCGTCCCTGTTCGAGCTGTTCACCGGCCCCAAGCTCTTGCGCAGCATCGTGGCCGGCTCCTTGCTCGTCGCCGGTTTCCTGCTATGGGCACTGTGCCTGTCCCGTCTCAGCCTGAGCTACGCCTATCCGGTTGCTTCGACATCGGTGTTGCTGATCGCCGTCTTCAGCGTCGTGGTGCTCAACGAGACGATCACGCCCAAGATGTGGATCGGCACGCTGCTGATCCTCGGCGGGATCGTCTTGCTAAGGCCGGAGGGGTAGGGGATGTACGTGGCGATGAATCACTTCCGCGTCGCGGCCGGCCGCGGAGAGGAATTCGAGGCCCGCTGGCGGGACCGTAAGAGCTACCTCGACACGGTCCCGGGTTTCGTGCAGTTTCATCTCGTCCGCGGCAAGGACGAGGAGGACGGCACGCAGCGCTACGCGAGTCACGTCATCTGGGACAACCGCCAGGCGTTCCTCGACTGGACCCACAGCGAGGCGTTCCGCAAGGCGCACGCGTCTCGCGAGACGTCCCCCGGGTTGATCCTGGAGCACCCGCGTTTCCAGGGTTGGGAATCGGTCGATCTCTAGCGCACGGGCTCAGCCGAGCCAGCGCGGCCTTTCCCCGCCGACGAGCTCGTAGACCCGGCGCAGGTAGGGTGCGATCTCGACCGCGTCGTCGACAATGCGGCGTACTTCCGGCATCGAGTCGCGGAACCCCGCCTGCGAAAAGAGCGATGTCGTGGTGAGGTCGGCGCGGCTGGGCGTTTGTCGACCGAGAAGGAACGGGCCGCCACGCAACTCGGTCACCAGGAGCTCGGCGCCGCGCTCGATCTCGGCCAGCACGTCGCTCCTCTCGCGACCGCCCACGCCGTGGACCAGGCCACGGCGCCGCTGCCGCGGCACGAACATCTTCTGCACCATGAATCGTGTGAGCCACGGCGCTCTCCCCAGCAGGGCATCGAGGAACCTCTCGCGGCCGGCCGGATCGACCCAGCGCAGGTAGTACCCGCACCAGTAGAAGTAGTCGTTGATCGCGTACTCCCAGACCCGCAGGTGCGCGGCGTCCTGCTCGGAGTCGACCCTCCAGGGCGCATCGTAGCGGCGTTCCAGCTCGTCCAGGATTCGCGTCGACTCGACGAAGCGCTCGTCGCCGATGTCGAGCACCGGGAGCCGGCCCGTGCGGCTGACCTCGGCGACCTGCTTGCCGCGCCGCAGGTCGCGCCGTTCGAACTCCACGCCGAGCCAGCGCAACGCGAGGTCGACACGCAGGCACGGCGGCGAGATCGATCCGACGCCCGCGCCTCCCGGGTACTGGTAAAGGACGATCACGGTGCGAAGCCTACTACAGGAATCCGTGCGAGAATCGGTGCGGTCATGACGCACTCATCGGAGACAATTCCCGCGGAGGTTCTCGAGCGGTTCGGTGTCGCGGGGAACGGGGGGACCGTCGAGCGTCTCGGTCGCGGACACATCCACCGTACCTACCTGGTTCGCGGCGCTGCGGCGCCGCTGGTGCTGCAGCAAATCAACAAGATCGCCTTCCCGGACCCCGAGCGACTGACACGCAACATCGAGCGCGTGACCGCGGCGCTCGCCACCGCGCGGGCCCGCGGCGATTACGGGCTCGAGTGGTCGGCTCCGGTCACCGACGAGCAGGGGAACGCGCTGGTACACGCCGCGGGCGAGACGTGGCGCGCCATGCGCTTCATCGACGGCGCGTATGCGATCGAAGAGGTGGACTCGCCGCAACGGGCACGCCGCGGGGCGCGGGCGTTCGGCGAGTTCTGCGCCGCGCTGGAGCCGCTCGACCCCGGAGAGATCGACGAGCTCATCCCCGACTTCCACGACCTCGAGCGTCGTCTCGACCGGCTCGATCGGGCCGTGGATTCGGATCCCGTCGGCCGAGCTTCAGGCGCCTCGGCCGAGATCGATTTCTGCGGGCGGCAACAACCGCTTGTCGACCTGCTCCGCGCGGTCTGCCCAACGTTGCCCCGGCACGTCTGTCACAACGACACCAAGATCAACAACCTGATGTTCGACGACAACGACCACGCCCCGCGCGCGGTGGTCGACCTGGATACCTGCATGCCCGGCTGGTGGATGCACGACTTCGGGGACATCGTACGCACGTTCTGCTCGCCGGAGCCGGAAGACTCGGCCCGTGTCGATCGTGTCCGCGTGCGCGACGATGTCTTCGCCGCCGTGTGCGAGGGATTCCTCGAGCCTCTCGCGAAGCACCTCTCCGCCGACGAGCGCGAGAGCCTGTGGAACGGCGCGCGAGGGATCTGCTTGGTCATCGGCGTCCGCTTCCTGACCGACCACCTCGAGGGCGATCCTTACTTCGGCGCCGAGCGGGAAGGGCACAACCTCGATCGCGCGCGCAACCAACTCCAGCTCTATCGCGACCTGACGGCGCGCGAAAACGAGCTCCGGCCGCACCTCGCGGGTTGAAGCGTTGCTGGCGCCTCTCGACCTGATCGTGATCGCGGCGTCGCTCGCTCTGACGCTCGGCCTGGGACTGTACGTGGCGCGCGGGGCGGGCAAGAGCAAGGCCGGTTTCTTCCTTTCCGACCGGCGCATGCCGTGGTGGGCCCTCGGGCTCTCGATGGTCGCCACGACGTTCTCCGCCGACACGCCCAACCTCGTCACCGACATCGTGCGCCAGCACGGGGTCGCCGGGAACTGGTTGTGGTGGGCCTTCCTGCTCACGGGGATGGTCACGGTGTTCGTCTACGCGCACCTGTGGCGCCGCTCCGGCGTGACGACGGACCTGGAGTTTTACGAGCTGCGCTACAGCGGCAAGCCGGCGGCGTTTCTTCGCGGCTTCCGCGCGGTTTACCTCGGCCTGTTCTTCAACGTCATGATCATGGCGCTGGTCACGATGGCCGCGATCAAGATCGGCGCGGTGATGCTCGGCCTCTCTCCGCTGACGCTGGTGCTCTGGACAGGGCTGTTGACCGTGGCGTACTCCATCTCCGGCGGGTTGCGCGCGGTGATCTGGACCGACGTGGTGCAGTTCTCGCTGGCGATGATCGGCTCCGTCGGTGCGACGATCGCGGTACTGCGGCTTCCGCAGATCGGGGGAGTCTCCGGCCTGCTGAGTCACCCGGACGTCTTGCCGAGGCTCTCGCCGCTGCCCGACTTTTCCGACACCCAGACCGTCCTGGCGATCTTCATCGTCCCGCTGGCGGTGCAATGGTGGAGCGCTTGGTACCCGGGTTCCGAGCCCGGAGGTGGCGGGTACGTCGCGCAGCGGATGCTCGCCGCGAAGGACGAGACGCACGCACGGGGCGCGGCGCTGTTCTTCAACGTCGCGCACTACGCGATGCGTCCGTGGCCCTGGATCCTCATCGCGCTCGCCTCGCTGATCGTGTTCCCCGACCTGGCGAGTCTGCAGGCGCGTTTCCCCGACATCGACCCCGCGATCGTGAAGCACGACCTGGCCTACCCGGCGATGTTGACGTTCCTCCCGGCCGGGCTGCTCGGGTTGGTCCTCGCCTCGCTGCTGGCCGCGGTGATGTCGACCCTCTCGACTCACCTCAACTGGGGCGCCTCCTACCTGGTCAACGACCTCTACCAGCGCTTCATCGATCCCGACGCGGACGAGCGCCGGCTCGTCTGGGCCGGGCGGCTGTTCACCCTGGCACTGATGGTCTGCGCCGGTGGCGCGGCGTTACTCTTGCAGAGCGCCCTGCAGGCGTTCCAGATCCTGCTCCAAGTCGGTGCGGGGACGGGATTGATCTTCCTGTTGCGCTGGTTCTGGTGGCGGGTCAACGCGCAAAGCGAGATCGCCGCGATGGTCTCGTCGTTCCTGATCGCCGTGTTCTTCCAGACTCGCTCGGACGCCTGGCTCGAGACGTTGCCCACGTTTGCGCCCTACGTCATCAACGTGGCGGTGACGACCGTCGTCTGGATCAGCGTGGCTTTCCTGACTCCGCCCACGAACCCGCAGACGCTACGCGCGTATTGCGAGCTCGTGCGGCCGTGGGGCCGGGGGTGGGGACGCTTCCACCCCGACGCGGCGCCTGCTTCCGGGCCGGCCGTGCAGCTGGCCGCGGCGGTCTGCGGCATCGCGCTGACCTACGCGGTGCTTTTTGGCATCGGGTTCGCGATCTACGACAACCGCGTCGCGGCGCTCGTCTCTCTCGCGACCGCCGCGATCTCCGGGTTCGGATTGGCGCGCCTCCGTCCACTCAGAAGAAGCTCGTAGAAGGGGTCAAGTCTTGGCATGAGACACCCGAGTCAATTAGACCCGGATACCGCTCGGGTGTCTCATGCCAAGACTTGACCCCATCTAGAGGCCGGCGAGCACCGGGCGGCCGAGGACGAGCGCGGTGGCGATCCCGGCGAGGATTGTCGCCAGGTTGAAGCCGGCCCAGCCGGCCGCGACGACGACGAGGAGTGGTAAACGGGCGACCGCCGCACGAGCGGCGAACAGCGCACCGAGGGCGGAGAAGGCGAACGCGGCGGCGGCGATCTTCGGCTGTTCGCACCAGGGGCAGTCGGGCGCTCCGGCAGTCATGATGTCGCAGTGCTGCCAGTCGCCCATGCCGGGCGCCAGGCAGCCGCAGTCGAAGGCGAGGTCGCAGAGCGTCAGGAAGGAGAGGCTGCCGAGCACGACGCCGAGCAGCCAGCCGGTCCACAACATCGACGCGCGTCGTTCGGGCATCGGGTGAGGATAACTCAGAACAGCTCGAGGATCGCCGAGAGCAAGCCGCGCCGATCGAGGAACGTCAGCAGGGCGTGAAGATCGCTCAGCAAGGGCGGGGGATCGTTGAGCAACGTGTCGGCCTCGAGCACACGATCCCAGTCGATGTCGTCGCGCCCCGTCTCGACGCCGGCATCGCGCAGGGTCCGCAGCACCCCGCTGGCCACGACGCCCGTCCCGGTGATCGTCGGGTGCATGCCGTCGAGGCTGAACAGCCCGCCCTGAATCAGCTTCGTCGTGCCCTGCAGCGTGCGGGTGCGCATGAAGCGCGTGTCCAGCAGCACCTGCCCGCCCGCATCCACGAGGTAGCTCAGCCGCGGATGCCGCCGCAGGGCATCGATCAGGCCATCGGGAAAACGGAAGCCTACCTGGCCACGACGTCGCCGGAACGCCAGGCCGTCCAGCAGGCTGCCGACATCGATCAGGTAACGGTCGGGCGCCGCGTCGACCGCGGCGCGGATGATGTCGTTGTAGGCATCGATCTGCCGGTCGATCAGCCGCGCCTCGTCCCCGCTCAGGGCCGTGTGCCGTCCGGGATCGAAATCCGAATCCCAGATCCAGGGTCGTGTGTAGTACTCGTAGTAACCACCGGACTGGACGCCGACGCCGCGGGCGACCGGTGGGATCGTCACGTGCGGGACGGTGCCGAGGAAGACGCGCTCGGCGCCGACACGATCGACGGCCTCGAGCAGACGTTCGTAAAGCAAGCTGAAGTGCTCCGTGCGATAGAGATTGGCCCGGCGCGTGTGCGGCGGCCCCGCCAGATCGTCGTCGCTGGACCAGTGGATCTCGAGTCGCGTCATCGCCCCGAGGGCGTGGTTCGCGCCGAGCACGACGATCAGGTTCTCGACGCCGCCGCGCTCGCCCAGACGACGCGCCACCTCGAGCGCGCTCGCCGCACCCCATTCCGCTGACGCCGACGGGTTGAGCACCCGCCGCGCGGTTCGGTACAACGCGCGTTCGGGCACCTGCGCGAGCCAGTTGTCCCTGGGCGGGGGAATCTCGGCATCGCACGCGTCCGCCGTGAGATCGAGCGCATCGCCGATCTCGTATCCCCACACCGCCAGGTTGTGGTGGTACTCGGTGTCCGCATCGGCGTCCGCGCCCGGGCCGCGCTCCCAGTAGTCTTCGATTTCGTGCAGCGCCCGGTGAACGGTCACGATCGCCGCCGGCAGCTCGAAAAGGCTGACACGCTCGCCGAAGAGCGCAACGAGCCGGCGCAGGATCCACTCGAGGTTGAGCGGGATCCCGCCGGGCCCGCCGAATCGCGGGATCGAGAACTCGGCCCCCATCGCCTCCGCGACCAGCGCCGGATAGGACCACTCGCCACGGTCGATCGCGCCGTTCAAGAACCCCTGGGTCAGGCTGTCGCCGATCGCGACGAGGCGGTGTTTGGCCATCGGTGCCATGTTACGATCTTGCCCCGAGATCTCCGACTTCACGGACGGGTACAACGATGACGGGTTGGTTTTTTCTGGTCTTGGCCGTCGGGGCCGGTAGCGTCTTCTTATATGTCGCCGCGCAACGGCGCAGCCGCCAGGCCGGCAGCGCGCCGCCGGCGGAGAACAACCACATCGAACCGGGCCCGCCGCCGCCCGTCCCCGACTCCGATGCCGAGAGCTTCGACGTCTGGGGCTTCAACGACACCAAGTTCGAGGTCGACCGTACGGGCGTGGTGCAGATCTCCGGCGCACGCTACGAACTGAGTGGTCACAAGCTGCCGTCCCTGTTCAAGTGGTTCCAGGGGGTGATCGGGATCGAGATCGATCCGACCGACACGCGGCCCTCGGAGTACGGCGGGCGAATCGCACCCTCGCGGGCGCCGCAATCGCTTCGCGACGCGCTCGCGGAACGCTTCGCCGCGGAACAGGTCAGCGACGACGACGAGCAACGGCTGCGTCACGGCCACGGGCACACGCAGGAAGAGATGTACGCGATCAAGTTCGGAGCGATCCCGCGCATCCCGGACCTGGTGGTCTGGCCCGACGACGAGGAGCAGGTCGTCGAGCTCGTCAAGATCGCCCAACGCATGGACGCCTGCCTGATCCCGTTCGGCGGCGGGACCAACGTCACCGACGCGCTGCGCTGCCCGGTCGACGAGGAGCGGCCGATCATCTCGGTCGACATGCGACGCATGAACCGCGTGCTGTGGATCGACCCACAGAACAAGATGGCCTGCATCCAGTCGGGCGCCGTCGGCCGCCACATCATGGAGCAGCTGGCCAAGCACGGCTTCACCATGGGGCACGAGCCGGACAGCGTCGAGTTCTCGACCCTGGGCGGCTGGATCGCCACCCACGCCAGCGGGATGAAGAAGAACCGCTACGGCAACATCGAGGACATCGTCCTCGACTTCAACATGGTGACCTCCGGCGGCAGGATCGCGCGCAGCGGCGTCGCGCCGCGCGAGTCGGTCGGCGTGGACGCGCGGCGCTACGTCCTCGGATCGGAAGGCAGCTTCGGGATCATCACCCAGGCGATCGTTCGCTTGTTCCCGCTGCCCGAGGTCCAGGAGTACGGCTCGGTGCTGTTCCCGTCGTTCGAGCAGGGCGTCGGGTTCATGTACGACCTGGCTGCAACCACGGACGTCCCGGCCAGCGTCCGGCTCGTCGACAACCTGCAGTTCCAGTTCGGCGCCGCCCTCAAACCGGAAAACGGTGGGCTGGGCAAGCTGCTGAGCAAGCTGCAGAAGTTCTACGTGCTGAAGATGCTCGGTTTCGAGGCCGACAAGATGGTCGCCTGCACGCTGGTCTTCGAGGGCGGACGCGAGGAGGTGCGGCGGCAGGAGGCCACGGTCTACCGCATCGCCAAGGAGCACGGAGGTTTCAAGGCGGGTCCCGAAAACGGACGCCGCGGCTACCAGCTCACCTTCAGCATCGCCTACATCCGCGATTTCGTGATGAAGCACTGGGTCCTGGCCGAGAGCTTCGAGACGTCGATGCCGTGGGATCGTGTGCTCGACCTGTGCGAACGGGTCAAGGCCCGGGTCAACGAGGAGCACCGCAAGCGCGGGCTACCGGGCACGCCGTTCATCTCCTGCCGCGTGACACAGATCTACTCCACGGGTGTGTGCGTCTATTTCTACATGGCCTTCTATTACAAGGGAGTCGAGAACCCCGCGCATGTCTTCTGCGAGGTCGAACGCGCCGCGCGAGCGGAGATCCTCGCCGCCGGCGGCTCGCTGTCGCACCACCACGGCATCGGCAAGCACCGCGAAAACTTCCTGCCCGACATCATGTCGCCGGCGATGCTCGAGTGGAACCGCGGGGCCAAGCGCGCCGTCGACCCGGGCAACCTGTTCGGGGCGTCCAACCAGGGGTTGGGCCGCATGGCGGAGGGTGCGGTGAAGGGATCGGACGATGCCTGAGGTCAAGTTCACCGAGAACCTGCGGCGCCACCTGGAGACGCCGGAGTGTCATGTCGAGGCGGCCACCGTGCGCGAAGCGCTGGACTTCGTCTTCGAGGCACAACCCAAGCTGCGCCGGTACGTCCTCGACGACCAGGACCGTCTGCGCAAGCACGTCGTCATCTTCGTCGACGGTGACATGGTGCAGGACCGCGAAGATCTGAGCGACCCGGTCTCTGACGATGCCGAGGTGTTCGTGATGCAGGCCCTGTCCGGGGGATAGGCATGAGCGACCGGTTGTACGTGGCGACGAGGAAGGGACTGTTCACGGCGGAACGCAGCGGCGACTCGTGGAGCATCATCGCCTCGGCGTTCGTCGGCGATCCGGTCACGATGCTGCTCGACGACCCACGCGACGGAACGCTCTACGCCGCGCTCAACCTGGGACACTTCGGCGTCAAGCTGCATCGCTCCGACGACGGCGGGGCGAGCTGGGAGGAGGTCGCCGCGCCCGCCTACGCGACCGAGGTAGGCAAGAAACCGGGTGAAGACGTGGACGGGCCGTCGGTGCATCAGGTCTGGGAGCTTGCTCACGGGGGTGACGACCAACCGGGAAGGCTCTGGGCCGGGACGATTCCCGGGGGGTTATTCGTCTCCGACGACAGGGGAGGCAGCTGGAGCTTGGTCGAGTCGTTGTGGAACCTTCCCGAGCGGGCATCTTGGTTCGGGGGCGGTTACGACGATCCCGGGATCCACTCCGTCTGCGTGCAACCCGAGAACCGCGACCACCTCACGGTCGGCGTCTCCTGCGGGGGCGTCTGGGTCAGCACCGACGGGGCCGCGAGCTGGGAGGTGCGCACCGAGGGGATGTTCGCCGCCTACATGCCGCCCGAGCGGCGCCACGATCCGTCGATCCAGGACCCCCATCGCGTCGCGCAGTGTCGCGCGCACCCCGATGTCCTCTGGGCCCAGCATCACAACGGCATGTTCCGTTCGACCGACGGCGGCAAGACCTGGGCGGAGCTGAAGGGCGTTCCGTCGGTCTTCGGCTTCGCGGTCGCCGCGCACCCGAGCGATCCCCAAACCGCCTGGTTCGTCCCGGCCGTCAAGGACGAGTGCCGTGTTCCGGTCGACGGCAAGGTCGTCGTGACGCGCACCCACGACGGCGGCAAGACGTTCGACGTCTTACGCGACGGGCTGCCTCAGGACCACGCTTACGATCTCGTTTTCCGTCACGCGCTCGATGTCGACGCGTCGGGTAATCGGCTCGCCTTCGGCTCGACGACCGGCAGCGTCTGGACCAGCGACAACGGCGGCGACTCGTGGGCCGCGATCTCGAGACACCTTCCTCCCGTGTACCAGGTCCTGTTTGCCAACTGACCGGTTCCGGGGCAAGCTGGTCTTCCCGGGGCCGGGGAGAGCAGCCGTGACACACGTTTGTCGCGGGGAGGTCGCTGTGACAGAATGCGGCGCGATGGTGCCCCGATACCTTCGCCCTGTCGCGCTGCTGATTCTTCTCGCCGCAGCGACACCCGCTCTCGCGCAACGCACTCGGGTCGACGTTTCGATCGATCGGTCGCCGACGTCCACCCGACTGGTGCTGACGCACTCCGAGCAGGTCGGCTACATCATCGAGGAGGGTAACGGCAGGCTCGAGATCGTCTACGCGCAGCCCGTCTCGGTGGAACCCGGCTCACAACGCTTCGACGACACCGTCCTACGGCGCTACGAGCAACGTCGTGGCAACCGGCTGGTCCTGCGCACCGGCGAGAACTTCCGCGGCTACGAGTCGTTCGAGCTGCGCAACCCGTTCCGGCTGGTCCTGGACCTGCAGAGCGCGTCCGCGGGCTCCCTGCAGACGGCGCCGCAGATCGACCGTGATCCGCGCCGCAAGGTCATCGTCATCGACCCCGGTCACGGCGGCGTGGAAACCGGTGCCACCGGGCCGACCGGCTTGCAGGAAAAGGACGTCACGCTCGATCTGGCGCGGCGTGTGCAGCGTCGTTTTCAGCGCGACCGCAACGTGACCGTCGTCCTGACCCGTGACGACGACCGGCTGATCGGCCTGGACGAGCGCACCGCGATCGCCAACTACAACCGCGCCGACCTGTTCATGTCGATCCACCTCAACGCCTCGCCGCGAAGCACGGCCATGGGCGCGGAGACTTATTTCCTGTCCAACGACGCGACGGACGACGACGCCCGGACCCTCGCCGCGCTCGAAAACCGCGCCGCCGGTGTCGAGCCGCAGATCTCGAGCGACCGCAATCTCGATCTCGTGCTCTGGGACCTGGCGCAGAACCAGTACCTCGCAGAAAGCAGCCTGCTGGCCGAGCGCATCCAGTTCCACCTCAACAACCTGACCGGAACGCGTGACCGCGGCGTGCGGCAGGCGCCGTTCCGCGTCCTGATGGGCGCGACGATGCCGGCGGTCTTGATCGAGGCAGGCTTCCTTTCCAACCTGGAGGAAGAAGAACGCTTCCGTTCGATCGATTACCGCTCGCGGGTCGCCGAAGCCATCGAGGCGGCGCTGCGGGAATTTCTCCGCGAGCTGGAACGGCTCCAGCTCCTCGACCCGCGGACGGGCCGGCCATGAGCGGAACGAAGTCGTTCCTTGTCTTGAGCCTGCTGGTGCTTCTCGCGTTCGCCGGCTGCTCCCCGTCGCCCGATCCCGACGATGCCGCAACCGAGCCGGCGGAACCGATCGGCGCGGAAGACGCGGAAGACGCGGCAGACACGGAGGGCGTGGAGGACGCGGACAGCGAGAACGGGGACGAAGACGTGGAGGTCGAGGAGCCGCTGCGCACCGCGACGGTCGAGATCTACTTCCCGTCGGCGTCGTCCGATGGGCTCGTCGGCGAGTTCCGCGAGATCTTCGACACCGCCACGCCGGGCGATCGCGCCAAGCAGATCGTCGCCGACCTGATCTCCGGACCGACGAGCGACGACTGCCTGCGCGCGTTGTCGCCGAGCACGCGCTTGCGCCAGGCCTACGTGCTGGCCGACGGGACCGCCTACCTCGATTTTTCCTCCGAGCTGACCGAGGGGATCGGTGGCGGAAGCATGATGGAGCTGCTGACCGTCTACTCGATCGTCGACTCGGTGGCCTTCGGCATCCGCGAGGTGCAACGCGTCGGCATCCTGGTCAACGGGCGGCCGCTCGAGACGATGAACGGCCACCTCGATTTGCGCAGGCCGCTGAAACCGAATTCACGCCTGATCCTGGGTTCGATCGCCGCCGCCGCGGGTGCGCCGGCGCCGGGGGTCGCGGACTAGTGCCCATCGGCGTGTTCGACTCCGGCGTCGGAGGGCTGACCGTCTTCAGCGCGCTGGAGAAGGCGCTCCCCGAGCGTGATCTGATCTACCTCGGCGACACGGCGCGCGTGCCCTACGGACCGCGTTCCGCCGACACGGTGCGGCGCTACTCGATCGAGGCGGGAAGATTCCTGCGGCGCCAGGGTGTCGAGATGCTCGTCGTCGCCTGCAACACCGCCTCCGCGGTGGCGATCCCGATGTTGCAGGACGACCTCGGCTTTCCGGTGATCGGCGTGATCGAACCCGGTGCGCGCCGCGCGGTCGAGCTGACGAAGTCCGGCAAGATCGGCGTCATCGGCACGCGTCAAACGATCTCGAGCAACGCCTACACGGCCGTGATCGCGCAGCTCAAGAATGACGTCACGGTCACGGCCGAGGCCTGCCCGTTGTTCGTCCCGCTGGCCGAAGAGGGTTGGGTCGATGACGACGTTGCGCGCGGCGTGGCCGAACGCTACCTGCGACCTCTCGTCGCGGCCGAGGTCGACACCCTGGTGCTCGGCTGCACGCACTACCCGTTGCTGCGCGGTGTGATCGGGGAGGCGATGGGCTGGGACGTGACGCTCGTCGACTCCGCCGAGGCGGTGGCCCTCGAGGTCTGCCGCACGCTCGGCGTGGCCCCGGGCGAGGGCGCGGGAGGCAAGGACCGCCGCTTCTACGTCACCGACATCCCGGCGCCTTTCAAGGTCGTCGCCGAGCGATTCCTCGGCCGGCCGCTCGATCGCCTGGGCCGGGCGCGCATCGACCAGAAGATCACCTGACACACCTCCGCCAAATCTGATCTAATAACGCGTCCCCGAAACGAGGCACGAGGCATCCATGACACTCAGGCATGACGGTAGGGCGCCCGACGCGTTGCGCCCGATCGAGATCGTCCCGAACTACCTGGAGAACCCGGCCGGCTCGGTCCTGATCCACTGTGGTCGCACGCGCGTGCTGTGCACCGCGAGCGTCGACGACCGTACGCCGCCGTTCCTGCAAGGGTCGGGCGAGGGTTGGATCAGCGGTGAGTACTGCATGATCCCCGCCGCGACCGACCGTCGTTCGACTCGAGAGGTGCATCGCGGGCGGCCCAGCGGCCGCACGATGGAGATCCAGCGGTTGATCGGNNTCGACTGCGAGGTGCTGCAGGCCGACGGCGGCACGCGCACCGCCGCGATCACCGGTGGGTTCCTGGCCATGTGCCTGGCGTTCGGCAAGCTGCGCGACGACGGCCAGGTCAAGCGCCCGCCGCTGACCGGCCGCATCGCCGCGACGTCCGTCGGGATCGTCGAGGGCCGTCCGGTCCTCGACCTCGACTACGTCGAGGACTCCGCGGCCGAGGTCGACATGAACGTCGTGCGCACGGATGGCGGAGAGTACGTCGAGATCCAGGGCACGGGAGAGGGAACCACCTTCGCTCGCCAGGAGCTCGACGGCCTACTCGAGCTGGCCGACGTCGGAGTCGACAAGCTGCTGGCGCAACAGCAAGACCTGCTCGGCGATCTTCTGTCGAAGATCGTGCGCGAGCCGTGAGGTGAATCGATGAGCGAGAGCAAGATCCCCGCGGGCTCCGTCGCCTGGATCGACCTGACCGTCTCCGACGCCCCCGGCGTGCGCGACTTCTACAAAGAAGTCGTCGGCTGGGATGCGCAGGGCTGCAAGATGGACGGCTACGAGGACTACAACATGATGCCCGAAGGTACGGATCACCCCGTGGCGGGAATTTGTCACAAGCGCGATACCAACGCCTCGATGCCGAGCGGCTGGATGATCTACATCACCGTCTCCGACGTTGCGGAGGCGATCGCCAAATGCGAGGAGCATGGCGGCAAGGTGCTCGTCGGTCCCAGGGGCGACTCGGCGAAGTTCTGCGTGATCGAAGACCCCGCGGGCGCGGTCTGCGCCCTGTGGGAGTCCAAGTAGCCTCACCGTGTCCGCCACGCGCATCCTGGTCGCGACCCGCAACCCCGGGAAGCTGCGTGAGTTCGCGCTGGCGCTCGAGCCCGAGGGCTTCGAGGTCGTCGGCATGGACGCGTTCGACGACCCCGGCGAGATCGATGAGACCGGCACGACCTTCGAGGCCAACGCGCGGTTGAAGGCCGAGGGTTATTCCGCGCACACCGACCTGCTCGTGCTGGCCGACGATTCCGGGATCGAGGTCGATGCGCTCGACGGGCGGCCCGGTGTGCAGTCCGCTCGTTACGGCGGACCCGAGCTCGACGACGAGGCGCGCACCGCTTTGCTCCTGCAAGAGCTCGAGGGCGTTCCCGACGAACAACGAACGGCACGCTTCCGTTGCGTACTCGCGCTGGCGCGCAGCGGTGAGACGCTCGCGACGTTCGATGGCGTCATCGAGGGGCGCATCAACCACGCGCCGGTAGGCGAGAACGGCTTCGGCTACGACCCCGTCTTCTTCCATGCGGAGTCGGGCTGCACGACGGCGCAGCTCGCGCCGTCCGAAAAGCAGGAAGTCTCGCATCGCGGCAAGGCGATCGCGGCGCTGATCACGGCGTTGCGGTCCGGCGCGATATCGCTCTGAAAAGGCCGTTCAGGTACGGGAAAGCCGCAATTGCCGTGTGTCGGGGCTCATCCTACGCTCCTTGTAGCGGCGAAGGAGGGGCCCATGCGCACATCTCTCGTCTTCGTTCTCGTCCTCGGTGCCGGACTCATCGCCCCGTGTCTTGCAGACGACGCCAAGCTGAGCCCCGAGGCCCAGCAGGGCAGGCGTCTGTACGAGTTCCACTGCCAAAGCTGCCACGGCGAAACCGGCCGCGGAGATGGACCGACCGCCGAGGTGCTCAAGGTCAAACCCGCCGACCTCACCAAACTGGCCAAGAAGAACAAGGACGAGTTTCCGCTCGAGCGCGTGGCACGCAGCATCGACGGCCGCCACCGAACCCCGGCCCACGGCAGCGCGATGCCCATCTGGGGCCTCGATTTCCAGGATCCGACCAGCGACATCTACCAGGAGGACGAGGTCAAGCGCCGGATCGACAACCTGATCGCGTACTTGAAGACGATCCAAAAGTAGCGGCTGACGGACACGAGTTGACGACCCCGGGGGGCGGTGGTAATTTCCCCGCACCCGCACTCTGTTCCTGAGTAGCTCAGTTGGTAGAGCAGGTGGCTGTTAACCACCGGGTCGCAGGTTCGAGTCCTGCCTCAGGAGCCATCTTTCTCGGTTGTCGCTCCGACGATCGGCTGACCTGTCACCTTTGAATAGAGCACATCGGGGCACAGGTCCGCGCCCGTCGGCCAGGTGACCGTGCCGACGTCGACGCGGGCCTTCGAGAACTCACGCTCGTCGCGAAGCGGCGCGAAGACGCCCTTGAACGAGATCATCGATTCCAGGTCCAGTTCGCCGGTCACGCCATCGTCGAACTCGAGACGAACCCGATACCCTCCGAGCGTTTCAACTGACACGACATCCGGCACAACTAGTCCAAGGGCTCGATTCGCTTCAGCGGGGCGCCGGTCCGGGCGAGCTCCCAGTCTTCGAGAAGCTCCGCGGTATGCTGCGCCGCCCACTCAGTAACCAAGCCTCGTGCCCGAGGTGACAATCGCCCCGAGATTACTTCCAACGTCTCGATCGCAATGGACGCCCGAAGTCCGGCGTACCTGGCGTGAAAGTGTGGAGGGGCGTGGTCCTCGTAGTACATAGCAATCACGATTCCAAAGAAACGCGAGATCTCCGGCATGCCAAAATCCGGGGAGGCAGCCGGAACCTGAAGGTATTGTACACGCGGATTCTCGATCGGACCTGTTAACCACCGGGTCAAGATTTCGAGTCCGTTCTGGGGAGCCAAACGTTACGCGGAGCGAAATCGGGGCTCCGTGGTTAACAGCTGGGGCTCGAAACTGGCGCACCTTCCCGATTCGCCCATCTCCGCCTGTCAGCCGCTCAGCTCGACACTCTCGAATTCGGCTCTCTGGCGCTCTGCTCTCGGAGAGCAACGGTAGGTTAAGGGTAATTGACCGCCGCGAGTAGTGGAGCGCCGACGATTTCCAGGCCTCTACTCCCAATGAGCTGTTCCGGGGCTCGAGTATAATCGAAGCGAGCGCTGCCCTCGCGGTGCAGCCGGCGCTCATCTCATCAAGTGAGGAGGAACCGATCTTATGTCGGCTCGATGTGTCCTCGTAACGACGCTAACGGTCGCCCTCTTGGCGAGCGCTACGACGACGGTGGCCGGGGGAACGAGACGGTGGGCTTCCGGCTATGCGGGTTCGCTCCCTGCCGACCCGAGCGATCTGGCACGGACCTACTTCGAACTGCCCGACGTTCAGGTCGTCCTCGAGAGACTGGAGTCCGGCCCGATGGCCGGCGCCGAGATCCGGAAAGCGCTCCAGAACAGCGGTGCATCCCTCGAAGACCTCCTGCGGCTGAAACTCTTACGCCTCGACGAGGACGGCTACCGCATCGGCTTCAGCTACTTCACCCGCGACGAAATGAAGAAGATCCACCGTGTGGCAGAGCGCTGGGTTCCTCGACTGGTTGCCGCATATCGCGAGCAACAACCCGCGTTCGATCGGATCTTCGAGTCGTACGACGTTCCGACCGTGGACCGCGATCATCTCGCATTCGTTCTACTCGCCGGCTTTGCACTCAATTGGGATGCGCTCCAGCAGACTCGTGACGAGGGATATCGGAAGCCGATTCTGGTGAACGGCGACGGCTGGAGATACAGCTTCTGGGCATCGGAAGTCGATCCGGAATACTCGACCAAAGGCTTCGTTTGGGGCAGCAGTACGGCTCCGACTGCGGACGACAACATCGATCCACCGATCGACTTCAGCTTTTCGACGTTCGGAGACCCGTACAGCTATCCGAGGATGGGGCCGCCGGCGTTGTTCTATCTCTCGAAAGACGAGTTGACCCCACAGGTGCGAGAGGCAATCCATCGCGTCGGACTCGTGGATGAGTCCGTGTGGGGATTCGATTTCGAGCGGGTGCTTGGCTTTTCGCGGGGGCGATCCATCGGTGCGATGTTGTTCGCCTTGAGGGAAGGTCCGAAAACTCTCGATCAACTGAGAGCAGTGGCAATCCCGGCGGATCGTGCGAAGGCCAAGCATCTGATCGATCTCCTCGAGATCATCGGCTACGTGGTGTCACAGGATGATGGACGGGTCACTCTAACGACGCCGGTTCTCGCGGAGCGAGACCGTTCGATGGTGAAGGCCGCTCTCGCGCTGCACCGTGAAATCCTCGGCGAGTGGCTCCGAGTCGCGTATCCGCAGATCAAGCGCGAGCTTTCCGGAATCACGGTTGTACAGCAGGGTCTGCCGTTCGAGTCGGTCTTTACACAAATCTGGCACGACTTCTTCGGTCTCGCGACTCGCCAACTCGCCGAAGCGGGACTGATCGCAGACGTGTACTCACCGGAAGTGACCCATCAGGGCTGGTTCGGTGTCGTCTGGAAGCACGCGGTCTACAAGTACGTCGCCGGCTGATCGCCGGGCACTCCTTGCCGATCTCGGGTTCAGAATCGGAGAGTCGTCTCGTGCAGCGATGGTAGGCGGAAGAGATTCGTAGTGCAGCAGTCCGCGACCCGGCTCGATCGACAAGAGGGCCGATCCTCTTACGATCCGTTCGGCGAACTCCAGACCGGCACCCGGGTTCCATCTCTTCCGATCTGCGCTAGCGGCCTTAAGCGGCTCTGGAGCTCTCCGCCTCTTGCGGCACCTCTATAATGAACGGACTGCACAGGGCCCGGAGACGGCCCGGAGGTTGCCGGCGATGACGAGTGAGACGAGTGCCTTCAGACGACGGTGGATCGTTGTAGTCGTTCTGCTGCTTGTTGCCCCGATCGGGGCCGCTGCGCCGGACAGCCTCGTATTTGGGTGGGCCATGGAGCGGTTGGAGTTGGAGCTCGATCTCGACCACGAGCGCGGCTCGCTCGACGGGCATGCGTCGTTCCTGCTGCGCAACACGACGAAGCGGCCGGTGTCCGAGGTCTCGTTCAACCTCGGACGCTTGATGAGCGTGCAGGCCGTGCGGGGACCGGACGGCACGAGTGTGCCGTTCACGCAGGACGTCGTGGTGTTTTCCGACAGCCCGCGGCGGCAGGTGAATCACATCGTGGTCACGCTTCCGACCGCGCGAAAGCCCGGCGAGGCGGCCGAGTTGCGCCTCGAGTACGGCGGCTACCTCGTCGGGTATGCGGAGACGGGGTCGGTGTACATCCAGGACCGCGTCGCGTGGAACGCCGTCGCGCGCTTCCTGGAGGATCCGACGTTCTCGATCCTCCGCGCCGATGCGTATGCGTGGCCGGTGCCGGGGACGTTGAGCGCGAGCGCCAACCGGGCGGCGCCGCGCCCCGATTTCGACTATCGGGCCGCGATCACCGTGCCGGACCCGTTCATCGTTGCGAGCGGCGGCGCGTTGGCGGAGCAGACGACACGGGACGGACGCACGACGTTCGTGTACGAGAGCGCGGCGCCGGTGCCGTTCCTCAATCTGCCCATTGCCGATTACGTCGTTCTCTCGCGCGGCGGCATCCGCGTCTACCACTTCCGGGCCGACACCGTCGGCGGGCAGCGGGTGCTGGAACGGACGCTGGCGGCGCTCGACCTGCTTGCTCGGTGGTTCGGCCCGCTGGGGACGGCGCCGCAGCTGACGGTCATGGAAATCCCGGAGAAGTGGGGATCGCAGGCGAGCCTGACCGCGGGGATCATCCTGACCGCGGACGCGTTCGAGGAGACGGGGTCGCTCATGCCGCTCTACCACGAGTTGAGCCATCTGTGGAACGCACGGGACCTCGACCTGCCGACCGCGCGCTGGAACGAGGGGCTCGCGACGTTCCTGCAGTTCCGCATGGAGCAGGAACTGGACGGGTCGGATGCCATGGCCGCGACGATGCAGGCGATCGCGGAGGGGATCGTCGCGAATGGCGACCGCGTTTCCGACTACACCACGGTGCCCTTCGCACGCTACGGTGCCGCCGGGCTCACCGATCTGTCGTATCGAGTGGGCGGCCTCATGTTCCATGCGCTGTACACCGTGCTGGGGCCCGAAGCGTTCGACGGCGCGGTTCGAGACCACTTCCAGGCCCATAAGATCGATGGAGGCACCTTCGACGACCTCTTGGAGGCGTTCCAGGCACGATCCTCGACCGATCTCGGGGGCTTCTTCGAGACCTGGGTGCACACGACCGCGTGGTACGACCAACTCGCGGCCGGCAGACCGCACGACGCGGTGGGGTGGGCTCCCGAGGGACGTTAGTCCGTCCAGGGTGCCACCGATTCCGTTCGTTTTGGGTGAAGTCTGGCGAGCCAAACCCCCGAGCTTCTACGAACCCGTTTCATACGCTCAGTTCGGGTGAGCCTCCTCGTTTACGATTCGCCGCGGCTGCTCACATCGAA
>JABAOE010003528.1_pt1 | contig 52697 bp, 67 predicted proteins | sample 7062141 | NCBI WGS metagenome assembly JABAOE01 (sample SAMN14538627, study PRJNA623070) | marine sediment metagenome | biome: marine biome [ENVO:00000428]; feature: marine pelagic biome [ENVO:01000023]; material: deep marine sediment [ENVO:00002113] | place: India: Gulf of Khambhat ... | reverse complement strand
AGCATTTTCAACCGGGTCCCACGCCCAGTAACCTCCCCAGCCAAGTTCGAGGTAAGCCCATCTTGCACCCAGTAATAGTCCTATGCTCAGGAATGTCCATGCAAAAAGTGCCCATTTTCTTGAGTTCCTTACCCACCTGTCATCAAGCTTGCCGCTTAGTAGGGCGGCCATTCCGAAAGCAAATGGAACTGTTATTCCGACATATCCGAGATATAGGGTTAATGGATGAATTGCCATGTACCCGTTTTGAAGAATAGGATTAAGGCCCCTGCCCTCCTGGGGAATAAAACCAAGCTTCTCAAAAGGGTTCTCCACAAATGCAATTAATAAAAGAAAAAACAGCAAAACAGATGCAAGGGTTGCATTAACATACGGTTGATAATCCCGGTCCTTACTTTTATTCTGGAATACTACTATCGCTGTATATACCGACAGTATAAAGCTCCAAAGCAAAAGAGAACCGGCCTGTCCGGCCCAAAGGGATGTGAACCTGTATATTACAGGAAGATCGGTGCTGGTATTTAAAGCAACATATTTTATTGAAAAATTAAGATTAACAAGTTCATAGCATAGCGAACCTGATGCTATAAAAAGCAATATGAATACAGATATAAGTCCATTCTCACCACTTTTTATATAAGCCCTGTTTCTTTTCTTAACCCCAACCAGTGATATTAGAAGAGAGTATAGTGCAATAAAAAATGAGAGAAGTATACAGATACTTCCAATTTCGGACATCTTTAACCTTTTTCTTTTTCCTGATAGAGCTGGTCTTCAGATTCGTATTTTGTAGGACATTTAGCCAAAAGCAAATCAGCCTTAAACACTCCTTCGGGAGTATAAACACCTTCGACAACAGCTTCAACATCATCTTTGAATATATCCGGAACAATACCGCTATACTCAATATCAATCACTTTATTCCCATCCGTAATGCTAAACTTAAGTGAATCATCAACACTGTTCACTATAGACCCAGTAACAACAGTTCCGGAAACCCTAACTTTATCATTATAAACGGACGGAACTTTCTGAGTAAGTTCGTCAATTGTGAGGTAGTAAACCATTGTGTCCTTAACACCGGCAAATACCAGATAGGACAATGTAGATGCTATAATAACTATTGCAATTAAAAATTTATATTTACTTTTCAACTTAAACTCCGTCTGATTTAATCTGAACCAGATCTCAATGAATCAATTTCCTTATTTAATGACTTATTTTCCAGTATTAANNTATTAAATAAATTACATAAATAAAAATAGATGCCCAAACAATTATATTCGACCAAAATAAATATTCCATTAAAAATTTCTCCTGATTTTTATACTGTTAATAATATCCTTCATTTTCAGTATATTCATTCTTTCTTTTAAAAGAACTATAAATAGTAAAGTGAATGCAACCAAGCAAACTAAAAGTGTATGCATCATTTCAGGTGCAATTCCTCCGCCTCCCGGCCCGAAAACCACAGGGGATATACCCCTTTTTAGCCTTGCAGATGCATAAACAATCGGAAGGTCAATGAACGCAATAATTGCAAATATTGCAGAATATCTTGCCTGCTTTACATTACTTCCAGCACTTGACCTTAAAATCAAATAAACTATGTATAAAACCCATAGAATGAAGGTGGTTGTCAGCTGTGGATCCCAAGTCCACCATGTACCCCAAACAGGCTTGGCCCAAATGCTTCCCGTAATTATTGTCAGAGTTATAAATAAAACTCCCAGTTCTGCAGAAGAGTATGCTATGATATCCCATTTCCTGCTCTCTTTTCGAAGATACATTATGCTTGCAATAAAAACCAGGATAAAAGCCAATGTTGCAGCCCACACAGTTCCCATATGAAAATAGAAAATCCTCTGGATATGTCCCATAACCTTTTCAGTCGGCGCATACATCAAGCTCATATAATTCGCAACGAGCATGGATATGAAAGCAAGAAAAAATAATATATATCTCATAATTTTTAAGGAGCTTAATTAACTATCTTCAATAAGGTATTCAAACAGCACCGCGCAAATAACGACAAAGATTATATCGAATGATACAAGTACCTGCAAAGAAGACTTATAATACGCAAGCTCCCTTCCCTCCATTATTGAACTACAGATTCTAACCGAATTAAAAATAACCGGAATAATAAGCGGAAAAATCAAAACCGGGAGCATTAATTCCCTGAGTTTGGTATTAACAGCCATCGCCGAGAAAAATGTTCCAACAGATATAAACCCTATCGTCCCAAGCACCACAATCCCAATTACAGGCAAAATAATATCTAGAATATTCAAATTAAAAAATAATATGAATACTGGAATCACAAATAGTTCCATCAGAAAAGTTATCAAGAAATTTGAAATAAATTTGCCGATGTAAATATACATCTTGTCTACAGGGGTTAGGATAACCCCGAATAAGGCATTATTTTCCTTCTCCAGGGCAAAAGACCTGCTCAAACCCAAAAGACCCGCAAAGATAAAAGTTACCCACAGTAAAGCAGACAAAGTATTCGGTTCAATTGATGATTTGAATTCAAAAGCAAAGTTAAAAATCAAAAGAATTAAAATTGAGAAGATTAACATTGTGGGAAAAATCTCTTTGGTCCTGAACTCAACCAAAACATCTTTCCAGACTATATTTAAAATTTTATTCATAACTTAAAATCAGAACCTTGTTAACTCGTCAATACAGATTCATAAATACTTTTAAAACTGTCTTTGTCATATTTTTCATAACTGTCATGAACTATTGAGCCTCTATTTATAATTGCAATCCTGTCGCTGAGTTCCAGCCCCTCATCCAGATTGTGGGTAGTTAAAATAATCGTATAGCCTTTATCCTTAAAAGACTTGATAATATCTGTGAAAACCTTAATTCCGCTCTGATCAAGGCCATTATAAGGCTCATCAAGAAGGAGTATCTCGGGTTCATGAAGAAGTGCCCTTGCTACTGTTAGCCTTTGCTTCATCCCGCTTGAAAAAGTTTTTACCAGTCCCGCTCTCCTCTCGTACAAACCAACTCTCTTTAGTATTTCATTGCATCTGCTCTCAAGATCCACAAGATCGTAAAAGACGCCAAAATACTTAAGATTTTCAAATGCCGATAAGCTTTCATAAAGCATATGGTTGTGTGCTATAAACCCGATCTTTTTTCTTATACCAGATTTATCCTTGTTCAGATCAAGGTTTGAGATAACTGCATTGCCATGTGTGGGTTTTATAAGAGTGGATAAAATTCCAAGCAATGTGGATTTACCCGCCCCGTTAGGACCAAAGAGGGTGAGGAATTCTCCCTTTTTAACAGATAAATTAATATCCCTCAGGGCAGTTGTCAGCCCGTAGGATTTCTGAACACCTTTTAATTCTATTTCATTACCTAAATTCAATTAAATCCACCTATTTAGCATATTTAATCAGCTCTTTATAGCCCCCAATTTCTTTTACCCATTCGGAAAGCTCTTTCATCCCTTCTTCATAACTAATTACTGTTTTGTAACCAAGCTTATCAATCGCCTTTTCAATGCTGTATGTCCTGCTTCCGGACAGTGCGGATATTGCAAACCTTGTTAGAATGGGCGGTTTTTTTGATCTGATCAATTTAAATATTACCTCGAGAATATAGGCTATAGCATAACCAACCTTATATGGAATAGTGGTTTTAGGCTCCCATTCGATCCCGGCAGATTTAAGTTGATCCTTTACAAAAACTTTGTTGTCTAACTCATTGCCATCATTGATGAAAAATATATTCCCTGGAGCCTTGTCACTTTCTGCAGATAGTAAAGTCCCGTAAACAAGATTATGGATATTACATGGTGATACAATCTTATTATTTTTACCTACATTTATCAAAACTCCCTTAACTGCTGCCGCAGCAACTCTTGCCAATACGACGGTGTCACCCGCTCCCCAGACATTTGATGGTCTTATTACAACTGTTTCAAGATTGTTTTTCCCATTGAATTTTAAAACCATTTTTTCAGCCAGTGATTTTGTCTCATTGTAGTGGTCATTATATTTGTCGGGATAGGGATAGTCTTCATCAATGTTCTTTAAATTATGAATTTCCCAGAATGTAGACTTCCATATTACCGTTGATGAACTCATATGTATAAACCTTTTAACTCCACAGTCTACAGATGCTTCCAGCAGGCACTTGGTTGCTTCCACATTTTTAGTATAGAACTCTTCTTTATCCCCCCAGTCAGAAACATGTGCGGCAATATGAAATATATAATCACAGCCTTCTGGAAATTTTACTAATGAGCCTCTATCGGAAAGGTCTCCATAGGATAGCTCAACACCGAGCCTGTTCAGTTTCTCTACATTACTTGTTTTCCTTACAAGACATTTAACTTTAAATCCTTCGGAAATAAGTTTCTCAACTAGTTTGCCGCCAACAAAACCTGTTGCGCCAGTAACACCGGCTTTCATAAGAATCTCCTAACACTAAATTTCTGTTATATTACATTATTGTTTGCTATTTTGAAGCATAAAGAAATTATAAGGAGAAATAATGGAATATTTACATACAATGATAAGGGTTGGGGATCTTGAAAGATCAATTGCATTTTATACAGATGTAATAGGTCTTAAGCATCACAGGACAAAAGAATATCCCGATGGAAAATTCACCCTCGCATTTCTCGGATCAGGTGGAGATACCGAACCGTTTCTTGAACTTACATATAATTGGGACACAACGGAATATGATCTTGGTAGCGGCTACGGTCATATGGCATTTGGAGTTAAGGATATTTATTCGACCTGTGAGAAAATTGAATCTGCAGGAGGAAAAGTGATCCGCCCACCGGGTCCCATGAAACACGGCACAACTGTTATTGCCTTTGTCGAAGACCCAGATGGTTACAAAGTGGAACTTATTGAAAGAAAATAATTTAATTAACTATCTGAATTTATATTACTAACCAAATTTTTATTCATTAAAAAATAATTTTCTGCCATCCCACTCTTAATCATTGTCATCCCGCACTCGATGCGGGATCCAGAGGAATAAAAATGAATATAAACGAAAAAGAAGCAAGATTAATTTTCAAAATGGGTCAGGAAGTATATGACAAGGGACAACTAACAGAAGAGATGCTGGATTTTATCCAGAAGCTTTCAGCAAATATGTGCACAATCGATGTATCAAAATGGGATTATATTTATAATGCGGATAGTTCAAAGATAATTAAATAATATTTATTTTCCCCTCTTCTTCCACTTCGAATCCAGATACTTCTTTAAATTGGCTTCCCTGCCAATTTCAGTTGGTTCATAATAAATCCTGTCTTTTAATTCTTCGGGTAGAAAATCATCTTCAACAAAATGGTCTTCATAATTATGTGCATACTTGTAACCCTTTTTGTATCCCATATCCTTCATAAGCTTTGTAGGAGCATTTCTTATGTGAAGGGGTATAGACAGGTTAGGATTATTTTTAACATCTTCGCTCGCTTTTGCGATTGATTTATAAGATGCATTGCTTTTCGGACAGCTGGCAAGATATGTTGCTACTTGTGCTAATATGATTCTGGCTTCAGGCATGCCTACATAATTTACAGCAGTAAAACAGTCAGTAGCTAAAGTCAGGCCGTATGGCTCAGCATTACCAATATCCTCAGAAGCAAGAACTATTAATCTTCTGGCAATAAACTTTGGATCCTCACCAGCTTCAAGCATTCTTGCAAGATAATAAACAGCTGCGTCGGGATCACTGCCTCTAACGCTCTTAATAAAAGCTGAAATTGTATTATAGTGTTCATCTCCTGCCTGGTCATATATATAATTACTTCTCTGAAAAACTTCCTTAACAAGATCAATTCCGATTTCGTTTGATTCTTTTGTTTTAATAATTGATGAAGATATCTCAAGAGTATTTAAAAGCACTCTTGCATCCCCGCCAGACAATCTTATCATTTCTTCTTTGGCTTCCTCAGATATTTTAGTTCCTTTTATTATTTCATCGTTCTTTAGTGCGTCATCAGCAATCTGTTTCAAATCCTCGTAAGCATGAGAGTTAAGCGTATAGACCTGACATCTTGAAAGAAGTGGGCTTATAACTTCAAACGACGGGTTTTCCGTTGTAGCACCAATAAGGATAAGAAGTCCTTCTTCAACGCTTTTTAATAATGCCGCTTGCTGTGCTTTGTTGAACCTGTGGATCTCATCAATAAATAGTAATGTTTTCCTGCCGGAAATTAATGAATCCCTAGCGTCGGAGATTATTTCCCTTAACTCTTTAACTCCTGAGGATATTGCGTTTATCTGTATAAATTTTGCATCAACTTTATCAGCTAATAATCTGGACAGTGTTGTTTTTCCGGTTCCGGGAGGTCCCCAGAATATCATTGGTCTTATTGAACCGCTTTGAAGCATCTGTGTTATCAGTCCGTCTTTGCCAACAAGGTGATCCTGACCAACCATATCATCAATGGTTTTTGGCCTCATTCTCTCCGCAAGTGGAATTGATTCGGGAGGAGGTTGAAAAAGACCGTAATCATCAATATTTTTTGCCATAGTTAACTAAAAGCTTAGAGCTTTTATATTTATAAATCAATTATTTATATTAAAAATTTTATTGATACTTGTTTCTTGGAAATAAACAAATGTATAAGTTATAATCAAGGTCAATTATGAATATTGAACTTCTAAAAAAACTTTGCGATACACCTGGTATGCCCGGAGACGAAAGCAAGATCAGGGATATTTTCGTTGATGAGATAAAAAATCATACAGAAGAGATAACAGAAGACATTATGGGAAATATTATCGCCCATATCCCTGGTGATGGCCCCAGGCTGGTTATTGACGCTCATATGGATGAAGTCGGGTTTATGGTCCACCATATCGACAAAAGAGGATTTTTGAGGGTTACACCAATGGGCGGAATCGACCCCCGTGTTTTTTATGCTCAGAGGTTAGTTGTTTGGGGGAAGGAACCGTTAAAAGGTGTTGTCGGCGCAATCCCTCCACACGTAAGCAAAAGTGGAAACAACAAGGAAGTACCTGAAATTGAAGATTGCGTCATAGATTTAGGGCTCCCTGTTGAAAAAGTTAAGAAACTTGTAACGATTGGTGACCTTGTTTCATTCGACACCTCTCTTGAGGTAACAGAAGATTCAGTAATATCAAAAGCTCTTGACGACAGGATGGGTTTGTTCGTTGCCCTTGAAGCACTAGGAATGAAACCGAAAATAAATTGTGATCTTTACATTACAGCAACAGTTCAAGAAGAAGCAGGCCTCAGAGGAGCAAGAATTATTTCTCCTGTCTATGAACCCGATTTTGCAGTAGCACTTGAAGGAACAGTTGCAATGGATGTCCCGGGAATTGCAGATCATAAATCTCTGGCAAACGTGGGGAAAGGCCCTGAAATAAGGCTTTCCGACAGATACCTTGTTGCACACAGACCATTTAGCTTTTTCATTACAAATCTTGCAGAGCAAAATAATATTCCCTATCAGATAACAGTTAAAAGAGCAGGCAGCACAAATGCCACGGCAATGCAGGTAACAGGAAAGGGAACAAGAGCATCCGTAATCTCAGTTCCAACCAGATATCTGCACAGTCCAAGTTCAATAGCTTATAAAAAAGATATTGAAGATACGATAAAATTAGTTTTTAATTTAATAGAGAATATAAATACATTCGGAAAATAAATTTATGTCTATAGATATACTCATCGCAACTTTTAGAGAAATTGCAGAGCAAACCATTCCAGAGTTAAATACAAACAGTTTTATTCAAACTCTGTCAGAAGAGATAAGGAAAAACAAATACGATATTCAGGATCAAACTTTTATTGAAACTTCGCTTGGAGACGACAGAGCATCTTTTGTAGAATCATTTATAGACCTATTCGAAAAGCATATACAGGAAGTTGAAGACAGGATTTTATACCTAGACTCTAACGAAGGTAAGGCAGAAGTAATCACCCTCTTTATTAAGAACATCGATTATACGGTTGATTTCTGCTATAACGCAATTATAAGCAAGCAGTTCTCTCAGACATAAAAAAAGGGGCATTTAAGCCCCTTTTTAAATTTCACAATTATTTTCTTTTATTCATTGGAACGTATTTTCTTTCATCCTCACCCAAATAAACCTGGCGTGGTCTTGCAATCCTTGACTCAGGATCATTCAGGAACTCAAGCCACTGAGCTAACCAACCTGAAGTTCTTGCTATTGCAAATAGAACTGTAAACATGCTGGTTGGAAGACCCATGCTTTGATAAATAAGACCTGAATAGAAATCAACGTTAGGATATAGTCTTCTTTTAACGAAATACTCGTCTTCAAGTGCGATCTTTTCAAGTTCAAGAGCAATCTCGAGATATGGATTAACACCTGTAACTTCAAATACGTCGTGAGCAATATCTTTAATTATTTTTGCTCTGGGGTCATAGGCTTTATAAACTCTGTGTCCAAATCCCATAAGTCTGAATTCGCCTTTTTTAGCTCTTTCGATGAATTGAGGGATTCTGTCTTTAGAACCGATTTCAGCCAGCATTTCCAAAACAGCTTCGTTAGCACCACCATGCAGTGGGCCGTATAAAGCAGCAATAGCAGCTGCTGTAGCTGAATAAGGATCAGGATGAGAACTTCCCACGTTTCTCATTGCACTTGCACTGCAGTTTTGCTCATGGTCTGCATGAAGAATAAATAAAACATCAATGGCTCTTTCAATTGCAGGATTTGGCTCATACTTGGCTTCTGTCATTTTAAACATCATGTTTAGGAAATTACCTGCATAGCTTAAGTCGTTATCAGGATAAACAAATGGAAGCCCCATCATGTGTCTGTATGAAAAAGCTGCGATTGTTGGCATCTTCGCAATCAATCTTCTGATTTCAATATTCTGAACATCTTTATCAAAAATATCTTTAGCATTAGGATAAAATGTGGATAATGCGCCAACTGTTCCAAGCAACATTCCCATTGGATGTGCATCGTATCTGTAGCCATCCATCAACTTTTTAATACTTTCATTAATATAAGTGTGGTGGGTTATATCATGTTCCCAGTTTTCAAGTTCTGTTTTAGTTGGTAACTCCCCGTGAATAAGCAGATATGCAACTTCTAGAAAACTGCTTTTTTCTGCAAGCTGTTCAATCGGATACCCGCGGTATCTGAGAATCCCGTTTTCACCATCAATGAATGTGACCTTACTTTTACATGACGCGGTATTACCAAAAGCAGGGTCATAGCTCATCATACCGAAATCATCATCATTAACCTTGATCTGCCTTAAATCTGTAGCTTTGATTGTATCGTTTTCTATAGGCAGTTCATACTCCTTACCCGTTCTGTTATCGGTAATCGTTAAAGTGTCTTTGGACATTTTTTATCCTCCTTAGCGCTCTTCATATGTGTTTTATTTAATTAGAAAATATCAAGTATATACTTGGATATTAGAAAAAGATAAATGTACTTAAGTACATTAAAAACTACGCTCTTCTCCCTTGATATTACCAAAAATGAATAATAATTCAAATCACTAAGAATTATTACAAATCGAAGTATTTTATCAAAATATAAGATTAATACAATAGAATTAATAAAAAATTAACCAAATTCCACAACTTTTATTGGCACCGGTGTAAAACACAACACAAATATCAACAACGATATTAGTGCAACTACTTTTCTTTTTATTCCAATATCAATCTCATCATAAAAAGTGGGAGGATGTTTAGTTCCAAGGAGTGTGAGGATAATTCCCCACAACAGCCATCCCATCCAACCCTGGAAACGCAGATTCACGAGGAATGTGTTGCTATAATCCATAAGGTTGTAATGATCAACTAAAAAGAATATCGATTCAGTTCCGAATCCCATAACAATTAATATTGCGACAGAAATTTTTGATATAAGTAAATGCCAGTTTCTCGGGAATACAGAATAGACTATATGCCCCCCGTCCAGTTGTCCGGAAGGAATCAGATTTAAAGCTGTAACAAATAATCCGATCCACCCTGCAAAAGCAACAGGATGTAAAAACACTTCATATCCTTCCTTGATTTCACCAAATATTATTTTTGTGAAAAACAGAAATATTAAGGAATCTCCAAGAGCAAGACCACTCTCAATCTTTTCAACAGCATCCGTATTAACACTTACAACCTCCGACAAATAAAGACCGGCAATTAACACTGGAATTGCCACAATTACTCCCCAAATGGGACCTGCAACACCAATATCAAATAACTCTTTTTTATTAAACATCCTTGATTTAATTTTTATGAATGCCCCAAAAGTTCCGATCGGGGAAATAAATGGTGGTGCGGGAATAAAATAGGGAGGAGATATTGATGCATTATACTTCTTGCCATAATAATAATGACCCATTTCATGTGCACCAAGAATTAGCATCAACGAAATTGAGAAGGATATTCCGCTTATTATGCTTCCTTCGAGTAAATACCCGGAAATAAAAGTTGTGGCGGTTGTTACAACAATTAAAATGTAGTGGATTCTAGTAAATTTCATATTAATGAGTTGATTAGGATAACAAAGAAATTAGGGATTGTAACTATTCAATTTCCAACAATTTTGGTTCAAGTGTACTTAGTATGTCGTTTATATATCTTCTGATTTCAGACTCTTTATTTAACTTTAAGATATTATTTCTTACTTTTCTAAGCAGTTTATGATCTAACCTGTTCACAAGATATTTTATATAAGGATATTGTAAAGGAGATACGCTTATATTCCTGTAACCTAAAGACAGAATCAAAAGTGCTCCAGGCACCGAACCAGCTATCTCTCCGCATATCGATAGTTCCTTTTTCATCGCACTAACTTTCTTAAAAATATCATCGAGCACTCTTATAACTGATGGATGAAATGAAGAATATAAATGACCCACTACATTTGAATTCCTATCAACAGCTAATAAATACTGTATTAAATCATTTGTACCTACAGATACAAAATCAATATAATCCTTGTAATTTTCTATCTCATATACCAGAGCAGGCACTTCAAGCATTACACCCAGCTTGGGAATATCATCCGAGACAAGTCCAACCTCCAATGACAACTCATGAATAATCTGCTTTGCTGTTTCAACCTCCCAAATATTTGAAATCATGGGCAGAAGTATTCTGAATTTTCCGCCTTTTCTGGTTGCAAGCAATACAGATTTAATTTGATCGCGGAACAAATCAAGATATTCCATGGAAAATCTGATCGCTCTTAGACCAAGCAATGGATTTTCTTCAGATGGAATTTTCATATAGGGCAGCAACTTGTCAGCACCAACATCAAGAGTTCTCAACGTGATAAAACCATTGAATTCTTCCGATATGTTTTTATAAGTTTTAACCTGAGGTCTTACACCAGGCCACTTTTTAAACTGAGTAAAAGCAAATTCAGTTCTGAACAGTCCAACATTTTCAATTCCGTACTGCTTGGCAACTTGTATATCAACAGGAAAACCTATATTTGCAGTGATTCCCACTCCCAGATTGTTATCTGGTAGAGCTTTCACCTCATCTTCAATAAACTGTTTTAATTCAACGGATTTCTGGGAAGATATTAAGTACTCATTTTTAAGGGCTTCATCAGGGCTTGTAAAAATAAATCCCGATTTTCCATCAACTATTAATTGCTCCCCCGGATGAATAGCATTAAAAATATTATCAATATCTATAACAACCGGAATACCAAGTGACTTTGCAATTATTACAGCATGAGAGGTTTCCCCACCTTTTTCACAAACAATTGCTTTTATTTTGTTTTTATTTAGGAATGAAATAAATGAAAGTCCTATTTCTTTTGCTACTATAATCGAATCTTCATCGTTAACATTCATAGGTTTGCCCCTTTTCCCCGAATGCGTGAGGTTTCTGATTAACCTTTCTCCGATATCCCTGAAATCCTGCGCTCTTTCTCTCAGGTAAGTGTCTTCTAAAGATTCAAACTGTGATGCCAGGGATTCTATACATTCCACCACCGAAGCTTCAGCCGAACTTTTATTTTCATCAATTAACTTCACAATAGATTCTTCTAGTGCGGGGCTGTTCAGAATCATCAAGTGTGCTTCAAAAATATCAATTTCACTTTTAGACAATTCATTTTCCGACTCTAGTTCTTTAATAGTATTCTTTAAGTCCTCGCAAACATGATTAATAGCTTTCTTGATTCTCTTTTTCTCTGTTTCCGGATTTGCCGATTTAATTCTTCTTGAAGATATTTGCCGATATAAACCCCTGAATAACACTGCATTTCCAATAGCAATCCCAGGGGACATTCCTTTACCCTGATAAGTCCTGGTTTCCTGTTTTTTAATTGATGGTGTTTTAAGCCGGTCAAGCTTATCAGCCACTTCAAGCAATCCGGCTAATCTTAGAGCAATTATCTGAAAGAGTGTTTCTTCGGCAGGATTAATGTATTTTTCTTCTTTATTCTGACCTACCAGTACACCAGCACATCTATTGTTTAATATTATTGGGACCCCTATATAACTTTCATACTCCTCTTCACCAATTTCTGGGAAATATCTGTATCTGGGATGTTTTGAAGCAGGCATTGCCACCAATGACATTTTTGTTTTATGAACAACACCTGTAAGTCCTTCATCTGATTTAAGAAAAATTTCACTGTTTGGTTTTATTTTTAATCCTTTGTTCGCCTTAAGCTCAAGACCTTCCTTCTCCTGATTCCAGACATATATTGAAACAACATCATAATGAAGAGATGCAGCAATTTTCCTTACAACACTCCTTATAATAGTGTCCAGACCCGTTGATTTATTAATAAGGTCGCTTATTTCATGAACTATCTTCAGATGTAGATGTTCTTTTTCTCTAATTTCATTTGCATTCATATGTAATCTATAAAAAAGCGGGAATTAATATTATACCAAAAATTTTATGGATTTATCATATTCACTTTAAACTTTATTTATTTATAGTTAAATTTACGCTTTGTCATTGCCCTGATCAAAGTGTTAATAAATATTATTTTAGAAGAATTCGGATATGAATAATAAAATTAAAGTTGCGATAATTGGTTCCGGTCCGGCAGGATTCTATGCTGCGGAACATTTACAAAAACAGCTGAGTGAAAAGGTCTTTATAGATATGTTTGATAAATTGCCAACACCACATGGTCTTGTCAGAAGCGGTGTTGCACCTGATCATCAAAAAATAAAATCCGTTACAAGAATCTATGACAAAATTGCCTCCAACCCTAATTTTAGATTTTTTGGTCTCGTGGAGTTTGGAAAACACATAAAACTAGATGATCTAAAAAAATATTACCATCAGGTTATATTCGCCACTGGTGCACAAACCGACAGGAAGATGAATATTCCAGGCGAGGATTTACCCGGTAGCCACACGGCTACAGAGTTTGTAGCCTGGTATAACGGCCATCCTGATTATTCTCATCTTGATTTTGATTTATCGGGAGAGAAAGTGGCAATTATCGGAATGGGGAATGTAGCCGTAGATGTTGCAAGAATACTTTGCCAGAGTGAAACAGAACTATTAAAAACCGATATTGCAGATTATGCACTTGAAAAACTTAAAAAAAGTAATGTTAAAGAAGTATTTATGCTTGGAAGAAGAGGTCCAGCCCAGGCTGCATTTACCAGTCCTGAACTCAAGGAACTAAGAAATTTGGAAGATGCCGATCTTCAAACACTACCTGAAGAGGTCAAACTTGATCCCCTAACAAAAAAATATTTAGAAAAAAATCCAGAAAGATCAACTGAACTGAAAATCGGCATTCTTGAAGAAGTTTCCAAAACTACCCCTATCAAACAAAAAAGTTTAACAATTAGATTTCTTGTTTCACCAGTTGAAATATTAGGCGATAAAAAAGTAGAGGGAATTAAACTTGTTAAAAATGAATTAATTGAATCTGATGATGGTTCAATAAGATCTGCTGCTACAGACAAATATGAAGAAATCGCTGTTGACCTTGTATTTCGTTCAATTGGATATCTGGGCATACCTCTTGCAGAAATACCTTTTCATAACAGATGGGGGATAATTCCAAATGAACATGGAAGAATTGTGGATCCAAAAACCAACAAACCCATAAAAGGTTTTTATGCCACAGGATGGATAAAAAGGGGCCCGAGCGGAGTAATCGGAACCAATAAAACGGATTCGGCTGAAACTGTTAAATCAATGATTGACGACATAAACAATGAGGAAATTCTTGCCCCTGAAATCACCGACCCTGATCTTATATCCGATTTTATCAAAATGAGACAACCAAATTATATATCATACAAAGATTGGTTAATTATTGATGCATATGAAAAGAAAAAAGGTGAAGAATCCGGAAGACCGAGAGTAAAATTTACAAATATTGAAGATATATTAAAACATCTTAAAAAAAATTAACTATTTTATTACAGGTTTAATACTTATCCTTCTTCTAAGTGGATCGATATTGTAAAACTCGACTTCAAGTTTTTCCCCCTCCTTATATTTTTTCCCCCCGAAATTTGACAAGGGAAGTTCCATCAAGAATTCAGGTATATAAACACTAGCCCTTTTATCTTTTACCGAACTGACATAACCCACGGCTTTCTTTATATCGCTTATCAGAAAATGCTTTAAAAGCCAGAATCTGTGCCTGCTTTTTTGAGAGTTTTTAATTTCTCTAACATTCAAGCTTACTTTAGTAAATATGCTTTCAAGTTCGTCTTCACTGTAACAGATTTCACCATTGGTTAAGTATCCAATCAACTGTCTTTGCAATATTACGTCCATATATCTTCTGATGGGAGATGTAACCTGGACATAACAGTCAATACCGAGTGATTTATGTGGTTTGGAGCTTAAAACAACTCTTGTAGGTTTTAAAAATTTTGTAACTTTTGTAGGAAACAACACATCCTTCGGATCAAGTTCGTATGCTTGTTCATCAATTTGCTGTGTTTGAGACCTGAATAATGCTGGTATTTCATTTGTTTTAAAATATTCGGCTGTTAATCTGTTCATTAAGATCATGCATTCGGAAACAACTTTGTGTGGTAGGGATATCATATAATTCTTATTAATGGACATTTCATTATTCTCATCAAAACTAATCTTAAGCTCCGGAAGTTGAACAATAAAAGCCCCGTTTCTAATTCTTTTTTCCCTTAAATGCATCGACAAATCAATTAATTCCTTTCCCCATTCTGTCTTAGTTAGTGTTTTTTCCGCTTCTTCATAGGTTAAATTTTTCTTAACATTAATAATCGATTGTTCAAAATGATATTCAACCAGTTTATAATCAGATTTTTCAAACGTGGCAAAAAGAGATATTGCAAGTCTCTTTGAACCCGAGTTAAGAGTTAATTTTACCTCAACAAGACTATGAGGAAACATATCAAATACAATTTCAGGGAAATAAACAGTTTCTCCCCTGTTCTGTGCTTCATTGTCTAAAAATCCTTCTTTAGAAATAAATCTTGCAACATTCGAAATGTGAATTCCCAGTATAATTTTATCTTCGTTTAATTCGACCGATATTGCATCATCAATATCAGCAGTTCCTTTGTCATCAATTGAATAAATTGCAAGATCTGTATGATCTTTGAATCCGTTTAATGACTGATCGAGATTTAACAATTCCTCAAGTTCCTTTTGGGATCTTTTTGAAGTAAACGAAGAAGAATAATATTTTCTTGATATTTGATCATCATTCTCATTCCAAACACCAATTTTAATTAGGAATTCTACTGCACTTTCAATATCCTTTAATTTAATATCGTGAAGAAACTCCTTTGCCTCTTTCGCCCTATCATATCTATCAAGATTTAAGGCATAGCCTTCTATCAAATCTATAAAATCCTTAAAATGATTATTTATTTTCGGTTCTATTTCCTCATTTAATATGGATTTTGCCCATTTAACAGCTGATTCCCTATGTTTTTCTTTTTCTTTTTTTACCCTCGACAACTCTATTTTTTTATCTATTTCATCTTTGGAATTTGGCATATAGCCATCTTCCAACCTTGTAAAATAGATAACATCTTTATCAATTGCCCAAAATAAATTTAGCTTTTCTATCTCGGAAATATTCGTATCTCCAAAATATAATTCAATAATTTCAGTAAATTTCACTTGATACGGAGTTTCACCAAAACATTCCCAGATTATTTTTAAATCAACTTCGGATTTAACAGCTTCAAGATTTTTTCTGTATTTTCTTAGTTCGAGTTTCTTTTCAGACCTGTTTAATTTATCAGAAAAAATAATTCCAGTATTAAGAAGTATTTTTTTTATATCTATAGAATGCTCTTTCCCGTCTTCACAAAATAAAGAAATTTTTCTGTCAGAAATAGATGATAAAACTCCAAGCGCGGGTTCTCTTCTTTTTCTGTAAACAATCAGTTCATTTACCTTTGTGATATTATTCATTAGATTGATAAAAATAATACCTAACTATTGATTACTTCTTATAAGTTAAAGCAGCTTTTATAAAATCACTGAATAAAGGGTGTGGTTTTAATGGTTTAGATTTAAATTCCGGATGGAATTGACAACCTATGAACCAGGGATGTTTTTTTAATTCAATTATCTCAACCAGATTATTATCGGGTGATAATCCTGATAGCACTAACCCTCCTTTTTCCAATCTGTCTCTATAATTATTATTTACTTCAAATCTATGCCTGTGTCGCTCGGAGATTTCTTCAGTTTCATAAATCTTTCTGACCATGGACCCGGGTTTTAAGATGCAGGGATATGCCCCTAGTCTCATCGTTCCTCCTAGATCATTAACATTTTTCTGTGATTCCATAATATCTATTACAGAATTTTCTACGTCTTCACCTACTTCCCTTGTATTTGCATTTTCAATTTTGCACACATTTCTTGAAAATTCCACAACCGCCATTTGCATTCCGTAACATATTCCGAAAAAAGGGACTTTATTCTCTCTTGCAAATTTTACTGCTTCAATTTTTCCTTCTATCCCCCTTTCACCAAACCCGCCGGGTACAAGAATTCCATGAACATCTCCAAGGAATTCACTTACTTCCCCATTTTGAATATCTTCCGAATCAACATATTTTATTTCAACGCTGGAATTATTGGAAAGCCCTCCATGGGCAAGCGCTTCGTGTAAACTCTTGTACGCATCCCCATGTGAAACGTATTTGCCGACAACTGCAATTTTAACGTTATTTTTAGGATTCTTTATTCTCTCTACAAGTTGTTCCCATTCTTTAATGTCAGGTCTTTTTGTCCACATATTCAAATGTTCAGCAACTATTTCATCGAGCCTCTCTTCATAATATATCAAAGGGACTTCATATATATGATCCACATCTTTAGCTGTAATAACCGATTCAACATTTATATTACAAAACAACGCAATCTTTTGCTTTATCTCTTTTGGTAAGAATCTGTCAGTTCTGCATAAAAGCACATCCGGTTGGATCCCTATTTGGAGAAGTTCTTTAACACTATGTTGGGTTGGTTTTGTTTTTAGTTCGTCAGCAGCAGCTATGTAAGGAACATAAGTTAAATGAATATATAAAGTATTTTCCCTTCCCAAGTCAGATCTAAGTTGTCTCACAGCTTCCAAAAAAGGGAGACTTTCAATATCGCCAACTGTTCCTCCGATCTCAACTATCACAACATCATTATCACTGCCAAGATCAAGAATGCGTGATTTAATTTCATCAGTTATGTGAGGAATAACCTGAACTGTCTTACCAAGAAACTTCCCCTCTCTCTCTTTGTTAATTACAGAGTAAAAAACCTTACCACTTGTAAGATTATTTTTCTTTCCTAAAACGGCATTCGTAAATCTTTCGTAATGTCCAAGATCCAAATCTGTTTCAGCACCATCATCAGTTACAAATACCTCACCGTGTTCAAATGGGTTCATTGTTCCCGGATCAACGTTTATGTATGGGTCAAGTTTTTGAAGCGTAACCTTTAATCCTCTGCATTCTAGTAAAAATCCTATGCAGGAAGCAGCTATACCTTTTCCTAAAGAAGACATAACCCCGCCGGTTACAAATATATATTTAGACTTCTTCATTGATTCAATTCCTAAGTGACATGAAAATTAAACTAGGACAAGTTTTATACTAATATATTTTAATCTCGAGGATCTGGCAATAGGGAAATTTAATCAATTTAAATGAGAGATTAACTTTTGAAGAGCTTTTGATCTATGACTAATCTTATTTTTTAATTCAGGAGATATTTCAGCCATTGTTTTGCCATATTCGGGAAGATAGAAAACCGGGTCATACCCAAACCCGTGGCTTCCTTTTTTTTCCTTTGTTATAATGCCTTTACACTCTCCACTAAAAAATTTATGTTCTCCATTTTTATTAACTAAAGCTATGCTACACACAAATTTTGCTTTTCTATTATCAATATCCTTCATCTCGGAAAGCAGTTTATCAATATTGTCTTCATCGGTAGCATCCACACCGGCGAATCTGGCCGAGTATATGCCGGGTGCTCCATCCAGTGCTTCAACAACAATACCCGAATCATCGGCAATTGTATCCGTTTTTAAATAATCAGATATAACTTTGGCTTTCTTATACGCATTTTCGTTAAAAGAAGCCCCATCCTCAACTATTTCAGGTATATCATCAAAATCATGAAGCGATAAGATTTCATCATAGTTATTTTTTAGGATTGATTTAAATTCTTTAAGTTTACCCTTATTTCTGGTAGCTATGATGATACTTTTAGTCATACTAGTTAAAACAGTTTTTTTGTACGGTTATTAGTTCGTGGATACCTTTTTGAGCCAACATAAGGAGTATATCCAGTTCTTCCTTATTAAACGGGTTCTCTTCAGCAGTTCCCTGAAGTTCAACAAAATGCCCTGATCTCGTCATTGCTACGTTCATATCAACTTCAGCTCTTGAATCTTCAGTATAGTTAAGATCGAGAAACGGTTCCCCATCGACAATTCCAACACTTATTGCTGCAATAAAATCAGTTAAAGGATCATCTTTGAGAACCCCCTCATCAACCAAATTTATAATTGATTTTTTTAGGGCAACAAATGCACCAGTAATGGCTGCTGTTCTTGTTCCGCCATCAGCCTGAATGACATCGCAATCAATTAATATAGATCTTTCCCCAAGCTTCTCAAAATCTACAACCGACCTTAAAACCCTTCCAATAATTCTTTGAATCTCATGAGTTCGCCCGCCAATCTTGCCCCTAGCAGAATCACGCCTGGTTCTGGTTTTAGTTGCTCTTGGAAGCATCGAATATTCAGCGGTTACCCACCCTGTTCCGGTATCTTTCAGAAACGGGGGAACAGATTCGTCAACCGATGCAGAACACAGCACTTTAGTTTCACCCATCGTGATTAAGGCAGAACCCTCTGCATACCTCATAGTTCCGAGTTCAATTTCAACGGGCCTCAGCTGGTCAAATTTTCTACCATCAATCCTCATATAAAATCCTTATTACAATTTTTATTTTTGAATTATATCAATTTGGTGGAGGCGCTGGGAATCGAACCCAGGTCCGGAAAAGAGCCTCACTCAGCATCTACATGTTTATCCTGTCTTTTTATTTTGCAGTAAAATCACCGGCAGGCAGGTTTTTCACTACAAGCTCGAGTAAGTTTCTCATTGGCAGGCAACCCAAGCAATACATACCAACCAGCCCGTTTAGTCGTCGCCTCAGAAAATCCCACGGGCATGATCTAATGAGACGTCACAGTTTATTTAAGCTGCGAGTGCGTTAATTGGTTCGGCACTTATAGTGCTTAGTCAGTTTTACGAGTTATCTAAGCTCGACATGCAGCATAAGCTATCCCATTCCCCGTCGAAGCCGAATCGCCCCCAAATTGATTAATGTTTCAAAGATCTCTTAATTGCTTTTTCCATTTCACGTTTGGCATCACGCTTCTTAATATCTTCTCTTCTATCCTTTGTTTTCTTACCTTTGGCAAGAGCAAGTTCAAGTTTAGCAATGCCATTTTTGAAATATATCTTTAAAGGAACTAAAGTGTAACCCCTTATATTTGTTTTACCAATTAATCTTTTTATTTCATGTGCGTTTAGAAGTAACTTCCTGTCTCTGCGTGGTTCATGATTAAAGATATTTGCAGCCTCATATGGTGCTATATACGAATTCAATAAATAAACTTCACCTTTTCTGACCAATGCGAAACTCTCCTTGATGCTGGCATTATTTGATCTCAGAGATTTAACCTCAGAACCCTTTAATGCAAGACCAGCTTCATATTTCTCTTCAAACACATAGTCTCTGTGAGCGGTCGGATGCTTACAAACTATCTTCATTCTTTTAATATAATACTTTAATTTAAGGATTCAACGGGATTTTTCTATCAGTAAAATACTCTCTAAATAAAGCTTGTACACCCTATAAACATACTAATGAAATTTAAAACTCTTTAGAACTGTCAAGAAGCAGGGTTACAGGACCTGAATTTACAAGATCCACTCTCATATCCGCACCGAAAATACCTGTTTCCGTTTTTGAAACTGTACTTTTTAACTTTTCGATAAACTTTTCATACATTTTTTCGGCAAATTCCGGGCTTGCTGCTTTGTCATACGATGGCCTCCTTCCCTTTGTGCAATCTCCATAAAGAGTAAACTGCGAGATTAAAAGTATTTCTCCACCAATATTAAGTAAACTTAGATTCATCTTTTGGTTTTCGTCTTCAAATATTCGAAGGTTTACTATTTTGTCTGCCAGATAATTAATATCCTTTTCACCATCATCCCTTTTAATTCCCAGAAATACGAGTAATCCTTTATTAATTTGCCCAACAACCCTGCCATCAACTTTCACACTTGCCCTACTAACCCTTTGTATTACAGCTCTCAATTTATTTTCCCTGCTTTACAAGTGTTAATAATGAATCAATTATTTCTTCAATTTCATTTTTATTCAACTCTTTCATGGTTTCTTTGAATTGATCAATATCTTTTACTTTAAACTTGACTTCCACCCTGTTAGTTTCAAAAAAGGGATGGTGATTAATCTCCAGATTATCAATATTTTCTATTGATTTTAGTTTACTTTTAAATTCTTTTTCAACTTTAACCAACTCCGGATATCTAATGAATCTGATTGTTTTCTTTATTTCATTCTTATTTGTATTATTACCACTTAAAGAAATAATATTATCTATACATTGATCATAGGAAAGATTATCCCTTTTAGAAATTTCGAAAATTTCCCTGATTAACTCACGAATTTCATTTGTATTAAATCTGAATAATTTTATAAGTTTGTTAAATAAAACATTTCTAAAATCCGGATCTTTTATTTCACTTATTAATGCAAGTTGATCAAAACTGAAGTATTCTTTGTAAAACAACTCTTTATATTCAGGCCCCAATGAAGCAATATTCAAATATTTTCTAAGATTATTTAATGATGGTTTTATAGATAGGATCTCAAGAATAGGCAGTAATTCATCATCATTAAAATTGCATAACTCCTTTATTTTCAGCAATAAAGAAGCTTTATCCAGTTCAGTATATCTTGGCTTGTTATCAAAATAGTTTAACAACATGAGTTCTAAATTACTAAATTCAGTATTGCTTAATACATTTGCATAAACGAAACTTTCACCTGATCCGATTAATGCTTCTATTCTTTTCCAGCCATTTACAACTATATAATGATCATCTTCATAAATTAGTGTTACCGGATTTATCTGACCAACCTTATTAAGGGATTCAATAAGATTTTGAGGATATAAGGATTGGCCTATCTTATATCTTCCATTAGTTAGATCTATTGAACTTAAATCAATTCTTTTAATCTTCATCTATATTTATTTATATACTCTGGGAACTCTTTTTCCAATTAAAGACATAACTTCATAGGAAATTGTCTCTGACCAGTTAGAAATATCCTCAATACTTACCAGGTCATCGCCAAATAGTGTAACTTCATCACCTACTTTAACATCTTTGAGACCAGTAATATCAATAATTATTAAATCCATACATACTCTACCAACAACAGGGGCCAGATTCCCATTTACAGAAACTTTTGCAATATTCGAAAGTTTTCTTGAGTAACCATCTGCATATCCTATTGGAAGTACTGCTAAAATACTATCCTTATCAGTTACATATGTTCCCCCATAACTAACAGGTATGTCTTTGCCAACCTTTCTCGTCTGTACAATTTTAGATTTTAATTTCATCACCGGCATTGTATTAACATCACTTATTTTACCAGAACCATAAAGCATAATACCGGGTCTTACAAGATTATAATGAGCATAAGGGTGAACCTGAACCGCCGCACTGTTTGCTGCATGAATATATTTACAGTTTAGATTTAATTTTCTCAATGCTTCCAAAGTATTGTTAAATATATCAATCTGATGCAAAGTATATTCATTATTGTTATCCGCACATGATAAATGAGTAAAAACTCCTTCAATATTAATATTTTTAATACTAATTGAACTTAAGAAGTTTTTTACATCCTCATTGTTAATACCGAGCCTTGTCATACCTGTATCAATCTTAAGATGAACATTTACCCATCTGTTAAGTTTCACCGCAGAGTCCGACAGAGCTTTGAATGTTTCAGGTAAAAAACATGCTGGTGTTAGATTATTTCTTACAACAGTTACAGCTTCGTCAATTTGAATGCCACTTAAAAGAATAATATCACATTCAATACCAGAATGTCTCAATTCCAGAGCTTCTTCAACTGTTGCAACACCTAACATATCAGCTCCGCATTCAATTAACTTTCTGCTAACTTTTACCGAACCGTTCCCATATGCATCTGCTTTAACAACAGCCATAACTTTGACAGAATTGGTAATAAGCTTTTTTACTTCATAAAAATTGTTTTCTATTGATTTTAAATTAATCTCGGCCCAGGTAGGTCTCATAATTAAAGAAATTAATAATATTTATTTAAAGGATAGTTAGTTTACCTAACTTTAAATATAAATATTATTTAATTACATATTTTCTGTAAAATTTAAATCATTCTGAATTGAGGTTTAATATTTTTAAATTTGATTATACTGTTATCTTTATTAATTTTTCTAAGTTTACAAAAACATTAATATATTATGAAATTAAACAACCAGGAAATCCAATCTGTTTTAATTATCGGATTAATAATCGCACTCAGACTATTTGGAATATTCTTAATACTTCCTGTTTTTAGTATATATTCAATTAAATATCCCGGAGCTACTTTAACACTTGCAGGTATTGCCTTTGGCATTTATGCACTGGTTCAAAGCGTGCTTCAAATACCTTTTGGACTTGCAAGTGATAAATATGGAAGAAAACCTGTGTTAATAATTGGACTGCTTTGTTTCTCTGCAGGCAGCCTGTTATGTGGCTATGCAGAGACAATTACAGAACTAATTATTGCAAGGGCGATCCAGGGAAGTGGTGCTGTTGGAGCTGTAGCAATAGCTTCCCTCGGGGACTCCACACGAGAGCAGGTAAGGGCACAGGGTTTTACAATCACAGGAATTATAATAGGAATTGCTTTTATCATCTCTCTTGTAATAGGCCCCGCAATTGCAAACCAATTCGGTTTTGAGAGTCTGTTTTTTATTCTTAGCTTTATCGGTTTAATTGCCATTTTAGTAACTCTAGCTTTTTTCCCCGATTTAAAAGTTACAAAGCAGGAAAAAACATCATTTATGATTATTAAAAGACTTAAGGAAATTGAAATCAGAAGGCTATTTACTGCCACATTTATTATTTCATTTCTACTGAACATGTTCTTATTTATTTATCCGCTTAGCTGGAAAGAATTAAATTTTGATTTTAAAAATTTCTGGTTGGTTTATTTAATAATTATAAGTCCTAGTGCTTTATTCGTTTTTCCTTATGTTAGAAGAGCGGAAAGAATCGGGAATCTAAAGATTCCAATTTATATAGGTTTTATTACTATTGGCGGGGGGTTATTGATATACTTTTTTCAAAGTATACATGTTATCACTTTATATTTTGCAGGTGGGCTGTTTTTTATAGGCCACACATTATTTCAATCATTACTTCCAACATTTCTAACTCAAAGATTTCCCTCGTCTAGCAGGGGAACTTCTTCGGGATTTTATAATCTTTCAAATTTTTTTGGGGCTTCAATAGGAGGAATGGTTGCAGGCAAATTATATGAGACCTCACAATCACTGCCTTTAACCGTTTGCTTGGTTCTGATGACTGTATGGATAATGTTTGGACTCCCAAATCCACCCGGTTATAGGAATAAACATGACGAGTAATGTCAGTTAGAGAAATTAATTGATTAGATATCAAAAATAAATTTATGAACTATTTCCACCCAAATAAAAATATATAGCAATTTATTTTTGCCTTAATATTATATATTTAAATGGTTAATATCATTTTCTAAATTCAAGCATCAGTTTACTTTTAAATATGAGTAAAAATAGTGAACAAAAATATAGTCAAGAAGATTTCATTATAAGTGAAAAAACCTTATACAATAAAATATTAGACTATACAGAACAACCTGAAATCCAATCGCAGCTAAGTGAAGCTTATTATATTTGGTTAAACAATCCAGATATTATCACAGATTATATTGATGAGAAAGATCTGGATGACGAAACATTTACAAAATTCTTAGACTGGTTTATTCATGACTTCAAATTAATCAATAATCAGATGAGGGTTATCGAAAGTTTTAATCTACAGACAGAAACATTGTCTGACATTGAACAATTAATCATTAATGATTGGATTGAAAGTAACTGTAGTTTTTATGAAATAACTAAAATTGAAAAAAATAAAAGTTGCAGCATAAAGGACATTTTAACAAACAAAAAATACAATATTATAGATAAAAATGCTTCTAACCAACTAACTGTATCAGACATCATATATGCAAGACCAATTAAAACTGGAGAATTATACTATTTTTCGGGTGTAATTTCGGTTTTTCCAAAAATATTGCGCCAGAGAATAACAGAAACTTTTAATGACGAATTTGAGGAATACAAAAAACAGTTTGGCAAAACTCAAAAACCATCAGCTTTTTTAAAGGATTGGTCTTATATAATTTTTAAAAAAATGGAAGATTTATTAAATCATCCTAAATATTTAAATCCCGATGGTGATGAATTTGTAATTGCAAAATCAAACTACAAGATCAAGAACCATAAGGTTTTACTAAAAAAGTTAAGAGAACTAGCCAACCTCAGAGAAATCAGTGATTCAAGCTCGGAAATTAATTTATTTCTAGTTGAAGACAGCAATGTTTCCTCTTACCTTGAAATTGATAAAGACAATCTAACCATTGAATGTAATTCAAAAAACAAACTGGATGTATTAAAAAATGAAATAGAAGAACTTTTAGCTGACTATATTAAACATGAAAAAGATATAATTAGGAACCTAGATTCTTTTGTTGATATAGAAACAAAAAAAACTAAAAAACATTTAAATCAGTATGAAGAGTCTCTTGATAAGTATTACGACGAGTGGATAAGAAAACCTTTGGACAAACTTGACGGCAAATCACCTCTTGAAGCAATAACAAGTGATAAGTACAGAAACAAAATCGAGAACATACTTAATGAACTCGAAAGTCTTTATGAAGATGCAAAAAAACATGGAGAACCTTTCTATGAAGTTAATATTATTAGAGAAAAACTTCTTAATCTGAGCAGTAAAGATTTTACTTAAATCTTATTATTAACAGCCATTTAATTCCTTCTTAAAATAAAATTCAAAATAAAACAGAATAATATTATCAAAGCCCAAACCTTTTACTCTCCACAACACTAGTTAAAGCCCATTTTATAATGGGCTTTCTTTTATAAAAATCATTAAGAAAACAATAAATCATAATTTATAATTAATTTTATTATTTATAAAAAATCTGATTTTTGGAGGGTTTATTATGTTTAACATTATTAATCTTTTCCAATTTAGAAGATTTATGTTTTTTGTATGCATGTTGTCAGCCTTCATTCTTTATCAACCATCAATTCTAGAAGCAAACGGATGGTGCGGACATACCGACACAAAAAAATGTTGTAAAGACCTTGACCTCACCGGTAAATGTTCTTGTGTTTGTATTCCAGGAAATTGTCACTGTGGACCAAGAATTACCTCACCTGAAGGATCAAACACATTGGAACCAGACACTAAATTTACAATAAAAAAATATTATAATGGCAAACTCCTACAATCTTACAAAATTAAAAATAGTGACCTTCAGAAAAGTTCAACGAATCTGATGCAGAGTACATCAAAAGTAAAACAATCAACTAGCAATACAAGCACATTAAGCACTCAGCAATTGATAAGAAAAGGAAATTGCTGTGCAAAAGTACATAATACATGTATTTCCTGCTGCTATAAAAAAGAAGGATGCACTGGAAAAGGTGACTGTAAAATCTGCGGAAGTATTAGATAAAACAAAGAGTTATAAGCATATCAAATTCTTATACCTCCTTTTGTTTAGCAAATTAATACAATAAATTATATCTTAACCGCAAAGATACTTATCATATACTTCTTTTACCCAGAACAACTCTGTGTTTGAAGAAAACAAAGCAGTATGCATAATCGCTTCTGCAATCTCTTCTTTACTTATTTCCAAAGCTAGAGTTTTTTTATTCTTGATTGTGTGCAATGCTGTCATCTTCCATGAGCAGCAACGGCTATTGCAATCAAAGCTTTTGTTTTCTTATCCAGTCTTCCATCAGCTTCAGCTGCATTATAGAATTCCCATCATCCTTTTGCCATTTCAGGCCCTTTTTCATTAAATTATAAAACCATTACAAGATTCCTCCCAATATTTAATCCAAATTTAGAATGTAATTTATATCATTAAGAAATATATTTGATATAAGTAATATTGAATTTGTTTAATTAAATTAGACTCGTATCTTAGAACAAGTTCCTAACACATATTTTCTTTGGATTGTTGCTTATAATGAATTAACAATTAATAATAATTCAAATGCCTCTAAGACTGATCGAAGTTTATATCCCAATAAACGAATACACAAAACAGATTAAAGAAGAAATTCTGAACTTTCAGAATTTTGGCGTTTGGCAGGATTATATAACAGAGAATCAGAAAATATTAAGAATTTTAGTAGATGCCCAGGAAGCAAATGAAATTCTTGATCAGCTAGAGAAAAAATACTCAAATTTAAAGGATTTCAGGATAATTCTTTTACCTGTTCAGGCATCGATTCCAAGAATAGATACCGAATCTGACAAACAAGAACAGAAAACAAAGAAACTTAATCTTGCATTTGGAAAAAGCATAAGCCGGGAAGAACTCTACAATGAAATTGCAGAAAGTACCAACACTAATCAGTTCTTTATATTTTTAGTAATTTTATCGTCCATCGTGGCTTCAACCGCAATTCTTAAAAATAATGTTGCTGTAATAATAGGAGCAATGGTTATAGCGCCTTTAATCGGACCGAATGTAGCTCTATCACTTGCAACTACTCTAGGAGATAAAGTTTTATTTAAAAAATCATTAAAAGCAAACATAACAGGATTTTTAATAGCAGTTGCCGTATCTTTTTTAATCGGAGCCATTCTTTACATTGATCCGAATATCCCCGAACTCGCTTCCAGAACAAAAGTCGGGCTTAGTGATATAGTGTTGGCTTTAGCGTCAGGAAGTGCTGGCGCTCTTGCTTATACAATGGGCCTGCCTACTGCTATTATCGGAGTAATGGTTGCTGTGGCATTGCTTCCTCCTACAGTAACATTTGGAATGTTGATGAGTTCAGAACATTATTCACTTGCTCTGGGATCACTTCTTCTACTATTTGTAAACATAATATGCGTGAATTTATCGGGAGTTCTTACATTCCTTTTTCAAGGGGTAAGACCTCTTACCTGGTGGGAGTCTAAAAAGGCTAAACAGGCAACAAAATTTGCCATATTTATCTGGTCTGTTTTATTGTTAATTCTGACAATCCTGATTATAGAGTTCTTCTAATATGAATTAAATCCGAAGTGACAGAGTAAATCAAAGTTTAACCCATAATTATTTTAGATTTCCCTCTTTGTCATACTTAAATGACTCGAGTTTCTTACCGTTCTGGTAATAAAAATATTCTTTAAGCCTACCGTTTTTATAATAGCCCTTATGTTTACCATAAAGCTTGTTATCCCTGTAGTTGCTTGTAGCTTTTAAAGTTCCGTCTTTATAATAAGTACGTAAATATCCATTAAGTTTGTTATAAGCATATCTTGTTTCATATTTTAGATTTCCATTTCTATAATAACCCCTGTAAACTCCATGCAACTGACCTTTTCTGCAAACCAAAAAATATTTCATATTTCCATTACGGTGAAACTTTTTAACTACACCGTTAGGATTATTTTTACATTTCGAATTTAATTTTCTTGCAGATGATGGCTGAATAGAAAAGATTAAAAAAAAGATTATAAATAAAACCGTTTTTGACATTTAGAATATGTAACCTATGGAACTCAATGAATCAACAATTTTAAATTATTACCAAATACTATAATTAATTAATACTTAGCTTAAGATATTTATTGTAAATTATTATAAATGTTATATATATCTTGAATAGTTAATTAATATTGTTAAGTTTATAAGACCAACATATTATGAATATAGCAGATTATTATAAAAACAGGAATAAACCGGTAATTTCCTTTGAAATATTCCCGCCTAAGACCGTAGGGGGTCTGGAGAATCTAAAAAAAACATTGGAAGACCTATCAGCACTATCACCGGATTTTATAACAGTGACGTATGGTGCTATGGGAACAACACGTGATAAAACAGTCGAAATAGCCTCTTACATTAAAAACACTTTAAAAATTGAAACTGCCTGCCATCTTACATGCGTTGGTTCAACCAGAGACGAAATTAGCACTATCCTTAATAAAATAAAAGAATCAGGAATTAACAATATCGTTGCACTAAGAGGAGATCCCCCCGCAGGTGAAAAGCATTTTACCCCTCCTGAAGGAGGAATGGCCTATGCAAACGAACTTGTTGAACACATAAGGCAATATGAAAAAACTAGTAAAAATAATGCTTATCATTTTGGTATAGCTATTGCAGGTTATCCGGAAAAACATATAGAAGCTAATAATTTTGATGAAGATCTAACAAATTTGAAAAGAAAAGTTGATGCTGGTGCAGATATTATTATTACCCAGCTTTTCTTTGATAATAGATATTATTTTGATTATGTAGAACGAGTCAGGTCCATTGGAATAAATATACCAATTGTTCCGGGATTAATGCCTATTCTTTCATCCAAACAGATAATGAAAATATCCTCTATGTGTGGAAGTTATATACCTGAGACTTTAAAAGATCAATTAATACAAGCAGGGGACAATAATGCACTTGCAGAAGAAATTGGAATTACTCAGTGTGTAAAACAAGCAAAAGAACTGCTAGCTGCAGGCGTGCCCGGTATACATTTTTATGTATTAAACAAAGCTCTACACATAAAACGAATTCTCCAGTCGCTATAATGCCCGAGACAAAAAAATTATTTGATAAAGTAGCAAAGAACTACGATCTGGTAAATACAATAATCAGCTTTGGAATGCATAAAAGCTGGAGAAAAAAACTTGCACTTGAAATTAAAGAAAAACCTTATGTTCTGGATATTGCAACAGGAACAGGCGATGTAGCAATTGAAATAGCAACTCATAATCATTTGGCAAGAATTATAGGTCTTGATCCAAGTCTGAATATGCTTAAACTCGGAAACAAAAAAATAAAAAAATATCATTTAAATAAAAAAATTAAACTTGTTTCCGGAATAGGCGAAAAATTACCTTTTAACAACGAAGAATTTAATTACGCTTCAATAGCTTTTGGAATAAGAAATACAATTGATTATGAAAGATCTCTAAAAGAAATCCTAAGAATCCTAAGATCAAACGGAAGGTTGCTAATACTTGAATTTGCTATACCTAAAAATCCAATTTTTAAACCTGTTTATTTATTTTACTTTAATAACGTTATGCCAATAATTGGGAAAATATTTAACAGAGAAGAAGAATACAAATACCTAGCCAGTTCCACAATAAATTTTCCACAAAGACACAGGTTTTTACAAAAACTCAAAGAAGCAGGTTTTCAAAACTGTAAGTATTCTGAACTTAATTTTGGAACTGTAATATTGTATACCGCCACAAAATATTAAATATCTAATTAAATCAAAAGTATATTTATTCTACTCATCATCTTTTGATTCAATAGAATAATCTTTATTAAGATATGGAAATGGAGCATCTCCTGTTACCAACCTTGCACCCCTTTTCATTGTAATATAATTCCAACACCACTGAAACATTACTAAAACCTTATTATCATATTCAATTAAATACCTAATATGTACAAAAGCCCAAACAAACCAGGCAAGGATACCACCAAATTTAAATTTCCAAATTTCTGCAACTGCCTGATTTCTTCCAATTACAGCAAGGCTGCCCTTATCTATATATTTAAAACCCTTTATAGTCTCACCACTAATTTTTGACCTAATTAAATTTGCTATATATTTACCTTGCTGCATTGCAACAGGTGCTATCCCGGGAAGTGGTTTTCCGCTCTGATGCTTATATATAGACATGTCTCCTATCACATAGACATTAGCCTCATCATTTATTGAAAAATCAGGGTTTACATATACTCTGCCAACCCCATCTACCTTAGCCCCAAATCTCTTCTCAATAACTTGACCAATGGCCGATCCCTTAACACCGGCAGCCCAAAGAATGGTTTTAGCCTCTATTGTTTTTGCACCATCTCCGTTTTTCAAAATCACTGAATCTCCGTCTATACCTGTAACCTTGGTATTTGTTTGAATATCAACGCCTAAGTCCACTAAGGATTTGGCAGCTTTTTCAGACAATTTCTCATCATATGTCTGAAGTATTCTGTCCGCTAGTTCAACCAGGATGATCTCTGATTCTTTAGGGTCAAAATTTCTAAAATTATCTTTAAGAGTAAAATGAGCTAATTCGCCAAGTGCACCTGCTAATTCTACTCCAGTGGGACCTCCACCAACTATTACAAATCTCAACCACGTTTTTTGTTTTTCTTTGTTCTTTTCTATCTCCGCTTCCTCAAAGGCCTTAAATATTCTATGACGTATTCCCAAAGAGTCTTCCATGGTTTTTAAGGGAGGAGCTTTATCAAGCCATTGTTCATTTCCAAAATAGTTATATCTAACTCCTGTTGCCACAATCAAAGTATCGTATGATATTTTTTCTCCGTTTTTTAATACAACAGATTTTTCATCTGGCATTATATCAACAACCTTCCCTCTTAAAACACTAACATTTTTAAACCTTTTAAAGATTGATCTAATAGGTGAGGCAATATCTCCCGGAGACAAACCACCGGTTGCCACCTGGTATAAAAGAGGCTGAAACAAGTGAAAATTGCGTTTGTCTATAATTGTTAATTTAATTTTATTATTGCTCTTTGCAATCTCTTTGGCCGCATATAGTCCCCCGAAACCCCCGCCTATGATAACAACATGGTGCATTAACGTTTTCTTATTCATAGTTTAATTACGGATATAATCTTTCTATCTTCCAGGATTTATTGCCGGTAAGTGAATATTTAAAACGGTCATGTAGTCTGTTTTCCCTGCCCTGCCAAAATTCAAAAGATTTAGGTATTAAGATATAACCTTTCCAAACATCTGGTCTGTTTATAGTTTTGTCTGAATACTCTAAATCAAAACCTTCGTAAAGCTTTTCCAAATACTCTCTGCTCTCAACAACTTCGCTTTGCTTTGATATTGATGCAGCAATTTTACTTCCTCTAGGCCTTGAGTCGAAATAACTCATCAATTATTTCATCAGGCAATAATTTAATATCACCATTAATCCTCACTTGCCGTTCAAAATCAGGCCACCAAAAGCAAATCGACGCGAAAGGGTTTTCATCCATATTTTTTCCTTTTTCACTTTTTGAATTTGTGTAAAAGCTAAACCCGCTCTCATCAAAACCTTTTAACAGAACTACTCTTGATGAAGGATACGAGTCATGGTTAGAAGTCGATAATACCATTGCATTTGGATATTCAATATCCAACTCCAGAATCAACTTATACCAATCATCAAATTGCTTAAAAGGATTTATATTCAAATCCTTTTTGGTTAGGCTTGATCTTAAATATTGTTTTGAACCAAATTGTTTATTATCTGACATCACTTTTTTAAAATATCAATTAATGCTAATTTCAAATTTGAATGCTGGAAATTATATCCATTATCCAGCAGTTTTTTAGGTAAAACTCGCGTGCTTGATAATATTCCATGTTTTCCCATCTCTCCAAAAATTAGCTTTATAAAAAATGAGGGTACATTTAAAATTGCCGGCCTTTTTAAAACTGAAGCAAGAATCGTTGTAAATTCCTTATTTGTTACAGGATTTGGAGAAACTGCATTTAACGGACCGGAGATGTTATTGTTTTCTGCTGCAAATTTTATAATCCTGGACATATCATCAATTGAAACCCAGCTCCAGTACTGTTTTCCATCTCCCACCATTCCACCAAGACCTAACTTGAAGGGTGTGAGCATTTTACCCAATGCACCTCCATTACTGCTTAAGACAACCCCTATTCTTAGGTTTACTACTCTTATACCAAGGTCATTGGATTTGTTGGCTTCTTTTTCCCAGTCTATACATATTTCAGGTAAAAACCCCGTATCGGGTCCGCTATTTTCATCAAGTTCTTCGGACCCTTTATTACCGTAATATCCGATTGCCGATGCACATATAAAACATTTGGGGGGTTTTTTAAGTTCGGAGAATCTCTTTACCAAGATTTTTGTACTTTCTACCCTGCTATCTCTTATTATTTGTTTTTTATTCTCCGTCCATCTGCCAACAATATTTTCACCTGATAGATGAACGGCAACATCAAGATTCTCCATTAGATCGCTAATTTCAATAAATCCTGTAGAGGGATCCCATTTAATCGAATTACTATCTTTTTTATCGGACCTGACCAATCTTATCACTTCATATTCATTGCGAGACATATACTCAGCTAGATGTGATCCAACAAGCCCGCTTGCCCCCGATATTAATATTCTCATAATTTAAAGTAATCCTTTATTTTTATCATTTAGCACTAATTATTTTTTTCTGCCAAAAGCTTTAATCAAAGATTTTTGATATTTCCTTACTTCCATAAAATCAAGATAATAATGGGGAGCGCTTAAAATCGGCAAATCAATAAATTCTTTATATTCATTAATCTTTTCCCTGCAGTAAGTCTCATTACCCACCACTGCAAAAGTATCCACCATTTCATCCGTTACACAATCAATCATCATTCTAGAATCTTTATTAAAATAAGCTTCTCTTATTTTCCTTGTTTGATCAGTAAATCCGTGTAGCTTAAATGGCGGTTCATATGTTCTTACAGTTGCATAAAAAGCGATAGTTCCCTTTGCAGCTTCTCTTGCTTTTTCCACATCATCCGAAACAGCACATGTTATAATTGAACAAATTTTAAAATCTCCTTTATCCCTTTTCTCCATTCCATGATTTATAGAGGGTATAACAACTTCTTTTATATATTTTAATGAACAAACAACATGACCCAAATATCCATCAGCAGATTTAGCTGAATTCTTGATCATCTTCTCACCAATACCCGCAAGATAAACGGGAATGTTTTCTCTAATAGGATTAAAAGCCCTTTTATAACCTTTTGTATTTATTTTATAAAATTCACTGTCAACAATAATTTCATTGCCGGTATGTGAATTCTTAATTATTGATTTTATTATCTCAATACATTCTCTTATTCTTGTAGCGGGCTTATCCCCAAATTTAATTCCATGAAAATTTTCGTTAGTTCTTCTTGCTCCAGTGCCAAGACCTAAAATTAATCGTCCTTTTGAAAGCTCGTCCAGATCTAGGCATGTTATTGAAGTAATTAAAGGACTTCTTACAAAAGCAAGAGCAACAGCAGTACCAAGTTTTATTTTGGAAGTCACAGACGCTGCCGCGGCTAATTGCTGAAATGAAGTCCGGTAAAGTTCGGTAGCCCAAATGGAATGAAATCCAGCATCCTCAGCTTCTTTAGCAAGTTCCATTAAATCATTTAAAGAATGTGCATCAAGAATTAAACCAAAATTATTCATATTAATTATCTATAAAAAATTAATCCAACAAGCATATACAAAAGGAATATATTCTCAATTAAAAAAATTTTCCGGTTATTATAGTAATCATTTAAATAGCCCAAAGTACAGTTTATAATGAAAAAAATATATATATCGTTAATCTTAATAATAACTTTACTCAATACCAATTGTATAAAAGATTTCAATCAACCTGATGCACCAGAAGGATACGTTAAAACAGCTCCATTATTTGACAACTTGGGGAATTTCCACTACAAAATCTCCACTAAATATTCACTGGCACAAAAATATTTCAACCAAGGGTTAATACTCTCCTATGGATTTAACCACGCAGAAGCCGCCAGATCATTCAAAGAAGCGCAGAAGATAGACCCTGAATTCGCAATGGCTTATTGGGGAGAATCATTAGTGTATGGCCCGAATATAAATTCGAGTATGGAAGAAGAAAATATACCCAAAGCCTGGGAAGCTTTGCAAAAGGCGTTAATCAAAATGAATAACGGAACTCAAAAAGAAATCGATTTAATTAAAGCTTTATCAAAAAGGTATTCTCCCGGTTTGGTCGAAAACAGATCACAACTAGATTTGGAATATTCCAATGCAATGAGGAAAGTTGCAAACAGATATAAAGATGATCTAGATATTCAAATTCTCTTTGCAGAATCACTAATGAACACAACACCTTGGGACTACTGGCTTGATGACGAATCACCAAAACCAATTACAACTGAAATTCTATCCGTTTTAGAGGAAGTATTAGAAAATGACCCCCGACACCCTCAAGCTAACCACTTATATATACATATTGTAGAAGCAGTTAAGCCAGAAAAAGCTATTAAAAGTGCCGATATATTAAGGGATTTAGTACTTGGTGCGGGCCATTTATTACATATGCCTTCGCATATTTATATAAGAGTGGGCAGGTATGAAGATGCTACCTTAGCTAATGAAAAAGCCATCATTGCTGACAACGAATATATCGCTCAATGTAAGAAACAAGGACTTTACCCTTTAGCTTATGTACCACATGTTCATCATTTTCTTTGGTCTAGTGCTTCATTCGAAGGAAAAAGCATACGTTCTATAAGTGCAGCTAAACACGTTTCAAATCATGTTGATAAATTCATAATGAGAAAAGATGGCATGGGAACACTTCAGCATTTTTATATTCTACCGATATACGCATATTTAAAGTTCGGATTTTGGCAAGAAATAATGAATACTCCAAAACCAGAACAAGATTTGTTATACCCTTCTGGTATTTGGCATTTTGCCCAGGGATTAGCTCAACTTAGAACAGGCAATCTGGATAAATCTTATGAACATTTAAATAAACTAAATACTATCAAAAAAGATAAATCACTTGAAAAAATAACAATTTGGGATATTAATACCACAAAGCATCTGCTCAACATTGCTTCAGAGATACTAACAGGAGAAATTCACGCATTTGAAAATGACTATAAGAGTTCTATTCATCATTTAAAATTAGCTGTTGAACTTGAAGATGCATTAAATTATGATGAGCCATCACCATGGTATTCATCAACCAGACATACACTTGGTGCAATACTGTTAGAAGGTGGTAAATTTATAGAAGCTGAATCTGTATATCGGGAAGATCTAAATAAATATCCTTCTAATGGGTGGTCATTATTTGGCTTGCAACTTTCATTGGTGAAACAAAACAAAATTGATGAAGCTATGATTGTTCAGGAAGAGTTCAGAAAATCATGGGAGAATGCTGATATAGTTTTAACGAGTTCAAGGTTTTAATTTCAATGAAATACAGATTAATACTTATTATATTTTTCACAGTTTTAATTAATTACACATTCGCTAACGGCGATGAAATTCTTACTATTAAAAAAAATATTCCTGTATTCAGTTCAATTACAATATATGAAGATTATGTGATTATTACAACAAATTGGTCGATTGGCAAAATAAACAAAAAAGGTCCTGATGAGGTAAAAGACTGGAAAAAATTTGAATCATACAGAATTGGAGATATTGTAAGAGCCACTACAGGACAATCAAATGAATATTGGGAAATTCTGGATATAAAAGAAAATAAAATAAAATTGCACTATTATGGTTATCTTAAGGGTCTTGGGAAGTTTGATGAAATATTCTGGGTCTTGGAATACTCAAAGAAAGATAGCACTTAATTCAATTCTTAAAAACAATTACAAACTATAGAAACTGCTACTCCTCTTCGTCACTTGAGGATTCTTCAATGGCAACATCTTCAGAATCTGCTATAGTTTCTTCATCTATTGGTTCCTGAGATTCAGCTTTTAATTCATCTTTTGGCTCTACATCTTCAGAAACTTCTGGTTGTTCTACTGCCTCAACAACCTCGGTTGCTTGATCGACTATTTCTGCAGCTGCAACTTCTTTTTCAACCAAACCTAATTCTTCTGCAGATTCCTTTTTCGAACTTTTAGTTTCAGTTGATTGTTTAGCAGTCTGTTCTTCAGAATGTTTTTTCTTTGGTTTTCTCTTTTTCTTTTGTTTAAATTCTTCCTGTACTAACTCAATTAAAGATATTGGTGCATTATCTCCTTTTCTATATCCAAGTTTGATTATTCGTGTGTAACCACCTGGTCTGTCCTGATATTTTTCAGCAAGATCTGAAAATAATTTTTTTACTACTTCTTTATCACGAACATATCCAGATGCTTTTCTTCTGGCTTCCAGTGTTCCTTTCTTTGCAAGTGTAATCAATTTCTCTACAACTCTTCTAATCTCTTTTGCACGAGTATCAGTAGTTTTAATACTATCATGACGTAACAAATCAGTAGCCATATTTCTAAACATGGCTTTTCTATGTTTCGTTGTTACTCCTAATTTTCTACCTACTCTTTTATGTCGCATCTAAACCGCCTCCAGATTAACTAAACCTCCTGCTCCGCAGCAGCCATTCTATTTTCTTTTTCAGTTTCAAATAGTTCAAGATCAATATCCATATCCAAGCTTAATTCCATTTCTTCAAGTTTTTCTTTTATTTCTACCAATGATCTTTTACCAAAATTTTCCAGATTTAATAGATCTTCTTCGGATTTTTGAACAACTTCACCTATGTACACGATATTTGCTTTTCTAAGACAATTCATTGACCTTGCTGAAAAATCAACATCTTCAACTAATGTAAATAATATTTCTTCGTTTCCCTTTATTTCATCTTTTTCTTCTATTTCCGGTTCCTCTTCGAAAATATCTTCATCAAAATTAATAAATATGCTCAGCTGTTGCTTAATTATCTTTGCACTATAAGCAATAGCATCTTCGGGTAATATAGTTCCATTAGTCCAAACTTCCATCGTTAATTTTTGATAGTCGGTTCTCCTTCCCACTCTTGCATTTGTAATATTGTAATTAACTTTTTTTATGGGAGAGAATAGTGCATCAACAGGAATTGATCCAATAGACCTGTTAACATCTCCTCTACGCTCAACTGGCTCGTAACCACTTCCCATTTCAACAGTNNCTTCAGCTAGTGTTGCTATATGCTGATCCTCATTGATAACTTCAATCAGATGTGTTGTCTGTATATCAGAAGCTTTAACCTCTTTTGGACCTTCAACATCAATCCTAACAACTTGAGTTTCATAAGTGTGCATTTTTAAATCAACACTTTNNCACTTTTCAAATTCAATATTATTTCTGTAACATCTTCTTGAACACCAGTTATGGTAGAAAATTCGTGTAGTACATTCTCTATCTTAACAGATGTTATAGCAGGACCCTGGATAGAAGACAGCAATACTCTTCTTAAAGCATTTCCCAAAGTGATACCATATCCGGGTTCCAAAGGTTCACAAACAAATTTCCCGTAGAATGGGGTTGATACCTTTTCATCTTTTTCTAATCTTTTAGGGTGGATTAAATCTTTCCAATTTCTTTGAAATTCGTTCAAAGTCCCTTCCTCCCTCATTTGCATATTTAAATTTTCCATTAATTCCTCGAATAAAACTCTACAATTAGTTGCTCATCTATTGGTACAGTCACATCTTCTCTTTCAGGTAACCTGACAACTGAACCTTGTATACTCTCAATATCAAGTTCTAACCAATTAGGGACTGGTCTTCTTTCCAATAATTTTAACGCTTGGTGAACCCTGGATAAATTTCTACTCTTCTCCCTAATTTCTATCTTATCACCATCTTTAACTTGGTATGAAGGAATATTAACGGATTTACCATTTACAAGTACATGCTTATGACCGACTAATTGTCGCCCATCATTTCTTGAGCTAGCAAAACCTAATCTATAAACCACGTTATCAAGCCTTCTTTCTAGCATGGATATTAAAAGTGATCCAGTAATTCCACTCATCCTAGCAGCTTTTTCAAAATATCTGCGAAACTGTTTTTCACGTATACCATACATGGTTTTAACTTTCTGCTTTTCTCTAAGCCTTATTCCAAATTCCGAGAATTTAGATCTTCTTAAACCATGTACACCTGGAGGTTGTTCAAGCCTTTTATCTATTTTACCTGTATAACTTCTTTCACCTTTTAAAAAAAGGTTTATTCCTTCTCTTCTAGATAATCTATCAGTAGGTCCGGTATATCTACCCATTATAAGGAACCTCCAACAAATAAAAGAAATGATAAAAAATTATATTTATAAAAATTTTCATATTTAAACTCTTCTCCTTCCCGGTGGTCTGCAACCATTATGCGGAATTGGTGTAACATCTTTAATCATATTGATTCTTATACCAGTAGCCTGAATCGCTCTTATAGCAGGCTCCCTTCCAGGACCAGGACCATTGACATACACATGGACTGATTTCATACCAAAAGTTTGTGCTTTTCTTGCAGCATCTTCAGCTGCCATCTGTGCAGCAAAGGGAGTTCCTTTTCTGGTACCCTTAAACCCTTTATGGCCACCACTTGACCATGATACTACATTCCCTTTGGTATCACTTATAGATACAATTGTGTTATTAAATGTAGCTTGAATATTAACAATACCCTGCTCTACAAATTTTTTTGTTTTACGTCTAGTAGATTTCTTGCTCATTAATTACTCCAATTTACTTACCAACTTTCTTTTTCTTAGCTATGGCTGTACCTCTTGGTCCTTTCCTTGTCCTGGCATTGGACTTAGTAATTTGTCCACGCACTGGCAAATTTGACCTATGTCTTATTCCTCTGTAACAACCAATTTCAACAAGTCTTTTAATATTTCCTTGAACTTCTTTTCTTAAATCACCTTCTACTAAATACTGATTTTCAATAATTTCTCTTAACTTAGCAACTTCCTGATCATCAAGGTCTTTTGATTTTTTATTTATATCGATACCGGCTTTACCTAAAATATCATTAGATGTAACTTTCCCTATGCCATATATGTATGTGAGGCCTATCTCAATTCTTTTATTTAACGGTATATCAATTCCTGCAATTCGTGGCATTTATAATATTCCTCCTAAATTCTATCCCTGTCTCTGTTTATGTTTTTTATTAACACAAATGACTCTTAAAACACCATTTCTTTTAATTATCTTACATTTATCACATATCTTTTTTACAGAAGCCCTGATTTTCACTTTATTACATTACCTCAATTATTTTTTTAACCTGTACGTTATTCTTCCTTTTGTTAAATCATAAGGTGACATTTCTAATTTAACTTTATCACCAGGCAAAATCCTTATAAATCTTGTTCTCATTTTACCAGAAACATAAGCTAATATTTGATGGCCATTTTCTATTTCAACTTTAAACATGGCATTAGGTAATGCTTCTACTATTGTGCCTTCAAACTCGATTTTTTCTTCTTTTGCCATCAACTCTCCTTAATGTATTCTTTCTGTCAAAATCTCTGGTCCATTATTTGTTATTGCAATTGTATGTTCAAAATGAGCTGAAAGTCTACCATCAGATGTAACTGCCGTCCACCCATCATCCAAAATTTTAACATCCGGTGATCCCACATTTACCATAGGTTCAATCGCAATTACCATACCTTCTTTTAATTTTACCCCCCTTCCATTGCTTGAAGGAGGCACGAAGTTAGGAATTTGAGGATCTTCATGAAGACTCTTGCCAATTCCATGTCCAACAAAAGTAGTAACAATTGAAAAACCATTGCTTTCAACAAAATTCTGAATTTCTTCTGATATATCAAAAACCCTGTTTGAAGTTATTGCTTTATCAATTCCTTTGTATAATGAAGCTTCAGTAACGTTCATAAGTTTCTCTGCTATAGGTGAAATACTACCAACTGCCACAGTTATTGCTGAATCACCATAATAACCATCAACATAAGCACCAAAATCTATTCCCAGGATATCCCCTTCTTTTAAAACTTTCTTTTTTGAAGGTATCCCGTGAACAACTTCTTCATTTAGAGCAAAACAAACAGATCCCGGATAATTTGAATATCCTTTAAAAGCTGGTTTGAAAGATCTCTTCTCGGATATATCTTCAGCCAATCTATTTAATTCCCAGGTTGTTACACCTTCTTTCACTTTTTCTTCTAGCCTCATTAAAACTTCCGCCACAGCTTGTCCAGCTGTACGCATTTTTTTTATTTCATCTTTATTCTTTATGTATATCATTAAATAAGTTTATCTAATTCCCTCTCAATTCTATTAGATATTTCTGAAATTTCACCCATTCCATCTATTTCTTTAAGCAGATTCAATTTACTATAAAAATCCTTTAACGGAGATGTCTGATCACGGTATACATTCAATCTGTTCCGGACAACATCTTCACTATCGTCATTCCTGTTTTCAATTTTCTGACGGTTCATTATTCTCTTTACAACCTCTTCATCATCAACTTCAAGTAAAATTACAACATCAATTTCAAGATCGTTGTTTTTCAACACATTGTTTAACGCATTTGCCTGGGCTAATGTTCTGGGAAAACCATCAAGCATAAATCCCTTCCCGTTAAGAGTAGATAACTTTTGATTTATTATTTCAATTACTACCTCATCAGGAACCAATTCACCCTTGTCCATATAGGATTTAGCAAGCAAACCTACTTCCGTTTCATTTTTCACTGCTTCTCTAAGTACATCACCAGTAGAAATATGTTCAACATTGTATTTTTCTTTAATAAATAAAGCCTGAGTTCCTTTGCCCGCACCTGGCGGTCCGAATAGAATTAATCTCATAATTAAAACCCTTAAATTAAAATTTATACCTTTGAGGTCCTTTCATACCTTTTTTATTTACAAAACCTTCATAACTATGCGTGATCAAAAATGATTCAATTTGCTGGAGGAAATCAAGTGTAACACCTACAACAATCAAAAGAGATGTGCCTCCAAAATAAAATGGCAAATTAAATGGTTCTTTTTCCAGAAAAGCCGGCATCACACAAACTGCAGCCACATAAATTGCACCAATTGTAGTAATACGAGTAAGGATTTTCGAAATATGTTCGGAAGTTCTTTTACCTGGTCTAATCCCCGGGATGTTCCCACCATTTTTTCTCAAATTATCCGCCAGATCATTAGGATCATATATAATGGCAGTATAGAAAAAAGCGAAAAATATAATTAAAACCGCAAAAATAAAATTATAAACAATAATATTTTGAAAAATCAGGTCCGATGCATTCCTCAAAAACTCTATATCAACAAAGCTAAGTACAGTTGCAGGAAAAATCAATAGTGAAGATGCAAATATCGGTGGAATAACTCCAGAAGGATTTGTTTTTAAAGGTAAATGAGAAGATTGACCACCATAAACCTTTCTACCAATAACTCTCCTTGGATACTGAACAGGAATCTTCCTATATGACCTTTCAACGTATACAATAAGTCCAACAATTAATGCTAAAAATATAAATATTAATACAACACCTAAAACTGTAAGCTCTTCAGTAGTAACTAATCTTGAAACATCCCAAAAAGCCCCTGGAATACTGGCAATAATAGACGCGGCAATAATTAAAGAAACTCCATTTCCTATGCCGTGTTCGGATATCTGTTCTCCTATCCACATTACAAATAATGCACCTGCAGTTAGTGTTAGTACAGCAGTAATCTTAAAAAGCATACCTGGATCAGTAACAACTGAACCAACAGTGTTTGCACCTATACCACCTCTTTCAAGTGTAACCGCAAGCATTAAACCCTGAACAAGACATATTAAAACTGTTCCGTATCTTGTGTATTGAGTGATTCTTCTTCTTCCAGCCTCACCTTCTTTTTGAATAGCCTCGAGAGTAGGAAATGCTTTTACCAATAACGACATAATAATTGAAGATGTTATGTAGGGCATGACTCCCAAAGCAAAAACTGAGGCTTGCTCTAATGCACCGCCCGAAAACATATTGAGAACATCAAAAATAGTTCCCTGAGTCTGTTCAAAAAGTTTAGAAATCTGATTAGGATCAATCCCTGGAATAGGTACAAATATTCCAAGCCTGTATACAACAAGCATTAAACCAGTGAAAAGTAACTTTTTGTTTAATTCAGGAATTCTGGGTAAAGAACCTATGTTAGTGCTCATATTATTTCTACTTTACCACCAGCTTTTTCTATTTTATTTATTGCTGATTTGCTAGAAGAGTTAACCTGGATGTTAATTTTAGTATTTATCTCACCATTACCAAGTAATTTAACTAAATTCTTACCTGTTATTAATCCCGATTCTTTTAGTGCTTCTAATGTAATATCACCACTATCAAACCTGCTTAAGTCTCTTAAATTAATAATTTCATAATATTTTTTGAATAAATTTTTGAATCCCCTTTTAGGTATTCTTCTTTTAAGTGGTGTTTGTCCGCCCTCAAACCATCTGGATACGCTTCTTCCGGATCTTGAACGCTGACCTTTATGACCAGATCCACTTGTTTTTCCCTGGGATCCGGCACCCCTACCGATTCTTTTTCTGTTTTTCTTTGATCCACTCGCTGGTGATAATGTATTTAACATTTTTAATTACCTGTTTTATTGAACATTATAATATTTTGGCAAGTCCAAATCCTGAACTTCTTTATTTCTAACTTTTGCGATTTCTTCTGGCACTCTAAGTTCTGTTAGTCCTTTAATAACAGCCATAACAACATTTAAAGGATTTCTTGATCCCACAACTTTTGAAAGTATATCGTGAATACCCGCTAACTCTATCACAGCACGAACAGCCCCTCCTGCTATTACACCTGTTCCTGGAGCCGCTGGTAAAAGCATAACTCTGCTGGATACATGTTCAGTAGTAATTTCGTGTGGTATCGTGGTTCCGTTTCTTGGAATTCTAATTAATTTTTTCTTTGCTTTTTCTATAGCTTTTCTAATTGCATCAGGAACTTCATTCGATTTACCTAATCCAGCCCCAACAATACCATCTCCATTTCCTACAACAGCAAGGGCCGTAAAATGAAACCTTTTTCCACCTTTAGTAACCTTTGAAACTCTTCTTATATGAACTATTTTTTCCTGTAATTCCAATCCGCTGGGATCAATTTTCTCTTCTGACAAAACAACCTCCTAATATTAACTTAAAACTCCAGTCCCGACTCTCTTAGTCCTTCCGCTAAAGATCTGACTCTTCCGTGATAAGGATATCCACCCCTATCAAATCTAATCTTCTTAATATTTTTTGATAATGCGATCTCTGCCAAATGCTTTCCAACAATATTCGCTTTATCCGTTTTCTTCAAGTCAGCATTATCTAGTTCTTTTTTCAAATCCGGTGTTAATGTAGATGCTTGCGCTATTGTAATACCGTTTGAATCATCAATAACTTGTGCATAAATATGTCTTGAGGATTTAAAAACAGATACCCTGGGTATTTCAGGAGTTCCACTAATTTTTTTTCTAACCCTAGAATGTCTTTGATTTCTTTTAAATTTTCTGCTTTTGTTATTTAACATTTAACTAACCACCAGCTTTACCAGGTTTTAACTTGAGTTCTTCACCCAAATATCTCACACCTTTACCTTTGTATGAATCAGGCAATCTTAGTTTTCTTATTCTAGCCGCAATTTCACCAACCAATTGTTTATCTATACTGTGAAGTGACAACTTTGTTCCTCTATCTTCAACAGTAGCATCAATACCTTTTGGTAAAGGAAATTCAATCGGATGAGAATAACCTAGTGTTAAAATCAATTTGTCCTTTCCAACTAATTCTGCTTTATAACCAGTGCCAATAATTTCCAAAACCTTTGTAAATCCTTCGGAAACTCCAATCACCGAATTATTTATTAATGCACGGGTTAACCCATGAAAAGCTCTATTCCTTTTACTATTATTGTCTCTTTCAACCAGAACTTCGTTTTCTTCAACTTTTGCGCTGATTCCATGGGGGATTTCCACATTTAAATCACCCTTGGGACCTTTAACACTAAGAGATCCCTTAACTGAATTAATTGTTACCCCATCTGGTATTTTTATTGGCTTAACACCTATCCTTGACATACGATTACCTCTAAACTACAGTGCAAATGATTTCACCACCAATTCCGGTAGATCTAGCATTTGTTCCGGTCATTATTCCTTTTGATGTTGACAATATTGCTATTCCCATTCCACCACTTATTCTTGGAATATTGTTTTTATTAACATAAACTCTTCTGCTTGGTTTACTAACTCTTTGAATCTTGGTTATAGCCTTATTACCGTTTTCTGAATACTTTAATTTAACTTTAATATTTTTTTTAATACCGTCTTGAGTAAAATCATACCCCTCTACATACCCTTCTTCTTTCAAAACCCTTATGATTTCATTTTTAATATTAGATGATGGAATTAATACTTCCTTGTGACCAGCAAGCAAAGCATTTCTGATTCTTGTTAACATATCTGCAATTGTATCTGTCATATATAAATTACCTCAATTAAAAACTTGCTTTTCTAACGCCTGGCAAATGCCCTTTACTAGCTAAAGCTCTGAAACATAATCTGCAGATCCCGAATTTTCTCATAAAACCACGTGGTCTGCCACATAAATTACACCTATTAACTTTTCGAACTTTAAATTTTGGTTCTCTTTTAGATTTTTCAAACAATGCTTTTCTGGTCATTAAATCCTCTCATTATAAATTAATTTTTTATAAAAGGCATTCCCAATTCAGACAGGAGTTCTTTTGCTTCTTCATCTGTACCAGATGTAGTTACAAAAGTTATATTCATACCTTTGTTGTTTTGAACCTTGCTATAATCAATCTCAGGAAATATAATGTGTTCCCTTATTCCCAGTGTGTAATTACCCTTGCCATCAAATGCTTTAGATGATACACCTCTGAAATCTCTAACTCTCGGCAATGCCAGATTCACCAATCTGTCTAAAAACTCATACATCTTAACTCCTCTTAGAGTAACTTTGCATCCAATTGGCAAACCTTCTCTGAGTTTAAATCCAGCAATTGAGTTTTTAGCATTTGTAATAATTGGTTTTTGACCCGTAATTACTCCCAGTTCACCTGCAGCTTCCTCTATTAATTTAGTATTCCTGCCAGCTTCACTTAGCCTTCCAAGTCCCATATTTATAACAATTTTCTCAAGTCTAGGAATCTGCATCCTGTTCTTATAAGAAAACTTGTCCATTAAGGATTGTGTTACTTTTTCAGAATATAGAGTTTTTAACCTCGGAACCATTTAATTCAAATCTCCTCACCTGTTTTTTTATTAATTCTAACTTTCTTCCCGTTATCGTCTATTTTAAAACCGGTTTTTACTCCTGTATTACTTGATGAATCAAATATCATTAGATTTGAAATATGAATTCCAGCCTCTTTTTCAACGATTCCGCCAGCGGGATTTTTCTGAGTAGGTTTTGTATGTCGTTTAACAATATTTAACTTTTCAACTAAAGCTTTGTCTTCATTAGTCAACATCCTTAGGACTTTACCGGTTTTCCCTTTATCTTTGCCAGTAGTAACTATTACTGTATCACCGGTTTTAATACGATATTTATTTTTATTCAAACCCAACTTAGACAACCTCCGGGGCTAAAGATATTATTTTCATATACCCTTTTGTTCTTAGTTCACGTGCTATTGGACCGAATACGCGGGTTCCAACAGGCTCGTTATTATTATCAATTATAACAGCAGCATTATTATCAAACCTTACATAACTACCATCAATCCTTCTCTGTTCCTTCTTCACCCTAACTATTACTGCTTTTAAAACAGAACCTTTGTCAACTTTGGCATTGGGTATAGCTTCTTTTACAGAAACAACAACCACATCTCCAAGCCTGGCATATTTTCTGCCGGAACCACCTAATACCTTTATACAAAACAGTTTTTTAGCTCCTGTATTATCTGCTGAATCTAAATATGTGCTTGATTGTATCAATTCCTAAATCCCCCTTCTACTCCTGTACTATTGCTTGAGCTTGCTCGAGAACTTTACTAACTCTCCATCTCTTTGTCTTGCTGTATGGTTTAGATTCTATTATCATGACTTTATCGCCAATATTGCAAGAATTGTTCTCATCATGTGCTTTAAAACGTTTATTTCTTTTTATCGGTTTATTGTAGCGCGGGTGATTTTTAATCTGAATAATGTTTACCACAACAGTCTTATCCATTTTATTACTAATCACATGACCAACCCTAGATTTAATTTTTCCTCTTTCCATCTAAATTAACTCCCGGAACTTAATTCTTTTTCCTTTTTAATCGTTAAAATTCTTGCAATATCTTTTTTCAATTGTTTAATTCTTGCAAAATTTGTATTTTGTTGTGTGGCAACTTGTATTTTAATATTAAACAATTCTTCTTTTGCATCTCTTTCTTTTTTAGCTAATTCATCATCTGTTAAATCTCTTAATTCATCGGCACGAGCCATTAAACAATACCTCCGTGTTCACGGGTAATAATTCTTGTTTTTACAGGAAGTTTATATGCCGCTAATCTAAAAGCAGATTTAGCTAACTCTTCCGATACTCCACTGATTTCATATAATAATTGGCCTTTTTTTATAGGTGCAACATAACCCACTAAGTCACCTTTACCCTTTCCCATTCTGGTTTCAGCAGCTGTTTTTGTGATCGGCTTGTCCGGGAACACTCGTATCCAGAGTTTAGCACCTCTTTTAACATGCCTTGTAATAGCAATACGAGCAGCTTCTATTTGCCTTGAAGTTAAAACTCCATTTTCCAGTGTTTGTAGGGCCAGTTCACCAAAAGCAAAATTAGTACCACGCGTGGCTTTCCCTCTGTTTCTTCTCTTAAACCCTTTTCTGTATTTTGTTTTCTTTGGTTGAAGCATTCTATTATCCTTTAATTAACAATCTTAGATTTTTTCTCTAAGATTTCACCTTTAAATATCCAAACTTTTACACCAATTATTCCATAAGTAGTTGTAGCTTCAGCAACGCCATAATCAAGATCTGCCCTTAATGTTCCAAGAGGAACTCTTCCTTCTCTATACCATTCTCTTCTTGCTATTTCAGCACCACCTAATCTACCGGCTACCATAACTTTTATACCAAGGGCACCAGTTCTCAGTGCAGAGGAAATAACCCTTTTCATAGCTCTTCTGTATGCAACTCTGCGTTCAAGCTGTAGAGCAACATTCTCAGCAACAAGTTGAGCATCAATCTCCGGTCTTTTTACCTCTCTGATATCCAAAAATATTTCTTTGCCCGTTAATTTAGTTAATGTTTTTCTAAGTTGCTCAATTTCTTGACCTTTTCTGCCAATTATAATTCCGGGACGGGCTGAATATATAATAATTCTTAACCTTTCGGATGCAGCTCTTTCAAGATCAATATTAGATATCGCTGCCTGATAAAATGATTTTTTTATTAATTTCCTTATCTTAAGATCCTCATGAAGAAGATTCGTATATTTTGATTTCTCAGCAAACCATTTTGAATCCCAAGATTTTGTAATTCCGATTCTTAAACCTACTGGGTTAACCTTTTGTCCCAATTTATAGCCCCCTTTCATCTAATACTATAGTAACGTGACTCATCCGACTTTTACGTGAGAAAGCTCTTCCCATGGCCCTTGCCCTAAATCTTTTAATTACCTGCCCTTTATTGGCATACGCTTCTTTAATATATAAAGACTCTGTATCGCTATGTCCTTTTTCAGAAGCATTAGCAACTGCAGATTTTAACAGTTTTGCAATTAATGGAGAAGACTTTTTCCTAGTGGCAAATAAAATGGAGAATGCATCTTCTACATTTTTACCTCTAATTAAATCCAGCACTATTCTTGCCTTCTTGGGAGAAACTCTCATATGTTTAAGTATTGCTTTAGATACCATTTGTAACTACCAATAATCCTTATCTTTTTCTTGCTTTTTTGTCAGCCGCATGTCCATGGTAAGTTCGGGTTGGAGAAAATTCTCCTAATTTATGACCTACCATATGTTCCGAAACATAAACAGGAATAAATCTTCTACCATTGTATACAGCAAAAGTTAATCCTATCATTTCAGGAATTATCATTGAAGCTCTAGACCATGTCCTTATAATTTTTTGATCTCCAGTCTCCCTGGCAGCTTCAACTTTTTTTAATAATTTTTCGTGAATATATATTCCTTTTTTACTAGATCTGGGCATTTATACTCCTTTTAATCCATTCCATAACCAACTCTTCTTCTCTTAACAATATATTTATCAGTTCTTTTATTTTTTCTGGTTTTATAACCTATTGTTATCCAACCCCAAGGAGAAACCGGATGTGGATTACCTTTGGTAGCTTTTCCTTCACCACCGCCGTGAGGGTGATCAACCGGATTCATTGCAACGCCTCTCACAACTGGTCTACGGCCCTTGTGTCTGTTTCTTCCAGCTTTACCTATAACCAGCAATTCATGTTCTGTATTACCTAATCTGCCAATCGTGGCCATGCATTTTAAGTTAATCAACCTAATCTCACCTGATGCTAATTTAACTTGTGCATATTTTTCATCTTTTGCCACTATCTGAGCGGATCCACCTGCAGAGCGTATCAATTTAGCACCACCACCAGGCTTCAATTCTATACTATTAATTACTGTACCAACTGGAATATTCTCAATAGGTAGTGCATTTCCAACTGAAATTTCAGAATTGGGTCCGGATATTAATTCATCTCCAACTTTCACACCATCTGGAGCAAGTATGTATCTCTTCTCACCATCAGCATAATTAAGCAATGCAATTCTAGCAGAACGGTAAGGATCATACTCTATGGTTGCTACTTTTGCAGGTACTCCAAATTTATTTCTTTTAAAATCTATTATTCTATATAATTTCTTATGTCCACCACCCCTGTTATAACTGGTAATCCTACCCTTTGAATTCCTACCTGACTTTTTATTAAGAGAAGTAGTTAATGATTTTTCGGGTTTATCGGATGTAATTTCATCAAATGTAAAACCTGATCTGAATCTGGTACCCGGCGATGTTGGATTATATTTTTTAATTCCCATAATTAAACACCCTCAAATAATTCTATTTCTCCCTCTTTTAATTTTACATATGCCTTTTTAACACTTGTTCTTCTCCCAACCGGCCTACCAAACCTTTTTACAACTTTTCCAGGTGTTACAAGTGTTCTAACTTTATCAACTTTTACGCCAAAAACTTTTTCTATGGAGTCTTTTATTTCTTTCTTGTTTGATTTTCTATCAACTGAAAATACATACCAGTTATCTTCTCTTATATCCGTTGATTTCTCGGTAATAACAGGAAGTTTTATGATTGACCTTGGATCTTTCATACATAAGCCTCCTGTATTTGATTTACAGAATCTTTTACAAATACTATATTTTTAAACTTTAAAATATCATAAACATTTAAACCCTTATCTTTGATAACTTTAATATCTTTTATGTTACGGGCAGATTTTAACAAGTTTTCATTATCATCATTAACAACTATCAATGCTTTTTTTAAATCAAATTTTTTCATAAATCCGGCAACCTGCTTTGTCTTTATCTCCGATAAATTGAAATCCTTTAATACAACAACTGATTCCTCACTAAATCTTTGTGACAAGGCTGAAAGCAACGCCCCTTTTCTTACTTTTTTTGGCAAAGAAAATGACCAATCTTTTGGTTTCGGGCCAAAGGTAACCCCACCTTTACGCCAGATTGGAGAGCGAGTCGAACCATGTCTTGCACGACCTAAACCCTTTTGCTTCCATGGTTTGGAAGATCCGCCTCTTACTTCTCCCCTTGTTTTAGTCGAAGCAGTACCTGATCTTTTGGAAGCTAATTGCCAGTTAACAACCTGATGCATTAAATGCTCTTTAACAGGTGCTTCAAATATTTCAGATTTTAACTCAATTTCTTCAATTTTATTTTTATCTATATCATAAACATCAACTTTTGGCATCACACACCTCCTTTAGTGGTGTGTTTTAAAAATACAGTTCCACCCACTGGACCAGGGATTGAACCTTTGATAAACACCAAATTATTATCTACATCAATATTCACAACTTTAAGTCCCTGCAATGTAACGTTTTTTCCGCCCATCCTTCCAGGCATTTTGATTCCTTTCCAGACTCTTCCAGGATAAGAGGCCTGACCAATCGAACCTGGTCTTCTATGTGCCATACCGCCATGTGAATTAGGTTGTCCTGAAAAACCGTGTCTCTTCATTGTTCCAGCAAAACCCTTACCTTTACTAGTTCCAGTCACATCCAGTACATCACCTATTTTAAAAATGTCGGCTTTTACAACATCACCAACCTGATATTCATCTACTTCTGAGCTGAATTCTTTTAATTCTTTTAGTGGTTGAACTTTTGCTTTTTTGAAATGACCACTCATTGGTTTCGATACTCTTTGAGGTTTCACCTCTTTAAATCCTAATTGTACTGCATCGTATCCATCAGTATCCTTAGTCTTTTTCGATACAACTACACAAGGACCAGCTTCTACTACCGTAGTTATAACCATTTCAAATTCTTCATCAAAGAATTCGGTCATTCCAATTTTTTTTCCAATTAATCCATTAACCATTTTTATGATCCCGTTAATTTAATCTCCACTTCAACACCTGAAGCTAAATCTAATTTCATTAGTTCGTCAATCGTTTGTTGTGTTGGATCTAGTATATCAACCAACCTTTTATGAGTTCTAATTTCAAAATGTTCTCTGGAATTCTTGTTCACATGAGGAGACCTCAATACACAATACCTATTTATCCTTGTTGGCAAGGGAACTGGACCAGCAATCTTTGCACCTGTTCTCTTAGCAGTATCAACAATCTCAACAGTAGATCTGTCAAGTAATCTGTAATCAAATGATTTTAGCTTTATTCTAATTTTTGAAGCTCTACTCATATTTTTTCCTTAATCAATAATGCTGGTAACAACACCCGCACCTACTGTTCTTCCACCTTCTCTTATCGCAAACCTTAACTGCTCTTCCATCGCTACTGGAGCTATTAACTCCACTTCCATGTTTATGTTATCCCCAGGCATTACCATCTCCACTCCCTCGGGCAGCTTTATCGATCCCGTTACATCTGTTGTCCTAAAATAAAACTGTGGCCTGTATCCAGGGAAAAATGGCGTGTGTCTTCCACCCTCTTCTTTCTTCAATACATACACTTCTGCCTTAAACTTCTTGTGTGGCTTGATTGTCCCAGGAGCTGCCAACACTTGCCCTCTTTCAACTTCATCCTTGCCTGTCCCTCTTAGTAGTACTCCTACATTGTCCCCCGCATGGGCATCATCCAGTATCTTCCTGAACATCTCCAAACTTGTTGCCACTGTCTTCTGTGTATCTCCAAATCCTACTATCTCTATCTCATCTCCTGCCACTATCTTCCCTCTCTCCACTCTCCCAGTTACTACTGTCCCTCTTCCTGAAATTGTAAATACATCTTCTATTGCCATTAAAAACGGCTTGTCCATCTCTCTTTCAGGCTCCGGTATGTATTCATCCACCGATGTCATTAACTCAAGTATCTGGTTCTTTGCATCTGCATCATCTTCTAGTGCCTTTAATGCACTTACTTTCACTATTGGTATGTCATCACCTGGAAATCCATACTGGGTTAACAACTCTCTTATCTCTAAATCCACTAACTCTAATAGCTCTTCATCGTCAAGCATATCCACTTTGTTAAGTGCTACCACTATATAAGGTACTCCCACCTGTCTTGCAAGAAGTATATGCTCTCTTGTCTGAGGCATTGGACCGTCAGGTGCACTCACTACCAATATCGCCCCGTCCATCTGTGCTGCTCCCGTTATCATGTTCTTTACATAGTCCGCGTGTCCTGGGCAATCAACATGAGCGTAGTGTCTTCCTTCTGTTTCATATTCCACATGGGATATACTTATTGTTATTCCTCTTTCTCTTTCTTCTGGTGCCTTATCTATATTCTCAAATTCTACAAAATCTGCCTGTCCCGCTTCTGACAGTACTTTCGTTATCGCTGCTGTTAATGTCGTCTTCCCGTGGTCTACGTGGCCAATTGTTCCTATGTTTAAGTGCGGCTTAACTCTCTCAAATTTTTCCTTAGACATCTATCTTGTACCTCCAATTATTTCTTGGGTATTAATTCATAAAAATTTTATATTTAATTATCGAGCCCACGAGCGGACTTGAACCGCCGACCTCATCCTTACCAAGGATGTGCTCTGCCGACTGAGCTACGTGGGCAGAAACATTATCGAGCGGGAGACGGGATTCGAACCCGCGACC